>Ga0156230_1097_pt1 | contig 14989 bp, 18 predicted proteins | sample RifCSPlowO2_12_FD_107877 | JGI IMG/M metagenome (GOLD analysis project Ga0156230, IMG submission 107877) | Betaproteobacteria bacterium RIFCSPLOWO2_12_FULL_68_19 | reverse complement strand
TGACGCGCGTCTCCGAGCCGGTCACCTCGTCGCCCTTCTTGATCGCGCCGATGCGCCGGATGTCCATGCGCACCGAGGCGTAGAACTTGAGCGCGTTGCCGCCGGTGGTGGTCTCGGGATTGCCGAACATGACGCCGATCTTCATGCGGATCTGGTTGATGAAGATCACCAGCGTGTTGGTGCGCTTGATGTTGGAGGTGAGCTTGCGCAGCGCCTGGCTCATGAGGCGCGCCTGCAGGCCCATCTGCGGCTCGCCCATCTCGCCCTCGATCTCGGCCTTGGGGGTGAGCGCCGCGACCGAGTCGATCACGATCACGTCCACCGCGCCCGAGCGCACCAGCATGTCGGCGATCTCGAGCGCCTGCTCGCCGGTGTCGGGCTGGGAAATGAGCAGGTCTTCGGTCTTCACGCCGAGCTTGGCGGCGTACGAAATGTCGAGCGCGTTCTCGGCGTCGATGAATGCCGCCGTGCCGCCGACTTTCTGCATCTCCGCGATGACCTGCAGCGTGAGGGTGGTCTTGCCCGAGGACTCGGGCCCGTAGATCTCGACCACCCGGCCGCGCGGCAGGCCGCCGACGCCGAGGGCGAGGTCCAGGCCGAGCGATCCGGTGGACACCACCTCGATATCCTTGATCGCCGCGTCGTCCATCTTCATGATCGAGCCCTTGCCGAACTGCTTCTCGATCTGCGATAGCGCTGCCGCGAGGGCCTTGGATTTGTTATCGTCCATTGCTGTACCTCTTTTTAGGTTGTCGGCATCTACGGCAGGCACATCTGATAAAGACAAGGCACTGGGCCGACACCGGATACTGTATAAACGCTCAGTATTCTGGGCCGGTTGACCGAGCCCTGTCAACTCGAGAAAAAATCCTTAGGAGACAGAACGATGGCGAAAGTTGCGTTCCTCGGCCTCGGCGTCATGGGCTACCCGATGGCGGGCCACCTGCTGAAGAAGGGCGGCCACGACGTCACGGTCTACAACCGCACGGCCGCCAAGGCGCAGCAATGGGTGAAGGAGTACGGCGGCAAGTCCGCCCCCACCCCGCGCGACGCCGCCAAGGACTGCGAGTTCGTCATGATGTGCGTGGGCAACGACGACGACCTGCGCTCGGTCGTCTATGGGGACAACGGCGCCCTCGCCGGCATGAAAAAGGGCTCCATCCTGGTCGACCATACGACGGCCTCGGCAATCGCGGCAAGAGAAATTCACGAAAAGGCCAAGTCCCTCGGCGTGGGATTCATCGACGCGCCGGTCTCCGGCGGCCAGGCCGGCGCGCAGAACGGCCAGCTCGGCATCATGTGCGGCGGCGAGCAGGCGGCCTTCGACAAGGCGAAGCCGGTGATCGACACCTACGCGAAGCTGGCCGCGCTGATCGGCGGGCCGGGCGCGGGGCAGCTCACCAAGATGGTGAACCAGATCTGCATCGCGGGGCTCGCGCAGGCACTGGCCGAAGGCCTGTCTTTCGCAAGAAGAAGCAATCTGGACCTCGAGAAGGTCATCTCTGTCATCTCGAAGGGCGCGGCGCAATCCTGGCAGATGGAGAACCGCTGGAAGCCGATGAGCGAGCTCAAGGCCGAAGGCTTCGGCTTCGCCATCGAGTGGATGCGCAAGGATCTCGGCATCTGCCTGGGGGAGGCCAGGAGGAACGGCGCCCGCCTGCCGGTGACGGCGCTCGTCGACCAGTTCTATTCCCACCTCGAGGCGCGCGGCGGCAAGCGCTGGGACAGCACCTCCGCCCTGATCCAGCTCTTGCTGAAAGATTAGCTAGCGGCGCGCCGCGGCGAGCGGCGCGATCACCAGGCTGCGTAGCTGGAAGCGCTCGTCGGCGCGGAACAGGAAGGTCTCGAGGAAGGTCACCGACCCGATGCCCGCCAGCACGCCGGGCGCGGGCGCGGCGAAAGGCGCCGCCCGCACGATGCTCTCCAGCGCGCGGTTCTCGAGGTGCTTGAAGCCGTTGGAGCGGTAGACCGAGATGTCGATCGGATTGCCGACGCGGTCGATGGTGATCTCGAGCACCACGATCGACTTCAGCATCTCCGGCACCGGATCGGAGTACACCGCGGCATTGCGCAGCCAGATCTCGTTCGCGACCAGCGTCTTGTAAGCCTCGACTCCGGCTGGCGCAAGCGCCGCAGGCGGCGGCAACGCAGCCTGGGGCGACGGCGGCGGCTTGAGCGGCGGCTCGGCGACCCTGGGTCGCGGCGCGCAGGCCGAAAGCAGCGCCGCGGCGAGCGCGCAGGCAAGGAGCGCGGTTCTCATGGTTTCGTTTCTCGTTCTCTCCCGGCCCATAGCATAGCGAAAAGCCGCGACCTCAGTGCGCGAGCTTCTGCAGCCTCCAGGTCGCCACCGGCCCCAGCAAGGCGCCCAGCCCGAGCGTCGCCCAGGCGACGCCCCAGGCGAACGCGTCGCCCGAGGCGCGCCCGCCCCCCGCCAGGTCGAGCGCCCAGCCGAACACCACCGGGCTCACCACCCCGGCGCCGAAGCCCACCACCGAGCGCACCGCATAGGCGACGCCGAGATAGTGCGGCGGCACGCTTTCGGCGAGCACGGTCGAATGCGTCGAGGAGTCGGCGATGCCCGCGAAGTTGTACAGGCAGGCGAGCGCCACCAGCAGCGCAATCGGGGCGGCGATCAGCCAGCCGATGGAAAGCGAAAGGGCGAGGCTGACGCAGGACCAGGTCAGGATGGTCTGGGTGCGGCCCCAGCGATCGGCCATGGTGCCGCCGGCGATCGAGCCGGCGATGTTGGCGACATAGGTAAGCGAGGCGAACGCGAGCGCCAGCCCCGCAGGGTTTTCATTCCCATGAAACACCAAAGCAGCGGTGAGGAAGGCGGGCAGCCAGGCCCACAGGCCGAGCAGCTCCCAGTTGTGGGACGTGTAGCCCCAGACCGAGAGCATGCCCTTGCGGTTGCGAATCACCGCCGGAATGGCGGCGAGGATCGATTCGCCCGCGGGCCTGGGGTGCACGTTGTTGGCGGTGCCGCGCAAGGCGAGCAGCGCGATCAGCCAGGCGGCGAGCGGAAGGACCGCCACCGTGGCGAGCGCGCCGCGCCAGCCGGTGAACTGCAGCGCGACGCCGGCGATGCCCAGGCAAAGCGCGTAGCCCGCGCTCGAGGCGGCGATGAGATAGCCCATCGCCCGGCCGCGACGCTCGCGCGCCACGTGGTCGTTGATGAGCGCGAGCGCCGGGGTGTAGCTGCCGCCCTGGCAAAGCCCGGTGAGCGCGTGCAGCCAGAACGCCGACCAGAACCCGTCGGCGAAAGCGACGAACACGAAGGGCGCGAGCCAGGCGGCGACGCCGGTGGTGAGATAAGCGCGCTTGGCGCCGAAGTGATCGGCGATGAAGCCCACGATGAACAGCGAGGCGAGATAGCCGAGGTGAAACCCGGCCTGGACCATGCCGGCCTCGCGCGCCGAGAGGCCCCAGGCCGCCTGCGTGAGCGGCAGCACCGCCGAGTAGGCGACGAACCAGCTCGCCGCGAGGACCCGGCTCGAGCACAGTGCGGCGAGCCAGGCGCCCGAGCCGGGAGTCAAGCAGGCTGGGCGAGACGGACCGGGATGCGGCGCGGCCCGAACGGGCGGCCGAACTTCTGGAAGCGGCCGGCGAGCTGCGCGCCGCAGAACTTGCAGGCGCCGGCCTCGTCCAGGTGATAGCCGCCGATCTGGTACCAGTCGCGCACGATCACCGCCCGCTCGCACGAGGGGCAGTAGGTCGAGCCGCCGCTCTCGTCGTGGACGTTGCCGGTGTAGACGTAGTTCAGCCCCGCCAGCCTGCCGATCTCGCGCGCGCGGGAGAGCGTGGCCGCCGGCGTCGCCGCCACGTCGGTCATCTTCCAGTCGGGATGGAAGGCGCTGAAGTGCAGCGGCACGTCGGCGCCGAGGTTCTGCCGGATCCACTTGCACTGCGCCCTGAGCTCCTCGTCGGAGTCGTTCTTGCCGGGGATGAGCAGGGTCGTGATCTCGGTCCAGACGCGCGTTTCCTTGACCAGGTAGGCGAGCGTGTCGAGCACCGGCTGCAGCCGCCCGCCGCAGATCTCGTAGTAGAACTCGTCGCTGAAGGCCTTGAGGTCGACGTTGGCGGCGTCCATCTTGGCGAAGAACTCGCGCCGCGGCGCCGCGTGGATGTAGCCCGCCGTGACGGCGACCGCCTGCACGCCTTGCGCGTGGCAGGCGTCGGCGATGTCCATGGCGTACTCGGCGAAGATCACCGGGTCGTTGTAGGTGAAGGCCACCGACTTGCAGCCCAGCCTGAGCGCCGCGGCGGCGATCGCCTGCGGCGAGGCTTCGTCCTGCAGCCGGTCCATCTCGCGCGACTTGGAGATGTCCCAGTTCTGGCAGAACTTGCAGGCGAGGTTGCAGCCGGCGGTGCCGAAAGACAGGATGCTCGTGCCGGGATAGAAGTGATTGAGCGGCTTCTTCTCCACCGGGTCGACGCAGAAGCCCGAGGAGCGGCCGTAGGTGGTGAGCACCATGCGGCCGCCTTCGCTCTTGCGCACGAAGCACAGCCCGCGCTGCCCCTCGTGCAGCCTGCAGTCGCGCGGGCACAGGTCGCACTGGATGCGGCCGCCGGCGAGCGCGTGCCACCAGCGCCCGGGATGCGTCATTCCGACCATTTGATCACCCGGTAGCGCGAGACCTTGCAGCGCGCGAGCCGCGCATCGGCGCCGAGCCCCGCCTTCCTCATCAGCTCGCGCATGAACGCGCGCTTGTCGGGCAGCCCCTCCCAGACCTGCGGCAGGAAGGTGCCGCGCTTTCCGTCCGCCTCGAGGACCACGCCGTCCTCGCCGGCGCGCAGTTGCGCGAGCAGGTCCTCCTCGTCGGCGAAGCGCAGGGGCTTCGGCGTCGAGAGCAGCGACACCTCGACCCGGCACTGCGGCCATTCCTCGCCCGTCAGCGGGGGGAAGCGCGGATCGCGGAAGGCCGCGCCACGCGCGTTGTCGGCGACGTCCGCGCCGAGCGCGCGCACCGCCTCGAGGCTGCCGATGCAGCCGCGCAGGCTGCCTGCGCGCCTCAGCGTGACGAAGCTCGCGCCGGCCTGGGCGAGCCAGCTCTCCGTTCGCTCGCTCGCGGCGCGCTTGAAGATTTCGGCTTCGATCGAGCCGCGCGCGATCGACACCAGCGTCTCGCCCGCGTGCGCATGCGATACGCCCTGCCCCTCGTGGAGCGCGAAGGCCGAGTAGCCCACCACTTCGCGCCTGCCGCCGGCGGTGTCGCCGGAATTGCACGCCGCGAGCAGCTTGATCGACAGGCCCTTTTTGCTCGCCGCCGACAGCAAGCCGTTCAGCGGCGTCGCGCCGCAGGCCTGGTCGTGGTCGATGTCGGTGGCGAACGCCGCCACCCGCTCGAGCGTCGCGCCGTCGATCTTCTTCGCCTGCTCGTACGGGTGGTAGTGCGAGAGATCGGTGGAGATGACGATCAAGGTCTCTGCGCCGCCCCAGAGACGCTCGATGACCTCGCTCACTTCGTGCACGCTCGCCGTCCCGACCGCGAAGGGCACGAGCGAGAACTGCCCGAGCACCTTCTGCAGGAAAGGCAGCTGCACCTCCAGCGAATGCTCCAGGGCATGCGCGGCATCGCTCGTGACCACCTGGGGCAGGTCCTGCACCGCGCGCAGCGCCTCGCGCTCGAGGGGCACGGCGCCGAGCGGCGTCGCAAAGGCCTGCGCGCCCGGCACGGCGAGGCCCCGCACCGGCACCCGGTGCGACGGCCCCAGCATCACCACGCGCCGCACCATGCCGCGCGCGGGCGCCATTTCGTCGTACGCCCGAGCCGCCACCTGGCCCGAGTAGATATAGCCGGCGTGCGGCACGATCAGCGCCTTCGGAAAGCCCAGGCGCGGCGCCGGCTGATCGACCCCGCCGAGCAGATCGTCGAGCTCCGCGTCGAGCGCTTTCGGCTCGCCGGGATAGAACATGCCCGCGACCGCGGGCGCTCGGATGGAAGCCATGCTGCTATGTTGGGCCGCCCTTAGCGCGCGTCAAGGGTTTTTCAGTACCCCCTCCAAAGCATGGATCACGGACTGCCGGCGCACGCTCTCGCGGTCGCCGCGAAAGTGGCAGGTCTCGCTGCGCAGCAGCCCGGCCTTGGCCGCCCAGGCGAAGCACACCATGCCCACGGGCTTGCCGGGGCTCGCGCCGCCCGGCCCGGCGATGCCCGTGACGGCGAGCGCGAGCGTGCCGCGGCTGCGCTCGAGCGCCCCGCGCGCCATCTCGCGCGCCGTCTCCTCGCTCACCGCACCGTGCCGGGACAGGGTCTCGGCCCGCACGCCGAGCAGTTCGCGCTTCGCATCGTTGGAATAGGCGACGAAGCCGCGCTCGAACCACTCCGAAGAGCCGGCGACCGAGGTCAGCGCCTGCGCCACCCAGCCGCCGGTGCACGACTCGGCCGTCACCAGCATCGCTCGCGCCGACTTGAGGCGCTCGCCGACGCTGCGCGCGAGCTCCTCCATCAGGACAGCAGCCGCCGGGCGAGCGCGAGCGCGACGAGCGCGTAGCCGGCCGCGACCAAGTCGTCGAACATGACGCCGAAGCCGCCGTGGTAGCGGCGCTCGAACCAGCCGATCGGGGGCGGCTTGGCGATGTCGAAAAAGCGAAACAGGACGAAGGCGGCCCCCTGCCAGGCGAGATCGAGCGGCACGACGGCGAGCACCAGCAGGAACGCCACCATCTCGTCCCACACCATTGCGCCATGGTCGGGAACGCCCAGCCGCCGCCCGGTGAGCTCGCAGCACCACACCCCGAGCAGGAACGCCGCCGCGACGAGCGCCAGCATGGCCGCCGGCGGCAGGCTCGAGGCGAGCAGCCAGCCGAGCGGCCACGCCGCGAGCGTCGCGACCGTACCGGGCGCGACCGGCGCGAGCCCCGCGCCGAAGCCGAACGCGAGCGCGTGCGCCGGATGCGAGAAGACGAATGCGCTGCCGGGGCGAGACGCGATCATGCCGGCGCGAAGTGATCGTAGCCGCGCCGGTAGTCGATCGGCTTGCCGCCGGCATCGAGCACCACCAGCCGCGGCTCTCCGGCCTGGATGGTTCCGATGCGCGAGAGCGGCAGCCTGAGCTCGGCGGAGAGCGACGCGACCTCCGGCCGCCGCTCGGGTGCCGCGGTGAAGACGAGCTCGTAGTCGTCCCCGCCTGAAAGCACGCAGTCCTTTTCGAGCTGCGGATCGCCGAGCTCTTCGAAGGCGCGCGGCCGCGGCACCTGGGGGTAGTGCACCACTGCCCCGACCTGCGAGCGCTCCAGGATGTGGCCGAGGTCGCCGGCGAGGCCGTCCGACACGTCGATCGCGGCATGCGCGAGCCCGCGCAGCCGCTCGCCCAGCTCCACGCGCGGCTCCGGCTCGTGCAGCCTCGCCGCGACAGCCTCGATCTGCGGGCGCAGCAGCGCGAGCGCCGCGCCGCCCAGCTCGCCCGACACCCAGATGTCGTCTCCCGCGCGCGCCCCCGCGCGGAACAGCGCCACGCCCGCCGGCACTTCGCCGATGGCGGTAATGCAGATCGTGCGCAGCGGCGAGCGCGTCGTGTCCCCTCCGATGAGCTCCATCCCGTATCGGTCCGCGAGGGCGAACAGCCCGGCCGAGAAATCTGCCAGCCAGGCCTCGTCGGCCGCCGGAAGCGCGAGGGCGAGCAGCGCCCAGCGCGGCGCGGCGCCCATGGCGGCGAGGTCGGAGAGGTTGACGGCGAGGGCCTTGTGTCCGAGCGCGCGCGGGTCGGCCTGCGGCAGGAAGTGCCGCCCCTCGACCAGCATGTCGGTGGTCAGCGCGAGCTCCAGGCCCGCGTCGGGACGCAGAAGCGCGCAATCGTCGCCGATTCCGACCAGCGCCTGCTTCGGCGCGCGCTCGCTGAGCGGCCCGCGCGGGCCGCGCTCGAAAAAGCGCCGGATGAGCTCGAACTCGTTCAGGCGATCTTGCGCGCCCGCGCAACCTCGTCGGGCCGCAGCCGCGCGGCGATTTTCTCGAGCACGCCGTTCACGAAGCGGTAGCCCTCGGCGGCGCCGAAGCTCTTGCCGAGCTCGATCGCCTCGTTCAGCACCACCTTGAACGGCGTCTCCGGATGCGCCGCGAGCTCGAGCGCGCCGATGTACAGGATCGCGCGCTCGACGGGAGAGAGCCGGGAGAACTCGCGGTCGAGGTGCGGCGCAATCAGCGCCTCGAGCTCGGCGGCGCGGTCGCGCACGCCGCATACCAGCGCCTCCAGGAACGCGGCGTCGCCGCGCTCGGCGCCCTGCCCGGGCCCTTCCAGCCCGCGCGCCTGCTCGCGCGGGTCGCCGCCGGAAAGCTGCCAGGCGTAAAGCGCCTGCAGCGCGATTTCGCGCGCCTTGCGCCTAGCGGTCTTCATGCAGCCTCGCCTTGAGCTGCGCCATCTCCACCGCCACGCGCACCGCCTCGGCGCCCTTGCCCAGGCGCGCCCTGGCCTGGGCTTCGTCCTCGGTGGTGAGGATGCCGTTCGCGACCGGCAGCCCGAAGTCGAGGGCCACGTCCATCACGCCGCGCGCCGACTCGTTGGCCACGACCTCGAAATGATGGGTATCGCCGCGGATCACGGCGCCGATCGCCACCAGCGCGTCGAAGCGGCCCGACTGCGCCATCCATTGCAGCGCGAGCGGGATCTCGAGCGCACCGGGCACGTTCACTATCGTGGGCTCGACGCCGAGCTTGCGCGCCGCCGCGCGCGCCTGCTCGAGCAGCGGGGTCGCGATCTCCTCGTTGAACCGGCTGGCGACGATGCCCAGGCGCATCGCCGCTCCTCAGCGCCGCGGCAGCTCGGCGTAGCCGGTCACTTCCAGCCCGAAGCCCGCCATGCTGGGCATCTTGCGCGGCGCGGCCATCAGGCGCATGCGTCCGACGCCGAGCTCGCGCAGGATCTGCGCGCCGATGCCGTACAAGCGCAGGTCCATGCTGCGGCCGGCGCGCGGCCGTGCAGCCTGGGCGACACGCGCGAGCAGCGCCTCGCTCGTCTGGTTGCAGTTGAGCAGCACCATGACTCCGGCGCCCGCCCGGCGGATGGCTTCGAGCGCCTCGCCGACGCCCCAGGAGTGCGTGCCGGGCCCGGCGTCGAGCAGGTCGAGCGCCGACAGCGGCTCGTGCACCCGCACCAGCAGCTCTTTCTTTGCGTCCAGCTCGCCCAGGACCAGCGCGAGGTGGATCGAGCCGAGCGCAAGGTCGCGATAGGCCACCAGGCGGAAGCCGCCCCACGGGGTCACGATGTCCCGCTCGTGGGCGCGCTGCACCAGCGACTCGTTGCGGCTGCGGTACTCGATCAGGTCGGCGATGGTGCCGATCCTGAGCCGGTGCGTCGCGGCGAACTCGATCAGGTCCGGCAGGCGGGCCATGGTGCCGTCGTCGCGCATGATCTCGCACAGCACCGCGGCCGGCGTGAGGCCGGCGAGCCGCGCCAGGTCGCAGCAGGCCTCGGTGTGCCCGGCGCGCACCAGCACCCCGCCGGGATGCGCGACCAGGGGAAAGACATGCCCGGGCTGCACGATGTCCTCGGGGCGCGCCTGCGGGGAGGAAGCGACCTTGATGGTGAGGGCGCGGTCCTGCGCCGAGATGCCGGTGGCGATGCCCTCGGCGGCCTCGATCGAGACGGTGAAGTTGGTGCCGTGCCGCGAGCGGTTCTGCTCCACCATCGGTCGCAGCCCGAGGCGCTGGGCGTGCTCCTCGGGAATCGGCATGCAGATCAGGCCGCGCCCGTGCTTGGCGAGGAAGTTGATCTTGTCGGCGGTGACGAACTCGGCCGCGAACACCAGGTCGCCCTCGTTCTCGCGGTCCTCGTCGTCGACCAGGATCACGATCTCGCCGGCGCGGATCGCGGCGACGATCTCGGCGATCGGGCTGATGGCAGCGGTCTCTCTGCGCATGGCCCGATTTTATGCCTGTTTTATTCCGCGGTTTCGGCTTCCGCGCCGCCGGTCTTCTCGCGGATGCGCGCCGACTTGCCCGAGCGGCCGCGCAGATAGTAGAGCTTGGCACGCCGCACGTCGCCCTTGCGCTTGACCTCGATCGAGGCGATGAGGGGCGAATAGGTCTGGAAAGTCCGCTCGACCCCCTCGCCCGAGGAGATCTTGCGCACGATGAACGAGGAGTTGAGGCCGCGGTTGCGCTTGGCGATCACCATCCCCTCGAACGCCTGGACGCGCTTGCGCTCCCCCTCGACCACGTTGACGCTCACCACCACGGTGTCCCCGGGCGAGAAATCCGGGATGTTTCTTGCCAGCCGCTTGATTTCTTCCTGCTCGAGTCTCTGGATCAGGTCCATGTTCAGCCTCTGTGTTCCTGCTGGAACTCCGTCAACAGCCGCGTTTCCTCTTCATTCAGCCCTCGCGCCGCGAGCAGCTCGGGACGCTTGAGCCAGGTGCGTCCCAGCGACTGCTTGAGGCGCCAGCGCCGGATGTTCTCGTGGTGCCCCGACAGCAGCACCTGCGGCACCCGCAGCCCCTCGCCGCGCTCCGGCCAGGCTTCGGGCCGCGTGTACTGCGGGCAATCGAGCAGGCCGTCCGCGAACGACTCCTCGCGCGCCGAATTCTCGTCGCCCAGCGCCCCGGGCAACTGCCGCACCACGGCGTCGATCAGCGCCATCGCCGCGAGCTCGCCACCCGAGAGCACGAAGTCGCCCAGCGACAGCTCCTCGTCGACGCGCCGCGCGAGCAGGCGCTCGTCGATGCCCTCGTAGCGCCCGCACAACAGCGTGAGCGCGCTTTCCTTCGCCAGTTCCATCACCCTGCCGTGATGCAGCCTCTTGCCCTGGGGCGAGAGGTAAACCACCCTGCCGCCGCCGGCCGCCTGGACGGCGTCGAGCGCCCTGTCGAGCGGCTCGGCCAGCATCACCATGCCCGGCCCACCGCCGTACGGACGCCCGTCCACCGTCCGGTAGTTGTCGCTCGTGAAATCGCGCGGATTCCACGTCGCGAGCTGCCACAGCCCCGCGTCGAGCGCGCGGCCGGTGATGCCGCTTCTCGCCACCGCCGAGAACATCTCGGGGAACAGGGTGACGACGTCGAAGCGGATCACCAGTCCGCTCCCCACTCCACGTGAATCGTCCGCTCTGCAAGATCCACCTTCTTCACCACCGCCGGCACCCAGGGCAGCAGCCGCGTGACCCCGCCCGCCACTTCCATCACGTCCTGGGCGCCGTTCGAAAACAGCCGCCTGACGACGCCGAGCGCCTCGCCGCTCTCGTTCACCACCTCGAGGCCGACCAGGTCAGCGAGGTAGTAATGTCCTGCCTGCGGCTCGGGCAGCGCCGCGCGCCGCACCGAGACCACCGAGCCCTTCAGCGCGAGCGCCTGCTCGCGCGTCTCGATGCCCTCGAGCTTTCCGACCACCGCGGCACTATGAACCCTGGCCGCGGCGACCGCGTGGGCGCGGCCGCCGATCCACCACTGCGCCGCCTGCGCCAGCGTTTCCTTCACGCCGCGCTCGGGTGCCAGCTTCAACCACCCGCGCACGCCGTACGCGCCGGCGACGCGGCCCATCGCGATCAGGTCCTCAGGCGGCTTTCTTCGCAAATTGCCGGACGAGCCGCGCCGCCGTGTCGGAGAGCTGGGCCCCCTTGCCCTGCCAGTGCTTGAGGCGCTCCATGTTGACGCGCAGCGCCTCGCGCCCCTGCGGCGCCTTCGGATCGTAGAAGCCCAGGCGCTCGAGAAACTTGCCCGAAGCCGCGCGCCGCGAATCGGCCGCCACCAAGTGGTAGAACGGCCGCTTGTTCGCGCCGCCGCGCTGCAATCGAATCACCACCATTAGGGAACCCCCGCAAACCGCGAAAAGCTGCGGATTATACTGCAGAATACGACTTGGGGAGGGTGGATGCTGCGCGCGCTGCGCGAGATCGAAGGCGGCGTAAAACTGTCCGTGAACGCGCTCGGCCGCCTGGGCCGGCTGCGACGGCCGCCGATCCGGGAATCGTTCCTGCGCCAGATCTACTTCACCGGCGTGACCGCCGCGACCGGGGTGGTGCTGCGCGCCTCGGTGCTCGGCGTGCTGATCATCGCGATCACCATGGACGTGCTCGACGCGGACGTCGACCTGGCGGTCAAGATCCTGCTGCTGCTGGTGTTCCGCGAGATCGGACCGCTCGCCGCCGCGGTGGTGGTGATCCTGCGCACCGGCACGGCGATCTCGGCCGAGGTGGCGATGATGCGCATCTCGGGCCAGACGCGCGCCCTGCGCCATCTGGGGATCAATCTCTACGACTACATCGTGGTGCCGCGCGTCGCGGGGGTGATGCTCGCCACCATGGTCCTCACCTTCTATATCCAGTTCCTGGCGGTGCTCGGCGGGCTGCTGTTCAGTCCGCTCATCATCGATGCCACGTTCATGGAGCTTTCCGGCCGCTTCTTCGCGCTGTTCTCGCCGGTCGACTTCGTGTACTCGACCATCAAGAGCCTGCTGTTCGGCTTCACGATCGCCGCCTGCTGCTGCTACCACGGCCTCAATCCGCCCAGCCTGACGCAGAACGCGGTGCCCCAGGTGGTGACGCGCGCGGTCACGCAGAGCGCGATGCTGATGCTGGGCATCAACGCGGTGTTCGCCTACATCGTGTTCGGCATCCTGTTTTTCGGGCTGGTGACCGCCAAGGTATGAGCGACGCGCTGCGCTACGCGCTCAGGCAGCCGGGCTCGCCCGAGATCGCGCTCGCGGTGCCGCAGGGCGGCGTGAGCCGCGTGCACCTGCCCGACCCGCAATCCAAGGCGCGCTTCATCGCCGCCGTGGCCAAGGCGCGCTGCGAGGACGGCGAAGAGCTCGAGCTGCTCGGCGAGCCGGTGGAGCGGCTGAAACCCGCCGCGCGCGCCCGGCTGCTCAAGCGCGTCGGCGTGCTCAGCCCGGCGGTCACCCTGCTCACCAATCTGAATGCCTGGGAGAACATCGCGCTCGCCGCCGCCTACCACGGCAGCCCGTCGCGCGAGCGCGTAGCGCAGATCACCCAGGAGGTGCTCGGGGCCTTCGTCGCCGAGCCGCTGGCGCTGCTCGCCCGCCTGCCGGACCAGCTCGGCACGCTGCAGCGCCGCCTGGTCGCGTTCGTGCGGCTGCTGGTGATGGAGCCCGAGCTCGTGGTCATCGATGCCCTCGACGAGGGGCTGAGCCGCGAGGAATGCGCGTCGGTCGCGCGCCTTGAAGCGCAATACCGCGCCCGGCACCCGTCGGGCACGCTGCTGTTCGTCGATGCAAGAGAGGAGCCCTCGTGAGCCCCGCCTTCACGCCGCCGGTCCGGTTCTCCCGCCTGTTGCTCAAGGTCAACGCCTTCCTGCTCATCGCGCTGCTGCTGGTGGGCGCGTTCATGGGGCTGGTGGCCTACAAGCAGGGCTGGTTCGTGCACCAGACCACGGTGCACTTCGTTACCCCCAACGCCCTCGGCATCAACCCGGGCATGCCGGTCAAGCTCTACGGCTTCACCGTCGGATCGGTGAAGGAGATGGGCCTCGCGCCGGAGGGGGTGGACGTGCAGCTGTCGCTCGTGAGCGACCACCTGTGGCGCATCCCGAAAGGCTCGCAGGCCAAGGTCGCGCGCGAGGCGAGCGTGGTCGGCGCGAGCTCGATCGAGATCATTCCCGCCAAGTCCGGGCCGCCGCTCGAGCGGGGGGACCGCATCGCGTTCGAGCCGGGCCGCAGCATCTCGGAGATCATCGACGACATCCGAAGCCAGGCGGTGCCCGCCTTCAACGAGATGAAGCAGGTGCTCGCGCAGCTCAACAGCTCGAGCGGCGACGTGGCGGCGCTACTTGCGGCGCTGCGCGCGGAGGCCGAGCGGCTGCCCGCGACGCACCAGGCGCTGAACGAGCTGCTGCAGAACGGCGCGCGCACCACCGCCGAGGTGGGACGCGAGGCCGCGGCGACGCTCGGCGCGGCGCGGCGCGCGAGCGAGAGCGCGCAGCGGGCGACCGACAGCATCGGCCAGGCCGTGCCCGAGCTCGCGGCCAAGCTTTCCAGGACACTCGACTCGTTCGATGCCGCCGCGGGCCAGCTGCGCCGTACCGGAGAGGAGGCCCAGGACAGCCTGCGCCGCGCGCGGCCGCTCTTCGAGCGCGGCGAGAGCGCGATGCGCGACGCGGGCGACGTGCTCGGCGCGGCCAAGCGCGTCTGGCCGCTCAGCGGATCGTTCGCGCAGCCCGCAGAGGCCACCCTGGCGATCGACAGCTTCGAAGCCCAGCGCAGCGCCACACGCTAGTGACCCGCGACCTCGTCACCGCAATGGCCCTCGCCGCGCTGTGCGCCGGCTGCGCGGCGCGGCCCGAGCCGGTCGTGCCGCCCGCGCAAGCGCGCATCGCCGACGCCGGCGCGCGCGCGAGCGCTCTGGCGCGCTCCGGCGACTACGCCGCGGCGGCGCTCAAGTTCCAGGAGGCGCTGCGCATCGCGCGCACCATCGAGGATGCCGACGCGATCGCGGCGCATGCGATCAACCTGTCGATCGTCTACCAGCGCCTCGGGCATCGGGCCGCCGCCCGCTCCGCGCTTGCCGTCGTGCTCGACGACGAGCGCCGTGCGTTCTCCGAGCGGCGCCTGGTGCAGGCGGAGCTGCGCCACGCCATCGTCGATCTCGCCTCGGGCGACACGCGCGGCGCCGCGGCCTATGCGGGGCGCGCCTGGCAGCGTTGCCAGAAGCTGGGATGCGAGCTGGCGGCCGCCATCCTCAACGTGCAGGCCGACGCGGCGCTCGAGGCCGGGGCCGCCGAGGAGTCGCTGCGGCTCGCGCAGGCAGCGGAGTCGTCGGCGCGCGCTCGCGCCGATCGCGCCGAGACCGCCAATGCCCTGAGGATCATCGGTCGCGCGCGCACCACGCTCGGCGACCCGGCGGGCGCGCTGCCGGCGCTCGAGCAGGCGCTCGAGATCGACCGTTCGCTCGCCGACGCGCGCAAGATCCACGCCGATCTCGAGGCGCTGGCGCGCGCGAGCAGCGCCAAAGGCGATGCGCAAGCCGCGCGCGGCTATTCCGAGCGCGCGCTCGCCATCAGCCGCGCGGCCCGCGAGGCGCCCGGAGGCGAGGGGACCGAGGTGCA
>Ga0156230_1011_pt1 | contig 16088 bp, 12 predicted proteins | sample RifCSPlowO2_12_FD_107877 | JGI IMG/M metagenome (GOLD analysis project Ga0156230, IMG submission 107877) | Betaproteobacteria bacterium RIFCSPLOWO2_12_FULL_68_19 | reverse complement strand
CTCGGCGTGGCGGAAGTGCGCCCGGTGCTCGCCGCCGCCTCGCTCGCGCGGCCGAAGGGCGAGCGCGCCGCGGCGCGGCGCGAGCACTGGCAAAAGGTCGCGATCGCCGCCTGCGAGCAATGCGGCCGCAACCGCATCCCGCAGGTCCATGCGCTGGTGCCGGTCGAGCAATATGTGCTGAAGGAAAACAGCTCTCAAAAGATCCTGCTCTCGCCGCGCGCCGAATTGCGCTTTTCCGAGGCCTGCAGGACGCTCGGCGAGAGCCTCACGCTCGCCGCGGGGCCGGAAGCCGGGTTCAGCGCCGCCGAGGAGGCGGCGCTGCTCGATTGCGGCTTCGTCCCGGCGAGCCTGGGGCCGCGGGTGCTGCGCACCGAGACCGCGGCGCTCGCCGCGCTCGCCGCGCTCAACGCGCTGCGGGGAGATTTCTAGCGAGCAGCTCGGCGAGCGGCGCGTTGCCGTTGTCGCGCGCGATCTCGAGCGCGCTGCGCCCGTCGGCGTCACGGCCCGCGAGGTCGACGCCGCGGCCGGCGATGTAGAGCTCCACGGCGAGCTCGTCGTTGCGCTTCACCGCGTCGAGGTACTGCGCCTGGTCGTAATAGCGCAGGCCCATCGCGTTCAGGTCCTTCCTCGCCTGCAAGGAGGCAGCCGGCGCCCTGCGGGCGTCCTTGCGGCCGATCGTGACCAGGTCGCGCCCGATCGCGGCGATCTTCTCGCGCTGGCGCGAGGACATGTCGGCGGTCATCTCGTCGAAGAGGCCCGTCACCGCGCGGTTGACTTCGGCGTTGCGCCCCGCGAGCACCTCGTCGAAGGCGCGCAGGCTCTCCTGCGGGCCCTCGGAGTGCGCGGCGATGCGCACCACGCTGTGCACCAGGGCGAGCATGTGGCCGAGGGCGCGCTCTCCATCCTCCGGCGCGGCCGCGGCCGGGAGCGCGGGAACGAGCAGCGAGGCAAAAGCGAGCGAGCGGGCGATTCTCATGGACGGGGCCTCCGTGGCGAAAGCATAGCGCAGCGCGAGCCGCCTGCGTTTACCCTATAGAATTTGAAAAAATTACAGTATGGCCAAGCCCCAGCACCCCGAAGCCTTCGTCCGCTGGTTCCGCCAGGTGGCGCCTTACGTGCACGCCTTCCGCGGCCGCACCTTCGTCGTCGCCTTCGGCGGCGAGATGTTCGCGGAGCGCTCGCGCTTCACGAGCTTCGTCCACGACGTGAACCTGCTGGCGGCGCTCGGCATCCGCCTCGCGCTGGTGCACGGCGCGCGCCCGCAGATCGAGGCCGAGCTGAAAGCGAAGGGCGTGCGCTCGCGCTACTCGCAGGGCCTGCGCATCACCGACGAGGCGGCGCTGATGGCGGTAAAGCACGCCGCCGGGGTGCTGCGGGTCGAGCTCGAGGCGCTGCTGTCGCAGGGGCTGCCGAGCTCGCCGATGGCCGGCGCGCAGATCCGCGTCGCGTCGGGCAATTTCATCACCGCGCGCCCGATCGGCGTGCGCAGGGGCACCGACTTCCAGTTCACGGGCGCGGTGCGCAAGGTCGACGCCGCGGCGATGATGCGCGAGCTCGACGCCGGCGAGGTGGTGCTGGTGCCGCACATCGGCTATTCGCCGACCGGCGAGGTGTTCAATGTCGCCTGGGAGGACGTGGCCGAGAACGTCGCCGTCGCCCTCAAGGCCGACAAGCTGCTCATGTACACCGACCGGCTGCCCGCCGACCGCAAGGGCGAGGTGCTGGCGGAGCTCACCGCGCGCGAAGCCGAGGCGCTGGTGAAGAAGGCCGGCCTGACCTCGCAGACCGCGGCTGCGATCGAGCACGCGGTACGCGCCCTTGCCGCCGGCGTGGGACGCGCCCACCTCGTCACGCGCCGCACGCCGGGCGCGCTGCTGCTCGAGCTCTTCACCCACAGCGGCGTGGGCACGATGATCACCGCGGACGCGGTGGAGAAGCTGCGTGCGGCGCGCATCGAGGACGTGCGCGGGATCCTCGCGCTGATCGAGCCGCTCGAGGCAGACGGCACGCTCGTGAAGCGCAGCCGCGAGCTGCTCGAGGCGGAGATCGGCAACTTCCTGGTGGTCGACCACGACGGAACGATCGTCGGCTGCGCGGCGCTTTATCCCTTTCCCGACGACAAGAGCGGCGAGTTCGCCTGCCTGGCGGTCGCCGAGGGCTACCGGGACGCGGGCTACGGCGAGCGGCTGCTCAAGGCCTGCGAGGAGCGCGCAAAGGCGCTGCGGCTGCGCCGCCTCTTCGCGCTCACGACGCATGCGCATCACTGGTTCCTCGAGCAGGGGTTCCGCGCCGCCGACGTCGCCGCGCTGCCCTCGCGCCGGCAGGCGCTGTACAACTGGCGCCGCGGCTCGAAGGTGTTCCTCAAGCGTCTATAATTTCGCCATGGCGCGGACGGTGAAATGCGTGAAGCTGGGACGCGAGGCCGAGGGCCTCGATTACCCGCCCTACCCCGGCGAGCTGGGCAAGCGGCTGTGGGAGAACGTCTCCAAGGAAGCCTGGGCGCAGTGGCTCAAGCAGCAGACCATGCTGGTCAACGAGAACCGCCTGAATCTCGCCGATCCGAAAGCGCGCAAGTACCTCATGGAGCAGACCGAGCGCCACTTCTTCGGCGGCGGCGCCGATAGCGCCTCGGGCTACGTCCCTCCCGAGAAACAATAGCCATTTTTTCCATCCGGCAGTTCTGGGACGAGGCCATCGTCCCTGCGCTCATCGAGTACATCCGCATCCCGGCGAAGTCGCCGCACTTCGATCGCGGCTGGCAGGAGAGCGGCCACATCGAAGCCGCGGTGCAGCTCGCGGCGCGCTGGTGCGAGGCGCATGCAGTGCGCGGCATGAGCCTCGAGGTGGTGCGCCTCGCAGGCAGGACGCCGCTTCTCGCCATACAAGTAGAGCCGACAGGGAAGGAGTCGGGCGGCACCGTTGTGCTGTATGGCCACCTGGACAAGCAGCCGGAGATGAGCGGCTGGCGCGAGGGGCTCGGGCCCTGGACCCCGGTCATCGAGCAGGGCCGGCTCTACGGCCGCGGCGGCGCCGACGACGGCTACGCGGTCTTCTCGGCCTTGTGCGCCTTGAAGGCGTTGCAGGAGCAAGGCCGGCCGCACGCGCGCTGCGTCATGCTCATCGAGTGCTGCGAGGAAAGCGGGAGCTACGACCTGCCGGCGTACCTCGAGGCTCTTTCTTCGAGAATCGGAAAGCCCGACCTCGTGATCGGCCTGGATTCGGGCTGCGGGAACTACGAGCAGCTCTGGGGCACCGCCTCGCTGCGCGGGCTGGTGAACGGCGTGCTGAGCGTCGAAGTGCTCTCCGAGGGGGTGCACTCGGGCGACGCGAGCGGCGTGGCGGCCTCGAGCTTCCGCATCGCGCGCTCGCTGCTCGAGCGTCTGGAGGACTCAAGCACGGGAACCATCAAAGACAGGGCATTCCACGTCCCTGTCCCGCCCGAGCGCATCGCGCAGGCCAAGCTCGCCGCCGGGGTGCTCGGCGAGCAGATCTGGCGCAAATTTCCCTTCGTGCCCGGGATGCGGCCGATGCACGGCGAGCTGGCCGAGCTCGCGCTCAACCGCAGCTGGCGGCCGATGCTCGCCGTGACCGGGGCCGAAGGCCTGCCGCCCCCGGCCAATGCCGGCAACGTGCTGCGGCCGAAGACCGCGCTCACGCTTTCGCTCAGGCTGCCGCCCACCGTGAGCGCGGAGGCGGCGGCGCGCCGCCTGAAGCAGATCCTCGAAGCCGATCCGCCCTACGGGGCACGCGTGCGCTTCGAGGCCGGGCAGGCCGCCACCGGCTGGCACGCGCCGCAGACCGCGCCATGGCTGGAGCAAGCATTACAGAACGCTTCCATGGCTTCTTTTGGAAAACCTGTAATGTGGCTGGGCGAAGGAGGCACCATTCCGTTCATGGCGATGCTCGGAGCGAAATTCCCCGAGGCGCAGTTCCTCATCACCGGCGTGCTCGGGCCGCACTCGAACGCCCACGGCCCGAACGAGTTCCTGCACCTCGACTACGCGCAGCGCCTGACTGCCTGCGTCGCCGAGGTCATCGCGGCGCACGCGCGGCGCTGACGAGCCGCATCCGGAACGCGAGGCTCAGCGCCGCGAGGCCGAGCGCCGCGCTCAGGAAAACCGGGGTCACGCCAGCCGCATCGAGGATGCCCGCGGCGACCCATACGCCGCTCGCCTGCCCGAGGAAGAGCGCGCTCGCGAACAGCGCGATCGCCGAGCCCCGGTCCTCGGGCGCGACCTCGGTCGCCTTGGTCTGCAGCGTCGTGTGCAGCATGTAGTACCCGCTTCCCACGGCCGCGACGCACAGCGTCGCGAGGACCGGCCACGGCGAGACGGCGAGGCCGGCGTAGCCCAGCGCAAGCGCCGCGCCGCCGGCGGCCACGAGCCCGGGCTCCCCGAAGCGCGCGATGGCGCGCCGCGCCATGCCGGCATAAAGCAGGCCGCCGGCCGCATACGCCGCCAGCAGCGTCCCGGCGAGCCCCGGGCCGAAGGCGTAGCGCTGCTGGAAGCTGAGCGCGACGAAAGCGAACGGCCCGAAGATCAGAAATCCCTCCGCGAACACGGTCGCGAGCAGCAGGCGGCTGGAGCGGAGCGCGCGCGGCATGCGCCTGACGCTCTGCGCGAGGGAAAGCGCCGCCGCGTGGCGCCCGGCCAGGGGATTGCGCCCGAGCTCGAGGGCGAGCAGCGCAGAAATGACGATGAACAGGGCGGCGAACACGACGAAGATGGCGCGCCAGCCGAAGCTCTCGGCGAGCCATCCCGCGATCGCCGTGCCGAACGCGATGCCCAGCATCTGGCCGATCATGAAGCGCGCCAGCACCGCCTGGCGGCCCTCGTAGGGGAAGCTGTCGCCGATCCAGGCGAGCGAAAGCGGGATCAGCGCGCCGATGGTCGCGCCCGAGACGAGGCGCGCCGCGACCAGCGCGTCGAGGCCCGGCGCGGCGGCGCAGGCCGCGGAGCCGAAGGCCGACACGAGCGAGGCGAGCGCGATGGTGCGGTAGCGTCCGAAGCGGTCGCCGAGCGGACCGTAGACGACCTGCAGCAGGCCGTAGGAGAGGGCGAACGCCGTGATCGCCGCCGACGCCGCGCCGGTGCTCGCGCCGTACTCCGCCGCGATCAGCGGCAGCAGCGGGTCGGTGGCGCGCAGGCTGGCGGCGCTGGCGAATGCCGCGAGCGACAAGAGCAGGACGTCGCGCCGCAACTACGCCAGGCGCGCGCCGAGGGCACGCACGCCCGCGGCCTCGGCGAGAAGCAGCACGTCCGCCGGCCGGCGCGCGAAGATGCCGTTGGTCACCACCCCGGCGATATTGTTCAGCTCGGCCTCCATCGCCGGCGGGTCGAGCAGCGTCAGCCCGCGGCAGTCGAGCACCAGGTTGCCGTTGTCGGTCTTGAAGTTCTGCCGCAGCTCGGGGTGCGCGCCGCGCCTGAGCATCTCGCGCCCGACGTAGCTGCGCGCCATCGGGATCACCTCGAGCGGCAGCGGGAACTTTCCGAGCACCGGCACCAGCTTCGAGGCATCGCAGATGCAGACGAACTTCTTCGCCACCGCGGCGGTGATCTTCTCGCGCGTGAGCGCCCCGCCGCCGCCCTTGATCATGTGCAGGTGCTCGGTCACCTCGTCGGCGCCGTCGACGTACACCGGCAGCTCGTTGACGCTGTTCAGGTCGAAGATGCGGATGCCGTGCTTCTTCAGACGCTCGGCGCTCGCCTCCGAGGCCGCCACGGCCCCCTCGATGCGCCCCTTGATGGTGGCAAGCGCATCGATGAAGAAATTGACCGTGGAGCCCGAGCCGACGCCGACCACCGCGTCCTCGACGACGTGCTTCAGCGCCTCGCGCGCCACCATCTGCTTCAGCTGGTCCTGGTTCATTTTTTTCTTTGTGGAGGAAGATCGGTGCACACGCCCTCGAACGCCTCGGCGGAAAAGCCCACCGACTCGCTGAGCGTCGGGTGCGGGTGGATGGTGCTTCCGATGTCGGTGGCATCCGCGCCCATCTCGATAGCGAGCGCGATCTCGCTGATCAGGTCGCCCGCGCCGGTGCCGACGATGCCGCCGCCCAGCACGCGGTGCGTCCCGGCGTCGAAAAGGAGCTTGGTGAAGCCCTCGTCGCGCGCGTTGGCGATGGCGCGCCCGGAGGCGCTCCAGGGGAACTTCGCCACGCCGATCGCGGCGCCGGTCTTCTTCGCCTCCTCCTCGGTGAGCCCGACCCAGGCGATCTCGGGATCGGTGTAGGCGACCGAGGGGATGACCCGGGCATCGAAGTGCGACTTCTTCCCGGCCGCCGCCTCGGCGGCGACATGGCCCTCGTGCACCGCCTTGTGCGCGAGCATGGGGTTCCTCGCCACGTCGCCGATGGCGTAGACGTGCGGCACGTTGGTGCGCATCTGGCCATCCGTAGGAACAAAACCTCTGGAATCCACTTCAACACCGGCTTTCTCCGCGCCGATCGTCTTCCCGTTCGGCACGCGCCCGACCGAGACGAGGATCATGTCGTAGGTCCTCGCCTCCCCCTTGTCGAAGGAAACACGAATGCCTTCCTTAGTGGCTTCGGCTTTGGTGGTCTTGGTCCCGAGCATGACGCTGTCGAAGCGCGCGGCGTTGAACTTCTGCCACACCGCGACCAGGTCGCGGTCGGCGCCGGGCATGAGCGCGTCCATCATCTCCACCACCTCGAGCCGCGCGCCGAGCGTCGAGTACACCGTGGCCATCTCCAGGCCGATGATGCCGCCGCCGATCACCAGCATGCGCTTGGGCACGGCGCGAAGCGCGAGCGCCCCGGTCGAGTCCACGATGCGCGCATCATCCGGCAGGAACGGGAGCTTCGCCGCCTGCGAGCCGGCGGCGACGATGGCCGAGGCAAAATGGACGATCTTGTCTTCGACTTTTAGATGGTGCGCATCTATAAATGATCCGACGCCCTGGAGGACGGTGACCTTGCGCATCTTCGCCATCGCGGCGAGGCCGCCGGTCAGCTTGCCCACGACCTTGTCCTTGAAGGCGCGCAGCTTCGCCAGGTCGACCCTGGGCTCGCCGAACGCGATGCCGTGCGCGCCAAGGGCGCGCGCCGCGTCCATCACCGCCGCGGTGTGCAGCAGCGCCTTGGACGGAATGCAGCCGACGTTGAGGCACACCCCGCCGAGCACCGGGTAGCGCTCGACCAGCACCGTCTTCAGGCCGAGGTCCGCGGCGCGGAACGCCGCCGAGTAGCCGCCCGGGCCCGCACCGAGCACGACCACGTCGCACTCTAGATCCGCCTGACTGGCCCCCCTGACCATGACGCCCGCGGAAGCCGCGGGAGAGGCAGGGGACGCCGAAGCCGGGGGGGTTGCGGTCTTGGGTGGCGTTTTCTCTGCTGCCGCTGCAGAGTCAAGAATCAGAATCGGAGAGCCCTGCGACACCTTGTCGCCGGTCTTGATCCGCAGCTCCATCACCACCCCGGCGCCGGGCGAAGGGATCTCCATGGTCGCCTTGTCCGATTCCAGCGTGATGAGCGACTGCTCCTTCGCGACGGCGTCGCCGGGCTTGACCAGGACTTCGATCACCTCGACATCCTTGAACTCGCCGATGTCGGGAACCTTGACCTCGATCGAGGCCATCTAGAGCAGCGACTTCCGGATGTCCGAGAGCACCGAGACGAGGTAGCTGGTGAAGCGCGCCGCGGTCGCGCCGTCGATGACGCGGTGGTCGTAGGAGAGCGAGAGCGGCAGCATCAGCCGGGCCCTGAACTCGTTGCCGGCCCACACTTGACGCATTACCGAGCGTGAAACGCCGAGGATCGCCACCTCGGGCGCGTTGATGATCGGGGTGAAGGCGGTGCCGCCGATGCCGCCGAGGCTGGAGATCGAGAACGTGCCGCCCTGCAGGTCGCCCGCCTTGAGCCTCTTGTCGCGCGCGAGCTTGGAGATCTCGCCCAGCTCCTTGGCCAGGTCGAACACGCCCTTGCGGTCGGCGTCGCGCACCACCGGCACCACCAGCCCTTCGGGCGTGTCGACCGCGACGCCGATGTGGAAGTACTTCTTGATGATCAGGCTCTCGCCCGAGCGCTCGAGCGAGGCGTTGAACTGGGGATACTCCCGCAGCGCCGTGACGCAGGCCTTGATCATGAACGCGAGCATGGTGAGCTTGAAGCCCTTCTTCTCGGTTTCCGCGGTCTGGGCCTTGCGGAACGCCTCGAGCTCGGTGATGTCGGCTTCGTCGAACTGCGTGACGTGCGGGATCGAGATCCAGTTGCGATGCAGGTAGGGGCCGGAGAGCTTCTGGATGCGCGACAGCGGCCGGGTCTCGATCGGCCCGAACTTCGCGAAATCGACCTCGGGCCACGCGGGCAGGTTGAAAGGCAAGCCCCCCTGTCCCCCCTTGTCAGGGGGGCGGCCCGCTGCCCTGCCCTGCAAAGCGCCCTTTACGAACCCCTGCACGTCGGCATGCAGCACGCGGCCCTTCGGGCCGCTGCCCTGGACCTGGGCGAGCGGCACGCCGAGCTCGCGCGCGAACTTGCGCACCGAGGGGCTGGCGTGCGACTTCACCGCGGTTTCCTCGCGCGGCTCGCGCGGCACCGGGCGCGTCGCCGGCGTCGGCATGGGCGGCGCCGCCTTGGGCGCGGCCGGCTCGGGCGCTTCGGGCCTGGGCTCGCTGCGCCTTTCCTCCTTGCCTTCCAGCACCAGGATCGGCGCATCCTTGGAGACCTTGTCGCCGGTCTTGACCTTCAGCTCCTTCACCACCCCGGCCGCGGGCGAGGGGATCTCCATCGTCGCCTTGTCGGACTCCAGGGTGATGAGCGACTGCTCCTTCTGCACCGCATCGCCGGGCTTCACCAGGATCTCGATGACTTCGACCTCCTTGAAGTCGCCGATGTCGGGGACCGTGACGGTCTGCGCAGAGCCCGTTTGCGGCTTCGGCTGCGCCGCCGATCTCTTCTCTGCGGGCTTGGGGGCCTCGGCTTTCGCATCGTCCAGCAACAGGATCGGCGAGCCTTTCGAGACCTTGTCGCCGGTCTTGATCTTCAGCTCCTTCACCACGCCGGCGGCGGGCGAGGGGATCTCCATCGTCGCCTTGTCGGACTCCAGGGTGATGAGCGATTGCTCCTTGGAAACCGCGTCGCCGGGCTTGACGAGGATCTCGATGACCTCGACTTCCTTGAAGTCGCCGATGTCCGGGACGACGACCTGGCTCATACGGTGGTCGGGTCTGCCTTGTCGGGATCGATGCCGTATTTCCTGATCGCGTCGGCGACGCTCTTGGCCTTGCCTTCGCCCTGGTCGGCGAGCGCCTTGAGCGCCGCGATGGCGACGAAGCAGCGGTCGACCTCGAAGAAGTACCGCAGCCTGGCGCGCGAGTCGGAGCGGCCGAAGCCGTCGGTGCCGAGCACGCGGTAGGTCCTGCCCTGGGGGACGAAGGGCCGGATCTGCTCGGCGAAGGTCTTCACATAGTCGCTCGCCGCCACGACCGGGCCGGCGGGCCGTTTCTGCAGCATCTCGGTCACGTAGGGCGTGCGCGGCTTCGCCTCCGGGTGCAGCATGTTCCAGCGCTCGGCGGCGAGCCCGTTGCGGCGCAGCTCGGTGTAGCTGGTCGCGCTCCAGACGTCGGCGGCGACGCCCCAGTCGGCCTCGAGCATTTCTGCGGCGGCAAGCACCTCGCGCAGGATGGTGCCCGAGCCGAGCAACTGAACTCGCATTTTTCCTTTGTGTCTTGAGTCTCTCAAGAGATACATCCCCTTCAGGATGCCTTCTTCGGCCCCCACAGGCATCGCCGGGTGCTCGTAGTTCTCGTTCATCAGGGTGAGGTAGTAGAAGACGTCTTCCTGGTTCGCCACCATGCGGCGCAGGCCGTCGTGGACGATCACCGCCACCTCGTAGCCGTAGGTCGGGTCGTACGAGACGCAGTTCGGGATCACCGAGGAGAGGACGTGCGAGTGCCCGTCCTCGTGCTGCAGGCCTTCGCCGTTGAGCGTGGTGCGCCCGGCGGTCGCGCCGAGGAGGAACCCCCGCGCACGCTGGTCGGCCGCGGCCCAGGCGAGATCGCCGACGCGCTGGAAGCCGAACATCGAGTAGAAGATGTAGAACGGCACCATCACCAGGTTGGAATGGCTGTACGAGGTCGCGGCCGCGATCCAGGAGGAGAACGCGCCGGGCTCGTTGATGCCCTCCTCGAGGATCTGCCCCGCCTTGTCCTCGCGGTAGAACATCACCTGCTCCCTGTCGACCGGCTCGTACTTCTGCCCCTCGGAGGAATAGATGCCGAGCTGGCGGAACATGCCTTCCATGCCGAAGGTGCGCGCCTCGTCGGGAACGATCGGGACGATCAGCTTGCCGATCTCCTTGTCGCGCAGCAGCGCGGTGAGCAGGCGCACGAACGCCATGGTGGTGGAGATTTCCCGGCCTTCGCCCGATCCCTTCAATACCTGCTCGAAAGAACTCAACGGCGGCACGGCGGGCGCCTGGTCGGCCTTGCGCCGGCGCTGCGGCAGGTAGCCGCCGAGCGCTTTCCTGCGCTCGTGCAGGTATTTCATCTCCGGGGAGTCCGGCGGCGGCACGTAGAAGGGCAGAGCGTCGAGCTTGTCGTCGGGGATCGGCACGCGCAGGCGGTCGCGCATCTCCTTGATGGTCGCGGTGTCGACCTTCTTCAGCTGGTGCGTCGGGTTCTTCGCCTGCCCCTGCTTGCCCAGGCCGTAGCCCTTGATGGTCTTGGCGAGGATCACCGTGGGCTGGCCCTCGTGCTTCACCGCCGCGGCGTAGGCGGCGTAGATCTTGTGCGGGTCGTGGCCGCCGCGGTTCAGCCGCCAGATGTCCTCGTCGGTCATGCGCGACACCATCTCGAGCAGCTTCGGATGCTTGCCGAAGAAGTGCTTGCGCACGAACGCGCCGTCGTTCGCCTTGTAGTTCTGGTACTCCCCGTCGACCGACTCCTCCATCACGCGCAGCAGGATCCCTTCCTTGTCGCGCGCGAGCAGCGGGTCCCAGTACGCGCCCCAGATCACCTTGATCACGTTCCAGCCGGCGCCGCGGAAGTCGGCTTCGAGCTCCTGGATGATCTTGCCGTTGCCGCGCACCGGGCCGTCGAGCCGCTGCAGGTTGCAGTTGACGATGAACACCAGGTTGTCGAGCTTCTCGCGCACCGCCATGCCGATCGCGCCCATCGACTCTGGCTCGTCCATCTCGCCGTCGCCGCAGAACACCCAGACCTTGCGGTTCCCGGTGCGGGCGAGGCCGCGCGCCTCGAGGTACTTGAGAAAGCGCGCCATGTAGATGCCCTGGATCGGCCCCAGGCCCATCGATACCGTCGGGAACTGCCAGTAGCCCGGCATGAGCCACGGGTGCGGGTACGAGGACACGCCCTTGCCGTCGACCTCGCGCCGGAAGTTGGCGAGCTGCTCCTCGCTCAAACGGCCCTCGAGCAGGCCGCGCGCGTACACGCCGGGCGACGAATGGCCCTGGAAGTACACCAGGTCGCCGCCGTGGCCCTCGTGCGGCGCGTGCCAGAAGTGGTTCTCGCCGATGCCGAACATCGTGCCCACCGACGCGAAGCTCGCGATGTGCCCGCCCAGCTCGTCGTCGCTGCGGTTGGCGCGCACCACCATCACCATCGCGTTCCAGCGGCAATACGAGCGGATGCGTTCCTCGAGGGCGGCGTCGCCCGGCGAGCGCTCCTCCAGGTGCGGCGGGATGGTGTTGATGTACGCGGTGTTGGCGGAGAACGGGATGTACGCGCCCGAGCGGCGCGCCTTGTCGACCAGCCGCTCGAGCAGGAAGTGCGCGCGCTCCGGCCCCTCTCGCTCGAGCACCGCTTCCAGCGCATCGAGCCACTCCTGCGTCTCTAGTGCGTCGGGGTCGTTGGCGGCGGGAGACTGTGGAACGGCGGACATGAGCTTGGCATCCGAAGATTCGCTGCGGGGGGCGCGGCAAGCTTAACCAGAAAATCGCCGCAATGCTAGACTGCGCACCCCCCATGGCGGCGCAGATCCTCGACGGAAAGTCACTCGCCGCGCTGGTGCGCGCCGGCGTCAAGGCGCGGGTCGAGCGTCTTTCGCAGCGCGGCATAAGGCCGGGCCTGGGCGTGATCCTCGCCGGCGACGATCCCGCCTCGCGCGTCTACGTGCGCAACAAGCAGCGTGCCTGCGAGGAAACCGGCGTGCACTCGAAGCTTTTCGGCTTCGATGCCTCGGTCAGCGAGACTCAGTTGCTCCAGAGGCTCGAAGCGCTCAACAGCGACCCCGCGATCCACGGCATCCTGGTGCAGCTGCCGCTGCCGCGCCACATCGACGCAGCGCGGGTGCTCGAGGCCGTGTCGCCGGCGAAGGACATCGACGGCTTCCACGCCGCGAACCTGGGCGCGCTGCTCGCCGGCGCGCCCAGGTTCGTGCCTTGCACCCCGGCGGGCGTGATGCGCCTTCTCGAGCACGCCGGCGTGCCGCTCGCCGGGCGCCGCGCGGTGGTGATCGGGCGCTCCAACATCGTCGGCAAGCCCCTTGCGCTGCTGCTCTTGCAAAAAGACGCGACCGTCACCATCTGCCATTCGAAGTCCGTGAACCTGGGTTCGATTACCAGGGAAGCGGAAATCCTGGTGGCCGCCGCCGGCCGGGCGAAACTCGTCACCGCCGACATGGTCAAACCCGGCGCCTGCGTGATCGACGTCGGGGTGAATCGCGGCGCCGACGGCAAGCTCGCCGGCGACGTGGATTTCGACGCGGTCAAGGCCGTCGCGGGCTGGATTACCCCGGTGCCCGGCGGCGTCGGGCCGATGACCATCGCCATGCTTCTCGAGAACTGCCTCCATGCTGCAGAGAATGAATCCGCTACTTGATTTTTCCGGGCTACCGCGCTTCTCCGAGATCAAGCCCGAACACGTTGCGCCGGCGATCGAGCAGCTGCTCGCGCAAGGACGCGAAGCGATCGCCGCGGCATCCGCGGCCCCGGCTACATGGGAGCAGTTCGTCGCGCCGCTCGAGGATGCGAACGAGCGCATCGGGCGCGCCTGGGGACAGGTCGCGCACCTGCATGCGGTGCTCGACAGCCCGGCGCTGCGCGAGGCCTACAACGCCAGCCTGCCCGAGGTCACGCAGTACTTCACCGAGCTCGGCCAGAACCGGCAGCTGTTCGAGAAATACAAGGAGCTCGGGGCTTCTTCGGCATATGGATCCCTCGCCGCGGCGAGAAAGCGCATCGTGGAAAATGCCCTGCGCGACTTCCGCCTCGGCGGCGCGGAGCTGCCGCCGCGCGAGAAGGCGCGCTACGCGCAGATCCAGGACGAGCTGGCGCGCCTCGGCGCGAAGTTCTCCGAGAACCTGCTCGACGCCACCAACGCGTTCTCGATCGTGGTCGAGCGCGAACGCATCGCGGGCATTCCCGAGGACGTGCTCGCCGCGGCGCGTGCCGCGGCGCAAAAGGACGGGAAGGAAGGCTGGAAGTTCACGCTGCACGCGCCTTCCTACCTGCCGGTGATGCAATACGCCGACGAGCGCAGCTTGCGCGAGACGCTGTACCGCGAAAGCGTGACGCGCGCGTCCGAGTTCGGCCGGCCCGAGTGGGACAACACCGCGCACATCGCGCGCATCGTCGCGCTGCGCCACGAGCTCGCGCAGCTGCTCGGCTACGCGAGCTTCGCGGAGGTGTCGCTCGTGCCCAAGATGGCGCAATCCCCGTCGCAGGTGCTCGCCTTCCTCGAGGACCTGGCGCGGCGCGCTCGCCCGTTTGCGCAGAAGGATGCGGCGGAACTGCGTGAATTTGCGGGATCGCAGCTGCAAATCGACGATCTGCAGGCCTGGGATCTCGCCTATGCCGCGGAGAAGCTGCGCGTCAAGCGCTACGCCTTCTCCGAGCAGGAGGTGAAGCGGTACTTCCCCGAGGACGCGGTGCTGCAGGGCCTGTTCCGCGTCGCCCAGACGCTTTACGGGATAAGAATAAGCGATTCAAGAGCAGAGACCTGGCATCCCGACGTGCGCTTCTTCGACATCCGCGACGCCGCGGGCGGACTGGTCGGGCAGTTCTACGTCGACCTCTACGCGCGCGAGACCAAGCGCGGCGGCGCCTGGATGGACGACGCGATCGCGCGGCGGCGCAAGGGCGAGCGCGTGCAGACGCCGGTCGCGTACCTGAACTGCAACTTCTCGCGGCCCGTCGGCGCAGAGCCGGCGCTCTTCACGCACGACGAAGTGCTCACCCTGTTCCACGAGTTCGGCCATGGCCTGCACCACCTGCTCACGCGCGTCGAGGACCTCGGCGTGTCGGGCATCAACGGCGTGGAGTGGGATGCGGTCGAGCTGCCCAGCCAGTTCATGGAGAACTTCTGCTGGGAATGGGAAGTGCTGCAGCACATGACGCGCCACGTCGAGACAGGTTCCCCAATTCCCAGAGTATTGTTTGACCGCATGTTGGCGGCCAAGAACTTCCACAGCGGCCTGGCGATGCTGCGGCAGATCGAGTTCGCGGTGTTCGACATGCGCCTGCATGCCGAATACGACCCGGCGGCGCCGCGCAGCGCGCTAGCGCTGCTCGAGGAAGTGCGAAGCCGCGTCGCGGTGCTGCGCCCGCCCGCCTACAACCGCTTCCCGAACAACTTCTCGCATGTCTTCGCCGGCGGGTACGCCGCGGGGTACTACAGCTACAAGTGGGCCGAAGTGCTCTCCGCCGACGCCTACAGCTTCTTCGAGGAAAACGGGGTGCTCGATGCGAGAACGGGCGCGCGCTTTCGCGACGAGATCCTCGCGGTCGGCGGCAGCCGCCCCGCGGCGGAGTCGTTCGTCGCCTTCCGCGGCCGCGAGCCGAGCGTCGAAGCCCTGCTCAGGCACAGTGGTATGATCGCCGCATGATGCGCGCGCGCATCACCGGCATGATCATCCTGCTCGCGGCGGGCGCGGCCGCGGCGCAACAGATCTACCGCTGGACCGACGAGAAGGGCCGTGTCCACATCACCGACACGCCTCCGCCGCCGTCGGCGAAAAGCGTGCAGAAGAAGCAATACCAGAGCGGCCCGGCGGAGAGCGGCGCGACGCCCTACGAGCTCGCGCTGGCGATGAAGGACTATCCGGTCACGCTCTACACCTCGCCGGTCTGCAAGGAGCCCTGCGCCGAGGCGCGCGCCGCGCTCAACCGCCGGGGCGTGCCGTTCAAGGAAGTGCAGGTCTGGGAGGAGACGAGCAACGAGGAGCTGAAGCGCGTTTCGGGCGCCAACCAGGTACCCACCCTGCTGGTCGGGCGCAGCGTGCACAAGGGCTTCGACCAGAGCGCGTACGATGCGCTGCTCGACTCGGCGCGCTACCCTAGAGCGGGTATCCTGCCGGCGCGCTCGCAAGCCGCGCCGGCGCTTCCCGAAGGCTACATCCCGCCCGGCGAGCGCGAGGCGCCCAAGGCCGAGCCGGCCAAGCCGGCCGCCGGGGAGCCTCGGCCCACCGGACCTTACGCGCCAGGCGCGCCGCCGCAGCGATCGCAGCAGAGGTGACGTTCCGGCTTGCGACCTGGAACGTCAACTCGCTCAAGGTCCGCCTCCCCCGCCTGACTGACTGGCTGGCGAGCGCCAAGCCCGACGTGGCCTGCCTGCAGGAAACGAAGACCGAGGACGCGAACTTCCCCGTCGCCGAGCTGCAGGCGGCGGGATACCAGGCGGTGTACTGCGGGCAGAAGGCTTACAACGGCGTCGCGATCCTCTCGCGCAGCGCGCTCACCGAGGTCGCGCACGGCATCCCGGATTTTCCCGACGATCCCAAGCGCACCATCGCCGCGACGGTCGCGGGAATGCGCATCGTCTGCCTGTACGCGCCGAACGGGGAGGCCCCGGGCACGCAGAAGTACGCCTACAAGCTGCGCTGGTACGAAGCGCTGGCGGGCTGGCTGAAGGACGAGCTCGCGCGCCGGCCGCGGCTCGCGGTGCTTGGGGACATGAACGTCGCGCCGGAGGATCGCGACGTGCACGACCCCAGGCGCTGGGAAGGAATGATCCATGTCTCCGAGCCGGAGCGCACTGCGCTGCGCAAGGTCGTTGAGGTGGGACTGCAGGACGCCTTGCGCCTCTTCCCCCAGCCGGAGAAGCTCTTCTCCTGGTGGGACTACCGGCTGCGGGCCTTCCAGCGCAACTGGGGGCTGCGCATCGACATGATCCTG
>Ga0156230_1035_pt1 | contig 16721 bp, 18 predicted proteins | sample RifCSPlowO2_12_FD_107877 | JGI IMG/M metagenome (GOLD analysis project Ga0156230, IMG submission 107877) | Betaproteobacteria bacterium RIFCSPLOWO2_12_FULL_68_19 | reverse complement strand
CGAGCGGGATGAACTTCGCGGCCGCCTCGATGCGGCGCTTGAGCGCTTCTTTGTCTTCCAAAGCGGGAATTTTTGAAGAAACCAAGCCGAGCACGACCTTCTTGCCCTTGGGCACGAAGCGCAGCGGCTCGAAGCCGCCGGCGCGCTCGGTGTCGTACTCGAGGAAGAAGGCGTCCACCTCGAGGCCGGTGAAGACGCGCTCGGCGACGAAGTCGGCGTAGGCGCCGCTCGCGAGCCAGGTGCTCTTGAAGTTGCCGCGGCAGGTGTGGATGGCAACGGTCATGTCGTCGGGCACCTCGCGGATGGCGGCGTTCACCGCGTCGGCGTACATGGCGGCGTCCTTCTTCGGGTCGTCGCCGAGCTTGCGGAACTGCTCCTGCACCTTGGGGTCGCCCCACATCGCGATGGTGGTGTCGTCGATCTGCAGGTAGCGGCAGCCGGCCTTGTACAGGTCGGCGATCTCCTCGCGGTAGGCCTTGGTGAGGTCGGCCCACAGATTGTCGACGTCAGGGTAGACCTTCTTCAGCGAAGCCCGGTCGGCGCGGGCGTGCAGCATCGCCGGCGAGGGCATGGTGAACTTGGGCGTGCCTTTCTTGACGACGCTCTTCAGGAACTGGAAGTGCGAGAGCATGCTCGGCTTCGAGCGCCGGATCTTGCCGTCGATCAGCATCATCGGCGGCTGCTCGGAGGTGCCCTTGAATTTCGCCTCGCCGTAGATGTCGCCGTGGGAGAGCTCGACGCCGTCGAAGCCGTGCAGGAAGTCGATGTGCCACCAGTCGCGACGGAACTCGCCGTCGGTGACCGACTGGATGCCCACGTCCTCCTGCAGCTTCACGACCTCGCGGATCGCCTTGTCCTCGGCCGCCTTGAGCTCGGCGGCGGCGGCCTTGCCCGCGCGCACTTTCTCGCGCAGCTCGTGCAGTTCGTGGGGGCGCAGCAGGCTGCCGACGTGGTCGGCCCGGAATGGCGGTTTCATCTGAGAACTCCTATGCCGCTTGCTTCAGCGCAAGCGCCTTGTCGGTCGTTTCCCACGTGAAGTCGGGGTCTTCGCGGCCGAAGTGGCCGTAGGCGGCGGTCTTCTCGTAGATCGGCCGCAGGAGATCGAGCATCTGGATGATGCCCTTGGGCCGCAGGTCGAAGTGCTTGAGCACCAGCGCCGAGAGCGCGTCGTCCGACATGCGGCCGGTGCCCTGGGTGGTGACCATGACGCTGGTGGGACGCGCCACGCCGATGGCGTAGGACAGCTGCACCAGGCACTTCGACGCCAGGCCCGCGGCGACGATGTTCTTCGCGACGTAACGAGCGGCATACGCCGCTGAACGGTCGACCTTTGAGGGGTCCTTGCCGGAGAAGGCGCCGCCGCCGTGCGGCGCCGAGCCGCCGTAGGTGTCGACGATGATCTTGCGCCCCGTGACGCCGCAATCGCCCTTCGGGCCGCCGATCTCGAACGCGCCGGTGGGATTGACCAGGTAGTTGATCTTGCCCTTGAGCATGGTCCTGGGCAGCACCGGCTTGATCACTTCCTCGGTGATCGCCTCGGCGAGCTTCTTGTGCTCGATGCCGCTCGCGTGCTGGGTGGAGAGCACCACGGTGTCGATCGCGTCGGGCTTGCCGTTCACGTAGCGCACCGTCACCTGCGACTTCGCGTCCGGGCGCAGCCACGGCAGGCGCCCGCTCTTGCGCAGCTCGGCCTGGCGCTCGACCAGGCGGTGCGAGAGGTAGATGGGCAGCGGCATCAGGCTCGGCGTCTCGTCGCAGGCGTAGCCGAACATCAGCCCCTGGTCGCCCGCGCCCTGCTCGAGGTCGAGGCCCTTGCCCTCGTCCACGCCCCGCGCGATGTCGGGCGACTGCTGGCCGTAGGCGATGAGGATGGTGCAGGTCGCGGCGTCGAAGCCGATCGCGGGATCGTTGTAGCCGATGCGCCGGATGGTGTTGCGCGCCACGGCGTCGTAGTTCACGCGCGCGTTGGTGGTGATCTCGCCGGCGAGCACCACCAGGTTGTCCTTGACCAGCGTCTCCGCCGCGACGCGCGAGGTCTTGTCCTGCTTTAGAATCGCGTCGAGCACTGCGTCGGAGATCTGGTCGGCGACCTTGTCCGGGTGCCCTTCGGATACCGATTCGGAAGTAAACAGAAAATCGCTCATTGCGTGCGTGTCTTCTCGAGAAGGCCGCAAGGATACCAAATCTTGCACCGCTTCCCCAGGTTCTTGCTACGGCTCGTCGCGCGCCTGCCTCTGCCGCTGCTGCATCGCGTGGGAAGCGTCCTCGGCTGGGCGGTGTATGGGATGTCGCCCACCTACCGGCGGCACCTGCGCGAGAACCTCGCGCAGGCCGGCTATGCAGACGCGCGCACGCGGCACGAGGCCATCGCCGCGGCCGGCCAGATGCTCACCGAGTTGCCTGCGCTCTGGTTCCGTGCGCACAGCAGCGTGGTCGCGCTGGTGAAGGAGGTCGAAGGGCTCGAGGCCGCGCTCGCCGCGCACGCGCAGGGCAGGCCGGTCGTGTTCCTCACACCGCACATGGGCTGCTTCGAGGTCGCCGCGCAGTACGCCGCCTCGCGCATGCCGATCACCGTCCTCTACCGGCCGCCGAAGATCGGCTGGCTCGAGCCGCTCATGCAGGAGGGCCGCGCGCGGCCCAACGTGCGGCTCGTGCCCGCCGACGTCTCGGGCGTGCGTGCGGTGCTCGCCGCGCTCAAGCGCGGCGAGGCCGCGGGCTTCCTGCCCGACCAGGTGCCCGGCGAAGGCGAGGGCGAATGGGCCGACTTCTTCGGCCGGCAGGCCTACACGATGACCCTCGCCGCGCGGCTCGCCGAGAGGGACGGGGTGCTGTGCTTCCTCGCCTGCGCGAAGCGCCTGCCGCACGGCGCGGGCTATGCAATCGTGCTGCGGCCGCTCCCCGAGATGCTGCCCGGCGAGCGCGCAACGCGGCGCGTCAACCGCGGGCTCGAAGCGCTGGTGCGCGAATGCCCCGGGCAGTACCTCTGGGGCTACAACCGCTACAAGACGCCCAAGGGCGCGAAGCCACAGTGACGCGCATCGTCTTTGCCTTGATGTGGCTGGTTCGCCTGCTGCCGATGCCGGCCATCGCGGCCACGGGCAACGCGCTCGGCTGGGCTCTGTTCTGGCTGATCCCGGAGCGGCGCAAGGTGACGCGCATCAACCTCGAGAAATGCTTCCCGCAGATGCCGCCGTCCGAGCGCGAGCGCCTCGCGCGCGCGAGCTTCCGCTCGTTCTGCCGCAGCTTCGTCGAGCGCGGGCTGCTGTGGTGGTCGAGCGAGCGGCGCCTGCGGCGCCTCGTGCGCGTCGAGGGCGCCGAGCACCTCGATGCGCTTGCCGGCCGGCCGGTGATCATCCTCGCGCCGCACTTCGTCGGCCTCGACGCCGGCGGCATCCGCCTTGCAATGGACCGCGCCTTGGCCTCGATGTACTCGCGCCAGAAGGACCCGGTATTCGACCGGCTGCTCTACGCCAAGCGCCTGCGCTTCGGCGGACAGCTCTTCGCGCGCCGCGATGAGCTGCGCCCGGCGGTGCGCGCGATCCGCTCGGGCGTGCCGTTCTACTACCTTCCGGACATGGACCTCGGCCGCTCCGGCTCGGTGTTCGTGCCCTTCTTCGGCGTCCCGGCCGCGACCATCACCGGCCTCTCGGACCTCGCGCGCCTCACCGGCGCGGCGATCGTGCCGTGCGTGACGCGCATGCTCCCGGGCGGCGGCGGATACGTGGCGCGCCTGTACCCGCCATGGCGCGATTTTCCGAGCGGCGATGCGGCGAGCGACGCGCGGCGCATGCTAGCCTTCATCGAGGAGCGCGTGCTCGAGATGCCCGAGCAGTATTTCTGGCTGCACAAGCGGTTCAAGACCCGCCCGGAAGGAGAAGCGAGGTTCTATTGAAGGCCGTGATCATCGGCGCCGGCCACATGGGGCGCTACCACGCCGACAAGCTCGCCGCCTGCAAGGGCGTGGAGCTCGCCGGGGTGGTCGACGCCGACCCCGCGCGCGCGGCGGAGCTCGCGAAGAAGCATGGTGTCAAGGTCTTTTCAGGCTATCAAGACATTCTTGGCAAGGCCGATGCCGCGATCGTTGCCGTGCCCACCGACCGCCACCATGAGGTCGCGGCCGCCTGCCTCGAGGCGGGCATGCACGTGCTGGTGGAGAAGCCGATCGCGACGAGCATCGAGGAGGCCGACGCGCTGATCGCGATCGCCGAGCGCCGCCGCGTCGTGCTGCAGGTCGGGCACGTCGAGCGCTACAGCAAGGCGTTCGCCGCGCTCGCCGCGCGCATGGACCGGCCGGTGTTCGTCGAAGCCGAGCGCCTCTCGGGCTTCAAGCAGCGCGGCGCCGAGGTCGACGTGGTGCTCGACCTGATGATCCACGACCTCGACCTCGCGGCGGCGCTGGCGCGCGCCGAGGTGCTCGAGGTGAGCGCCTGCGGCTTCCGCGTGCTGACCGGCGACATCGACATCGCCAACGCGCGCATCGAGTTCGCCAACGGCTGCGCCGCCAACCTCTCGGCGAGCCGCGTCAGCCAGTCCGCGGTGCGCAAGCTCCGCGTCTTCCAGAGCGACCTCTACGTCTCGGCCGATCTCCAGGCGGGGACCCTGCGCTACGTGCGCCAGTCCTCAGGCACGATCGAGCAGACCGAGGAGCACCATCAGGGCGGCGACGCGCTCGCGGCGCAGGCGGCGGCATTCGTCGCCGCGGCGCGCGGCGAGGCGCCGGTGCGCCTCGACGGCCGCGAGGGCAGGCGCGCGCTCGCGCTCGCGCTGGAGGTCGGACGCCTCGTCCGCGAACGGCTGGAGAGATTTGAATGAATACGAACCCCATTCCCATGATCGACCCGGCGGCGGAATACCGCTCGCTGAAACCCGAGATCGACGCCGCCGTCGGCCGCGTCCTCGCCTCCGGGCGCTACGTGCTCGGCCCCGAGGGCGAGGCGCTCGAGCGCCGCCTCGCCGCCTTCACCGGCGCGGCGCACGCCGTCGGCGTCAACTCCGGCACCGACGCGCTGCACCTCGCGCTGGTCGCCTGCGGCGTCGGCCCGGGCGACGAGGTGATCGTGCCGGCTTTCACCTTCTTCGCCACCGCCGAGGCGGTCTCGTACACGGGCGCCACCCCGGTCTTCGCCGACGTCGACGCGGCGACTTTCAACCTCGATCCCGCTTCCTTCAAGAAGAGCATCACGAAGAAGACCAAGGCCGTCATTGCCGTGCACCTTTTCGGCCAGTGCGCCGCGCTCGACGAGATCTCGCGCATCTGCAAAGAGAACAACCTCGTGCTCGTCGAAGACGTCGCGCAGGCGCTCGGCGCGGACTACGACGGCCGGCGCGCCGGGAGCTGGGGCGACTTCGGCTGCTTCTCGTTCTATCCGACCAAGAATCTCGCCGCCGCGGGCGATGCCGGCCTCATTACCACCAACGACAAGAAGCACGACGAAACCCTGCGGATGCTCCGCCATCACGGCAGCCGCAAGACCTATCTCCACGAGCGCGTGGGCTGGAACAGCCGGCTCGACGAGCTGCAGGCGGCGGTGCTGCGAGTCAAGCTCAGTCACCTCGATCGCTTCAACCAGGCAAGGCGGTCTATTGCGACCCGTTATCGACAGCGACTTGCCGGGGGAAATCTTGTCTTGCCTGCTGAGCACGGCCGCGGGACGCACGTCTACCACCAGTTCACCATCCGCAGCGCGCGGCGCGACGCGCTGCGCGAGGCGCTCGCGCGGGAATCGATCGCCGCGTCGGTCTTCTATCCGATCCCGCTGCACCGGCAGCCGGCGTACGAAGCGGCGAGCCGGGGCCTGAGCCTGCCCGTGTCCGAGAAGATCTCCGGCGAGGTCCTGTCGCTGCCGATCAATCCGCTGCTCGACGAGGCCTCCGTGGACCGCATCTGCCAGGTTCTCGCCGGGTGAAGCTCGCCTTCACCAAGACGCAGGGTGCGGGAAACGACTTCGTCGTGCTCGATTGCACCAAGAAGAAGTTTTCCCTTTCGAAAGAACAAATTCAAAGGCTCGCAGATCGCCACTTCGGCGTCGGCTGCGACCAGGTGCTGGTGGTCGAGCGCCCGGGCGGCGCGGGGGCGGACTTCCGCTACCGCATCTTCAACGCCGACGGCGGCGAGGTGGAGCAGTGCGGCAACGGCGCGCGCTGCTTCGTCAAGTTCGTGCACGCGAGGGGCCTTACCGCGAAGCGCGAGATCCGCGTCGAGACCCTCGGCGGGACGATCGTGCCGCGCCTGGAGCCCGACGGCGAGGTGAGCGTGGACATGGGTCAGCCGGCATTCGAGGGGGTTGAAAAGATCGACGTCGACGGGAAAGCGGTGGAGGTGGCCATCCTCTCGATGGGCAATCCCCATGCAGTGCAGATCGTGCCGGATGTCGCCGCTGCGCCGGTGACGACCCAGGGGCCGCGGCTCGAGCACCATCGCCGCTTCCCGAACCGGGTCAACGCCGGCTACGTGCAGGTGCTCGAGCGCCGGCGCATCGCGCTGCGCGTGTGGGAGCGCGGCGCGGGCGAGACGCTCTCGTGCGGCACCGGCGCCTGCGCCGCCGCGGTGTCGGGCATCGTGCGCGGCCTGCTCGACTCGCCGGTGCGGGTCGAGACGCGCGGCGGAGCGTTGACCATCTCTTGGGCCGGCGGCGACAATGCGGTGTGGATGAAGGGGCCCGCGCAGGCGGTTTTCGAGGGAACGATAGAACTACAAGAACCATAAGGCCACGATGAACGCAGACGACGTCGCCACCTACCTGCGCACCCATCCGCAGTTCTTCGAGAGGCACCCGGAGCTGCTCGAGACGATCCAGGTGCCGCACCCCTACGGCGGGCGCGCCATCCCGCTCGCCGAGCGCCAGACCGTGGCGCTACGCGAGAAGGCGAGGCTGCTCGAGGGCAAGCTCGGCGAGCTGATCCAGTTCGGCGAGGAGAACGACGCGATCAGCGAGAAGGTGCACCGCCTCGCGGTGGCGATCGCCGGCGCGCGCGACTTCCCCGCGCTCGCGCAGTCGCTCTACTTCCACCTGCGCGAGGACTTCGCCGTGCCGCACGTCGCCCTGCGCGTGTGGGGCAAGAGCGTGCCGGTCGACTTCGAGGAGGCCGCGGCGGTCGACGAGGCGCAGCGGCGCCACGCCGCCGCCCTGACCGCGCCGCAGTGCGGCGCGGCGGCGGGCAGTCCGTTCGCGCCCTGGTTCGGCGACGCCGCGGCGCAGCTGCGCTCGCTCGCCCTCGTGCCGCTCGGCCAGACCGCCGTGTTCGGCCTGCTCGCGCTGGGCAGCGAAGACCCGCAGCGCTTCTTCCCCGAGATGGGCACGGTCTACCTCAGACGCATCGGCGAGCTATGCGCGGCCGCAGTGACGGCGCGGCTCTAGCGCGCGAGTACCTCGACGCGCTCGAGCACCAGCGCCGGCTTTCCCCGGCGACGCTCGAGAACTACGCGCGGGCACTGCAAGTGCTCTTCGGTTTCATGAAGGGAGAATCACTCGAGTCTCTCGACGCGGCCCGGGCGCGCCGCTTCCTCGCGCTGCTGCACGCCAAGGGGCTCGCGCCGCGCACGCTCGCGCTCACGCTCTCGGCCTGGCGCGGCTGCTTCCGCTGGCTGGCGAAGCACCGCGACTGGCGCTCGAACCCCTTGCTCGGCATTCGCGCGCCGAAGGCCGCGCGGCCGCTGCCCAAGGCGCTGTCGGTCGAGGCGGCGCAGCGGCTGCTCGGGCCCGAGCGCGGCTCCGGGCCGCTGCTCGTCCAGGACCGGGCGATGTTCGAGCTGCTGTACTCCTCGGGCCTGCGCCTGGCGGAGCTGGTGGCACTCGACGCCGGCGACGGCCGGCTCGACCTGCGCGGCGGCGAGGTCACGGTCACGGGCAAGGGCTCCAAGTCGCGCACCGTCCCGGTGGGCGCAAAGGCGCGCGACGCCGTGCAGGCCTGGCTGTCGGTCCGCAGCCGGGTTTCGAAGGCGCACGAGAAGGCCCTGTTCGTGGGCGCGCGCGGCCGTCGCATCGCGCCCGCGGTGGTCAACGCCCGGCTCGCCGCCTGGGCGAAGCGCCGCGGCATGGCGCAGCGCGTGCACCCGCACATGCTGCGCCATTCCTTCGCTTCGCACCTGCTGCAGTCCTCGCAGGACCTGCGCGCGGTGCAGGAGATGCTCGGCCATGCCAGCATCTCGAGCACCCAGATCTACACCCACCTCGACTTCCAGGCGCTGGCGAAGGTCTACGATGCCGCGCACCCGCGCGCCAAGAAACGCTGAGCCGGCCCTGGTCCTGAAGGCGGGGCGCGAGCGCTCGCTCAGGCGCCGCCATCCATGGGTTTTCTCGGGGGCGGTGGCGCGCGTCACCGGCGCCCCCGGCCCCGGAGATACGGTCAGGCTTCTGGACGCAGCGGGAAACTTCGTCGCGCTGGCGGCTTACAGCCCGGCTTCGCAGATTCGTGCCCGGGTCTGGACCTTCGACGCCGAGGACACCATAGCGAAAGAGTTTCTCAGGGCACGACTGCAGCGCGCCTTGTCCCTCAGGGATGCACTCGGGACCGCAAAACACACCAATGCCTTGCGCCTGGTGCACGGCGAATCCGACGGCCTGCCCGGACTGATCGTCGATCGCTACGCCGACGTGCTGGTGGCGCAGTTCCTCGCCGCGGGCGTGGAGCGCTGGCGCGACGAGATCCTCGATTCTCTCGTCGAACTCACCGGCTGCGAGGCCGTTTACGAGCGCTCGGACGCCGAGGTGAGGAAGCTCGAGGAGCTTCCCGCGCGCACCGGCTTCGTGCGCGGCAACCGCGCCGCCTCGCGCTGCCCGATCATCGAGTACGGCCTGAACTTCCGCGTCGACGTCGAGCAGGGCCAGAAGACCGGCTTCTTCCTCGACCAGCGCGAGAACCGCCAGCGCGTGCGAGCGCTCGCCGCCGGGCGCGAGGTGCTCGACGGCTTCGCCTACACCGGCGGGTTCTCGATCGCGGCGCTCGCCGGCGGCGCGAAGCGCGTATACGCGATCGAATCTTCTGCCGACGCAATTCAGATCGCCAGGGAGAATCTGGCCGCCAACCCGCTCGATGCCTCGCGCGTGGAATTCCAGCAGGGCGACGTGTTCTCGCAGTTGAGGGTATTGAGGGATCGGGGTGCGAGCTTCGACCTGGTGGTGCTCGACCCGCCCAAGTTCGCCCCCACCGCGGCGCAGGCGAAGAACGCGGCGCGCGCCTACAAGGACATCAACCTGCTCGCCCTCAAGCTGCTCGCCCCGGGCGGGCTGCTCGCCACGTTTTCCTGCTCGGGGGGCGTGAGCGCCGCGCTGTTCCAGTCGATCGTCGCCGGCGCCGCGGTCGACGCCGGCGCGGAGGCGAAGATCGTGGAGCGCTTCGGCGCCGCCGCCGACCACCCGGTGGCGCTCGAATTCCCCGAAGGCGAGTACCTCAAGGGGCTGCTGGTCCTGAAGGGCTGATTACCGGCGGAACGGATCGGGCCGGCCGGCCAGGCTCTCGAGCCGCGCGATCTCCTCGTTGCTGTGGCCCTCCAGGCCCGCAGGCACGATCCGCTCGCCAGTGATGCGGCGGGCGACGTGGTTCTCGGCGCTGACCGCGATGCCCTCCATCATCGAGCCGCTCGCGCGCGAGTAGAGCTGCGTCGTGCCGAAGCAGGTGCAGGCATAGGTCTCGCCCGGCCCCGTTGCGACGTAGACGCCGGTTCCGCGGATGCCGATGGTCACGGTGTCGGCGACGACGCTGCGCCGCGGGCCGCGCGCGAAGGTGGCGCCGAGCGCCCCGGTGATGAGCCGCAGCGCCTCGATGAGGGTATCGCGGCCCGGAAAGCCGCGCAGCCGCAGCTCGCTGCCGGGGCGCAGGAAGTACGCGTCGCCGGCGAGCGTGAACCAGATCCGGCCGTCGCGGCCGGTGACGAGCCTCTGGCCGGCCTGGATCGCGGCATTGCGCCCGATCGGCCGGCCGTCGAGCAGGACCTCGCCGGAAAGCTCGTGGATCTCGGCCCACTGCGGGGCCCGCTGCGCGGCCGCAGGCAGCGGCAGCAGCGCCCCCGCCGCGACGAGCAGCCCATCCCGTACGAATTGCCTGCGTCTCATGCGCCCCGGTCGCAATCGGCTTGCACTCCTTACTATAATGCCGCCCTTCCAAGGAGTCCGCATGCAAGAGGCGAACATGGTGCCGGTCACGATCCTCACCGGCTTCCTGGGCAGCGGCAAGACCACGCTGCTCAACCGCATCCTCAAGGAGAGCCACGGCGGCCGCATCGCGGTGATCGAGAACGAGTTCGGCGAGGTGGGCGTGGACAACGAGATCATCGAGACCGGCGACGAGCAGATCGTCGAGATGAACAACGGCTGCATCTGCTGCACGGTGCGCGGCGACCTGATCCGCATCCTCGGCACGCTCAAGCACAAGCGCGACCAGGGCGCGCTCAGGTTCGACCGCGTGGTGATCGAGACCACCGGCATGGCCGACCCGGGGCCGGTGGCGCAGACCTTCTTCACCGACGAGGAGATCGGCAACTATTACCTGCTCGACTCGATCATCACCCTGGTCGACGCCAAGCACGCGTCCAGGCAACTCGACGAGTTTCATGAGGCGCAGGAGCAGGTGGGATTTGCCGACCGCATCCTGCTGTCGAAAACCGATCTCACCAATGAAGACGAAACGAAGACATTGGTGGAAAGATTGAAGCGGATGAACCCGCGCGCGCCGATCAAGGCGGTGAACTTCGGCAACGCGCCGCTCGAGGAAGTGCTCGACATCCGCGGCTTCAACCTGAACGCGATCCTCGAGCTCGAGCCGCAGTTCCTCACCGACGTGCAGCACCAGCACCACGACCAGGTCGAGTCGTTCGTGTTCCGCTCGCAGAAGCCCTTCAACGGCGACAAGCTCGAGCAGTTCCTTTCCGGCATGATCCAGGTGTACGGGCCCGACCTGCTGCGCTACAAGGGCGTGCTGTGGATGAAGGGCAACCCGCGGCGGGTGGTGTTCCAGGGCGTGCACATGATGATGGGCGGCGACCTCGGCAAGCCCTGGGCGAAGGGCGAGAAGAAGAGCTCGCTCCTGGTGTTCATCGGCAAGCAGCTGCCGAAGGACCTGTTCCTCGCCGGGCTGGAGGAGTGTCTCGCCAAGTAGCGCAATGATCTCCGTCCGAGGCCTCGCGCACCGCTACGCTTCAACCGAAGTGCTGCGAGTGCCCGAGTGGAGCGTCGCGCAGGGCGAGCGCTGGCTGGTGCTCGGTCCCTCGGGCTGCGGCAAGACGACGCTGCTGCACGCCCTCGCCGGCCTGATTCGCCCGAGCGAGGGCGCAGTCCGGGTAGCGGAAACAGACCTGAAGAAGCTCGACGGCGGCGACCTCGATCGCTGGCGCGGCGCCACGGTCGGGATCGTGCTGCAGGGGCTGCATCTCGTCGGGCACCTCAGCGTGCGCGACAACCTGCGCCTTGCGCAGTACATGGCGCACGCGCCGCAGGACGACGCGCGCGTCGCCGACGCGCTTGGCGCGCTCGGCGTCGCGGACAAGGCGGCGAGGCGGCCGGCCGATCTCTCGGAGGGCGAACGCCAGCGCGTGGCGATCGCGCGCGCGGTGGTGAACCGGCCGAAGCTGCTGCTCGCCGACGAGCCGACCGCGAATCTCGATGATCGCGCGGCTGCGCACGCCGCCGAGCTGCTGCTCGAGCAGGCCGAGCGCCATGGCGCGACGCTGGTAGTCGCCACCCACGACGCGCGCGTGAAGCAGAAGTTCGAGAAACGGCTGGATCTTTCGGCATGAACCTGGCGAGCCTGTCCTCGAGCTACCTGCGCGCGCGCCCGCTCAACACGGCGCTGAGCCTGATGCTGCTCGCGCTCGGCGTCGCGACCATCGTGCTGCTGGTGCTGGTGGTGAGCCAGCTCGAGGAGCGCATGAGCCGCGACGCGCGCGGCATCGACCTCGTGGTCGGCGCGAAGGGCAGCCCCATGCAGCTGATCCTCGCCGGCATCTACCACGCCGACGCGCCGACCGGGAATATTCCGTTGGCTGCAGTACAGGCATTCCAGAAGAACCGGCTCGTGAGAAAGGTCATTCCCCTGGCGCTCGGGGACGGCTGGAAGGGCTTTCGGATCGTCGGCGCGGGCCATGAGTATCTGGAGCACTACGGCGCGAAGCCTGCCATCGGCAGGCTGTGGGACGAACCGATGGAGGTGGTGCTCGGCGCCGAGGTCGCGGCGCGCACCGGCGTCGGGGTCGGCGCGCGCTTTGCCGGCGCGCACGGCATCACCGGGCAGGGCGAGGAGCACGGCGCGGCGCCTTACGACGTCGTCGGGGTGCTCGGGCGCACCGGCAGCGTGCTCGACCGGCTGGTGCTCACGAGCGTCGAGAGCGTCTGGCAGGTGCACGAGCAAGAGCACGGCCCCGAGGACAAAGCCGACCGCAAGGCGCTCGAAGAAGACCGCGAAGTGACGGTGCTTCTCCTGCAGTACGCGTCGCCGCTCGCCGCCGCGATGCTGCCGCGGCAGATCAATTCGCAAAGCGAGCTGCAGGCGGCTTCCCCGGCCTACGAGACGGCGCGGCTGTTCCGTATCGTCGGCGTAGGCGTCGAGGCGATGCGGGCGTTCGCGATCGTGCTGATCATCGCGGCGGGGCTCTCGGTGTTCATCGCGCTCTACACCGCGCTCGAGGAGCGCCGCTACGACCTTGCGGTCATGCGCACCCTCGGCGCCGCGCCGGGGCGGCTGTTCGGGCTGCTGATCATGGAGGGAGTGGTGCTCGCCGCGCTCGGGACCCTCATCGGCCTCGCGCTCGGCCATGCCCTCGCCGCCACGCTCGGCGCCTGGCTCGAGTCGCAGCAGCAATACCCGGTCACTGGCCTCGCGTGGCGCGCGGAGGAGCTTTGGCTCGCCGCGGTTGCCCTCGGGGTGGGCCTGATCGCGGCGCTGCTTCCCGCCTGGCGTGCCTACCGGACCGACGTTTCACGTACCCTTGCGCGAGGCTAAGATTGCAAAGGGCTCGGAATCGGCAAATACTGCGGCATGAAGCACGGCCATTGAGGGAGAAGTCATGTTTGCGCGCGCACTGATCCTCGCTTTTGCGCTTGCGCTGCCTGCGCAGGCCCAGGACCAGAACAAACTTGGCGAGCATGTGCCGCCCCCGGGCGTCGACCCGGCAATGTTCAAGCCGCTCGCCGAGCGCAAGGATGTGTTGTCCTGGAAGCTGCTCGCGCAGGTCGAGCTGGTGAAGCTCAAGGACCGCTACGTGCCTCAATTCTCGGGCAACGTTGCGGCGCTCGACCAGAAGGAAGTCAAGGTGCAGGGCTTCATGCTGCCGCTGCAGACCGGCGCCCAGCAGACCCACTTCGTGCTTTCGGCAATGCCCCAGACATGCTCGTTTTGCCTGCCTGGCGGGCCGGAGCAGCTGGTCGAGGTCAAGGCGAAGAAGCCGGTGAGATACGGCTTCGAGCCGGTGGTCGTGACCGGCAAGCTCTCGATCCTGAAGGAAGACCCCACGGGCGTCTATTACCGCCTGACCGACGCCGTCCAGTCGCAGTGAGGTGCTGGCCCGTCTAGCGCGGGTCTTTCTAGCTGTCGCGCTGCTTGCTGGCTGGGATTGCAATTCCGCTGTCCCGGCCCCATCTTTGCTTCTTCGCTCCGGTATCCCCGCATGGAACAACTCCACGGCACCACTATTCTCTCCGTGCGCCGCGGCTCGAGCGTCGCGCTGGGCGGCGACGGCCAGGTGACGCTCGGCCAGGTGGTCCTCAAGGGCGGCGCGAAGAAAGTGAGGCGCCTCTACCAGGACCGAATCCTCGCCGGCTTCGCCGGCGGCACCGCGGACGCCTTCACGCTGTTCGAGCGCTTCGAGGCGAAGCTCGACAAGCACCAGGGCAACCTGATGCGCTCCGCGGTCGAGCTCGCCAAGGACTGGCGCACCGACCGCATCCTGCGGCGTCTCGAGGCGATGCTCGCGGTCGCCGACCGCGAGCGCTCGCTCATCATCACCGGCATGGGCGACGTGGTCGAGCCCGAGCTCGGCATCGTCGCCATCGGCTCGGGCGGCCCCTATGCGCAGGCGGCGGCGCGGGCATTGCTCGAAAGCACGTCTTTCTCTCCAAAAGAGATTGTTGACAAAGCCTTGGCGATCGCGGCCGACATCTGCATCTATACGAACCATCAGCGCACGATCGAGGTGCTGGAATGAGCGGCATGACGCCGCAGGAGATCGTGCACGAGCTCGACAAGTACATCGTCGGGCAGTCGAGAGCGAAGCGCGCGGTGGCGATCGCGCTCAGGAACCGCTGGCGCCGGCTGCAGGTGGCCGAGCCGCTGCGCCAGGAGATCACGCCCAAGAACATCCTGATGATCGGCCCCACGGGCGTGGGCAAGACCGAGATCGCGCGGCGCCTGGCGCGGCTCGCGGAGGCGCCCTTCATCAAGGTCGAGGCGACCAAGTTCACCGAGGTCGGCTACGTCGGGCGCGACGTCGACAGCATCGTGCGCGACCTGGTCGAGATCAGCGTCAAGCAGACGCGCGAGCAGGCGATGCGCCTGGTGCGCACCCGCGCGCAGGACGCGGCGGAGGACAGGATTCTCGACGTGCTGGTGGGGATCAAGGCCGCCGACGCGGAGAGCCCCACGCGCCAGAGCTTTCGCAAGAAGCTGCGCGAGGGCGCGCTCGACGACAAGGAAATCGAGATCGAGGTGTCGGCGAGCTCCCCGCAGATGGAGATCCTCGCTCCGCCCGGGATGGAGGAGCTCACCTCGCAGATCCAGGGCATGCTATCCAACCTCGGCGGCGGCCGGCGGCGCCTGCGGCGCATGAAGATCCGCGAGGCGGCGCAGCTCATCAGCGACGAGGAGGCGGCGCGCCTGGTGAACGACGAGGAGCTGAAGAGCCGCGCGCTCGCCAACGCCGAGCAGAACGGCATCGTCTTCCTCGACGAGATCGACAAGATCACGAGCCGCGCCGAGGTGGCGGGCGCCGACGTGTCGCGCCAGGGCGTGCAGCGCGACCTGCTGCCGCTGGTGGAGGGCACGACCGTCTCGACGCGCTACGGCATGGTGAAGACCGACCACGTGCTGTTCATCGCCTCGGGCGCCTTCCACCTCGCCAAGCCCGCCGACCTGATCCCCGAGCTGCAGGGGCGCTTTCCGATCCGCGTCGAGCTCGACTCGCTCTCGGTCGAGGACTTCGAGCGCATCCTGGTCGGCACCGACGCGAGCCAGGTGAAGCAGTACCAGGCGCTGCTCGCCACCGAGGGGCTGCAGATCGAGTTCCGGCCGGAGGCGATCCGGCGCCTCGCCGAGATCGCCTTCCAGGTGAACGAGCGCACCGAGAACATCGGGGCGCGGCGGCTCTACACGGTGCTGGAGAAGCTGCTCGAGGAGATCTCGTTCGAGGCCGGCAAGCGCGGCCCGGGCGCCGTGACCATCGATGCCGCCTACGTCGACGCGCGGCTGGGCGAGCTCGCTAGCAACGAGGACCTGGCGCGCTACGTTCTTTGAGCTCGGCTTCCAGGCAGGCCCGGCACAGGCAGCCGCGGCCGGGCACGGGGGTCAGGGCAGGCAAGTCGGCGCACCAGCAGCGCGCCTCGTCCTTGCCGCAGGGAAAGGCGGCGCCGCACACGGCGCATCGCTCAGAAGTTTCCTGATTCAAGTTTTTTTACTGCCCTTCGGAGGAATTCCATCTGCCGCTTGAAGTTCGTGCAGCCGTCGCAGATCGCGAGATGCACGCGCAGCCGCACCCGCTCGGCAAGACCGAGGCGGCGGTCGAGGCCCTGGGAGACCAGGTGCGAGACTTCCTTGCAGGACGGAAAAATCATTTCTGGAACCAGTTCGCTTGCAGGCATTCGCGCAGCGCGGCGCGCGCGCGGTAAAGCAGTACCCAGCAATGCGTCGCCGTGACGCCCAGTTCCTTACAGATGTCGGCGGTCTCGAAGCCGAGGTGCTCGCGCATCATGAACGCTTGCGCGGTCTTGGCCGGCAGGCGCTCCAGGCAGCGCTCGAGCACCGCGAAGAACTGGCTCTGCTCGAGCGAGGCGTCGGGGTCGGGCCATGCCGAGGGCGGGTCGACCCAATGGCCGCTCCGGTCGAACGACGCCGACTCCAGGTCGGAAGTGTCCGGATCCGGCGCCGGGGCCTCCCGGCTCGCGCGCCGGATGGCGTCGATGATCTTGTGCTTGAGGATGCCGGTGAGCCAGGTGCGCAGGTTCGAGCGTCCGGCGAACGCCGCCTCGCCCGCGAGGGCGGCGAGCAGCGTCTCCTGCACCGCGTCCTCGGCGGCATGCCGGTCGCGGAGCTGCCGGCTCGCATAGCGCAGCAGGTAGGCGCGCTCCGCTTCGACGCGGCTGCGAAAGTCCTCCATGGCGTCGCGGATTTTACAGGGGGCTCTTGAAAGCGCCGCCGGCGTCCCCACATCCAAGCTACAGAACATAGGAGACGCACATGGCACAACTGACCCGATTCGACCCGTTCAATGACCTGGTCGACGATCTCTTCAAGGGCTTCTTCGTCCGCCCGGTGGCCTATGAAGGCCGCGGCGACGTGGTTGCCCCGCGCATGAAGGTGGACGTGGCCGAGAAGAACGGCGCCTACACCGTCACGGCCGAGCTGCCCGGCGTCAAGAAAGAGGACATCCAGGTGACGATCGACGGCGCGCAGGTGACCCTGGCCGCCGAAGTGAAGCGCGAGAAGGAAGTGAAGCAGGACGAGCGCGTGCTCCACACCGAGCGCGTGTTCGGAAGCGCGACGCGCAGCTTCACGCTGCCGCAGGAGGTCGACGAAGCCAA
>Ga0156230_1099_pt1 | contig 16824 bp, 14 predicted proteins | sample RifCSPlowO2_12_FD_107877 | JGI IMG/M metagenome (GOLD analysis project Ga0156230, IMG submission 107877) | Betaproteobacteria bacterium RIFCSPLOWO2_12_FULL_68_19 | reverse complement strand
CGTAGGTGCCGGCGGCAAGGTCCTCGCTGCCCCGCACGCCGAAGCGCGAGCCGCTGTGCTGGCCCGACTGGATGAAGCGCTTGTTGACGTCGCCGTCGGCGTGCCTGGCGTGCTGGTAGCCGACGTCCACGATGCCGTACAGCGTTTGCGCGAACGCGGCGGGCGAGGCCAACGCTCCCGCCACCGCGGCTGCCAAGAGCCTGCTCTTCATGAAACTCCCCCCGCGGCATTCTCCCAAAGTTTGCGCACCGGCACAATCGGGATAGGGGACCGTCAGGATAGCTGACGGTGCCCCTCCCACACCACCCGGCATGCGGGTCCGCACCTGGCGGTTCGAGAAGTAGAGGTCATGAGAGTCGCGGCACGCCGAGCCGGTCGAAGCGCTCGACGGTAAGAACGAGGTTCAGTCCGCGGCCGCTGCTACCCCACCAACGTCCGCCCTGGGCAGCAAGGCGTGCGGCGAGCAACGGGTCAGCGCCGAGGGCGCGCAGTTCCCGATACACGGTCGAGCCTCGCTTCCATTGCTTCAGTTGCAGGGCGCGTAGCCGATGCCGCAGCCATTCGTCCAGTTCGCGCATCACCCGCGGCGTCTGGGCCAAGTGGAAGTACGCTTTCCATCCCGGCACAAACTTGCGAAGCTCCTGCGCCACCTGCGCCATGCCGCGTCCGCCGCTTCGCCTCGTCACTTGCCGCACACGCTGCCTGAAGGTCCTCATGGCCGGCTCGGCTACGGCCCGCTTGACCTCGCCCCTCGACGTACGCCACAGGCAGTAGCCGAGGAACTTGCGTCCAAACGCGCTCGCCACCGCGCTCTTGGCCTCGTTCACCTTCAAGCGCAGCCGCCCGTAGAGCGTTCGCAGCGCCGCCATCACCCGCTCGCCCGCCCGCTGGCTGCGCACGTACACGTTGCAGTCATCGGCATAGCGAACGAATCGGTGGCCGCGCCGCTCAAGCTCGCGGTCGACTTCGTCCAGCAACACGTTGGCCAGCAGCGGCGAGAGCGGCCCGCCTTGCGGCGTGCCCTCGTAGCGCTCCTGCACCACGCCATGCACCATGATTCCCGCTTGCAGGTAGCGCCGCACGAGCCGCAGCACGGCTTGATCGGCGATGCGCCTGCCCAGTCGGTCCATGAGCACGTCGTGATTGACCCGGTCAAAGAACTTCTCAAGGTCCACATCCACCACCGTCCGGTACCCTGCCTGCACGTACTGCTGCGCCCGACATACCGCGTCGTGCGCCCGGCGGCCGGGCCGAAAGCCGTAGCTGTGTTCCGAGAACGTAGGGTCGATCAACGGCTGTAGAACTTGCAGCAGCGCTTGCTGGATCAGCCGGTCCGTCACCGTGGGAATCCCCAATTCGCGCATTGCGCCCCCGGCCTTCGGAATCTGCACGCGCCGCACCGGCGCTGGCCGGTAGCGACCCTCGCGCAGCTCTTCCTTGAGCCGCGGCCAGTGCACCTTCAGGTGCTCCGCCGTCTGACGTACCGTCAGCCCATCTGCACCAGCGCTGCCCGCGTTGGCCTTGACGCGTTTCCACGCCTTGGCCAGATTCTCCCTCGTGAGCGCCTGTATGAGCAGGCTCACTCTGCCCGAGTCGTTTTGCACTTGCTGCGCCAGCGGTGCTTCGCCGCTGCCACCGTCGCGCCCGGCTTCACCGCGCCGCTTCGATGACCGCTCCGATCCCTCGGACTTCTGGCGCCCTGCACCGCCAACCGCCATGCGTCTCGACTCCCTTCTCGTTCGGCCCTTCGCCCCGTCCGGGCGGCTACTACGGCCTCTGCTGACTTCTCGCCCACGGCTCGCACCGCCGCCTTTTCAGGCGCAAGACGAGATCTCCCCAGGTAAGAACGCGATCCTTCACCGCACCAACGCCGGATTTACGCCGCCTGGCCCTTGGCCGCGAGAGCTTTGCAGTCAATTGCCTGCTCGCCCTGACCGGCGGCGCCTCGTATCCGGTTCTTGTCCATCGGCACGCGGTTTCGCTCCACGCTTCCTTCCCACGCTCGGTCGCCCTCGCGCAGCTGCGCTTCGCTTCGCTCGCTGTGGCCAACTCACGGGAGGACTCACACCTCCAGGATCGCGCCCATGCTGGGCGCACAATGAAAACGGCCGCCCGGAGGCGGCCGTCAGGTTCGCCCGAGCGCTATTTCTCCCTGGAGCAATCGCGCGGCGTGATGCCTTTCTCCTTCGCGTACTGCGCGGCCGAGGCTTCGATCATCGGCCGCACGATCGACTGGTCGGACGCGATCCAGTCGCTGATCACGTTCCATTTCCTGCCGTCCCACTGAATGAACTTGACCGCGCCGCCACCCTCGTGGTCCATGCAGGAAACCTTCAGGGCGTTCATCAGGCCGACCGCGCCGAGCTGCTTGAGGCGCTTGTCGTCGATGTTGAGGTTCTCGATTCCCCAGCGCATCTGCTCGCCGGTGATCGGCTTGCCCTTGCCGAAGCGGTTCTGCGCCGTGCGGATCGCCTCGGCGGTGACGATGCCGGCCACGACGCCGCGCGTGTGATAGATCGAGCCGATGCGCGAGCTGTCCTCCATGTCGCCCTTGCCCTTCTTGTAGACGTGCTTGAGGATGTCCTGCATCACCGGGAAATTGGTGCCGGGCAGGTTGAAGCCGGCGGCGATGTAGCCTTTCGCCGCGTCGCCCGCCGGAATCACGTCTTCCTCGGCCCCGGACCACCACACGCCGACGATCTTGGTGCGCGGGAAGCCGACCTTGGCCGCCGCCTTGAGCGCGGTCGGGTTCATCACCCCCCAGCCGCGCAGGATCACCCAGTCAGGACGGATCTGGCGCACCTGGAGCCACTGCGACTGCTGCTCGTTGCCTGGGTGCGGGACCGCGATGTGCGTGATCTGGAAGCCGTATTTCTTGGCTTGCACGTCGAGCACCGGGATGGTTTCCTTGCCGTAGGCGGAGTCGTGATAGATGTTCACGATCTTCTTGCCTTTCAGCTTGTCCATCCCGCCTTCCTTCATGCCGATGAACTTGATCTTGGCGGTGTTCTGCGACCAGTAATTCGTGATCAGCGGGAAGACGTACGGGAAAACGCGCCCGTCAGACGAGTCGGCCCGGCCGTAGCCCATGGAGATGAGCGGAATCTTGTCCGCGATCGACTTGTCGATGAGCGAGTAGGTGATGCCGGTCGAGAGCGGGTGGATCACCGTCGCGCCCGTCGGCCCCTTCTTCTTCGAGCGCTCGTAGCACTCCACGCCGCGGTCGTTGCGGTACTCCGTCTCGCACTTCTCCCAGGTGAGCTTGACGCCGTTGATGCCGCCGTCGCGCTCATTGAGCATCGCGAAGTAGTCGATCATGCCGCCGCCGAAGCCCGAGCCGCCGGGGGCGTAGGGACCGACCCAGTAGAAGTTTGCGGGGATGAACTGCTCGTTTTGTGCTGCCGCCGTGCCGGCGAAGGCAGTGGCGAGCGCGACGGTGCCCGCCGCGATGATCCGTTTCATGGAAAGCCTCCTCCTAAGGTACTGTTCCAAATAGCGGAACAGGCAGTATAGCCATTTCATTCCGAGTGTCTAGTGCGGGAACGGCCAAAGACGCAGCTTTTCCTTGGCGATCTGCCAGAGCCGCGCAAAGCCGTGCGGCTCGACGATCAGGAAAAAGATGATCAGGCCGCCGAAGATGATGAGCTCCAGGTTCGAGACCGTGGCGTGCGAGATCTCGACCCCGAGAGCGTGCGAGACCCAGCCCGAGGCCAGGTTGAGGAAGATCGGGAACAGGGTGATGAAGCCCGCGCCCAGGAACGAGCCCATGATCGAGCCGACCCCGCCGATGATGATCATGAACAGGATGCGGAACGAGAGGTCGAGGCTGTAGGCCTCGGGCTCGACCGTGCCCAGGTAGGCGTAGGCGTGCAGCGCCCCCGCCACCCCGCAATAGAACGAGCTGATGGCGAAGGCGAGCAGCTTGGTCTTCATCATCGGGATGCCGATCACCGAGGCGGCGACGTCCATGTCGCGCACCGCCATGAAGGCGCGGCCGGTCTCGCTGCGCATCAGGTTCTTGGCGGCGAGCGCCATCAACGCGACGATCGCCAGCGTGAGCAGGTATTTCTGCGCCGGCGTCTTGAAGGCATAACCGAGGATCACGATCTCCTGCGCCGTGATCACCCCCGAGGAGCTGTAGTTGGTAAACCAGCCGAAGCGCTGCAGCGCCCACAGCACGAAAAACTGCGCGGCGAGCGTCGCCACCGCGAGGTAAAAGCCCTTGATGCGTAGGCTCGGCAGCCCGAACACGATGCCGACCGCCGCGGCGCACAAGCCGGCGAGGATGAAGCTCGGGATGATGCCGAGCCAGGGCATGCGCAGCACGAAGTTGTAGGCCATGAATGCGCCCACGGCCATGAACGCGGCGGTGCCGAGCGAGAGCTGGCCGGCGTAGCCGGTGAGGATGTTGAGGCCGAGCGCGGCGAGCGCGAAGATCAGGAACGGCGTCAGGATCGCGCTCAGCCAGTACTGGTCGCCGATGAGCGGCACCACGACGAAGGCCACCGCCATCAGGACCCAGAACGCGATGCGGTCCTGGCGCAGCGGGAAGATCCCCTGGTCCTCGGCGTAGCTCGACTTGAACTGCCCGGCCTCGCGGTAGAGCATCGCCGCCCCTTCTCCCTAGACCCGGTCGATGATCTTCTCGCCGAACAGGCCCTCCGGCCTGAACAGCAGGAAGACCAGCGCCACCACGTAGGCGAACCAGCTCTCGATGCCCCCGCCCACGAACGGTCCGACGTAGACCTCGGCGAGCTTCTCCGAGGCGCCGATGATCAGGCCGCCGACGATCGCTCCCATGATCGACTCGAAGCCGCCCAGGATCAGCACCGGCAGCGCCTTCAGCGCGACGAAAGTGAGCGCGAACTGCACGCCGTTGCGCACCCCCCAGAGCAGCCCCGCCACCAGCGCCACGAAGCCCGCCACCGCCCACACGATCGCCCAGATGTGCTGCAGCGGGATGCCGACCGCGAGCGCGGCCTGGTGATCGTCGGCCACCGCCCGCAGGGCACGGCCGATGCGCGTCCTGTGGAAGAACACCGCCAGCACCGCCACCAGCCCGCCCGCCACGAACGCGGAGAACAGATCGAACTGGCTGATGTTGACGTTCCATTTCTGCGACAGCCATTCCATGGGCACGTCGGGGATGCCGAGCTCCAGGCCGTGGGGCTGCGAGCCCCAGATGAGCTGCGACAGGCCCTCCAGCACGAAGGTCAGGCCGATGGTCGCCATGAACAGCGTGATCTGCGGCTGGTTGACGAGCGGGCGCAGCACCACGCGCTCGGTGACGATCCCGAGCAGCACCATCACCGCGAGGGTGACGACGAGCGCGAGCCAGAAATTCCAGCCGCGCTCGGTGAGCGACACGAACGTGAGCGCGGCGAAGAACACCATCGCGCCCTGCGCGAAGTTGAACACCCCCGAGGCCTTGTAGATGAGCACGAAGCCGAGCGCCACCAGCGCGTACATCACGCCGGCGAGCAGCCCGCCGGCCAGCACCTCGAAGAAGAAAATGACTTCGCTCATCTAGTGCGCGACCCCGAGGTAGGCGTCGACGACGCTCTGGTTGCCCCTCACCTCGTCGGGGGACCCGTCGGCGATCTTGCGCCCGTAGTCGAGCACCACCACGCGGTCGGAGATGTCCATCACCACCCCCATGTCGTGCTCGATCAGCACGATGGTGGTGCCGTAGTGGTCGTTCACGTCGAGGATGAAGCGGCACATGTCGCGCTTCTCCTCGAGGTTCATGCCCGCCATCGGCTCGTCGAGCAGCAGCACCGCCGGCTCCGCGGCGAGCGCGCGCCCGAGCTCGACGCGCTTCTGCAGCCCGTAGGGCAGCCGCCCGACCGGCGTCTTGCGGATGTGCTGGATCTCGAGGAAGTCGATGATCTCCTCGACCGCGCGGCGGTGCTCGAGCTCCTCGCGCTTGGCCGGCCCGAGCCACAGCGCCTGCTGCAGGAAATTGCAGCGCATCTTCAGGTTGCGGCCGGTCATGAGGTTGTCGAGCACGCTCATGCCCTTGAAGAGCGCGATGTTCTGGAAGGTGCGGGCGATGCCCAGGTCGGCCGCCTGGTGCGAGTCCATGTCGGCGAACTCTTTGTTCCTGAGCCTTATCTTTCCCTGCTGCGGGTGGTACACACCGTTGAGCACGTTGAGCATCGAGCTCTTGCCCGCGCCGTTGGGGCCGATGATGGCGCGGATCTCGTGCTCGCACACGTCGAACGACACTTCCTGCAGCGCGCGCACGCCGCCGAACGCCAGCGAGACGTCCTGCACCGACAGGATCACGTCTCCGGCGCGGCGCGCGGCGCTCATGCCGCGCGCTGAGAGGCCGCGGGGGTGAAGACCTTTGCGTCGCGGATCTTCAGGTCCGCGGAGTACGTGCCGGTGCGCCCGTCCTCGTAGCGGACCTGCGCTTCCACGTGGACCGAGGTTTTCCCCGCGTAGAGCGCGCTCACCAGCTCGCCGTATTTCTCGCCGATGAAGCCGCGGCGCACCTTGCGCGTGCGCGTGAGCTCCCCGTCGTCCGCCTCGAGCTCCTTGTGCAGGATCAGGAAGCGATGGATCTGCGAGTTGGCGATCTCGGGCTCGGCGGAGAGGTCGGCGTTCACCCGCTCGATGCATTCGCGCACCAGCTCGTACACCTCGTCGCGCGCGGAGAGGTCGGTGTAGCCCGAGTACGGCATGTTGCGCCTCTCGGCCCAGTTGCCGATCGCCTCGGGATCGATGTTGATGAACGCGCACACCTTGTCGCGCGCGTCGCCGAAGCACACCGCCTCGCGGATGTAGGGGAAGAACTTGAGCTTGTTCTCCAGGTACTTCGGCGCGAACAGCGTGCCGTCGGCGAGCCTGCCGACGTCCTTCACCCGGTCGATGATCTTGACGTGGCCGTCCTGGTCGAAGTAGCCCGCGTCGCCGGTGTGGAACCAGCCCTCGGGATCCTTGGCCTGGCGCGTGGCCTCGGGGTTCTTGTAGTACTCGCGGAACAGGCCGGGCGAGCGGATCAGCAGCTCGCGTTCGGGCGTGAACCTGAGCTCTACGCCCGGTACCGCCGGCCCGGCGGTGTCGGCCTTGACCTGGCCGTCGGGCTGGACGCAGACGAACACCGCGGTCTCGGTGGAGCCGTAGAGCTGCTTCAGGTTGATGCCGATCGAGCGGTAGAACTTGAACAGATCCGGCCCGATCGCCTCGCCCGCCGTGTAGCCGACCTTCACCCGGCTCATGCCGATCACGTTGCGCAGCGGCCCGTAGACCACCAGGTCGCCGAGCCAGTACAGGCCGCGGTCGAGCGCCGGGACCGGCTTGCCGTCGAGAATCGCGCCGCCGACGCGGTTCGCCACGTCCATGAACCGGCGATACAGCCAGCGCTTGAGCCGCGACGCGTCCTCCATGCGGATCGACACCTGGGTGAGCAGGTTCTCGAGCACGCGCGGCGGCGCGAAGTAGTAGGTCGGGCCGATCTCGCGCATGTCGGTCATCACCGTCTCGGCCGACTCGGGGCAGCAGATGCAGTAGCCGGTGACGAAGGCCTGCGCGCAGGAGAAGATGTTCTGCCCGATCCACGCCGGCGGCAGGTAGGCGAGGATCACGTCGCCTTCGCCCAGCCGGTCGAGCCGCGCCGCGGTAAGCGAGGGCCCGATCAGGCTGGCATGGCTGTGCACTACGCCCTTCGGCACGCCGGTGGTGCCCGACGTGAAGAACATGGCGGCGGTATCATCGCCCGCGCCGCTGGCGATCTCGTTCTCCACGAACGAGGGGTCCCTGCGGTGCGCCTCGCGGCCGAGCTCGATCAGCTTCTCGTAGGCCATCAGCTCGGGCTGCGCGTAGTGGCGCATGCCGCGCGGGTCGTCGTAGTAGATGCGCTTCAGGCTCAGGCACTGCGGCAGGATCTCGAGCAGCTTGTCGACCTGCTCCTGGTCCTCGGCGAAGGCGAAGCCGATCTCCGCGTTCTGGATCGGAAAGACCATCTCGGCGGCCACGGCGTCCTGGTAGAGCGGCACCGGGATGGCGCCCAGGCACTGCGCAGCCGCCATCGCGGCATACAGCCGCGGCCGGTTGTCGCTGATGAGCGCGATATGGCTGCCGCGCCGCAGCCCCTGCGCAGCGAGCCCGCAGGCGCACAAGCGCACCTGCTCGGCGAACTGCGCCCAGGTCCAGGTCTGCCAGATGCCGAGGTCCTTCTCGCGGATCGCCGGCCGATCGCCGCGCGCGCGCGCGTGATGCATCAACAGCTTCGGAAACGTGTCCAGGCCGGTAAGCTCGCCCGACATGCCGCTCTCCTCCAAGATTGCGCGGATTCTATAATGAAGTCATGCGAGGGGTAGAACACTGGACCCGCAAGGGCGAGGTACGGCTGTTCCTGTGGCGCAAGCAGCCGCCGGCCGCGGCGCGCGGCACGATCCTGTTCGTGCACGGCTCGTCGATGGCTTCCCAGCCCACCTTCGACCTGGAGGTGCCCGGGCGGCCATACTCCTCGGCGATGGAATGGTTCGCCGCGCAGGGCTATGACACCTGGTGCCTCGACAACGAAGGCTACGGGCGCTCGGACAAGTCCCGCCCCATCAACTGCGACATCGCCAATGGCGCGGACGATCTGGAGGCGGCAGCGAAATACATCGACAAGAAGCTTCTTTTGTACGGCATCTCGTCCGGGGCGCTCAAGGCGGGTCTTTTCGCGCAGCGCCATCCGGAGCGCGTCGCGCGCCTCGCGCTCGACGCTTTCGTCTGGACCGGCGCAGGCAGCCCGACGCTCGAGCAGCGCAGGAAGCGCTTGCCCGAGTTCGCGGCCAGGAACCGGCGGCCGATCGACCGCGCGTTCGTGCGCAGCATCTTCGAGCGCGACCATCCGGGCACGGCCGACCGAGCCACCGTCGAGGCGTTCGCCGACGCGATCCTCGCGCTCGACGATTCGGTACCCACCGGGACCTATGTCGACATGTGCTCCAGGCTGCCGCTGGTGGACCCGGCGAAGCTGCCGGTGCCGACCATCCTGATGCGCGGCGAGTACGACGGCATCGCTTCGTTCGACGACCTGCTGGAGTTCTTCCGGCGGCTGCCCCATCCCGACAAGCAGTTCGCGGTGATGGCCGGCATCTCCCACGCCAGCTTCCAGCAGAAGAACTACCTCGGCGTGTACCATATCCTGAACGCCTTCTTTTCCCAGCCCGAACCGGAGTACCGCGCATGAAACGCCTTGCCCTGTTCCTCGCTGCAGCCTTGTTCACTTCACAGCTCCTCGCGCAATCCTGGCCCGCGAGGCCGGTGCGCGTCGTGGTGCCGCTCGGCGCCGGCGGCTTCGCCGACGTCCCGGCGCGCATCCTGGCGCCGCGGCTCGCCGCGCAGACCGGCGGCACCTTCTACGTCGAGAACCGGCCGGGCGCCGGCAGCACCATCGGCGCGGATTTCGTCGCCAAGTCCGAGCCCGACGGGCACACGCTGCTGTTCACCGCCACGCCGCACGTGATCAGCTCCCACCTCTACAAGAAGCTGCCCTACGACGCGCTCAAGGACTTCGCGCCGGTCGCGCTGATCGCCTCGGGCCCCTACGCGCTGGTGGTGAACTCGCAGCTGCAGGTGAGCTCCGTGCGCGAGCTGATTGCCGCGGCCAAGGCGCAGCCCGGCGAGATCGACTACGCGAGCTCCGGGAACGGCAGCGCCCAGCACCTGGTCTCGGCGCTGTTCGGCTCCATGGCGGGCATCGAGCTCAATCACGTGCCGTACAAGGGAAGCGGCCAGGCGATGCAGGACCTGCTCTCGGGTCAGGTCAAGGTCTCGTTTGCGGGGATCCCGAACGTCATGCCGCACGTGAGGAGCGGCCGGCTGCGGGCGCTCGCGGTCAGCACCGCGAAGCGCTGGCCCGACCTGCCCGACGTGCCCACGGTGGCCGAGGCCGGCGTTCCCGGCTACGAAGCCACGCTGTGGCTGTGCGTGCTCGCCCCGGCCGGCACGCCCGCCGCGGTGCTGACGCGGCTCTCCGACGAGATCGGCAAGGCGCTGCGCGATCCAGAGATGCTGCAGAACCTGCGCAATGCCGGCATCGCGGCGAGCTACCTCGGCCCGCGGCAGTTCGGCCCCTTCATGCGCGCCGAGCACGCGAAGTGGGGCAAGGTGGTCAAGGACACGGGGGCCACGATCAACTAGCGGGCACGGGGGTTGCTCGTCCCCGGCGGATGAAGCTCGAACGCTACCTGAACGCCACGCCGCGTCAGATCGAGCGCCGCTGGCGGCAAGTCGACCTCGCCTGGCACTTCGAGCGCGCCATGCGGGCCAATGCCCTGCCGCTCGCCGTCGCCGGCGCGCTGCTCTCGCTCCTTGACCGCCGCTTCCTTGCGGTGCCGGCGTTGATCGGGGGCTGGCTCCTGCTGCGGCGGCTGCGGCCGGCCTGGACGCTCGCCGAGGAGCGCGAGGCGCTGCGCCTGCTGCGCGCGAGCCGCGCCGCCAGCTTCTAGGGACAGCTGCTCAGCGCTTACCTTCGAGGCGCAGCAAGGCGATGATCAGCTCCACGATCATCTTCTTGTGTGTGTCACTGAGCGCCTCGTACTTTTTCCCCAGCCAGGCGGAATCGGCGCGGTAGGCCGGGCTCTCCTGGCGCAGCGCCCGTGCGCTCGCGCCCTCCCCGTCCCCATAGCGCAGCCATTGCGGCGATACCTCGAGCCACAGGGCGAGCGCCCGGATCTTGTCCTGTGAGGGAAGCGCATTGCCGCTCAGCCATTTCCTGACCGCCTGCACCGTGACCGGAGTGCCGTCGTAGCGCAGGTTGAACTCGCGCGCGAGCGCTGCGGGGCCGATCGCGTGGGCCTGTGCGCGCTTGAGGCGGTCCCGCAGGCGCCTGCTAAAGCCTTGTTTTTCATCGTTAAGCGCCATCGCGGGCGACAGTAGCACCAAGCCCTGTGCACGATGCATACTTGCGGTTGTGAAATTTGGTAACCGTCAGTAGCCTAGAGCCGTGCTGGAGCGGCCAGATCAGTGGTCGAGAAACCGCATGCTGTTCGAGACGGCGCTGGCGCACGCGATTGCGCGGGCGCGGGCATTGCGTCGCGAGTTGGCGCTGCTGTTCATCGACCTCGACCGCATCGCCCACGTCAATCACGCCATGGGGATGGATTTCGGCGACCGGGTGCTCGCAGAGGCGGCCTTGCGCATTGCGCAGATTCTCGGACCGCAGACCCGGCCGACACGTCTGGGTGCGGACGAATTCGTCGCGCTTCGCCAGGTGGAGGACTTCGCTGCCGCGACGCGGGTCGCGGGCAGCGTGATCGAGCGTTGCCGCGAGCCTTATCTGGTGGACTGCCTGACGATCAGGGTGACGGCGAGCATCGGCATCGCGCTGTATCCGTCGCACGCGCAGAACGCCGAAGGACTGATGGAGCGCGCCGAGCGCTCGCTGTACCGCGCCAAGATCGCCGGCCGGGACTGCTTCTACCCGGGCGGCGCTACATGCTCCGGCGGTACTGGCCTCCCACCTCGAACAGCGCGTGGGTGATCTGCCCGAGCGAGCACACGCGCACCGCGTCCATCAGCACGGCGAACACGTTCTCGTCGCGAATCACCGCCTGGCGCAGCCGCTCCAGCATCGCCTCTGAAGCAGAAGAATTTCCTTGTTGAAAGGCACGCAGCCGCTTCAGCTGCGATTGCTTCTCTTCCTCGGTCGAGCGGATCAGCTCGAGCTTCTGCGGGGCGGCTTGCGCGTGCGGGTTGCGGAAGGTGTTGACCCCGACGATCGGGTACGAGCCGTCGTGCTTCCTGCGCTCGTAATAGAGCGACTCGTCCTGGATCTTGCCGCGCTGGTAGCCGGTTTCCATCGCGCCCAGCACCCCGCCGCGGCTCGAGATCGCCTCGAACTCCTTGAGCACCGCCTCCTCGACCAGGTCGGTGAGCGCCTCGATGAGGAACGAGCCCTGGTTGGGGTTCTCGTTCTTCGCCACGCCCCATTCCTGGTTGATGATCATCTGGATCGCCATGGCGCGGCGCACCGAGTCCTCGGTCGGGGTGGTGATCGCCTCGTCGTAGGCGTTGGTGTGCAGCGAGTTGGTGTTGTCGTAGGTGGAGATGAGCGCCTGCAGCGTGGCGCGGATGTCGTTGAAGGCGATTTCCTGCGCGTGCAGCGAGCGGCCCGAGGTCTGGGAATGGAACTTGAGCTTCTGGCTGCGCTCGTTCGCGCCGTAGCGGCGCTTCATCGCCACCGCCCAGATGCGCCGCGCCACGCGCCCGAGCACCGCGTACTCCGGGTCCATGCCGTAGGAGAAGAAGAACGACAGGTTGGGCGCGAAGTCGTCGATCTTCATGCCGCGCGCGAGGTAGGCCTCGACGAAGGTGAAGCCGTTGGCGAGGGTGAAGGCGAGCTGCGAGATCGGGTTCGCGCCCGCCTCGGCGATGTGATAGCCGGAGATCGACACCGAGTAGAAGTTGCGCACCTCGTGCTCGATGAAGTACTGCTGGATGTCGCCCATCACCTTGAGCGAGAACTCGGTGGAGAAGATGCAGGTGTTCTGCCCCTGGTCCTCCTTCAGGATGTCGGCCTGCACGGTGCCGCGCACGGCGGACAGGGTTTTCGCCTTCAGGTCTTCGAATTCCTTTTCGCTCGGATTCCTATTTTTCTCTTTGGCGAACTTCTCGACCTGCTGGTCGATGGCGGCGTTGAAGAACATCGCCAGGATGGTCGGCGCCGGACCGTTGATGGTCATGGACACCGAGGTCGCCGGGTCGCACAGGTCGAAGCCCGAGTAGAGCGCCTTCATGTCCTCCAGCGTCGCGATCGAGACGCCGGAATTGCCGATCTTGCCGTAGATGTCGGGGCGCTCGTCGGGGTCGAAGCCGTAGAGCGTCACCGAGTCGAACGCGGTCGACAGGCGCTTGGCCGGCACGTCCTTCGAGAGCAGGTGGAAGCGCCGGTTGGTGCGGAAGGGGTCGCCCTCGCCCGCGAACATGCGCGTGGGGTCCTCGTTCTCGCGCTTGAAATGGAACACGCCGGCGGTGAACGGGAACTCGCCCGGCAGGTTCTCGCGCGTGCGCCAGCGCAGCAGCTCGCCGTGGTCCTCGAAGCGCGGCAGCGCCACTTTCGGCACCCTGGTGCCCGAGAGCGAGGTGTGGCTGAGCCGCGTCCGCTGCTGCCGCCCGCGCGTCTTCACCACCTGCTCGTCGCCGCAATACGCCTTGACCGTCTGCGGCCAGGAATCGAGCAGCTGCTTGGCCTGCACGTCCAAAACCTTGGAGTGCAGCAGCGCATCGAGCTCGGGAACGCTCTTGCCCAGCATTGCCTTCGCGGCGGCGAGCTGCTGCCGTTCGCGCGCCAGGCTTGACTGCGCGGCCGAGAACTCGTGATAGCCCCTCACGCATTCGGCGATCTCGGCCAGGTAGCGCTGCCGCGCGGGCGGGACCACCACGTGGATCGCCGAGGAGACTTTCGCCGCCGGCTTGGGCAGCGCGCCCGGGCGCAGCTCGAGCCCCTTGGCCGCGAGCTTCGCCGCGACGGCGTGGTAGAGCGCCGTGACGCCGTCGTCGTTGAAGCGCGCGGCGATGGTGCCGAACACCGGCATCTCCTCCGGCGGGCGCTGGAAGCTCTCGCGGTTCCTCTGCACCTGCTTGCGCACGTCGCGCAGCGCGTCCTCGGCGCCCTTGCGGTCGAACTTGTTGATCGCCACGAGATCGGCGAAATCGAGCATGTCGATCTTCTCCAGCTGGCTCGCCGCGCCGAACTCGGGGGTCATGACGTACAGCGACACGTCGACATGCGGCACGATGCCCGCGTCGCCCTGGCCGATGCCGGCGGTCTCGACGATCACCAGCTCGTAGCCCGCCGCCTTGCAGGCGGCGATCGCCCCGCCGATCGCCGCCGAGAGCTCGCTGCCGGCCTCGCGCGTCGCGAGCGAGCGCATGAACACCCCGGGGCCGTGGATGGCGTTCATGCGGATGCGGTCGCCGAGCAGCGCGCCGCCGGTCTTGCGCCGCGTCGGGTCGACCGAGAGCACCGCGATCCTCAGCGCCTCGCCCTGGTCGAGGCGGAAGCGCCGCACCAGCTCGTCGGTGAGCGAGCTCTTGCCGGCGCCGCCGGTGCCCGTGACGCCGAGCACCGGCACCGCGCGCTCGGGCCCGGGAAAATGCTTCTTCCATTTCCCGGCTTCCAGGGCCGTAATGACCTGGGCGAGCGAGCGCGCATCGTTCGGCTTGAGCTCGCCAGGCGCGTACTGCGCGAGATCGAAATCGCAGCGCGCGAGCATGTCGTTGATCATGCCCTGCAGCCCCATGCGCTGGCCGTCCTCGGGCGAATACACGCGCGCCACGCCGTAGTCCTGCAGCTCCTTGATCTCGGCGGGGACGATCACGCCGCCGCCGCCGGCGAACACCTGGATGTGGGCGCCGCCGCGCGCGCGCAGCAGGTCGACCATGTACTTGAAGAACTCGATGTGCCCGCCCTGGTAGGACGAGACCGCGATGCCCTGCACATCCTCCTGCAGCGCCGCGCTCACGATCTCGTCGACCGAGCGGTTGTGGCCGAGATGGATCACCTCCGTGCCGGAGGCCTGCAGGATGCGGCGCATGATGTTGATCGAGGCGTCGTGGCCGTCGAACAGGCTCGCCGCGGTGACGAAGCGGATCTTGTGCTTTGCCTTGTAGAGGAGGCTCTTCGAGTCCGAGAGGTCGGTCATCGCGCCGTCAAGCCTAGTTTACGTTTACGTAAACGTCAATCTCGGTAGGACGGGTCCTTCGCATCCACCAGGCGCTGCAGCGCGGCGAAGACGTCGTCGCAGGTGCGCTTCTCGCCCGGACCCGACTCGCGCACGGTCTGCGGGAAGACCTCCGGCCCGATGGGGTGCAGCGCGCCGGCGGCGCTCGCCGCGATCTGCACGTCGCAGGCGCGCTGCAGCGTCCACAGCATGAGGAAGGCCTGGGAGACGCTCGGCCCCCAGGCGAGCAGGCCGTGGTTGCGCAGGATCACGGCCTGCTTGGCGCCGATGCTGCGCAGCAGCCGCTCCTTCTCGCCCGGCTCGACGGTGATGCCCTCGAACTCGTGGTAGGCGACCTGACCGTGGAGCATCGCGCCGTAGAAGTTGTGCGGCGAGAGCCCCTCCTTCAGCGACGCGACGGCGATCCCGGTCGTGGTGTGCGTGTGCATGACGCAGTGCGCCTGCGCGATCGCGCCGTGGATCGCCGAATGGATCACGAAGCCGGCGCGATTGACCGGCCATTCGGTCTTGCGCACCGGGTTGCCTTCGATGTCGATCAGCACCAGGCTCGAGGCCGTGATCTCGCGGTAGTGCAGGCCGAACGGATTGATGAGGAAGCGCAGGGAATCGGGAGATCCAGCACCAGGCCCGGGCACGCGCGCCGTGATGTGGTTGAAGATCATCTCGGTCCAGCCCAGCATGTCGAAGATGCGGTACGCGGCCGCGAGCTCGATGCGCGCCGCGCGCTCGGCCTCCGTCATCGGCGCCTCGCTCGCCGCGCGTGCCGTGGTCTGCATGTAGATTGTCATCGGGTAAAGTTTACTCTCGTACGATGATCGTGCACCGCTCCGTTGTCTATGCATTGGCCTCGGCTGCCCTGTTCGGGGCGAGCACGCCGCTCGCGAAGCTGCTTCTCGTCGACACGGCGCCGCTCGTGGTTGCCGGGCTGCTGTATCTGGGCAGCGGCATCGGCCTCGCAGTGTGGCTCGGCGTGCGCAGGCTATCTGCCGAGGCGCAGCGCGCTTCGCCCATCGACCGAGCGGACTGGCCGTGGCTCGCCGCAGCGATCGCCGCCGGCGGCGTCGCGGGCCCGGCGCTCCTGATGTTCGGGCTGGCGCGCACCGACGGCAGCGTGGCGTCGCTGCTGCTCAATCTGGAAGCCGTGCTCACCGCAGTGATCGCCTGGGTGGCGTTCAGGGAGAACGTCGACCGTCGCATCTTCCTCGGCATGGCGGCGATCGTCGCGGGCGGCGTGCTGTTGTCCTGGGATCAGGGTCCGCGCTCCGGTGGCCTGGCCGGGCCGCTTCTGGTCGCGGCGGCCTGCCTCGCCTGGGCCCTCGACAACAACCTCACGCGCAAAGTATCGGGCGGCGACGCCGCGACCATCGCCTGCCTCAAGGGGCTTGTCGCCGGCAGCGTCAACCTCGGCCTGGCGCTCGCCGCCGGCGCAGCGCTGCCCGGCGCCGGCACGCTGGCCGCAGCAGCGGCGCTCGGACTCGCCGGTTACGGCGTAAGCCTCGCGCTGTTCGTCGTCGCGCTGCGCGATCTCGGCACGGCGCGCACCGGTGCATACTTCTCGGTGGCGCCGTTCTTCGGCGCTGCGCTCGCGTTCGGGGTGCTCGCTGAAACGCCCTCGGCGGCGTTCTGGATCGCCGCGGCACTGATGGCGCTGGGCGTCTGGCTGCACATCAGCGAGCGCCACGAGCACGAGCATGAGCACGAACCGATGCAGCACACGCACGCGCACACCCACGACGAGCACCATCGGCACGAGCATGACTTTCCCTGGGACGGAGCCGAACCGCACGTCCATCCCCACCGGCATGAGCGGCTCGCGCACAGCCATCCCCATTATCCGGACTTGCATCACCGCCACCGCCACTAGCGCGCTCCCGCCATGACCCGTTCCCTCGCGAGCATCGCTGCAGTCCTGTTGCTCCTTCCTTCGATTGCAGCGCCACAATCGGGCGCGCTGCTCGAAGTCGGCAAGTTCTCGGCGGCGACCGAGGGACAGGCCTTGCCCGAGGGCTGGAAGCCGCTCACCTTCCCCAAGGTGGCGCGCCATACGAGCTACCGGCTCGTGCAGGATGCAGGGTTGGTCGTTCTTAAGGCCCGCAGTGAAGCTTCCGCGTCGGGGCTGACGCGAGAGATCAGGATCGAT
>Ga0156230_1046_pt2 | contig 16960 bp, 18 predicted proteins | sample RifCSPlowO2_12_FD_107877 | JGI IMG/M metagenome (GOLD analysis project Ga0156230, IMG submission 107877) | Betaproteobacteria bacterium RIFCSPLOWO2_12_FULL_68_19 | reverse complement strand
GACGAGCTTGCCCTTGACCTGCCGCGCCGCCATCAGCTTCAGCGCCTGCGCCGCCTGGGCGAGAGGGAAGGTCTGCGAGACGTGCGGGCGCAGCTTGCCTTCGCGGTACCACGCCGCGAGCTGGCGCACGCTCTCGGCGAAGCGCTTGGGCTCGCGGCGCGCGAAGTCGCCCCAGAACACGCCCACCAGCGAGGCGCCCTTGAGCAGCGCCAGGTTGAGCGGCAGCTTGGGAATCTCGCCCGCGGCGAAGCCGACCACCAGCAGCCGCCCGCGCCACGCGACGCAACGGAACGCTGGCTCGGTGTAGGGGCCGCCGACCGCGTCGTAGATGACGTCCACGCCGCGCCCGTCGCTGAGCGCCTTGATGCGCTCGCGCAGGTCCTCGCTCGCATAGTTGATGGTGGCGTCGGCGCCGTGGCTGCGGCACACCTCGAGCTTGTCCTCGCTGGAAGCGCAGGCGATGACGCGCGCGCCGAGCGCCTTGCCGATCTCGACCGCGGCGAGCCCGACGCCCCCGGCGGCGCCGAGCACCAGCAGCGTCTCGCCGGCCTTCAGGCCGGCGCGATCGCGCAGCGCGTGGTCCGAGGTGCCGTAGGTGAGCAGGAACGCCGCGGCGGAGGGGAAGTCCATGCCCTCGGGCATCGGCAGCAGCCGCGCGGCCTCGGTCTTCACCTCCTCGGCGAACGCGCCGTAGGTCGTGAACGCGATCACCCGGTCGCCCGGGCGCACGCCGCTCACGCCCTCGCCGAGCTCCTTCACCACGCCGGCGAGCTCGCTGCCCGGAGAGAACGGCAGCGGCGGCTTGAACTGGTACTTGTTCTGGATGATGAGCACGTCGGGAAAGTTGACGCTCGCGGCTTTCACCGACACCACCACTTCTCCCGGCCCGGCCCTGGGCGAGGCGAGCTCCTCAACCACCAGCGAGTCCGGCGGGCCGAACTGCCTGCAGAGCACGGCTTTCATGGACAGTAGAATGCCATACATGCCGAGACTGAAGACCGACGACGGCGTCGCCCTCCACTACGAGGAGGCCGGCGCAGGAACCCCGCTCGTGTTCGTGCACGAGTTTGCGGGCGACCATCGCAGCTGGGAGCCGCAAGTGCGGCATTTCTCACGCCGCTACCGCTGCATCGCCTACGCCGCGCGCGGCTACCCGCCCTCGGACGTTCCCGAGAGCTTCGAGCAGTACTCGCAGGAGCGCGCGCGCGACGACGTGCTCGCCGTGCTCGACGCGCTCAAGATCGAGCGCGCCCACGTGGTGGGGCTCTCCATGGGAGCGTTCGCGACGCTGCACTTCGGCATGGCCTACCCCAAGCGCGCGCTTTCGATCACCATGGCCGGCGTGGGCAGCGGGGCCCATCCAGCGCAGTATGAGAAGTTTCAACAGGATTCAAAAACCAATGCTGAGGAGATGCTCGCCAAGGGCATGGAGGCATTCGCCGCGCGCTACGGCCACGGGCCGGCGCGCGTGCAGCTGCAGGCGAAGGATCCGCGCGGCTTCGCCGAGTTCGTCAAGCATCTTGCCGAGCACTCGGCGAAAGGCTCCGCGAACACCATGCGCGGATACCAGGGCCGCAGGCCTTCCTTGTATGGGTTAACCGAGCAAATAAAAAGCATCCAAGTCCCGGCATTGATCATCGCCGGCGACGAAGACGACGTCACCCTCGAGACCTCGCTCATGCTGAAGCGCGCCATCTCCACCGCCGGGCTAGCGGTGTTCCCGAAGGCCGGCCATGCCATGAACCTCGAGGAGCCGGCGCTCTTCAACCAGACGGTGGATGCGTTCCTGCACCAGGTGGAGTCCGGGCGCTGGGCGCCGCGCGACGCGCGCAGCCCGGTCGCTTCGGTCTACGGACCGGGAGGCAAGCCTTGAGCCTGATCGTCGAGAAGAGGGGTGCCGTGGGCTGGATCGTGCTCAACCAGCCGCAGAAGAGGAACGCCATCAACGACGCCATGTGGCGCGGCATCCCCGAGGCGATGGCGCGCTTCGACGCCGACCGCGAGGTGCGCTGCGTCGCCTTCCGCGGCGCCGGCACCGAGGCCTTCGCCTCCGGCGCCGACATCTCCGAGTTCGCCAAGATCCGCGCCGAGCGCGCCGCCGTCGCGCACTACGACGACCTGCTCGACCGGGTGCTGCACTCGATCCAGGGCTCGCCCAAGCCCTCGGTGGCGATGATCTACGGCTTCTGCATGGGAGGCGGGCTGGAAATCGCCCTCGCCTGCGACCTGCGCTATTGCGGCCGCTCGGGCCAGTTCGGCATTCCCGCAGCGAAGCTCGGCCTCGCCTACAGCATCGAGGGCCACAAGCGCCTGCTCGAGACCGTCGGCCATGCGCGCGCGCGGGAGATCATGTTCCTCGGCCGGCGCTATCCCGCGGAAGAGGCGCTGGCGATGGGGCTCGTGCACAAGGTGCTTGCGGATGAAAACCTCCAGGGCTTCGTGGAGGACGTGATCAAGACCCTGGTCGAGAACGCACCGCTCTCGATCGCCAACTCCAAGACCCAGATCGAGGAATACGTGAAGGCTTGCGGCGCCGCCGACCAGGCGCGCATGCAGGCCGCGATCGAGCGCTGCGCGAAGAGCGCGGACTACGAGGAAGGCCGGCGCGCCTTCATGGAGAAGAGGAAGCCCCGCTTCACCGGCTCCTGACCAGAACCACCGAGTGCGTTTCCGGATACTTCCAGAACGCGCCGGTGGCCATGTCGGTGATGCCGAAATCGAGCAGCACCGCGCTTGCCAGGCCGGCGGCGGACGCCGCGCTGGCGATGGTCACCGTGGCGTCCTCGTAGCCCGGCGCGCGGCAGGCGACGGTGATGTCCTGCCTCGCCTTCCTGACGGTCAGTGCGTTCGCGCCGGCGCCGAGCTCGCCCAGCACGCCATCGCCTTCGCGCTGCACCGTGCATTGCGCCTCGGCCGGCTCGAGGCTGAAGCTCAGCGTCTGCGAGGTGCCCTCGGTAATGGTCGCGCAGCCCGACAAGGCGGCCGCCGCGCAGAGCAGGAGCTTTCGCATGGGCGCCCATTACACGGCATGAAGGGCGCCGGGATTATTACGGCGTCATAGCTCCAAGGGCACTGCGTTTATCATTGCTCCTCTCATGCACAAGCTGCCACTCAAGGTCCGTTCCGTCCAGGTGCGCGCGGTCGCGGCGACGATGAAGCGACCGCTTGCGACCAGCACCGGCGCGGTGCGCGAGGCTGCGCTGCTGCTCGTCGACCTGCAAACCGACGGCGGGATCGCCGGGCGCTCGTACCTGTTCGGCATCGGCAGGCACAACCTCGCGCCGATCGCCAGGCTGGTGGAGGCGATGGCGGAGATGGTGAAGGGCGAGGAGCTCGCGCCACTCGAGCTCGAGCGGAAGCTGCGCGCGAGGTACACGCTGCTCGGCGTGCACAACATCGTGCTGTTCGCCATGTCGGGCATCGACATGGCCGCCTGGGACGCGCTGGCGCAGGCGCAGGGCCTGCCGCTCGCACGGCTGCTGGGGGCGGCGCCGCGGCCGATTCCCGCCTACAACTCCAACGGCCTGGGCATTCTTCCGGTGAAGGACCTGGAGCGCGAGGCGGTGGCGCTGGTCGAGGAGGGCTTCCACGCCGTGAAGCTGCGCCTTGGCCGGCCGGATGCGGCCGAGGACATGGAAGCGCTGCGCGCGCTCAAGCGGGTCCTGGGTCCGAAGATCGTGCTGATGGTGGACTTCAACCAGGCGCTGTCGGTGGCCGAGGCGATCCGGCGCGGGCGCATGATCGACGCCGAGGGCGGGGTGCACTGGATCGAGGAGCCGGTGCGCGCCGACGATTTCGCCGGGTGCGCCCGGGTGGCGCGCGAGCTCGCCACGCCGATCCAGATCGGCGAGAACTTCATGGGGCCGGAGCAGATGGCGCAGGCGCTCGCCGCGGGCGCCTGCGACTACGTGATGCCCGACGCGCAGCGCATCGGCGGCGTCACCGGCTGGCTGCGCGCCGCCGCGCTCGCGCAAGCCGCGGGCGTCGAGATGTCGAGCCACCTCTTCCCCGAGGCGAGCGCGCATCTGCTGGCGGCGACACCCACCTGCCACTGGCTGGAATTCGTCGACTGGGCCGAGCCGCTTCTCGCAGAGCCGTTCCGGCTGAGCAACGGGCATCTCGTGGCGCCCGAGCGGCCCGGCCTGGGCATGACCTGGGACGAGAAGGCCCTCGCGCGCTACGCGCTGTGATGTTCACCCGCCACTTCGCGCATTGGCCGCCCGGCAAGCCCAGGACCCTGGAGCTGCCGCGCGACACGGTGTACCGCAACCTGGAAGCGGTCGCCGCCCGCGAGCCGGAGCGCGCCGCGATCGACTACTACGGCAGCCGCCTCTCCTATGCGCAGCTCAAGCGCCAGGTCGACGCGCTCGCCGCTTTCCTGCAGCAGCGCTGCGCCGTGGCGAAAGGCGACCGGGTGCTCCTGTACCTGCAGAACAGCCCGCAGTTCGTGATCGGCTTCTACGCCGTCCTGCGCGCCGACGCGGTCGTCGTGCCCGTCAATCCGATGAACCGCACGGAGGAGCTGCGCCACTACGTCGAGGATTCCGACGCCGCGGTGGCGATCGTCGGCCAGGACGTGTTCAGGCATATCGAGCCGATCGCCGGCCTGAAGCACCTGCTGGTGGCGACCTACTCGGACTACGTCGCTGCGTCCGCCGATCTCCCGGTGCCCGAGTTCGTGCGTGCCCCGCGAGAGCGCTTCGAGGCAGGCATTCCCTGGGAGGCGGCCATCGCGGCAGATCTCAGTCCCGGCCCGCAGCTCGCCGGCCCGGAAGACCTGGCGGTGATGCCCTACACCTCGGGCACCACCGGCAAGCCCAAAGGCTGCATGCACACGCATTCGAGCGTGCAGGCGACGACCGTGCCCTACCTGCAGTGGCGAGGCGCAAGCGACGGCAGCGTGGTGCTCGCCGCGCTGCCGATGTTCCACGTCACCGGCATGCAGACCGGGATGAACGCGCCCATCCATCTCGGCGCGACGCTGGTGATCCTGTCGCGCTGGGACCGCGATTGCGCGGCGCTGCAGATCGAGCGCGCGAAAGTGACCAACTGGTCGGCGATCACGACCATGATGGTCGATTTCCTGTCGAATCCGAACCTCGCCAGGTACGACCTGTCGTCGCTGCAGGTGCTGGGCGGCGGCGGCGCGGCGATGCCCGAGGCGCTGGCGCGCAAGCTCGAAGAGGTGATCGGCCTGCCGTTCGTCGAGGGCTATGGCCTGTCCGAGACCATGGCGCCGACGCACATCAACCCGCCGCACCGGTCCAAGCGCCAGTGCGGCGGGATCCCGTTCTACAACACCGACGCGCGCGTGATCGATCTTGAGAGTTCTCATGAGCTGCCTCCCAACCAGGTGGGCGAGATCATCGTGCGCGGGCCGCAGCTGTTCCGCGGCTACTGGAAGCAGCCCGAGGCGAGCGCGCAAGCGTTCATCGAGCACGACGGCGAGCGCTTCTTTCGCACCGGCGACCTCGGCTACTACGACGAGGAGGGCTACTTCTTCATCACCGACCGCCTGAAGCGCATGATCAACTGCGCCGGCTACAAGGTCTGGCCGGCCGAGGTCGAGGCGATGCTCTACGCCCACCCGGCGATCCAGGAAGCCTGCGTGATCGGAGTGCGCGACGCCTACCGCGGCGAGACCGTCAAGGCCCTGGTGGTCCTCAGGAAGGAGCGGGCAGACGCCAGCCCGGAGGACATCATCGGCTGGGCGCGCGAGAGGATGGCGGCGTTCAAGGTGCCGCGCGTGGTCGAGTTCGTGGAGTCGCTGCCGAAGACCGCGACCGGGAAGATCCTGTGGCGCGAGCTGCAGGAGAAGGAGAACCGCGAGTGAAACGCCTCTTGCTCCTGGCGCTTGTCTTCTGGGCCGCGCCCGCGCTGTCCGAAGTGGTGGCCGAGGACCCCTGGGTGCGCCCGACGCCGCCGGGCGCGAAGCTCGCCGCCGGCTACCTGACGATCGTGAACCGGGCGGCGCGACCCGATCGCCTGGTCGGGGCGAGCTCTGCGGCCGCCGCGCGCGTCGAGATGCACGTTCACATCAAGGACGGCGAGATCCTGCGCATGCGGCAGGTGAAGGAGCTCCGCATCCCGGCCAAGGGGAAATTCGAGCTGCGGCCCGCCGGCGCGCACCTGATGTTCGTCGACATCAAGCGGCCCTTGCGCGAGGGCGAGAAGCTTGCGGTGACGCTCGAGTTCGAGCGCGCGGGCAAGCTGAGCGTGGAGTTCCGCGTCGGCCAGCCCTCGCAGCCCCACGGCCACCAACAGCATTAGCCGAGCAGCAGTCGCCCGGCCCACCAGGCGATGCCGGCGATGAAGGCCGAGCAGGGGATGGTGAGGATCCAGGCCCAGACGATGGTGCCGGCGATGCCCCAGCGTACCGCCGAGACGTTTTGCGCTGTGCCCACGCCGACGATGGCGCCGGTGATGGTGTGCGTGGTCGAAACCGGAATGCCGAGCGCTCCCGTGGTGAAGAGCGTGATCGCGCCGCCGGTCTCGGCACAGAAGCCGCCGACCGGCCTGAGCTTGGTGATGCGCTGGCCCATGGTCTTCACGATGCGCCAGCCGCCGAAGGCGGTGCCGAGCGCGATGGTGACGTAGCAGGCGATCACCACCCAGATCGGGACCGGGTCTTCCGTGCCCAGGTATCCGGCGGCGATCAGCAGCATCCAGATGATGCCGACGGTCTTCTGCGCGTCGTTGCCCCCATGGCCGAGGCTGTAAGCCGACGCCGAGACGAGCTGCAGCCGCCTGAACCACCGGTCGATGCGGCTCGGCGAGCTGCGCGCGAAGAGCCACGACACGGCGAGCATCATGAGCGCGCCGAGGGTCATGCCGAGGAACGGCGAGATGAAGATGAACGCCACGGTCTTCAGGATCCCCGACGCGATCAACGACCAGGTACCCGCCTTCGCCACCGCCGCGCCGACCAGGCCGCCGATCAGGGCATGCGAGGAGGACGACGGAATGCCGTAGACCCAGGTGATGATGTTCCAGCTGATCGCGCCGATGAGCGCGCCGAACACGACGTAATGGTCGACGATCCCCTGGTCGATGATGCCGCGGCCGATGGTGGTGGCGACGTTGAGATGGAAGACGAACAGCGCGGCGAAGTTGAAGAATGCGGCGAGCAGCACCGCCTGGTAAGGCTTGAGCACGCGCGTCGAGACCACGGTGGCGATCGAGTTGGCCGCGTCGTGGAAGCCGTTCATGAAGTCGAAGACGAGCGCGATCAGGACGAGGGCGATGACGACGCCCAGGGCCAGCTGGGTTTCCATGTCTGTGGATTATTCCTTCAGGAGTTCTCCAGCACGATGCCCTCGACGACGTTCGCCACGTCCTCGCAGCGGTCGGTGATCGATTCCAGCAGCTCGTAGATCACGCGCAGCTTGATCACCTGCTTGATGTCGTTTTCCTCGCGGAACAGCTTCGAGAGCGCGCCGCGCATCACGCGGTCGGCGTCGGACTCGAGCCGGTCGATCTCCTCGCAGCACTTGAGGATCGCCTCGGAGCGCTTCACGTTGGTGAGCAGCGCCACCGCGGTGCGCACCCGCTCGCAGCACATCTGGCAGATCTCGGCGAGCTGCCTCGCCTCGGGCGTGACCTGGCGCAGGTCGTAGAGCGCCACCGACTCGGCGACGTCCTGGATCAGGTCCAGGATGTCGTCCATCGCCGTGATCAGCTGGTGGATCTGCTCGCGGTCGAAGGGCGTGATGAAGGTCTTGTGCAGCAGGGTGATGCACTCGTGGGTCACCTTGTCGGCGGCGCGCTCGGCGGCGTCGATGCGCTGCGCGTGCGCGTCGAGCTCGCTGAAGGTGCCGATCATCGCCGCGAGCTCGCGGCTGCCCTCGAGGATGCGCTCGGCGTGCGCGTTGAACAGATCGAAGAACCTTCCCTCCCGCGGCATCAGTCGTCCGAGCATGGCCTATTCCCCCGTCCCGAGCCCGCGTGATTGCAGGCTGCGCACTTGTTCTTCGCTGAAGCCCCACTCCGAGAGCGCCTGCCTGCCGCCCTGGCCGCGCTCGGGCGGCGCGGCGCGCACCGCCGCCGGAGTGCGCGAGTAGCGCGGCGCCGGCGCCGGCTGCTCGACCTCGCCCACGGCCAGATAGCTTTTTCTCGAGATGCTCTGTGGATGGCGCCGCGCTTCGCTCCACGACAGCACCGGCGCGAAGCAGGCGTCCGAGCCCTCGAACACCCGGCACCACTCCTCGCGCGTCCTCGCCTTGAAGGTTCGCTCGAACGCCGATCTCAGCTCGGGCCAGCGCTCGCGCTCGTACTGCGCGGGCAGGTCCTTGAGCTCCAGCCTCTCCAGGAGCTCCTCGTAGAAGCGGGCCTCGATGGCGCCGATCGAGACGTACTTGCCGTCCTTGGTCTGGTAGACGTCGTACCAGGGCGCGCCGGTGTCGAGGATGTTCTCGCCCCGGGCTTCGCTCCACGTGCCGGCCGCCAGGAAGCCGGAGAACATGGCCGCGAGCAGCGCCGCGCCGTCGATCATCGCCGCGTCGACCACCTGGCCCTTGCCCGAGCGCTTCGCCTCGAGCAGCGCGCAGGCGACGCCGAAGCCGAGCAGCATGCCGCCGCCGCCGAAGTCGGCCACCAGGTTGAGCGGCGGCACCGGCGCCTCGCCCTTGCGGCCGAAAGCGTGCAGCACGCCGGCGAGCGCGATGTAGTTGATGTCGTGGCCGGCGCGCGGCGCGAGCGGCCCGTCCTGCCCCCAGCCGGTCATGCGGCCGTAGACCAGGCGCGCATTGCGCGCCAGGGCGACCTCGGGCCCGAGACCGAGGCGCTCCATGACCCCAGGGCGCAGCCCTTCGATGAGCACGTCTGCTCTTTCCATCAGGCTGAGAGCGACTTCCCGGGAAGAACCCTGCTTGAGATCCAGGGTCACCGAGCGCTTGCCGCGCATCATGACGTCGTGGCGGCGCTCGCGCTTGAGTCCCAGGTCGGTGTCGGCGGGGCGCTCGAGCACGAGGACGTCGGCCCCCATGTCGGCGAGCAGCATGCCGGCGAAGGGCGCGGGGCCGATCGCTTCGAATTCCAGCACCTTGATCCCCGCAAGCGGCCCCATGGGCCGGGATAATACTTTATGCCTGCACGGCTCCCCGAGCGGATCGTCTGCCTCACCGAGGAAACGACGGAGACGCTTTACCTCCTCGGCGAGGAGCGGCGCATCGTCGGCATCTCCGGCTACACCGTGCGCCCGCCGCGCGCGCGGCGAGAGAAACCGAGGGTTTCGGCCTTTCTGTCGGCCCAGATGGAGAAGATCCTCCGGTTGAAACCGGACCTGGTGATCGGCTTCTCCGACCTGCAGGCCGACATCGCGCGCGATCTCGCCAGGGCGGGCTTGAACGTGGTGATCTTCAACCAGCGCTCGGTGCAGGAGATCCTCGACACCATCGCGATGGTGGCTTCGCTCGTGGGCGCAAGCGACAGGGGTGCGTTGCTCGTCGATCGACTGGAACGGGGCCTGAACGAAATTCGGGAAAAAGCAAAGGCCTTCCCGCGGCGTCCACGCGTGTATTTCGAGGAATGGGACGAGCCGATGATCAGCGCCATCCGCTGGGTGAGCGAGCTCGTCGAGATCGCCGGCGGCGAGGATGTCTTCGAGGAGCTCTCCTTCTCGCAGGCCGCCACGGGGAGGGTGATTCAAGATCCTCGTTCCGTCATTGAAAGAGAACCTGAAGTCATCTTCGGCTCGTGGTGCGGCAAGAAGTACCGGCCCGAGCGCGTTGCCGCCCGTCCGGGATGGCAGGACGTCCCCGCCGTGAGGGAAAAGCAGCTCTACGAGGTGAAGTCGGCCGAGATCCTGCAGCCCGGGCCGGCGGCGCTCACCGACGGCGTGCGCCGCATTCACTCCGTGTTGGAGAGGTTCTTCTTGAGGAGGTGAAACGGCGGCGCGCTGCCGTCCTTGTTCTGTCCCGCGTAGATCGTGAGGTGCGGATAAGGGATCTCGATGCCGGCATCGTCGTAGGCCTTCTTCAGGCGCTTGAGGAACTCGCGCTTCACGTTCCACTGCTGGATCGCCGGCACGACGCGCACGCGCGCGCGCAGGACCACCGCCGAGTCGGCCCACGTCTCCACGCCGAGCACCTCGAGGTCCGCGACCACGCGATCGCGCCAGTCGGGGTCGGCGCGCATCCCGTCGGCCACCTTGCGCATCACCGCGAAAGCCTGCTCGGGGTCCTCGCGGTAGGCGATGCCGACCTCGATCACCGCCGTGGCGTACTCGCGCGTGCGGTTGGTCACCACGCTGATCTCGCTGTTCGGTACGAAGTGCACGTGCCCCTCGAGGTCGCGCAGGCGCACGTAGCGCAGCGTCACCTCCTCGACCAGGCCGCCCTTGCCGGCGATCTCGACCACGTCGCCCTGGCGCACCTGGTCGTCGAGCAGCAGGAAAAAGCCGGAGAAGTAGTCCTTGACGAGGGTTTGCGCCCCGAAGCCGATGGCGATGCCCGCTACTCCGGCAGTCGCGAGGATGGGCGCCACCGAGATGCCGACTTCGCCGAGGATCAGCATCCCGGCCACGAGCACGATCACCACGCCGGCGAGGTTGCGGAAGACGCGCGCCAGCGTCTCGATGCGCGCCACCTCGTCGCCGCCGGTGCGGCGCGACATGTAGATGCGGAACAGGCGGATGAGGCGCGCCGCGACGATCTGCAGCGCCCAGGCGAGGACGAGGATGACGGCGATGCGCCCGACCTGGGTGGCGACGAGGCGAGTGCCCTCGTCGAGCTCGCGGAAATAGGAAACCAGCCTCTGCATCCGGGAGGCTAGTGCAGCCCGAGCGCGGCCTCGATGTTGCGCACCATCGCCACCAGGCGCGGCCCGAGGTCCTCCTCGAGCTGGCCTTTCTTCACCATGAAGGCCGGCACGGTGGCGTTGAAGGCGACGATCTCGCCGTCGACGGTGCGGCGCATCGGCACGCCGACCGCGTGCACCTCGCGGCGCGGCTCGCCGGTGCTCGCGCAGAAGCCGCGCAGGCGGATGTCCTCGAGCGACTTGTCGATCGAGGGCCGGTACTTGCGGTGCGACTCGGGCTCCTTGACCTTCATCTGGTTGAGCACCGCCTCGCGCTCCTGCGGGGTGCAGGCGGAGAGGAAGGCGCGGCCGATCACCGATTGCGAGATCGGGACGGACGTGCCGATGTCCGGCAACGTGGCAACGCCGTTGCCGCTGCGGCAGGACTCCACGTAGACCATGTTGAGGCGGTCGCGGATCCCCATCGACACCGAGCCGTTGCAGTGGTCGGCGATCTCCTTCATCAGCGGCCGCGCCACCTGGCGCACGTTCATCGAGGCGAGCAGCGGATAGCCGATGGAGAGCACCGCGGAGCCGAGCTGGTACTTCCCGAGGCGCATGTTGTGCCGCAGGTATCCGAGCTTGGTGAGCGTGTAGGTGAGGCGCGAGACGGTCGGCTTGGGCAGGCCGGTGCGCACCGAGATTTCCTTGTTGCCGAGCAGCGGCTCGAGCGGCGTGAAGCAACGCAGCACCTCCAGCCCGCGCGCGAGGGTGGTGGCGAACTGCCGGTCGCCCTCGTGCTCGTAGCTGAAGCTCGCGGCAGGCGGGGAAAGCGGTGCCGTGGGTTCCGGTGCGCCCATGCCAGTCTCCTTGGATTGTTCGAACGGTTGCGGCGGACTGTTTCGCGTTTCGCTATTCTGTCGGCGCGGCGACCCGTGTCAACTTAGTCGTACTGTATTTCACATAGTGAAATAATGAATCCCCTTTTCGATCTGGGCGGCAAGGTGGCGCTGGTCACGGGCTCGACGCGCGGCATCGGCAAATCGATCGCCGAGCAGCTCGCCCTCGCCGGCGCGAAAGTGGCGGTGAGCAGCCGCAAGGCCGAGGCGTGTGAAGAAGTAAGGAAGGAATTCCAGAGCAACGGTTTCGAGGTGCTGGCGCGTCCCTGCAACGTCTCGCGCAAGGAGGAGCTGCAGGCGCTGGTCGACGCCACGCTGGAAAAATGGGGCCGCATCGACATCGTGGTGGCGAACGCCGCCTCCAATCCCTACTACGGCCCCCTGACTGCGATCCCGGACGAGGCTTTCGACAAGATCTTCGCCAACAACGTGAAAAGCGTGCTCTGGCTCGCGGCGATGACGCTGCCCGGGATGACAAAAGGAGGAAGTTTCATCGTCGTGGGCTCCATCGGCGGGCTGATCGCCAACACGGTCATCGGGGCGTACGGCATCTCCAAGGCTGCCGACCACCACCTGGTGCGCAACCTCGCCGCCGAATGGGGGCCGAAGAACGTGCGCGTCAACGCCATCGCTCCGGGGCTGGTGAAGACCGAGTTCGCCCGGGCGCTCTGGGAGGACGAAAAGCGCAGGAACGAGCGCATCCAGGCCACCCCCCTGCGGCGCCTGGGCGAGCCGCGGGACATCGGCGGCATCGCGGTATTCCTCGCGTCCGACGCTGCGGCTTTCATCACCGGACAGTGCATAGTTGCAGATGGCGGCGTTACCATCTTGTAATGGATCTCAACTACTCTGCCGAAGAGCTGGCGTTCCGCGATCAGGCGCGGGACTGGCTGGCCAAGAGCCTGCCCGCGGAGCTGAAAGACAAGGGCCACTATTCCAAGGACGAGCTGCTGCGCTGGCACCGCATTCTCGCCAAGCAGGGCTGGGTCGCGCCCGCATGGCCCAAGGAATGGGGCGGCACCGGCTGGAACGTGGTGCAGCGCTACATCTTCGAGGAGGAGCTCGGCTATTCCGGCGGCCCGCCCCTCATCCCGTTCGGCCTCACCATGTGCGCTCCGGTGCTGCTGCGCTTCGGCACCGAGGCGCAGAAGAAGCGCTTCCTGCCGCGCATCTACCAGGGCGAGGATTTCTGGTGCCAGGGCTACTCGGAGCCAGGCTCGGGGAGCGATCTCGCTTCACTAAAGACAAGAGCAATTCTTAAGGCTGACAAATACATTGTTAACGGCCAGAAGATCTGGACCACCCTCGCGCACTACGCCGACTGGATCTTCTGCCTGGTGCGCACCGACCCGACGGTGGAGAAGCGCCAGGAAGGCATCTCGTTCCTGCTCATCGACATGAAGACCCCGGGCATCACGGTGCGGCCGCTCATCCTCATGGACGGCGCGCACGAGGTGAACGAGGTGTTCTTCGACGACGTGAAGGTGCCGGCCGAGAACCTGGTGCACGAGGAAGGCAAGGGCTGGACGGTGGCGAAGTACTTGCTCGGCTACGAGCGCATGAACACCGGCCGCATCGGCGAGTCGAAACGCCAGCTGGCAAGACTCAAGGAAATTGCAGCAGGGAAAATGAAAGACATGCGTTTCCGCGACCGGCTCTCCCGCCTCGAGATCGAGCTGATCGCCCTCGAGATCACCAACCTGCGCTTCCTCGACCGCATGCGCCGCACCGGCCAGCCGCCGGGCGCCGACGTGTCGATGCTGAAGATCAAGGGCACCGAGATCCAGCAGGGGCTGACCGAGCTCGCGATGGAGTGCATCGATCCGCTGGCGGGCGACGAGACGAGCATGGCGCTGCAGAAGAAATACCTCACCACGCGCAAGACGACGATCTACGCGGGCTCCAATGAAATCCAGAGGAACATCATCGCCAAGATGACGTTGGGTTTATGAACTTCGATTACAGCGAAGAGCAGCAGCTCCTGGCCGATTCAGTCAGGAGGTTTCTGCAGAACAAGTATCAGTTTGAGGATCGCAAGAAGATCATCGCTGGCGAGGGATGGAGCAGCGACGTCTGGGCGAAGCTCGCCGAGATGGGGCTCACCGGACTGCCGCTCTCGCCCGACTACGGCGGCTTCGGCGGCGGCGCGGTCGACCTGATGAGCGTGATGGAGGCCTTCGGCGAGGCGCTGGTGCTCGAGCCGCTGCTGCCGACGCTCATGGCCGCGCGCCTGGTGGGCCGGGCGGCGAGCGACGCGCAAAAGCGCGCGCTGCTGCCGGCGGTGGCCGAGGGCCGCCTGCGCATGGTCTTTGCCGCCTCGCCCAAGGCCAACGTCGTGGGGGCGCCGGCCGCGCATAAGTTGCTTTGTCTTTTGGAAAAAGACCTTTTTATCGCCGACGCGGCCGAGGTGCCGATGAAGCCCTACCGCACGCTCGACAACATGCTCGCCGCGCGGATCGATTTTTCGCCTTCGAAGGCGGACCTCCTGGCGAAAGATGCAGGGGCGGCGGTCGAGGAAGCGCTCGACTTCGCCACCGCGCTGGTCTGCGCCGAGGCGGTGGGCGCGATGAAGTTCTCCTGCGACACCACGCTCGAGTACCTGAAGACGCGCAAGCAGTTCGGCGTGCCGATCGGCACCTTCCAGGCGCTGCAGCACCGCATCGTCGACATGTTCATCTCCTACGAGCAGGCGAAGTCCATGGCTTGCCTGGCGTGCTCCAAAGTCGATTCTTCCGAGAATCCCGCAGAGCGCGCGCGCGCGGTTTCGGCGGCGAAGATCAAGGTGGCCGACGCCGCGCGTCACGTGAGCCAGGAATCGGTGCAGCTGCATGGCGGCATGGGGATGAGCGAGGAGCTCAAGGTGAGCCACAGCTTCCGCCGCCTGACGGTGCTGGCGCGGCAGTGCGGCGATGCCGACCATCACCTGGAACGGTTTGCCTCGCTCTAGCGCGGCTGCGCTGCTGTTGCTCGCTGCCTGCGCGGCGCCGCAGCAGGAGGCGCCTGCGCCGCCGCCGGGCGGGCAGCCCGCGGCCCTGGCGCAACTGCCGGCGACGTTCCGCAACACGCCGAGCTGCCCCGGCTGCCTCTCGCTCACGCTCACGCTGCGCCCCGACGGGGCCTACATGGCGCGCGAGCGGCTCGGCTCCACCGAGTTCTACGACTTCGGGCGCTGGCGCGAGTCGCGCGCCGAGGGCATGCTGCAGCTTACCGGCGGGCGCGACGCGCCGCGCCGCTACGCGCTGCGCCCTCCCGGCACGCTCGTGGCGCAGCAGGGCACGCAGGGCGGCGACCTCGGGCGCGCGCCCGAGCTCGAAACGCTGCGCGGGCCGTTCCGGCTGGTCGGCCTGTTCGACGGCAAGCTGTTCAAGGAATGCCAGACCGGGCTCGCCTGGAGCCTGGACGAGACCCGGGCCGCGCAGGCATTGGGAGAGGAGTTTCGCAAAAGGCAGACCCCGGCGCTGCTGGTTTCGCTCGACGGCCGCTTCGAGCCGCGCGGCGGGGGCGAAGCGCTGCGCGTGCTGCGCACCGCCTCGATCCACAACGAGCGCGGCTGTCCCGGTTAAACTCGGGCCACCATGGACAACAAGCGCGTAGTGCTCGCGAGCCGCCCCGCCGGCTGGGTGAGCGAGGACAATTTCCGCCTCGAAGCGGCGCCGCTGCCCAAGCCCGCGGAGGGCGAGGTGCTGGTGAAGAACCTCTGGCTCTCGCTCGACCCGTACATGCGCGGGCGCATGAGCGACGCGAAGAGCTACGTGAAAGGCGTCGACATCGGCGAGGTGATGGTCGGCCAGACGGTCGGCGAGGTGGTCGAATCCAGGAACGAGAGATTCAAGCAGGGAGACCACGTCCTCACCCAGCTCGGCTGGCAGCTATTCGGCTCTACAAAGGAAGCAACCCCCGTAGATGGCACGAGGGCGCCCCTGAGCTACTACCTCGGCTGCCTCGGCATGCCGGGCATGACCGCGTACTTCGGCCTGAAGGAGATCGGGCAGCCCAAGGCGGGCGAGACGCTGGTGGTCTCCGCCGCCTCGGGCGCGGTGGGAAGCGTGGTCGGGCAGCTCGCGAAGAGCTGGGGCGCGCGCGCGGTCGGCATCGCCGGCGGACGCGAGAAGTGCGACTACGTGAGGCGCAGCCTCGGCTTCGACGCCTGCGTCGACTACAAGGCGGGCAACCTCTACCGCGACCTGAAGGAGGCCTGCCCGAAGGGCGTCGACGTGCTGTTCGAGAACGTCGGCGGCGAGATCCTCGACACCCTGCTGCGCCTGATGAACCCCTTCTCGCGCATCGTGATCTGCGGCCTGATCGCCGAGTACAACGCGACCGAGCCCTACGGCTACAAGAACCTGCGCTCGGTGCTCGTGAACCGCATCCGCATGCAGGGCATGATCGTGTTCGACTGGAGGCAGCGCTACGGCGAGGCGCTCAAGGCGCTCGGCGCGATGCACGCGCAGGGCAAGCTCAAGTACCGCGAGTCGGTGCTCGAGGGCCTGGAGAACGCGCCGCGCGGGCTGATCTCGCTCCTCAAGGGCGGCAATTTTGGCAAGCAGCTTGTCAAGCTTGCCTGATACCGCTGCGCGGTCCCTCGTCCATGGCTATGTCGGATTCTGGCGGCGCCTCGCCGCCGCGGCGATCGATGCGCTCATGCTGTTCGTCGTGACCGTGCCGCTCGTGCTGTTCGTCTACGGCCGCGACTACCTCGCGCGCTCGGTGGGCGGGTTCGCGGGATTCTGGGACTTCATGCTGCAGGCGGCGCTTCCCGCCGTCGCGGTGATCGGCTTCTGGCGCTTCTACGGCGCGACCCCGGGCAAGATGGCGGTGTCGGCGAAGATCGTGGATGCGAGGACCGGCGGCGCGCCCGGCACCGGCCGCCTGGTGGCGCGCTACTTCGCCTATCTCGTTTCGATGCTTCCCCTGTTCCTTGGCTTCGTCTGGATCGCGATCGACCGGCGCAAGCAGGGCTGGCATGACAAGATCGCGGGAACCTTGGTGATCGACGACGATGATTGAGCTCTACACCTGGCCTACGCCGAACGGCCACAAGATCCACATCATGCTCGAGGAGACCGGCCTGCCGTACCGCGTGCACGCGGTCGACATCGGGGCGGGCGAGCAGTTCAAGCCCGGGTTCCTCGAGATCTCGCCCAACAACAAGATCCCGGCGATGATCGACAGCGACGGCCCGGGCGGCAAGCCCTTCGCGCTCGCCGAGTCGGGCGCGATGCTTTTCTACCTCGCCGCCAAGACCGGCAGGTTCCTGCCGCGCGAGCTCGCCGACCGCTGGCGCGTCATGCAGTGGGTGATGACGCAGATGGGGCACGTCGGCCCGA
>Ga0156230_1083_pt1 | contig 17451 bp, 15 predicted proteins | sample RifCSPlowO2_12_FD_107877 | JGI IMG/M metagenome (GOLD analysis project Ga0156230, IMG submission 107877) | Betaproteobacteria bacterium RIFCSPLOWO2_12_FULL_68_19 | reverse complement strand
GAGCCAGGCGGGCTGCGTGCTCGACTGCGCTTTCTGCTCCACCGGCAAGCAGGGCTTCAACCGCAACCTGTCGACGGCGGAAATCATCGGCCAGTTGTGGCTCGCAAGCCGATTTGTCGAAACCCGGATTTCCAATGTGGTGATGATGGGAATGGGTGAGCCGCTGCTCAACCTCGACAACGTGCTGCCCGCGCTGCGCCTGATGCTCGACGACAACGCCTACGGGCTGTCGCGGCGGCGCGTGACGGTGTCGACGGCGGGCGTGATCGCGGGCATGGACCGGCTGCGCGACGAATGCCCGGTGGCGCTCGCGGTCTCGCTGCACGCGCCCAACGACGCCTTGCGCGACCGCCTGGTGCCGCTGAACCGCAAGTATCCGCTGCGCGAGCTGCTCGCGGCCTGCAATCGCTACCTGGAGAGGGCGCCGCGCGACTTCGTCACCTTCGAATACGTGATGCTCGAAGGCGTGAACGACGGCGACGCCGAAGCGCGCGAGCTGGCGGCGATCGCGGCGCGCGTGCGCAGCAAGTTCAACCTGATCCCGTTCAACCCGTTCCCGCGCTCGGAATTCCGCCGCTCGGGCGCCGAGCGCATCCGGCGCTTCGCCGAGATCCTGCAGCGCGCCGGGGTCACGGTCACGACGCGCAAGACCCGCGGCGACGACATCGCCGCGGCCTGCGGCCAGCTGGCCGGCGAGGTCGCCGACCGCACGCGGCGCAGCCACCTGCTGAAGGAGGTTCGCGCGTGAAGCGCGCCCTGTGCCTGCTGCTCGCCCTGGCCGCGGGTTGCGCGAGCGACACCGGGCCGACCACCGAAAGCGGGCCGATAGTGGGCGAGGTGGGCGACCCGCGCAACCGCGCGCGGCTGCATACCGAGCTCGCCTCGCTCTACTACGGCCGCGGCAACATGGCGGTGGCGCTCGAGGAGCTGCGCACCGCCACCAGGGTCGACTCGAGCTACGCGCCGGCCTACAACATGTTCGGCGTGGTGTACATGGCGCTGCGCGAGAACCGGCTTGCGGAAGACAACTTCGAGCGCGCGCTGCGCCTGTCGCCCAACGACCCGGACATCAACCACAACTACGGCTGGTTCCTCTGCCAGAGCGCGCGCGAGCCGGACTCGATCCGCTACTTCCTCCAGGCGATCCGCAATCCGCTGTACGCGACGCCGTGGCGCTCCTACTCCGCGGCCGGCGTGTGCACGCTGCGCAACAAGAACGAGAAGGACGCCGAGGAGTTCTTCCAGCGCGCCCTGCGCCTGGAGCCCGACGAGCCGGCGTCGCTGCTGCAGCTCGGGCAGATCCGCTACCGGCAGGGCAACATGCCGGAGGCGCGCAAGCTGGTTTCGCGCTTCAACAAGCTGGTGACGCCGACCCCGGAGTCGCTGTGGCTCGCGCTGCGCGTCGAGCGCAAGCTCGGCCAGCGCGTTGCCGAGCGCAGCTTCGCCACCGAGCTGCGCCGGCGCTACCCCGGCTCGCCCGAGTACCAGGCGCTGCAGCGGGGCGAGCTTGACTGAGACCGCCGCCACCGGCGTCGGCGCCGAGCTCGCGCAGGCAAGGCAGGCCCAGGGGCTGGCCCTCGCCGACGTCGCCCAGAGCCTCAAGTTCGCGCCGCGCCAGCTCGAGGCGCTCGAGCAGGAGCGCTTCGGCGCGCTGCCCGGGCCGACCATTGCGCGCGGCATGCTGCGCAACTACGCGCGCCTGCTCAAGCTCGATCCGGACGCGCTGCTCGAGCGCCTCGGCGACCGCCTCGACGCGCCCGGTTCCGACCGTCTCGCCGCCCGCTTCAGCCAGCCGGTGCCGTTTTCCGACAACGCGCGGCGCTCGACGCTCGCCTATGCCGGCATGTCGGTCCTGATCCTCGGCGCGGTCGGCGTGCTCGCCTACGAGTGGCAGCAGGAGCGCAACGCGGCGCGCCAGCTCGCCTTCGTCGCCGCGGCGAAGGCGCCGCTCGAGCCGGCGCGCGCGGCGCCGGCGGCTACGCCGCCCGCGCCCGCGAAGAAGGCCGCGGCGCCCGAGGCCGCCCCGCCCGCGGAGCGCAAGGTCGCGGCGCAGGCGCCGCCTGCCGCCGGCGTGCACCGCATCGTGCTGCGCTGCGAGGAGGAGGCGTGGATCGAGGTGAAGGACGGCCTCGACCGCCTGCTCGTCTCCTCGCTTAATCCCGCCGGCACCGAGCGCGTGGTGCGGGGCCGCCCGCCGTTCACCCTGGTGATCGGCAACGCGCAGCACGTGCGCGTGACGTACGACGACCGGCCGATCGATCTGCAGCCCCACACCCGCGTCGAGGTCGCACGGTTCACACTTCAATGAGTTTTCCGAACAGGCGGGTGGCGCGGCAGGTGCGGGTGGGCGAGGTGCTGATCGGCGGCGGGGCGCCGATCGTGGTGCAGTCGATGACCAACACCGATACCGCCGACGTGCAGGCGACGGTGCGGCAGGTCGAGGCGCTGGCGCGCGCCGGCTCGGAGCTGGTGCGCGTCACGGTCAATACGCCCGAGGCCGCGGCGCAGGTGGCGCGCATCCGCGAGCGGCTCGATGCCATCGGCTGCCGCGTGCCGCTGGTGGGCGACTTCCACTACAACGGCCACAAGCTGCTCAGCCGGCATCCCGAGTGCGCTACGGCGCTCGCCAAGTACCGCATCAATCCCGGCAACGTCGGCAAGGGCGCGAAGCGCGACGAGCAGTTCGCGACCATGATCGAGTGCGCGCTGCGCTACGAGCGGCCGGTGCGCATCGGGGTCAACTGGGGCAGCCTCGACCCGCAGCTGCTGGCGCGCATGATGGACGAGAACGCGAAGCTCGCGCAGCCGCTGGATTCGATCGCGGTAACGCGGGAGGCAGTGGTGCGCTCGGCGCTGGAGTCGGCGCGACAGGCCGAGGACCTGGGCCTGCCGGCCGAGCGCATCGTCATCTCGTGCAAGATGAGCCAGGTGCAGGACCTGATCGCCGTGTACCGCAGCCTCGCCGAGCGCTGCGACTACGCGCTGCACCTCGGCCTGACCGAGGCGGGCATGGGCACCAAGGGCATCGTCGCCTCGAGCGCGGCCATGGCGGTGCTGCTGCAGCAGGGCATCGGCGATACCATCCGCGTGTCGCTCACGCCCGAGCCCGGCGGCGAGCGCGCGCGCGAAGTCCAGGTGGCCCAGGAGCTGCTGCAGACCATGGGGCTGCGCGCCTTCAGCCCGATGGTGAGCGCCTGCCCCGGCTGCGGCCGGACCACGAGCACGGTTTTCCAGGAGCTTGCCCAGAAAATCGAATCGTTCCTGAGACAGCAAATGCCGCTCTGGCGCGACACCCATCCCGGCGTCGAGAGCATGCGCGTCGCGGTGATGGGCTGCGTGGTCAACGGGCCGGGGGAGTCCAAGCACGCCGACATCGGCATCAGCCTTCCCGGCAGCAACGAGCTGCCGGTGGCGCCGGTGTACGTCGACGGGCGCAAGACCGTGACCCTGAAAGGCGAGCGCATCGCGGAGGAGTTCCAGGCGATCGTCGAGCGCTACGTGAAAGAAAGATACGGCTAGTGCAAAAAGTGCGGCCAGCGCTGTTGCGGGGCTTCGACCAGGAGTACCTGCCTCACGAGCAGCTCCAGTTCAACGCCCTGATCGGGCTCGTTCGGGCAAACTTCGAGCGCTACGGCTTTCTGCCGATCGAGACGCCTTCGGCCGAGCGCAAGGAAATCCTGACCTCCAAGGGCGGCGTGGAGAAGGAGATCTATGCGCTTGCCCGGCTGGCGGCGGGCGAGGACGAGGACGAGGCGTCCACCAAGGGGGCGCTGCGCTTCGACCTGACCGTGCCGCTGGCGCGCTATGTCGCGATGCGCGAGCGCGAGCTCGCCTTTCCCTTCCGCCGCTACCAGATCCAGAGGGTCTGGCGCGGCGAGACGCCCCAGGCGAGCAAGGGCAGGTTCCGGGAGTTCTACCAGTGCGACATCGACATCATCAACCGGGAGCGGCTCAGCATCCTCGCCGAGGCGGAGATCCCGAGCGTGATCCACAGCGTGTTCGGGGAGATGGCGATCGGCGCGTTCCGCATCCGCATCAATAACCGCAAGGTGCTCAAGGCGCTGCTGCAGAAATTCGAGGTGCCGCAGGCGAACTCCGCAGCCGTGCTGCGCGTCCTCGACAAGGTGGACCGGGAGCCGGCCGCCAGGATCCTCGAGGATCTGCGGCGCGAAGGCGTGCCGCGCGCCGCGGCGCTGCACCAGCTGATGACGACCCGGCGCAGCACCGGTGAGACGCTCGACGCCCTGAAGGGGCTCGGTCTCGACCCCGGGGCGGTGGAGGAGCTGGCGCAGGTCGCGGCGGCGATCCGCAAGTTCGGCGTTCCCGAGGCCGCGTTCGGCATCGATCTGGCGGTGGTGCGCGGCCTGGACTATTACACCGGCACCATCTACGAGACCACGCTGGAGAGCTATCCCGAGCTCGGCAGCATCTGCTCCGGCGGGCGCTACGACGACCTGGCGAGCTACTTTACCGATACCAGGCTGCCCGGCGTGGGAATCTCCATCGGGCTGACCCGGCTGTTCTCGAAGCTGAAGGAAGCGGGGCTGCTGCGCGAGCCCGCCAGGACCCCGGCCGAGGCCCTGGTGGTTACCATGGACGGCCGCTACCTCGAGCGCTACCTGGACATGGCGCGGGCGCTGCGCGGCGCGGGGATCAATACCGAGGTCTATCTCGAGCAGGCAAAGCTCAAGAATCAGCTCGCCTACGCCGACCGGAAGGGCTTCCGGGTGGCGCTGATCGCCGGCGAGGACGAGTTCGCGAGGAACATGGTGCAAGTGAAGAATCTCTTGTCGAAGACGGCCCGCGACCATCCGCTGGAGGAGGTCGTTGCGGCGGTAAAGGAAACCCTCTATGGCGCTTGATCTCGAGGAACAGGAACAGCTCGCCGAGCTCAAGGTGTGGTGGAAGCAGCACGGCGGGCTGATCGTGGCGGTGATCGTGGCGGCGGCGCTCGCGTTTGCCGGATGGCAGGGCTGGCGCTGGCACCAGGCGAGCCAGACGGCCCAGGCCGGCGCGCTGTTCGACGCGCTGGCGAAAGGCGCGCAGGCCGGCGATGCGAAGACGGTGCGCGATGCCGGCGGCTCGCTGATCGAGAACTACCCGAGCACGCTCTACGCCGCCATGGGCGCGCTCACCGCGGCGCGCTTCCACTTCGACCGCGACGACCTGAAAGGCGCCAAGGCGCAGCTGCAATGGGTGGTGGAGCGCTCCTCTTCCGAGGATTTCCGCGATCTCGCGCGCCTGCGCCTGGCGGCGGTGCTGCTCGACGAGAAAGCCTACGAGGAAGCGCTGCGGCTGCTCGAGGCGCCGCATGCGGCGGCCTACGAAGCCCATTACGCCGCCCTCAAGGGCGACGTGCTGGTGGCGAACAAGCGGCCTGCCGAGGCGCGCGCGGCCTACCAGCTCGCCCTCGAGAAGGCGCCCGGGCAGGGCGGTGCCTTCCGCGACAGCGTGCGCATGCGGCTCGAGGCGCTCGGGGGATGAGGCTCGCGCGCGCGTGCGCGGCGGCCGCCGCCGCGGCTCTCGCGAGCTGCTCCAGCGCCCCCACCGGACCCAAGCCCGCAGCGCTGCCGGAGCTCGCGGGCGCGCAGACGGTGCGCGTGCTGTGGCGGGCCGAAGTCGGCGCCGCGGAGGATTTCTTCTTTGCGCCCGCCCTGGTGGGCGAGGCCGTGTTCGCCGCCGCGCGCGACGGCACGGTGAGCCGCCTCGACGCCGGCAGCGGCACGACGCGCTGGCGGGTGGCGGCGGGCACACGCCTGTCCGCGGGCGTAGGCGCCGACCGGCGCAGCGTCGCGGTCGCGAGCGAGGAGGGCGAGGTGGTGGTGCTCGACGCCGACAGCGGCAAGCTGCGCTGGCGCGCGCGCGTTTCGAGCGAGGTGCTCGCGGCGCCCACCGTCGGCGCCGGCCTGGTGCTGGTGCGCAGCATCGACAACCGCATCTTCGCCTTCGGTGCCGAGGACGGGAAGCGCCGCTGGGTCTACCAGCGCGCGCCTTCGTCGCTCATCGTGCGCACGCCCGCGGGCGCGGTCATCGACGGCGACAGCGCGTACGCGGGATTCGGCGGCGGCAAGCTGGCGGCGATCGCGCTCTCCAACGGCGGGCTGCGCTGGGAGGCCACGGTCGCGCTGCCGCGGGGCTCGACCGAGCTCGAGCGCGTCACCGACGTGGTCGGCGACCCGGTGGTGCTGGGCCGCGAGGTCTGCGCCGCCGCCTACCAGGGAAGGGTCGGCTGCTACGAGACGGCGAACGGGCGCCAGATCTGGGCGCGCGAGCTCTCCACCCTCACCGGCGTGAGCATCGACGCGCGCTACGCGTTCGCGGCCGACGAGCGCGGCGCGCTGCACGCGCTCGACCGCAGCACCGGGCGCTCGGTCTGGAAGCAGGATCGGCTCGCGCACCGGCAGCTCTCGCTGCCGCTGCCCGCGGGCAACGCGATCGCGGTCGGCGACTTCGAGGGGTACGTCCACTTCCTCGCCCGGGAATCGGGCGCTTTGCTCGCGCGCCACGACACCGGCGGCGGCGCGGTGCGCGCCGCGCCCCTCGCGCTGCCCTCCGGGCTGCTGGTACAGACGGTCGGCGGCGCGCTGCATGCCCTTGCGCTGTGAAGCCGGTCGTCGCGCTCGTCGGGCGCCCGAACGTCGGCAAGTCGACGCTCTTTAACCGCCTCACCCGCAGCCGCGACGCGATCGTGCACGACGTGCCCGGGGTGACGCGCGACCGGCACTACGGCGAAGGCCGGCTGGGCGGCAAGGCGTTCATCGCGATAGACACCGGCGGCCTGGAGCCCGGCGCGGCGCAGGGCATCTTCGTCGAGATGGCGCGCCAGGCCGAGCAGGCGATCGCCGAGGCCGACGCGGTGATCTTCCTCGTCGACGCCCGCGCCGGCCTGGTGCCCGCCGACCGCGCGATTGCGCAGAAGCTGAGAACCATGAAGGCCACGGTGCAAGTGGCCGTCAACAAGGCCGAAGGCATGCCGCCGGAGAGCGCGGTGGCGGAGTTCCACGAGCTCGGGCTGGGCGCGCCCGCCGCGCTCTCGGCCGCCCACGGCGAGGGCGTGCGCGAGCTGATGGACGTTGCCCTTTCGCCTTTCCCGGAAGATACCGGACAGGAAGATCTGGATCCCGGCCATCCGCGCGTCGCGGTGGTCGGGCGCCCGAACGTCGGCAAGTCGACGCTGGTCAACGCGCTGGTGGGCGAGGAGCGCGTCATCGCCTTCGACCAGCCGGGCACCACGCGCGACGCGATCGAGGTGCCTTTCGAGCGCGCCGGCCGGCGCTACACCCTGATCGACACCGCCGGCGTGCGCCGGCGCGGCAAGACCGACACGCCGGTCGAGCTGTTCTCGATCGTCAAGGCGCTGCAGGCGATCGAGGCGGCGAACGTCGCGATCCTGCTGCTCGACGCGCTCGACGGCGTGACCGAGCAGGACGCGCACGTCGCGGGCTACATACTCGAGCGCGGCCGCGCGGTGGTCGTGGCGGTGAACAAGTGGGATGCCGCGAGCAAGGAGGCGCGCAGCCGCATCAAGGCCGAGCTGCGATGGAAGCTCGGTTTCCTGAGCTTTGCCGAGCTGCACACCATATCCGCCAAGCAGGGCAAGGGCCTCGGGCCGCTGCTGCGCTCGGTCGACGCCGCCTACGCTGCGGCGATGGCGCGGCTCTCCACGCCCAAGGTCACGCGCGCCCTGCTCGCCGCCGTGGAGCGGCAGGCTCCGCCCAAGAGCGGCATGATCCGGCCCAAGCTGCGCTATGCGCACCAGGGCGGCATCAACCCCCCGCGCATCATCGTCCACGGCAACGCGCTCGATCGCGTGCCCGACTCCTACAAGCGCTACCTGGAAGGATTCTTCAGGGACAAGTTCGCCCTGGTCGGAACGCCGATGCGCGTCGAGTTCCGCACCGGGCGCAATCCCTACGCCGGCAAGGCGAAGAAGAAGCGCCGCTGAAAATAGACCATCCCGTGCCCGATATTGCGCAGCGCAGCGCGGGCAATGATGGCTCCCTGCAGGCGTCCACACGACTAGAATGAATTCTGTAAGCAGTACACCTAGAGGAGGGATTGCCATGCAAGCGCAAAATTCGCTGGCGCACCGCGGCGCCGTGACGATGGTCGTGGGAGCGGTCATGTTCCTTGTCTACGCGATCGTGTTCTTATTCCGGGCCTTTTCGGGCGCCGGGTTCGAAATAGGGGTCGCGACGCTAAATGGCGTCACCCCGGAGCAGCTCAACCAACTGAACCCGGCTGTCATGGCCTACATCACCCACCTCCATGTGGCCACCGCCGGATTCATCGCGGCAACCGCCGTCGCGGTGATCGGATTGGCATGGTATGGAGTGCGCGCCGGCGCATGGTGGGCGTGGATCACCGCGGTGATTTCACCGGTCGTGGGCTTGGCGGTCGCTCTCCCGTTGCACTACGCGGGCGCTTTCGAGCATGATTGGGTAAGCCATCTCGGGCCTATATACCTGGGGACCTTGATATACGTAGTGGGGGCCGTGGTGGTATTGGTAGCCTTGACGCGCAAGGCACCCGCGACCGCTTGAGCGTCGCGCCAAGGGCGGGACGCCAAATTCTTCAGTAGTGCGGGAACCGACCTGCTCGCGGTCGGTTCATGCACCTGCGCGCCGACTGGGTGATCCAATGACCGCAAGGGGCCGGCTGGCGAGCGCTGGGGACGTCAGCCGGCCAGCAGAAGCCGGTGGTGGGCTTGACCTTCCAAGGCCTGAAGTTGACAATGGCAACATCACGTTAAGACGAGATGTAGACACTGTCAACATATCACCACGGCGACCTGCGGTCCGCGCTGCTCCAGGCAGGAGGGGAACTCCTTGAAGAACAAGGTGTTGGTGGATTGAAGCTGCGCGAGGCGGCGCGTCGGGCCGGGGTCTCGCACAACGCGCCCTACCGGCATTTCCCGGATCGCGACGCGCTGCTGGCTGCGCTGGCGGCGGAGGGCTTTCGCATGCTGGGCGAGGAGCTCGACGGCCGGAGCGGTGGGGACATGGGCGAGGCGTACGTGCGCTTCGCTCTCGCGCACCCGAACCGCTTCCGGCTCATGTTCGGGGGGCAGCTCGAGCTGCGCAAGCACGCCGGCTTGCGCGAGGCGGCGGGGCGCACTTACGAAGCGCTGCTCGCGGCCTTTCGCGCCCGGCGCGACGTGGCGAACCCGGAGCGCGCCGCCGCGGCGGCCTGGTCGCTGGTGCACGGGCTGGCGCAGCTCATGCTCGACGGCCACTTCAGCGAAGGCGCGAAGCGTCCCGATTTCGTCCGCGAGGTGATCGGCGCGGTGCGCTTCGCCGCCGCTCAGCGCTCGGCGTAGGCGCGGAAATCCTCGGCGCAGCGGCTGCGCTCGGCGTGGCAGCGCAGCAGGCGGAAGGCGGGGCTCGCCGCGGCGCGGATCTGGCCGCTGTGCCGGCGCCACAGCTCGAGCGCCGCGCCGCCGTCGCGGTTGGCGATGTGCCCGGCCATTGCCGCCATCAGCAGGTATTCGCGCGCTTCGGCTCCGAGCTCGGTCTGCGTGGCAAGCAGCTCCGAGCCGAGCTGCGCCATGCGCGCGCCGTCGCGCGCGGCGACCGCGCGGAACAGCGCGATCCAGCGCTGCTGGAACTCGTGCAGATAGGCGAAGCACCAGCCGGAGGCGATGCGACCCCAGATCAGCGCCAGGTCGTCGGGGGCGAGGTAGGGATTCAGCGCCGTCGCCACGCGCACCGCGCTGTGCAGCCAGACGTCGAGCTCGCGCGGCTCGCGGCACTCGAACAGGCGCAGCTTGAGGAGCTCCAGGTCCTTCTGCAGCCGGGTCGGCACCGCCTCGGGCACCGGGATGCGCGGGCCGACCAGGAAGTCGCGCCCGTACCAGGCGAGCCGCGTGTTCTCGACCCGCTCGAACGCATAGGCGCCCTGGAACAGCGGGTTGACCGCGCGGCGGCTGCGCTCGGGCTCCAGCAGCTCGAGCAGCGGCACGCCCACGTTGAGCAGGCCGACGACGTCCACCGCCGAGCGCTCGATGAAGCGGTGGCGCGCGGCGTTGAGGTCGAGCACCGGCTCGTAGTCCGAGTTGGCCGGCATGCCGTAGCTCGCGAACAGCGGCTCGAGCGTGGCGCGGCTGCCGAGATAGCGCGCGTCGAGGTCCCCGACGCTGAGCACGTGCACCGTCCAGAGCTCCTTCGCCAGGCCCGGGTGCTCGAACACCTCGGCCCGCGCCGGCAGCGGCACCGGCGCATCGCTCGCCACGATCAGCAGGTCGTGGTCGCTCGGCGCGAACACCGCGTAATGCGGGAACTCCTCGCCGAGCGCGCGCATCACGGTCGCGACCAGCGAGGCGTCGATCTCGTAGAGCTGGAACCACTGCACCAGCAGCCCGCCCGCGTTGAGGTGGCCGTGGATGCGGCGGTAGAACTCGCGCGTGAACAGGCTCGAGGCGCCGCTCACCCAGGGGTTGGAAGGCTCGGAGATGATCACGTCGTAGCGACGGCCGTGCGTGGAGAAGAAGGTCTTGGCGTCGTCGATCAGGATCGCGCCGCGCGGGTCGGCGAAAGCGCCGCTGTTGCGCGGCAGGAAGCCGCGCGAAGCCTCGGCCATGGCGGACTCGATCTCGACGGTTTCCACGCGCTCGATGGAAAGGCTCTGCAGCAGCGTGTGGGTGGTGAGGCCGGTGCCGATGCCGATCACCGCTACGGTTTTCGCGGCGGGGGCGAGCGCGAGCGGCAGCGCGCCGGTGAGCACCATGGTGATCTCGTCGCTGCCGCGCTGGCCGCCCTGTTCGAGGTTGATGGACCCGTCCGACTTGCCGTTGGTGCGCAGGCTGGTCGCGTCCGGATACTTCACCAGGTGCACGGTTGCGGTCTTGCCGTCGCGCTTGAACAGCACTTCGGCGTCGCGCGACGCGGCCAGCTCGCCGTGGCGGAACACGCCCGCGGTCATCTTGTTGGCGTCGAGCTCGAAGCCGAGCGCCGCCGCGAAGAAGATCGCGCCGCTGCCCGCCGCCGCGGTCCAGACCTGCCGCCTCGAGGCGAACAGGCCCAGCAGCGTGAAGCCCAGGGCCGCGTCCACCAGGCTGCCGGCGATGAGCGTGCCTTTCAGCCCGAGCAGCGGCAGGCCCGCGTGCACGGCGAAGATCACCCCGGCGATGGCGCCGAGGGTGTTGGCGGCATACACGCGGCCGATCGCCGCTTCTCCCGCGCCGCGGCGCAGCAGCGCGCCGGTGAGCAGCGGCAGCGTCATTCCCGCGCAGAAGGTCGCCGGCAGCATGACCAGCGCGGCGACGCCGCCGCCGGCCAGGTTGAACAGCAGGTAGCCGGCATCGTTGCGCGCCAGGCCCTTCATCAGGGCTTCCATCAGGGAAAAGCTCAGGTCGTAGAGCGGCAGCGTGGCGAGCGCGGCGAGCGCCATCGCCACCTGCACCCAGCCCAGGACGCGCGCCGGCTCTGCGGCGGCGTCGACCCGCTTGCGCACCGCGAGGCCGCCCAGCGCCAGGCCGAGGATGAAGGTCGAGAGCATCAGCTCGAACGAATGCGTCGAGGCGCCGAGCACCAGCGACAGCATGCGGATCCAGCTGATCTCGTAGATGAACGAGGCGAGGCCGGTGAAGAAAGCGACGCCGAGCAGCAGGCGCCAGGATGCCTCCTCCCGGGAAACGGCCTGCAGCGGCGGGTCATGCGCCGGCCGCGCAAGCAGCCAGACCGCGAGCGCGATCGCCAGATTGAGCGCGCCCGCGGCGCGCAGCGTGCCGGGCAGCCCGACCCAGGCGATCAGCACGAAGCCGCTTGCCAGCACGCCGGCGGCGGCGCCGAGGCTGTTGGTGAAGTAGAGCATCGCGATCGACTCGCCCGCGGCGGCCGGATGCGCGCGCGCGAGGCCGGCGCTCATCAGCGGGAAGGTCATGCCCAGCAGCAGCGACTGCGGCAGGATCAGCAGGCAGGCGCTCGCGAGCTTGGCGCCGAGCGCGAGCCATTCGGCGCCGAGGCCGGGCAGCAGCGACGCATAGGACCAGTCGGTGAGCGCGACGAACAGCGGATGGAAGGCGAGCGCGGCCAGCCCCACGACCGCCTCCACCAGCGCATAGGCGGCGAGCGGGTTCGCGAGGCGCGCCGAAACGCGCGCAGAGAGCGCGGCCCCGGCGGCCATGCCGCCCATGAACACCGCGAGCACCAGCGACTGCGCATACGCCGCGTGCCCGAGGTAGAGCTTCAGGTAATGCGTCCAGATCGACTCGTAGATCAGCCCGGCGAAGCCCGATGCGGTGAACAGGACGTAGAACGCGGCGCGCGACATGCGGCCCGGATGCTAAGTTAACCGCGATGCCCCTGTCATTTCGCCTCGGCGCTTTCTACTTCGCCTTTTTTGCCTATGCGGGCGTCTACGTGGCGTGGTTTCCTCTCTATCTCGCCAGCCGCGGCCTCGGCGCGGCAGAGATCGCCTGGGTGCTCGCGGCTGCGCCGGCGGTGCGCATTTTCGCGCCGGCGGCGTGGGGCTGGCTCGCCGACCGCACCGGAGCGCAGCGCGCCATCGTCGCCTTTTCCTGCGCGGCGAACGCGGCGGGCTTCGCCGTCCTGCCTTTCGTCGAGGGTTTCGCCGCCATCGCCGTCCTGATGGCGCTCACGAGCGTGCTGTCGGCGGCAGCGCTGCCGCTGGTCGAGGCGATCACGTTCGCCCATCTCGGCGCCCAGCAGGGCAGGTACGGGCCGATCCGCCTGTGGGGGTCGTTCGGCTTCATCGCGACGGTGCTCGGCGGCGGCGCCTGGCTCGAAGTGCAGCCCGCCGCCACGCTGGCGGCGGTGCTGCTGGGCTGCGCCCTCGGCACCCTGGGCGCCGCGCTGTACCTGCCGGCGGGCGCGACGCACCGTGCCGTGCAGCGCGCGCGGTTCGTGCTCCCGCCGGGCGCGACGGCCCTGCTCGGCAGCGGATTCTCCATGGCCTTCGCGCATGGCGCGCTGTACGTGTTCCTCACGCTGCACCTGCAGCGCCTGGGCTACGGCGAGACCTTCATCGGCTTCGCGTGGACGCTGGGCGTGCTGGCCGAGATCCTGGTGTTCCTGTATCTCCCCGCGCTTTTCAGGCGCGCGTCGCTGGCGACGATCCTGGCGGCGAGCTGCGCGCTGGGAGCGCTTCGCTTCCTCGCCATCGGCTGGGCCGCCGACGTGGCCGTGCTGCTGCTGCTGGCGCAGCTCCTGCACGCCGCGACCTTCGGCTCGTTTCACGCCGCGGCCGTGGCGGCCGTGCATCGGGTATTCCCCCCACACGCGCAAGGCCGCGGTCAAACGCTCTTTTCCAGCCTCTCCTACGGCGCGGGCGGGGCCGCCGGGGCGCTCGCGGCGGGCTGGGCCTGGGAGCTGGCCGGGCCCGCGGCCGCCTTCTCCCTTTCAGCCCTCGCGGCGGGGGCAGGCCTCCTTTTTGCCTATGTGCTGAAACGAGCCGGCTTCTGAGCTGTCAACAAAAGGAGCCTGACCAAACGTTCGAGGGTGCCATGAGCCGCCTGATCATCGCCGTCGCCGCCGCGGCGGCGCTTACTGCGGGTTGCCAGTCCGTCGAGACGACCAAGGCGGGCGCTGTCGGCGTCGACCGAGAGCAGCGCATGATGATCTCGTCCGAGCAGATGAACGCCGGCGCCGAGAAGGCCTACGGCGAGATGATGGCCGAGGCGAAGGCGAAAGGGGTGCTCAACCGGGACCCGGCCCAGGTGGCGCGCGTGCGGGCCATCGCCAAGCGGCTCATCCCGCAGACCGCCAGCTTCCGACCGGACGCCCCGGCCTGGAAGTGGGAGGTGAACGTGATCTCCGTCAAGGACGTGAACGCCTGGGCGATGCCGGGCGGGAAGATGGCCGTCTACAGCGGCCTGATCCAGCAGCTCAACGCGAGCGACGACGAGCTCGCCGCGGTGATGGGCCACGAGATCGCGCACGCCCTGCGCGAGCACGGCCGCGAGCGCGCCTCGCAGGCGATGGCGCAGAGCATGGGCCTCGCGGTGCTCGGCGCCGTCACCGGCATCTCCGGCAGGGCGCTCGACCTGTCGCAGCTGGCGCTCGACGTGACCCTCAACCTGCCCAACTCGCGCACCCACGAGACCGAGTCGGACCGCATCGGCGTCGAGCTTGCCGCGAGCGCGGGTTACGACCCGCGCGCCGCGGTTTCCCTGTGGGAAAAGATGCACAAGCTCGGCGACGGGCAGCCGCCGCAGTTCCTCTCGACCCATCCCTCGCACGACAGCCGCATCGCCGACCTGCGCGAGTACGCGGCCAGGGTGATGCCGCTCTATCAGAGCGCAAAGCGCTGATTCGCTGTGAGATAATTTCGTGTTCCGGCAGGCCGAAACATGGGGAAGACGCTCTACGACAAGCTGTGGGACAGCCACCTGGTGCACGTCGAGGACGACGGCACGGCGCTCATCTACATCGATCGCCACCTGGTGCATGAGGTCACGAGCCCCCAGGCCTACGAGGGCCTGAAGCTCGCGGGCCGCAAGCCCTGGCGCGTCGACTCGGTGGTCGCCACCGCCGACCACAACACCCCGACCGAGCGCTGGGAAGAAGGCATGGCGGGGGTGCGCGACCCGTTCGCCAAGCTGCAGATCGAGACCCTCGACGCCAACATGCGCGAGTACGGGGCCAAGGTCTACTTTCCGTTCCTCGACAAGCGCCAGGGCATCGTCCATGTCATCGGGCCGGAGCAGGGCGCGACGCTGCCCGGCATGACGGTGGTGTGCGGCGACTCGCACACCAGCACGCACGGCGCGTTTGCCTGCCTCGCGCACGGCATCGGCACTTCCGAAGTCGAGCACGTGCTCGCGACGCAGTGCCTCATCACGCGCAAGATGAAGAACATGCGCGTCGCGGTGGACGGCCCCCTCGGCCGCGGCATGACCGCGAAGGACGTGATCCTCGCCATCATCGGGCGCATCGGCACCGCCGGCGGCACCGGGCACGCGATCGAGTTCGCCGGCAGCACCATCCGCGCCCTGTCGATGGAAGGCCGCATGACGGTGTGCAACATGGCGATCGAGGCGGGCGCGCGCGCCGGCATGGTGGCCGTGGACGACACGACGCTCGCCTACGTGAAGGGCCGGCCGTTCGCTCCCGCGGGCGCCGAGTGGGAACGCGCGGCGGCCTGCTGGCGCGGCCTGACGAGCGACCCGGACGCCAAGTTCGACCGCGAGGTGAAGCTCGACGCGCGCGCCATCAAGCCGCACGTCACCTGGGGCACCTCGCCCGAGATGGTGGTCGCCGTGGACGAAGCGGTGCCCGACCCCGAGCGGGAAAAGGACGCGATGCGACGCGAGGGCATGGAGCGCGCGCTCATCTACATGGGCCTCGAGCCGCGCACGCGCATGACCGACATCAGGCTCGACAAGGTGTTCATCGGCTCGTGCACCAATTCGCGCATCGAGGACCTGCGCCTCGCCGCCGCGGTGGTGAAGGGCAGGCGCCTCGCGTCCAACATCCGCCAGGCGCTGGTGGTCCCGGGCTCCGGCCTGGTGAAGGCGCAGGCCGAGCGCGAGGGCCTCGACCGGGTGTTCCGCGACGCCGGCTTCGAGTGGCGCGAGCCGGGCTGCTCGATGTGCCTGGGCATGAACGAGGACCGCGTCGGCCCGGGCGAGCGCTGCGCCTCGACCTCGAACCGCAACTTCGAGGGCCGCCAGGGCGAGGGCGCTCGCACGCACCTCGTGAGCCCGGCGATGGCGGCCGCGGCGGCGATCGCGGGGCACTTCGTCGACGTGCGGGAATGGCGCTGAGATGGATAAGTTCACTGTCCTGACCGGATTGGTGGCACCCCTCGACCGCGCCAACGTCGACACCGACCAGATCATCCCCAAGGAGCACCTGAAGTCGATCAAGCGCACCGGCTTCGCGAACGCGCTGTTCGCCGCCTGGCGCCACGACCCGGAGTTCGTGCTCAACCAGCCGCGCTACCGCGGCGCGACGATCCTGCTCGCGCGCAAGAACTTCGGCTGCGGCTCCTCGCGCGAGCACGCGCCCTGGGCGCTCGTCGACTACGGCTTTCGCTGCGTCGTCGCGCCGTCCTTCGCCGACATCTTCTACAACAACTGCTTCAAGAACGGCCTGCTGCCGGTGGTGCTGTCGGAGGCCGAGGTGGACCGGCTGTTCCACGACTGCGCCGCTTTTCCCGGCTTCAAGCTGGTCGTGAACCTGGAGCAGCAAGGCGTTTCGACGGCCGACGGATCGAAGAGCATGCGCTTCGAGGTCAACGCATTCCGCAAGTACTGCCTGCTGAACGGGCTGGACGACATCGGCCTCACGCTGCGCCACGCCGGCAAGATCCGCGAGTTCGAAGCGCGCCGCAAAGCGCAATATCCCTGGTACTTCTGATGCGGGTGGCGGTGCTGCCCGGCGACGGCATCGGGCCGGAGATCGTCAGCCAGGCCTGCAGGGTCCTGCAGAAATTGGATCTGAAGGTTCAACTTCAAACAGCGCCCGTGGGCGGCGCGGGCATCGAGGCGGCCGGCCATCCGCTTCCCCCCGAAACGCTGCGGCTGGCGAAAGAGGCGGATGCGATCCTGTTCGGCGCGGTGGGCGACCCGCGCTACGACAATCTCGAGCGCGCCAAGCGCCCCGAGCAGGCGATCCTCGGCCTGCGCAAGGCGCTCGGCCTGTTCGCCAACCTGCGCCCGGCGCAGGTCTACCCGGAGCTCGCCGCCGCGTCCTCGCTGCGCCCCGAGCTGGTGGCCGGCCTCGATCTGCTGATCGTGCGCGAGCTGACCGGCGACATCTATTTCGGCCAGCCCAAGGGAATCAGAAGCAAGGGCGCGGAGCGCGAAGGATTCGACACGATGCTCTACAGCGAGAGCGAGGTGCGGCGCATCGCGCGCGTCGCCTTCGAAGCCGCGCGCCGGCGCTCCCGGCGCGTGTGCTCGGTCGACAAGGCGAACGTGCTCGAGACTTCGCAGCTCTGGCGCGAGGTGCTCACCGAGGAGTCGAGAAGCTTCGGCGATGTCGAGCTCTCGCACATGTACGTGGACAACTGCGCCATGCAGCTCGTGCGCAACCCCAAGCAGTTCGACGTGATCGTCACCGGCAACCTGTTCGGCGACATCCTCTCCGACGAGGCCTCGATGCTCACCGGCTCGATCGGCATGCTGCCCTCGGCCTCGCTCGACGCGAACAACAAGGGCCTGTACGAGCCCATCCACGGCTCGGCGCCCGACATCGCCGGCAAGAATCTGGCAAATCCTCTGGCGACGATACTTTCGGCGGCGATGATGTTGCGCTACAGTTTCAATCAGGATCAGGCCGCCGATCGCATCGAAGCCGCAGTGGCCAAGGTATTGGCGCGCGGGCTGCGTACGGCGGATATCCATCAGGCGGGAACGCAGCAGATCGGCACAGTGCAAATGGGCGACGCGGTAGTGGCAGCTTTGTAATTCAATGTATCTTTCCGGAAAAACGTCATGAGAAAGGTTGGTTTTGTAGGTTGGCGCGGCATGGTAGGTTCGGTGCTGAT
>Ga0156230_1027_pt1 | contig 18862 bp, 22 predicted proteins | sample RifCSPlowO2_12_FD_107877 | JGI IMG/M metagenome (GOLD analysis project Ga0156230, IMG submission 107877) | Betaproteobacteria bacterium RIFCSPLOWO2_12_FULL_68_19 | reverse complement strand
TGTTGAGCGCCGCCTCGGGCGAGTTGAGCAGCGCCACGCCGACCGCGCCGACCAGCGCCATGGCGAGCCCGATCGGCATGCGCGCGAACAGCAGCACCAGCAGCGCAGCCATGCCGATCAGCCCGACGCTCGTCGGGCTCACTGGCGCAGGGCTTTCCAGGCCTGGACCAGCAGCACGACGCAGAACAGCGCCATACTCGCCGCGGTCAGCAGCTCGAAGGGCCAGAGGTCGATCTTCAGCATGTTGGTAGCCTCGCCGCGGCTGCGCGAGGTGAAGGCGTAGACCGCCGCCTGCCAGGCCATCACCGCGGTGAGCGCGGCGCCGGCGAGATGGACCGCGACCTTGATCCAGCGCAGCCGGGGGCGGTCGAGGATCGGCCCGAGCACGTCGACGGCGACGTGGCCGCCGGTGGCGGCGCAATAGGGCAGGCCGAGGAACACGATCAGCGCCATGGCGAGCTCGGTCATCTCGTAGGCGCCGAGGAAGGGGAGCCGCAGCAGGTAGCGCATCACCACGTCGAAGGCGATGAGCCCCATCAGGCCGAGGAGGACCACGCCCCCGCCGAGGGCGAGGGCGCGGAGCGCGCGGTCGAGCATCGAAACGCTAGACGCCGGAGTAGCCGGCGCGGCGCAGCATCTCGCGCGCCGGGATGCCCTTGGCCTCGGACTCCTTGATCCACTCGTCGATGATCGGGCGCAGCGTCCTGCTGATGCGGTCCTGCTCCTGCTTGGAGAGCTCGACGATGTCGGCCTTGCCGCGCACGCTCGCTACCGCCTGCACGGCGCGCTTGATGTACACGTCGGTCGCCTTGCGGCTTAGCTCGCGCCCCGAGAGCCTGTCGATCGCCGCGCGCGCGCTCGGCGGGAGGCCGTCGTACTTCTTCTTGTTCATGGCGATCAGGAACACCGAGCGGCCGAAGATCGGTCCGGCGATGGTGAAGCCATGAGCCACCTCGCCGAGGCGGAAGTCGAGGATGGTGGTGAACGGCACCATCGCGCCGTCCATCGTGCCGCGCTCCAGGCCCGGATAGACCTGGGTGATCGGCGCCGCGATCGGCACCGCGCCCATGTACTGGACCTGCTTCGCTTGCGCGGCCGAGGGCGCGCGGATGCGCAGCCCCTTCAGCTCGTCCATCGAGCGATAGGCCTTGCTGGTGCGCGTCATCAGGCCGGCGTCCTCGGCGCCCCAGAGCGCGATCACCTTGGTCCCCTGGTAGTCCGGAAGCAGGTACGGGTCGAGCAGGTCCCACATCATGTCGGTCGCGGCGAAGCCGTCGGGCTTTAGGCCGGGCAGCTCGATGATGCCGGTGCGCGGGAAGGCGGGCGAGGTGTAGCCCGGCAGCGTGAACACCAGGTCCGCCACGCCGTCCACCGCCTGGCGGAACAGCTCCGGCGGCTTGCCGCCGAGCTGCATCGACGGATAGAGCGTCACCTTCACCTGCCCGTTGGTGGCTTTCTCGACGTCCTTGCCCCAGGGCACGATGATCTCGCGGTAGATGATGTGCACCGGCGGCACGAAGGTCGACAGGCGCAGCTCCTGCGCCTGCACCGAGGGCGCGGCGAAGCACAGCGCCAGCGCGGCCGCGGCGGCCGTTGTTCCGAGTCTCTTCATGGCAATCCTCCTCCTAGAGGTTGTGCGGCGATTCTAGGCGAAGAATAATCGGGCCGTGAAGTTCGGCCTGAATTTCTTTCCCTCCTTCCGTCCCGCGGACGGCAGCACCGCGGACTATTACGGGCAGTGCCTGCGGCTCGCGGCGCGCGCCGACGAGCTGGGCTACAGCTCGATCAAGACGGTCGAGCATTCCTTCTATGACTACGGTGGGCACTCTCCCAACCCTTGCGTGTTCCTCTCGGCGGTCGCCGCGAGACGACGAGGCCTTTCGCACCCTGGAGCTCTTCGCCTCGAAGGTCATGCCACACTTCGACTGAAATGACGACCGACTCATCCGACGCCGCCCGCAAGGCGCAGATCGACGCCGTGCTCCTGAAGCTCCCGGGCGTCAGCACGAGAAAGATCAAGAATCTCGACGCCTACTTCGTAGCCGACAGGATGTTCGCGTGCATCAGCGGCCGGGGTGTGGGACTGCGCCTGCCCGCGAGCACCGCGACCGAGCTGCAGTTCTCGAGGGGCGACGTCGTTCCGTTCCAGCCCGGCGGCATCGGGAGCACCCGGGAATGGATTCAGATCGACCGTGCCGAGGCCGCCGACTACGAAAAGGACCTCGAGCTGTTCAGGGCCTCGCTGGAATTCGTGAAGGGCGGCGGGCGGTAGATTCTCAGCCGATCAGCTTGGTGATGACGGGCCGCGAGCCCTCGAGGGCGACGCGCTGCAGGTAGAACGCCAGGCCGCGCGCGCCGCCGAGCTCCTCGCCGCCGCCGGCACGGCCGGGGCCGCCGTGCACGAGCTGCGGCAGCACCGTGCCCGGCCCGGGCGAGAGCTCGATCTTCGGGTGGCCGAGGAAGATGCGGCCGTGGTGCGGGGCGATTTCGAGCGCGAGCTGCTCGATGAAGGCCTGGTCCTGCGAGTAGATGGACGACACGAGGCCGCCGTTGCCCCGCACGACGAGGGGAGCAGAGTTGTCGTTGAACGGCAATAGAGAAGCTACTGGTCCGAACACCTCGTGCTCGTGCACCGCGTCGCCGGGAGAATCGACGAGGATCGGCGTGATGAAAAAGCCTTTGTGGGGGAACGGCGAAAGGCTGCCGAACGCCAGCGTTCCCTGCAGCTTTTCGATTCCGTCGCGCGCCTCGGCAAGCTGCGATGCGGTCGCGAGCGGTCCCATGCGCACGTCCTCTTCGGCCGGATTTCCGACTTTCAGTCCCGAGAGCAGCTCCACCAGGTCGCTTTTCACTTCCTCATGAATTTGCTTTGAGACCAGCACCCTGCGGATCGCGGTGCACTTCTGGCCGGCCTTCTGCGTCATGTCGCGCACCACGTCCTTGAGGAACAGCTCGTACATGTCGCTGCGCGCTTCGACGTCGGCGCCGAGCACCGCGGCGTTCAGGCTGTCGGCCTCGACGTTGACGCGCACCGATTCTCGGATGATGTTCGGCGCCGAGCGGATGCGCGCGCCGGTGTCGCCCGAGCCGGTGAAGGCGAGCACGTCCTGCGCGCCGAGCAGCGACACGAGCGGGCCGGGCGAGCCGACTAGAAGCGACAGCGCGCCTTCGGGCAGGACCTTCTTCTCGACGAGGATTTCCATGATGCGGTGCGCGACCATCGCCGAGCTGGTCGCGGGCTTGGAGAGCACCGGCATGCCCGCAAGGAGCGCCACCGCCGCCTTCTCGGCGAATCCCCACGCCGGGAAGTTGAAGGCGTTGATGTGCACCGCGACGCCCTGGCGCGGCACCGAGATGTGCTGGCCGTGGAAGCGCGCCGAGCGGCCGAGCTGCACGCCTTCTCCATCCACCAGAAATTTCCTGGCTCCCAGGCCGCCTGCAATCTCCGCATAGTGAAGAAGCGTGGCGATCGCCCCGTCGACGTCGAACTTCGCGTCCGAGCGCGTGTTGCCGCCGTTGGCGATCCCGAGCTCGAGCAGCCGGTCGCGCTCCGCCTGCATCGCATCGGCGATCGCCTTGAGCAGCGCGCCGCGCTCGGCGAAGGTGAGCGCGCGCAGCGCCGGGCCGCCTTTGCTGCGCGCGTAGTCGAGCGCGCCGCGAAGGTCTAGGCCCTCGCTCGAGGCCCTTGCGAGCGGCTCTTCGGTGGCGGGATTGAGGAGAACCTGTGGCGCACCGCTTCCGCCGGCCCACTGGCCGGAGAGGTAGCTGCGAAGTTCGAGCATCGAGGGATTCTAAAACCATAGAACCAACCCCCCGCTCGCAAGCTCGCTTCCCCCCTTATCAGGGGGGCGGCAAGACAAACCTAGTTGACGCGGTAATCGGGCGGCGGGGGAGGGGGAGGCGGGGCGTTGCGATAGCGCGCGGCTTCGTGGCGAGCCATCGGGATCTTGTGGCCTTTGGCGTACATGCACTGCTGGTAGCCGAAGTCGTAGCGCTGCTGCAGCCTGCGGCTCGAGCTCTCCGCCGCGCCCGTGCCGGCGAGCGCGCCGGCGGCGAGGCCGACCCCGGCGCCGACGCCCGCGCCGTGGTGGCCGCCGAGGGCCGCGCCGGCGACCGTGCCGACCGCGGTACCGACGACGGCGCTCTTCACCCCGGCGTCGGCTGCCGCTTGGTCGGCGGTGCTGCCGCCGACCTGCGCGTGGGCGTACTGCCGGCACTCGTGCTCGTCTAAGCGGAACTGGTCGAAGCTCTTTCCCGTGCCCGGGAGCACCAACACCCCGGGACCGGTGGGCGTCGATGCACAACCGGCGAGGACAACGACAAGTCCGATTGAAAATCTCTTCATTGCGCAGGCGGCGGCGCGGGCGGAACGCGCTTCCAGCCGGTGGGGCATTCCTTCACGTACGGGTAGTAAGCGCGGGTCTCCTCGCAGTAGTACCACCAGTCTTCATTTCTTTCGACGTAAACCGGTGGCGAAGTGGGCGGCGCGACGACCGCCGGATACGGGTAGTAGTAGATCGGCGGCGGATAGTGCCAGTAGGGCGCGTAGAGCGGGAAGCCGAAGTGGAAGCCCAGCTGCACCCGGCCGCGGCCATGCGCCAGGACGGAGCCGCTGGCCATTACAAGCACCATGAAAAGAAGAAATCTTTTCACGCGAGCAAGGCTACACCCCGGCCGGAGGCCGAGGCGTAACCAGTTGTAACTGCGCGATTGTTACAGCCGGCGCTACTTCGGCTGCTCGGTGATCCGAAGGTAGGGCTTGGGCGCTTTCCAGCCTTTCGGGAACAGCTTCTTCGCGTCCTCGTCGCTTACCGAGCCGGCGATGATCACTTCCTGGCCCTGCCTCCAGTTGGCCGGGGTCGCCACCTTGTGCTTGGCGGTGAGCTGGATCGAGTCGAGCACGCGCAGGATCTCGTCGAAGTTGCGGCCCGTAGTCATCGGGTAGAAGAGCATCAGCTTGACCTTCTTGTCGGGACCGATGAGGAACACGGTGCGCACGGTGGCGTTGTCCGCGGGGGTGCGCTTGCCGGGGGTGGCCTCGGCCGGCAGCATGTCGTAGAGCTTCGCCACTTTGAGGTCAGGGTCGCCGATCATCGGGTAGTTGACCGCCGCGCCCTGCGTCTCCTGGATGTCCTTGGCCCAGCGCGTGTGGTCGTCCACCGGGTCGGCCGACAGGCCGAGGATCTTCGTGTTGCGCTTGTCGAACTCGGACTTCATCTTGGCCATGGTGCCGAGCTCGGTGGTGCACACCGGTGTGAAATCCTTGGGGTGCGAGAACAGGACTGCCCAGCTTTCGCCGATCCACTGGTGGAAGTCGATCTGGCCTTCGGTGGTCTGCGCCTGGAAATTGGGCGCCGTGTCGCCTATGCGCAATGCCATGGGATGCTCCTCTGAAAAAGAAAAGCTTAACCCCGGGCAAACCCTTCACGCCACAAGGCTTTTGGAGTACAGTGCCGGCATTATTTGTTCGGGAACCGAACAATGCGGTCGAACGTGCAGCTGCGCTTCACGCTGAACGGCGAGCCGGTCGAGGCGTCGTTCGCGCCCTACAAGACCCTGCTCGAAGTGCTGCGCGAGGACCTCGGCCTCACCGGCACCAAGCACGGCTGCGAGCTGGGCGAGTGCGGTGCCTGCGCGGTGCTGATCGACGGCGAGCCGCAGCTCTCCTGCCTCGCGCTCGCGCTCGAGTGCGAGGGGCGCTCGGTGGAGACGGTGGAAGGCATGGCGCGCGGCGCGACGCTGCATCCGCTGCAGGCGGCGTTCGCCGACCTCGGCGCGGCGCAGTGCGGCTACTGCACGCCCGGTATCCTGCTGACGGCGAAGGCGCTGCTGGAAAAGGAAAAACAGCCCTCCAGGGAAAGAATCCGCGAAGCCATCTCAGGCAATCTCTGCCGCTGCACCGGCTACCAGCAGATTTTCGAAGCCATAGAAGAGGCCGCGAGGAGGATGAATGAAGGTCCTCGGTAAGCCGCGCCGCCGCGTCGACGGCCGCTCCAAGGTCACGGGGCAGACGCGCTTCGCCGACGACGTGGTGCTGCCGCGCATGCTGCACATGAAGCTGCTGCGCTCGCCTCACCCTCACGCCCTCATCGAAAACATCGAAACGGAGAGAGCGAAGAACCATCCCGGCGTGCACCTGGTCCTCACCGGCAAGGACTTTCCGGTCACCTTCGGCATCCTGCCGGTCACGCAGGACGAGTACCCGCTCGCGCCGCAGCACGTGCGCTACGTCGGCGACCCGGTGGCGGCGGTGGTGGCGAAGGACGAGCAGACCGCGACGCAAGCCCTGGACCTGATCGAAGTGAAGTACAGGATCCTGGACACCATAAGCTCTCCCGAGGAGGCGCTGGCAAAGCCCGAGCCCCGCATCCACGCCTACAGCGAGCGCGGCAACATCCACCGGCTGCAGGCGTTCGAATTCGGAGACGTGGAGGCTTCCCTGAAAGAAGCGGACCACGTCTTCGAGGACCTGTTCTTCTACGAGGGCAACACGCACCTGCCGATCGAGCAGCACGCCTCGGTCGCGGCGCTCGACGGCGAGGGCAAGCTCACGCTCTGGTCCTCGACCCAGGTGCCGCACTACGTGCACAAGGCGCTCGCCCGGGTCTTGCAGCTTTCTCCTACAAGAATAAGAGTCATTGCAACGCCTAACGGCGGCGGCTTCGGCGGCAAGTGCGACGTGTGCAACCACGAGATGGTGGCGGCGAAGGCGGCGGTGCTGCTCGGCCGGCCGGTGAAGATCTGCCTCAACCGCGAGGAAGTGTTCTACATGCACCGCGGGCGGCACCCGGTGCTGATGAAGTTCCGCACCGGCGTGACCAGGGACGGCAAGCTCACCGCCATGCACGTGCAGACGCTCGCGGACGGCGGCGGCTACGGCTCCTACGGCGCGGCGAGCACCTTCTACACCGGCGCGCTGCAGACCGTGACCTACGAGCTGCCGCGCTACAAGTTCGACGCCGCGCGCGTGTTCACCAACAAGCCGCCGTGCGGCCCCAAGCGCGGCCACGGCACGCCGCAGCCGCGCTTCGGGCAGGAGGTGCAGCTCGACAAGATCGCGGAGAAGCTCGGCATCGATCCAGCCGATTTTCGCTTGAAGAATATCCTGAAAGCGAATTCGCTGACGGCCAACTGGCTGAAGGTCGGCTCGATCGGGCTCGCGGAGTGCATCGGGCAGGTCGTGTCGCGATCGGGCTGGAAAGAGAGGCACAAGAGGCTTCCCCATGGGAAGGGAATCGGCCTCGCCTGCGGTTCCTACCTGTGCGGCGCCGGGCTGCCGATCTACTGGAACAAGATGCCGCAGACCGGCGTGCAGCTGCTGCTCGACCGCAGCGGCCAGGTGACCGTCTTCTGCGGCGCGACCGAGATCGGCCAGGGCTCCGACGACGTGCTGGCGGCGATCGTGGCCGAGGTGCTGGGCATCGACCCGTTCGAGATCCGCTGCGTGACCGGCGACACCGGCATCACGCCCATCGACCTCGGCTCCTACTCGAGCCGCGTCACGGTAATGATGGGCAACGCCGCGATCCAGGCCGCGGAAAAGCTGAAGAAGCTGATCGCCGAGGCGGCGGCCGAGCAGCTCGAAGTCCTGCCGGAGCGCCTTTCGTTCGCCGACGGCAAGGTGTTCTTCGAGGCAAAGACCCTCTCTTTCGCCGAGGCGGTCGGCTTTGCGGAAGAGAAGTTCGGCACGCTCGGCGCGGTCGGCTCCTACAAGCCGCCGCGCCCGCCCGGCCGCTACAAGGGCGCGGGCGTCGGCCCGTCGCCCGCCTATTCGTACACCGCCTGCGTGGTCGAGGCCGAGGTCGACCCGAAGACCGGCTGGATCACGGTGCCGAAGATCTGGATCGCGCACGACATCGGCAGGGCCATCAACCCGGTGCTGGCGCGCGGCCAGGTCGAGGGCAGCGTCTACATGGGACTCTCGGAAGCGCTGATGGAGGAGCAGGTCTTCCGCCGCCTGCCGCCCAGGCTCTCGGGCGCGCTGGTGCACAAGATCCCGTCGCTGCTCGAGTACAAGAGCCTCACCTCGCTCGACATGCCGGAAGTCGACACGGTACTGGTCGAGGACCCGGACCCCAACTGCCCGTTCGGCGCGAAGGAGGCCGGGCAGGGGCCGCTGCTGCCGGTGATGCCGGCGGTGGCGAACGCCATCTACGACGCGGTCGGCGTGCGCATCGACGAGCTGCCGATCACGCCCGACAAGGTCTTGAGAGCCCTGCAGAAGAAAAAGAACGGGGAACAGCCGCGCGTGGGCCCGGAGTCGTTCCCGCAGGTTCCCTATCCGAAGCCATTGATTGTCCCGCCGCCCTGGGAAGGCGGCGACGGCAAGGAGATCAAGCGCAATGATGCGGCTACCGTGGTTTGAGCACCGCGCCCCGCGCTCGATCGCGGAAGCCGCGCGCATCCTCTCCGCCGAAGGCCCGGGCGCGATGCTGATCGCGGGCGGCACGGACCTGCTGCCCAACATGAAGCGCCGCCAGATGGCGCCGAGGCTGCTGGTGTCCTTGAAAAAAATCACCGACATGAAAAAGAATGGTGATGCGATCGGCGCCGGCACGACCCTCACCGAAATCGTCGACAACCCGGCGCTGCCGCGCGGCCTGCGCCAGGCCGCCCACCAGGTCGCGACCGTGCACCTGCGCAACATGGGCACCATCGGAGGCAACCTCTGCCTCGACACCCGCTGCAACTACTACAACCAGAACTACGAGTGGCGCAAGGCGATCGATTTCTGCCTGAAGAAGGACGGCGAGGTGTGCTGGGTGGCCACCGCGAGCAAGCGCTGCGTGGCGGCGTCCTCGACCGACTGCGCGCCGGCGCTGATGGCGCTCGGGGCGAAAGTGAAGCTGGTGTCGAGCGACGGTGAACGGGAGATCGCGCTGGAGGACCTCTACAACAACGACGGCATCGACTACTTGAAGCGCCGCCCGGACGAAATCCTCACCGAGATAAAGATAGGCAGGATTTCAACCAGTACTTACTGGAAGCTGCGGCGCAGGGGCGCGTTCGACTTCCCGGTCCTCGGAGTCGCGGCTGCCGCCGTCATCGAGGGCGGAATCGTCGCAGAAGCGAGGATCGCGCTGGGCGCGGTCGCCTCGCGGCCGTTCCTCGTCGACAAAGCCAATGACTTTCTCAGGAACAAGAATCTGACGGATGAAGTGATCGAGGAAGCCGGCAGGATCGTCGCCTCGCGCGCCAAGCCCATGGACAACGCCGACCTCGACCTGTACTGGCGCAAGGGCGTGGCCGCCGAGTTCGTCGGCTACGCGCTGCGCGAGCTGCGCGGCGACGACATGAGCGCCACGCGGATGAGGATCGCCCGGCAGCTCGTCTAGCGCCGCGGCGGGCGCGCGACCAGCGCGGCGAGCACGCTCAGCACCGAGAGCACGCCGAAGAACTGCAGCGAAAGCAGGTAGTCGCCGGTGAGGTCGCGCAAGGCGCCGGAAAACAGCGGCCCGGAGGCTTGCGCGAGCACTTGCGCCGACAACGCGAGCCCGCGGATCGCGCCGTAGTTTGCGCGGCCGAAGTAGTCCGCCCAGGCGACCGGCAGCAGGGTGAGCACGCCGCCGATGCCGAGGCCGAACACCGCCGCGGCGAGGGTGCCTTCGGCCGGGGTGGCGATGCGCGCCATGAGCCAGGCGCCAAGCGCGAGCAGCGTTCCGGCCAGCGCCATGGCGAAGCGGATCGGCAGGCGGCGCGGCAGGAATCCGCACGCCAGGGTGCCGACGCCCGACATGAAGGAAAAGCTGCTGACGATGAGCGCGGCCGCGGTGGCGTCGACGCCGCGCTCGACCAGGTGCGGCGCCTGGTGCAGGCTCACCCCGGCCTGGACCGGATAGACGAGCACCGTGTAGAGCAGGAGCAGCCAGAAGGCGGGCGTGCGCAGCGCCTGCCGCCGCGAGAAGCTGGGCTCTGGTCCGGCAGGGCTCGCGTGGCCGCGAGTCTGCGGCCGCCCTTCGATGAAAAGCCACACCGGAACGAAGCCCACGACCAGCGTCACGATCCCGAGCGCGAGCCAGCCCGCGCGCCAGCCGTCGTGCACGATGGCGAATCGCGCGATGAGAGGCATCGCCACCAGCCCCGCCATCTGCGCCATCGTGGCGACCGAGGTGGCGAACGCGCGGCGCTGGACGAACCGGTTGGCGAGCGCGCCGTAGATGCCGAGGTCGAAGGGCACCGCCCAGTTCATGCGCGCGACGCAGAAGAGCAGGTAGAACACCAGCAGCGAAGGCGTGAAGGAGAGCAGGACGAGCGCGGCGGCGTTCACCAGCACCGCGGCGCACAGCACCACGCGGGAGCCATGGCGGTCGAGCAACGGCCCGATCAGCGGGGACACGAGCGCGGCGAGCACGCCGCCGAGCGAGACCGCGCCCGAGAGCGCGGCGCGCGACCAGCCGAACTCGCGCGTCAGCGGCTCGACGAAGATCGACAGCGTCGCGACCGCCGGCCCCTGGCGCGCGAACCCGACGCAGCACAGCGCGGCGAGCACGACCCAGCCGGGATGGGGTTTTGGCATGGAAAATGGGGACCGGGTGATGTACTCGTCGAACCCGGCGTCTCGCGCCCGGCCGTGGAAGCCGTCAGTTGAGGACCTTGTAGCCCCGCCCGGCGAGGCACTTCGAAACGACCTCGTGGCGGCTGCGCGCGCCCTTGCCGGCGCCCGGGCCGGGGAGGACGACGCTAGAGAGCAGCCATGTCTTCATCGCTCAACCTCACGGATGTGGCCCCCATGTTCTCCTCGAGATGCGCGATCGAGCTCGTGCCCGGGATGGGCAGCATCACCGGCGACTTCGCCAGCAGCCAGGCGAGCGCGACTTGCGCGGGAGTGGCTTCGAGCTTCTTCGCCACTTCCTTGACTTTCCTGTTCTTCAGGGCGGCCCCGTCTCCCAGCGGATACCACGGGAGAAAGGCGATGCCGAGCTTTTCGCACGCCTTCAGCACATCCTCGGGGTGCCGGTCGCCGATGTTGTAGCGGTTCTGCACCGAGACGATCGGCACGATCCTGCGGGCCTGTTCGAGCTGGCGCAGCGTGACGTTCGAAAGTCCCACGTGGCGCACCTTGCCCTCGCGCCGCGCGTCCGCGAGGACGCCCACCGATTCCTCGAACGGCACTTTGGGATCGGGGGCGTGCAGCTGCCACAGGTGAAGGCAGTCCAGCCTGAGGCGCTTCAGGCTGCCTGCCAGGTCCTTGCGCAGCTTTTCGGGGCGGCCGTCCGGGTCCCAGCGGCCCGGCTTGGGGCGCAACAGCCCGCACTTCGTGCCGATGACGAGGTCCTTCGGGTAGGGGTGCATCGCCTCGGCGATCGCCATTTCGCCGGTCTGCGGCCCGTAGCTTTCCGCGGTGTCGAAGAAATTTGCGCCGAGCTCGTAGGCACGGCGCAGGACCTTGCGGGCGTTGGCAGGGTCCTTGGGCGGGCCCCAGACGTCCGGGGAGCCCAGCACCCGCATGGCGCCGAAGCCGAGGCGGTTGACTTTGAAGTCTCCGACAAGAACGGCTTGCATCATCGCCCGTGTTCCTGGGCCAGTTCCTGAAGCATCGCGGCAAGTCCCATCGTAAGGCGCGCCATCCTCTCGTAGTCGAGCTTCTCCGGCGTGTCGCTCGGCAGGTGGTAGTGAGGATAGCGGTAGAACGCCGTGTCGGTCACCATGACCGCGGGATAGCCGTGGCGCCGGAACGACCAGTGGTCGGACCACGAAACGCCCGGGACGATCGACGGGGCGGCGAGCCCTTCGGCGGGAAATCGGCTGTTCTTTCTGAACAGTTCGACCGACCGTCTCACCAGCCGGCGCGCACCGAGATCGCCGACGAAGGCGATGAAATCGCCCCGGTCGGGATAGAAGAATCCGAGCGGGAAGGGGTAGTGCTGGCTTCCCGGGGCCTCGCGGTAGTAGCCGAGCATCTCGAGGGAGAACATGGCGCGCAGGGTCTCGCGCCGTTCCCGGGATCTTCTTGCGAAGGCGAAGCTGCCCATCTCCGGCCCGAGGAAGTAGGGCACTTCCTCGTTCGCGAACGCGACGCAGCGAATCCCCGCGCCGGGAAAGAGCCGCGACAGCTCGATCAGCACCGCCACGCCGGAAGCGTTGTCGTCGGCCCCCGGCGAGCCCGGCACGGTGTCGTAGTGCGCCCCGACCACGATCGGCCCGGAGCCCAGCTCGAGGTTGCGCACCTTCCGGCCGCCGCTTTCGAACACCTGGGAAAGGGATTTCTCCCCAAAGGCGTTTTCGATGTAGCGCGCCGGCGTCTCCAGATCGGTATTGCGTTCATTCTGCGCGAGCGCCTCGACGTGGCGCCGCAGCCGCCCGGCGAGCTCGCGCTCCGCGGCGGTGAGCGGGGCGAGCGGCTCGGTCTTATTCCAGCGCGTGTTGCAGCTCGGCGATCAGGTCGTCGACGCTCTCGATGCCGACCGAGAGCCGCACCAGCCCCTCGTCGATGCCCAGGCCGGCGCGCACCTCCGCGGGCAGCGAGGCGTGCGTCATGATCGCCGGATGCTCGATCAGGCTCTCGACTCCGCCCAGGCTCTCGGCGAGCGTGAACAGCTCGCAGCGCTCGAGGAAGCGGCGCGACGCGGCGAGGCCGCCTTTCAGCACCACGGTGACCATGCCGCCGTAGCGCCGGCTCATCTGCCGCGCCGCGAGCAGGTGCTGGGGATGGCTCGCGAGCCCGGGATAGATCACGCGCGCGATTTTCGGGTGTTTCTCCAAATAAGAAGAAATCTCCAAAGCGTTCGAGCAGTGCCGCTCCATGCGCACCGCCAGCGTCTTGATGCCGCGCAGCGTGAGGAAGCAGTCGAACGGGCTCGGCACGCCGCCGACCGCGTTCTGGAGGAAAGAAAGGTCTTGCTTGAGCTTCTCGTCTCTTATGACAGCGGCGCCGCCGATGACATCCGAATGGCCATTGAGGTACTTGGTGGTCGAGTGCACCACGATGTCGAAACCGGCCTCGAGCGGGCGCTGGATCCAGGGCGAGGCGAAGGTGTTGTCGCAGACGCTGACCAGCCCGTGCTTGCGCGCGAGGGCGGCGAGCGCCTCGAGCTCGACGATCTTGAGCAGGGGGTTGGTGGGCGTCTCGACCCACACCATGCGGGTGTTGGGACGCAATGCTTTTTCAAGAGAACCGCTGTCCGTGAGGTCTATGAAGCTCGCTTGCATATTTGCCGAGCGCTTCCTGACCCGTTCCAGGATGCGGTAGCTGCCGCCGTAGAGGTCGTGCATCGCGACCACGTGCGAGCCCGCGTCGAGCAGCTCGAGCACCGTGCCGATCGCCGCCATGCCGGAGGCGAACGCGAAGCCGGCGTGGCCGCCCTCCAGCTCGGCGAGGCAGGCCTCGAGCGCGTCGCGCGTCGGGTTGCGCGTGCGCGCATAGTCGAAGCCCTTGTGCTCGCCGGGGCTCGACTGGGCATAGGTGGAGGTGGCGTAGATCGGGGTCATGACCGCGCCCGTGCGCGGGTCCGGCGGCTGCCCGGCGTGGATCACCTTGGTCTCGAATTTCATGCTTCGGCTTTCCTCCGGCGCAGCCAGTTGAGCAGGTCGATGCGCGTGATCAGGCCGAGGAACTCCCCGCCGTCCATCACGATCGCGACCATGCCGCGGTTGAAGATCTCCATCAGCCGCTCGACCGGCGCGTCGGGCGGCACGGTCACGAGGTGGCTCTCCATCGCCTCGCTCACCGGCGCGTCGAAATGCCCGGGATTGTCGTACACCTCGAGCAGGATGTCCTCTTCGTCCACGATGCCGACGATCCTGCCTTCGCGCAGCACCGGCAGCTGCGAGACGTCGTAGAGCTTCATGCGCTGGTAGGCGGCGAGCACCGTCTCGTCGGCGCCGATGGTGGCCACCGCGCGCTCGCGATGGCGGCGCGCGATCAGGTCGCGCAGGTCGCCGCTCTGCGGCCGCTCGATGAAGCCCTGGTCGAGCATCCAGTAGTCGTTGTACGCCTTGGAGAGGTACTTGTTGCCGCTGTCGCACACGAAGCTCACCACCCGCTTCGGCTCGGCGGCCTCGCGGCAGTAGCGCAGCGCCGCCGCGATCAGCGTGCCCGACGAGGTGCCGGCGAGGATGCCCTCCTGCTTGAGCAGGTCGCGGCAGACCTTGAAGGCCTCGCGGTCGGGGATGCTGTAGGCCTTCTTCACGCGCGAGAGGTCGCAGACCGGCGGAATGAAGTCCTCGCCGATGCCCTCGACCAGCCAGCTACCGACTTCCTTGGAAACAGTATGGGTTCTTACATAATTCGCAAGGACCGAGCCCTCGGGATCGGCAAGTACGATCTCGGTCGCGGGAGAGGCTTTTTCGAAGAACCGGGCAAGCCCGGTGATCGTGCCGCCGGTGCCGACGCCCGCCACCACCGCGTCGACCGAGTGCTCCATCTGGCGCCAGATCTCCGGCCCGGTGCTCGCCTCGTGCGCGGCCGGGTTGGCGGGGTTGGCGAACTGGTTCACGTAGAAGGCGCCGGGGGTCTCGGCCGCCAGGCGCGCGGCGCGCTCCTGGTAGTACTCGGGGTGGCCCTTGGAGACATCCGAGCGCGTGAGCACCACCTCCGCCCCCATCGCGCGCAGGTGGAAGATCTTCTCCTGGCTCATCTTGTCGGGCACCACGATCAGCAGCCGGTAGCCCTTGCGCACCGCCACCAGCGCGAGCGCGAGCCCCGTGTTGCCCGCAGTGGCTTCTACGATCAGGGCTCCCGGCTCGAGTTTCTTTTCTTTTTCGGCAGCTTCGATCATGGCCAGCGCGATCCGGTCCTTGATCGAGCCGCCGGGGTTGTGGTGCTCCAGCTTGAGGAACAGGCGCGAGCGGCCGGTATCGAGGCGCCGCACCTCGACCAGGGGGGTGTTTCCAATCAGTTCCAGCACTTCGCTAGGCTATCGGATAGGGCGTGACATGTAAGCCCATGTTTAATAAAGGTGGGAGAAGTCCCACGAATCGTTGTGGTTGCTGTCCCACTGCCGTTTGCCCACTATACCGGCATGGAAGTCGCCGAAGGAACGAGCTTACTCGGCAGCATCGCGGAGTTCTGCCGCCACACCGGCATGGCCGAATCGACCTTCGGGCGCCGCGCGGTGAACGACGGCAAGTTCGTCTCCCGGCTGCGCGACGGCTCCCGCGTCACGCCCGAGACCCTGCAGCGCGTCAACCAGTTCATGGTCAAGCACGGCGCCGCCGGCGCCGGCGAGTCGCCGCCCGAGCTGCTGCCGCTGATCCGGGCGAGCACGATCGCCGAACGGCGGGTCGCGGCCGAAGAGAAAGCCGAGCCCGAGAAGAACTTCCGCTTCTTCGACAACCGCCAGAAGTACCTGCTGTTCGTCAACACCTGCAGCGAGAAGGACGTGATCGCGCGCCGCGTCGGCCTGGAGCTCGGCCACATCCACCCGCGCCCGCCCGCGGTGCGCCTGTTCGACGCCGGCATGGGCGACGGCACGGTGCTCGCGCGCGTGATGCGCGAGATGCACCGGCGCTTCCCCATCGTGCCTTTCTACATCATCGGCAAGGAGATCAGCCTCGAGGACGTGCGCCTGTCGCTGCGCAAGATGGCCGACCGCTTCTTCGAGCATCCGGCCACGGTGCTGGTGGTGACCAACATGTACTACAGCGAGGCGCCATGGCTCACGCCGCGCGCCGTCGCGGCCGCGACCTCGATGGTGTGGCACGAGGCGGCGCTCACCGGCACCACCTCGCACGAGTTCAGCGAGCAGATCGCGGCGCTCGAGCCGTTCCTCGCCGAGCGCTGGCAGGCGCGCCACAGCCCGAAGACCGGCAACCCGGTGTACGAGAACCCGGTGGCGCTGGTGCTCTACCGCGAGGACTACCGGTTCCTGCTCGAGAACGTGATCCCGAAGCGCGGCGAGGGCCGCGCCGACTACGACATGGTGATCGCCTCGCAGCCCTACCGGGCGCGCGCGCCGCTGGAGTTCAAGGCGCAGAAGGTGGTCGCGCCGCTGGTACGCGCGCTGGGCAAGGGCGGGCGGCTGCTCGGCATCCATTCCTACGGCCACGATCCCGCGCTGGAGATCGTGCAGAAGGTCTGGCCCGACGAGAATCCCTTCATGCACGGCCGCCACGACCTGCTGCGCGCCGCCAAGGCCGAGATCGGCAAGGAAGCGCGGCGCTACAACTTCAACGCCTACGCGGACGCGCGCGCGCTGTTCCGCTACGACATGCACACCCTGCCGAGCGAGATCTCGGCGAGCATCGGCACCTCGACCCTGTTCGCGGCCTGGAACGCCGCCATCTACGTCGCGCAGATCGACGATGCGCGTCTGGGCGAGGTGCTGCGCGACTCGCGCTACCTCGACGCCACGCGCGAAGTGCTGCAGCGGCACGGCAGCCTCTGGTTCCTCGACGAATCCTATGTCGTATCCCGCAAGCGCGACTGAGGCCGGGCTGCAGGCGCGCGTGGGCGAGCTGGTCGCCGCCGGCTCGCTCGAGATCTCGCCGCGCGAGCTGCACCGCGCGGGCGAGGTCGCCGCGCTGCTGCCGGCCGGCACCTGCGTCTACATCCCCTCGCTGCCCGGCCTGCCGCTCGCGCGCACGCTCGAGGCGGTGGCGGCGATCCGCGCCGCCGGGCTCGACCCGGTGCCGCACGTCTCGGCGCGCCGCATCCTCGACAGGGAAGAATTCGAGAAATTCATCAAGCAAGCGGTAGCGAGTCACGGCGTGCACCGCGTGCTGCTCATCGGCGGCGACGAGCCGCGCGCGAAGGGCCCCTTCGCCGACAGCCTGGAGCTGCTCGAGACCGGGCTGCTGGCCGACTCCGGCATCCGCGAGATCGGTGTCGCCGGGTACCCGGAGGGACACCCGCGCATTCCGGGTCCGGTCCTGTCCGATTCATTCGAGAAGAAGCTGCGGCTCGCGCGCGGGCAGGGCCTCGGGCTCTACGTGGTCACGCAGTTCTCCTTCGCGCCGGCGCGCATGGTCGAGTTCTGCGCCGGCCTCGCCCGCAGCGCGCCGGCGGTCTCGGTCTATGTCGGGATCGCCGGGCCGACCGACCCGGTGGCGCTCGCGCGCTATGCGCAGCGCTGCGGCGTGAGCGTGTCGCTGCGCGCGCTGCGCAACCTCGGCAGCGGCATCGCGCGGCTCGTCACCCACACCGACCCCAAGGACCACGTCGTGGCGCTCGCGCGCTACAGCGTGGGCCGCGAGCCGAGCAACGTGGCGGGCGTGCACCTCTACAGCTTCGGCGGCGCGGTGCGCACCGCCGCCTGGATGCGCGAGCGCATCGCCAGCTAGCGCCGGAAAACCAACCCCCCGCTCGCGGAAAACCCGCTCGCTCCCCCCTTGTCAGGGGGGCGGCAGGCAGAACCTCACACCACTACCAGCTGCGCCTTCGCGCTGCCCTCGACGTCGTCGTCGTCGATCCACCAGAACTCCAGGTCGCCGGTCTTCTCGGCGCGCAGGTGGAAGCGCAGGGTGGGATTGGCGGCCACGCCGGGGCTGGTGATGGCGCGCAGCACTTCGACGCCCCCGTAGCGGCACACGAGCGCGACGATGGCGTTGCGCCGCTGGCGCACGCCGTTCGCGTCGCGCCGGAAGCCGGTTTCCATCGGGTGCTGGATGACGATGCGCACCTCGACCGGCTCGCCGCGCTTTGCCTGGGGAGGGACCTGGATGCGGGCGAGTGCCACGCTAGTCCTCCGTACAGGCGGCTTCGCGCACCTCGATCTGGACCATGTCGGACCAGAACGAGCCGTCGGAGAGCTCGGCGATGGCGACCACGCGCTGCGAGCCGTTCAGGCGCAGGCGCGAGCTGAACTCGGCGCGCGCGAGGTGCGGGCCGAAGTAGAACGAGGCCATGTCGCGCACCGGGTTCTTCTCCGAGATGAGGTGCACGGCGCGCACGTGCTCGGCGGGTGTCATGGGGCTGTCGACCGTCACCGTCATCGGCACCGAGTGGCCGTTGTCGGCGATCCGGGGCAGCACCAGCGTGACCTTGCCGGGCAGCACGTCCTTGCCGCCGGTGAACGAGCGTACCAGCGGGTCGATGGTGCTGACGTGCGCGTTGGGTTGGCCCGCTGTTGAAAAAGGCAGGCTTATCAAAGATAAGGCAAGGAACCGGCGGCGCTTCATCCCCGGCCGACGAAAGGCATCTTGGTGGCCATGATGGTCATGAACTGGACGTTGCTCTCGAGCGGCAGGTTCGCCATGTGCAGCACCGCGGCGCCCACGTGCGCTACGTCCATGCGCGGCTCGACCATCATGCTGCCGTTCGCCTGCTGGATTCCCTTCGTCATGCGCTCGGTCAGCTCGGTGGCGGCGTTGCCGATGTCGATCTGGCCGCAGGCGATGTCGTGGCTCCGGCCGTCGAGCGAGATCGACTTGGTAAGGCCGGTGACCGCGTGCTTGGTGGCGGTGTAGGCGATGGTGTTCGGCCGCGGCGCGTGCGCCGAGATCGAGCCGTTGTTGACGATGCGCCCGCCCTTGGGCTGCTGCGCCTTCATGATGCGCACCGCTTCCTGCGAGCACAGGAACATGGCGTTGAGGTTGATGTCCACCACCGCCTTCCATGTTTCGTAGGGCAGATCTTCCATCGGCACCGCCGGCGCGCCCATGCCGGCGTTGTTAAAAAGCACGTCGAGGCGGCCCCACCGCTCTTTGACTTTAGCAAAGATGGCTTTGACGACTTCCTGCTTGGTGATATCGCCGGGCAAGACCATGGCGTGGTCGAACCCCGAGGCGGTCTTCTCCAGCAGCTCCTTGCGCCGCCCGACCAGCGCGACGCGGTAGCCGTCCTTCAGCATGGCGAGCGCGGCGGCCTTGCCGATGCCGGTGCCCGCGCCCGTGACGAGCGCGACCTTGCCTTCCCTCATGAGCGCGTCTCCTGTGCCTCGATGAACTCCAGTATCGCCTGGTTGAAGCGCTCCGGCTGCTCGAG
>Ga0156230_1076_pt2 | contig 18996 bp, 22 predicted proteins | sample RifCSPlowO2_12_FD_107877 | JGI IMG/M metagenome (GOLD analysis project Ga0156230, IMG submission 107877) | Betaproteobacteria bacterium RIFCSPLOWO2_12_FULL_68_19 | reverse complement strand
TCTACGACGTCGGCGTAGGCTTCGTCGCCTTGCTGGTCGGCGTCTTCGTGGGCGGCGTGATGTACGAGCGGCTCGGCATGAAGCGCGCCGTCCTCGTCAGCCTGATCCTCATGGCGGTCTCCAACTTCAGCTTCGCCGCGCTCGCGGCCGCCGGCCACAGCAACATCGGGATGGCCGCCGCGGTCAGCTTCGAGAACTTCGCCAGCGGCATCGGCGGCGTCACGGTGGTCGCCTACCTGTCCGCGCTGTGCAACCTGCGCTTCACCGCCAGCCAGTATGCCCTGCTCTCGGCACTGGCCAGCATCGCCGGCCGCGTCCTCACCGGAACGAGCGCCGGGTGGCTGATCGATGCGATCGGCTACGTGAACTTCTACCTGCTGACCACGCTCGTCGCCTTCCCCGGCGTGCTGCTCTTCTGGCTCATGATGCGCTCCGGGCTCGCGGACCTGTCGATCGGCTCGGCGGGCAAGGAGTAACCGGCCATGGCTAGCCCCTTCGCTTGAAGAACTGCACGGCGCGCTCGTGCTTCTCCGCGGCCGCGCGCGTCGCGAAGCTGCCGAGGTTACGCCGCCGGCCGGTCTTCGGGTTGAGCCTGCGTGAATAGAGCCGGTACCCGCCCGACGGCAGCTTCCTGATCATGCCGGCGCCGCGCGGCTGAAATGCGCGCAGGGCGAGTCGCAGGTCAGGCGGACAAACTCGGCTTGCGTGAGGTGCACCAGATGCTCGTGGTCGCCCGCCTCGAAGAAGATCTCGGGCTGCGCCGCGAGGTCCTCCTCCACGATCGTCGTCAGGCCGTAGGGCTTGCCGAGCGGGGGCACCGCGCCGGGCTGGCAATCGGGAAACAGCCTGTCGAGCTCGGGCTCCGTGGCGAGCCGCAGCCCGCTGCGGTGCAGCTCGCGTTCCAGCGCGGAAAACTGCAGGTGGTAAGTCGAAGGCAGCACCGCCAGCACGTAGCCGCGGTCGTCCTCGACCACGACCGCCTTCGCGACGCTCTTGCCCGGCAAGTGCGCCGACTCGGCGCTGGCGCTGCTGGTCATGGTGCGCGGGTGCGAGAGCACTTCGTACGCGATCTGCTGCGCGGCGAGATAGTCCTGAATGGTGGGCGCGATGTTCACGGCGAACCTCCGTAGGCTGAGACCCGGACCGATGCATCTTTACGCCGTTTCGCGCCGCAGGTCTTGATTTGCCGCAAACGGCGCGGCGATTCTCTAGCCCGCGGTGCAGCGGTAGACCGCGAGGCTGCCGAAGAGGTTCGGCAGCAGCGTCACCGGCTTGCCCTCGTGCAGCACCAGCCGCTCGCGGATGCGCACGCCCAGGCGCCGGCACAGGTCCTCGAAGTCCGCGACGGTGCAGTGGTGCACGTTCGGGGTCTCGTACCACTCGTAGGGCAGGGTCTCGGAGACCGGCATGCGGCCCAGCAGCACCTGCAGGCGCGCGCTCCAGTGGCCGAAGTTGGGGAAGCTCACGATCATCTCGCGCCCGACGCGCAGCATCTCGCGCATCAGCAGCTCGGTGCGGTGGATGGTCTGCAGCGTCTCGGAGAGGATCACGCAGTCGAAAGAGCCGTCGGCGAACAGCGACAGCCCGCTCTCCAGGTCGACTTGCAGCACGTTGACGTCGTTCGCCACGCAGGCGATCACGCTGTCGTCGTCGATCTCCACGCCGTAGCCCGGCGCCTCGCGCTCGTGCCACAGCGAGCGCAGCAGCGTGCCGTCGCCGCAGCCCAGGTCGAGCACGCGCGCCCCGCGCGGCACCCAGTGCACGATGGCGGCAAGATCGGGTCTCAAGGCGCGCGCCTCACAGCTCGATGTTCCCGAGGTAGGCGCGCAGCGCGGCGTGGTAGCGCTCGTCTTCCAGCAGGAAGGCGTCGTGGCCGCCGGGCGCGTCGAGCTCGAGGTAGGAAACGATGCGCCGGTTGTCGAGCAGCGCGCGCACCAGCTCGCGCGAGCGCGCCGGCGGGAAGCGCCAGTCGGACTTGAACGACACCACGAGGAACGCGGCGCGCGCGCGCGCCAGCGCCTTCGTCAGGTCCCCGCCGAAGTCCGCGGCCGGGTCGAAGTAGTCGAGCGCCTTGGTGATGCGCAGGTAGGTGTTGGCGTCGAAGTAGGTCGAGAACTTGTCGCCCTGGTAGCGCAGGTAGGACTCGATCTCGAAGTCGATGTCGAAGTCGAAGCCGGGCGCGCCGCGGCGCAGCAGGCGCCCGAACTTCTCCGCCATCGCCTCGCCCGAGAGGTAGGTGATGTGGCCGATCATGCGCGCGATGCGCAGGCCGCGCGTGGGCACCACGCCCTTGTCGTAGTAGTGACCGCCGTGGAAGTCGGGGTCGGTCATGATCGCCTGGCGCGCTACCTCGTTGAAGGCGATGTTCTGCGGCGAGAGCCTGGCGGCGGCGGCGATCACGATCGAGTGGCGGATGCGCTCGGGGTAGGAGAGCGCCCACTGCAGCGCCTGCATCGCGCCGAGCGAGCCGCCGATCACCGCCGCGAAGCGCTCGATGCCGAGGCGATCGGCGAGGCGCGCCTGCGCCTCGACCCAGTCCTCGACCGTGACCACCGGGAACTCGGCGCCCCAGGGCCTGCCGCTCGCAGGGTTGATCGACGCGGGCCCGGTGGAGCCGAAGCAGCTGCCCAGGTAGTTGGAGCCGACGACGAAGAAGCGCCGCGTGTCGAGCGGCTTGCCCGGCCCCACGAGGTTGTCCCACCACCCGACATTCTCTTTGTCGTCCTCATAGACGCCTGCCACATGGTGGGAGGCGTTGAGCGCGTGGCAGACGAGCACCGCGTTCGACTTCGCCGCGTTCAGCTCGCCGTAGGTCTCGTAGGCGATCTCGAAGGAGGGCAGCTCGGCGCCGCCCTTCAGGCGGATCGGCGCGTCGAAGCGCGCCTTCTGCGCGATTACGTAGGCGGGGTTGCTTTCAGGAGCGTTCATTTCTCTTTAGCGGTATTTGTTAGGCGCCCGCAAGCTGAGCATCAAATCGGCGCGCGCGAATTATAGCGGAGGCGGCTCTTTTGCGGCCCCGCTCCGCACCAGGGAGGAAATCTTCTCATCGGAAAATCCCGCCTCACGCAAGACCTCCCGCGTGTGCTCGCCCAGGCGCGGCGCGTGGCGCCGGTACTCGGGCGGCGACTCGGACCATTCGGAGGGCACCGCCATCGAGCGGATGCGGCCCTCGCTGGGGTGCTCCACGATCCGGAAGTAGCCGGTCGCCGCGAGGTGCGGGTCGGCGACGATGTCGGCGAGGCTGTTCATGCGCTGCACCGGGATGTCGGCGCGCTCGAGCGCCGCGATCCATTCCGCGGTGCCGCGCTTCTTCATCTCCTCGGCCACGAAGGCGTAGGCCTCTGCGTAGTGCTTGCTGCGGATTGCCTGGTTGGAGAACTTCGCATCCCTGAACTTCTCCGGCTGGCCGATTACCTCGAAAAACGCCTTCCACTGCTTGTCGTTGTAGATGAGCGCGCAGACGTAGCCGTCCTTCGTCCGGTAGGGCCGCCGGTCGGGCGCGAGCATGCGCGCGTAGCCGGCCTCGCCCTGCGGCGGCTCGAAGGTGTAGCCGCCGAGGTGCTCGCCCAGCACGATCTGCAGCAGGTGCTCGAACATCGGCACGTCGACGCGCTGCCCCCTGCCGGAGCGCTCGCGGTAGTACAGCGCCGCGCTCACCGCGCTCGCCACCTGCTGCCCGACCGAGCGGTCGGCGACGATGATCGGCGCGTAGCGCGGCTCGGCCGCGCCCTGCTTGTGCAGCAGCCAGGGAATCCCCGCCGCGCCCTGGATCAGGTCGTCGTAGGCGGCCTTGGCGGCGTAGGGCCCGCGCTGGCTGTAGCCGAAGCAGCCCACATAGATGATTTTCCCGTTCACGGAGCGGACTTCTTCGTAGGAAAGCCTGAGGCGCGCCATCGCCTGCGGGCGGATGTTGTAGACCAGCACGTCCGATCGCTTTGCCAGCGCCAGGGCCGCTTCGCGCCCCCCGGGTGACTTCAAATCCAGGACGACCGAGCGCTTGTTGCGGTTGGCATTGAGGAAGATGTGCCCCATGCCGGGGTTGCGGAGCGGCCAGGCGTGGCGCATCACGTCGCCCTCGGGCGGCTCGACCTTCACCACGTCGGCGCCCAGGTCGGCGAGGATCTGGGTGGCGTAGGGGCCCATGACCACCGTGGTCAGGTCGAGCACCCGCACGCCCGCGAGCGGGCCGCTCATGCGTTGAGCTTGGCGAGCAGCTCGCGCGTCTTGGCCGGATCGGTGTTGCGCAGCACGCGCTGGGCGAGCGCCTGCACCTCGCCGAGGGTGGTGTGCAGGATCCGCTCCTTGATCGCCAGGAGCTGCGAGGGGTGCATCGAGAAGTTGCGCAGCCCGAGGCCGAGCAGCAGGCGCGTGAGCTGCAGGTCGCCCGCCATCTCGCCGCATACCGCGATCGGCACGCCGCCGCGCGTAGCGCTCTGGATGGTGTTCGCGACCAGCGTCAGCACCGCGGGGTGCAGCGGGTCGTAGAGGTGGGCAACGGCGTCGTCGGTGCGGTCGATGGCGAGCGTGTACTGGATCAGGTCGTTGGTGCCGATCGACAGGAAGTCCAGCCGCCGCATGAAGATCGGCAGCGCCAGCGCCGCCGCCGGGATCTCGATCATGCCGCCGACCTGGACTTCCCGGTCATAGGGCAGGCCGCGCTCGTCGAGTTGCTGCTTCGCCTGCCGGATGAGGGCGAGGGTCTGCTCGATCTCGTGCACGTGCGCGAGCATCGGCAGCAGGATGCGCACGCGCCCGTAGTGCGACGCGCGCAGGATCGCGCGCAGCTGCGTGAGGAACATCTGCGGCTCGGCGAGGCAGAAGCGGATCGCGCGCAGGCCCATCGCCGGGTTGGGGATGTTCTGCGCCGTCTCGCCGTCGCCGTTCATCGCCTTGTCGGCGCCGGCGTCGAGCGTGCGCAGCACCACCGGCCGGCCCTTCATCGCCGCGGCGACCTGGCGATAAGCCTCGAACTGCTCGTCTTCTCCCGGCAGGTCCCTGCGGTTGAGGAACAGGAACTCGGTGCGGAACAGGCCCACGCCCTGCGCCCCGGCCTCGAGCGCCTCGGGCGCGTCCTGCGGCAGCTCGATGTTGGCGTAGAGCTCGATGGGCGTGCCGTCGGCGGTGGCCGAGGGGGTCTTCTTCAGGCGCTTCAAGCGCTGGCGCGCGGCCTTGAGCTCGGCCTGGCGGCTGCGGTACTCGGCGAGCACCAGCGGGTCGGGATTGACGATCAGCACGCCCTGCACGCCGTCGACGATCAGCAGCTCCCCTTCGGCCACGGTCTGGCGCGCGTGGTGCAGGCCGACGATCGCCGGGATGCCGAGGCTGCGCGCGACGATCGCGGTGTGCGAGGTGACGCCGCCCACGTCGGTGACGAAGCCGCCGTAGCGGTGGCGCTTGAACAGGATCATGTCGCCGGGCGAGAGGTCGTGCGCCACCACGATCAGCTTCTGCTCCTCCGCGGCCGTCGGCTCGGCGAGCGTCTGCGCGCCGGTCAGCACCTTGAGCACGCGCTCCACCGCGTGCTGCACGTCGGCCTTGCGCTCGCGCAGGTAGGGGTCCTCGATCTCCTCGAAGCGCTCCACCAGGCGCTCCATCTGCTGCACCAGCGCCCACTCGGCGTTGGCGCGCCGGCTGCGGATCAGCTCGCGCGGCGCCTGCGCGAGCGCCGAATCGTCGAGGATCATGCGGTGCAGGTCGAGGAAGGCCTCGAGCTCGGCCGGGGCGTCGGCCGCGATGTGCTGCTTGAGGGAGGCGAGCTCGTCCTGCGCCGAGCGCATGGCGCGGTCGAAGCGCTCGATCTCCGCCTCGATGTCCGCCTCGGCGATCTCGTAGTGCGCCACTTCGAGCCGCGCGGTCGACACCAGGTGCGCGTAGCCGACCGTGATGCCGCTCGACACGGCGTGGCCGTGCAGGACGAAGTTCACCTCACTCACCCTCGCCGAACTTGTCGGCGATCAGCTGCACCAGCGCCTGGATCGCGGCGTCGGCGTCGGCGCCCTCGGCCTCGATCAGCACCTTCGCCCCCTGGCCGGCGGCGAGCATCATCACGCCCATGATGCTCTTGGCGTTGACGCGCCGGCCGCTGCGCGAGAGCCAGATCTCGCTCTGGTAGCCGCTCGCCAGGTGGGTGAGCTTGGCCGCGGCGCGCGCATGCAGCCCGAGGCGGTTGATGATTTCAGCAGCGACGCTAGGCATCGCAGCAGCGGTCGGTGTTCATGTGCACCACGCCTTCCGCGCCGCCGGAGAGCGCGCGCTGCACGGCCGCGCCGAGCTTCCCGTCCGGCGCGCCGTTGCGCCCGGTCAGCACGCGCAGCAGCATCGGCAGCGACGCGCCCGAGACGCCCTCGACGCGGCCGTTCTGCAGCAGCCGCGACACCACGTTGCCCGGCGTGGCGCCGAAGATGTCGGTGAGCACCAGCACGCCGTCGCCGTCGTCGATGCCCTCGAGCAGCTCCTGCGCGCGCAGCACCAGGTCGTCGGGGTCGTCCTGGCGCCAGACGCTGAGCGTTGCCACCTGCTGCGGGGGCGCGCCGAGGATCTGCGCGGCGCTCGCGAGCAGCGCGGTGCCGATCTCGCCGTGGGTGACGATCAGCACGCCGATCATCGCAGCCTCGCCTCGAGCGCGTCCATGAACATGCCGGAGACGTCGAAGCCGGTCTGGTCCTGGATCTCGCGGAAGCAGGTGGGGCTGGTGACGTTGACCTCGGTGAGCCAGTCGCCGATCACGTCCAGTCCCACCAGCAGCAGCCCGCGCGCGGCGAGCGCCGGCCCGAGCGCCGCGGCGATCTCGCGCTGGCGCGCCGAGAGCGGCTGGGCGACGCAGCGCGCGCCCGCGGCGAGGTTGCCGCGCGACTCTCCCGGGCGCGGGATGCGCGCCAGGCAGTGCGGCACCGCCTGGCCTGCGATCAGCAGCACGCGCTTGTCGCCCTCGGCGATCTCGGGGATGAAGCGCTGCGCCATCACGGTGCGCGCGCCGCCCTGCGACATGATCTCGACGATGACATTGCGGTTCGGGTCGTCGGCGCGCACGCGGAAAATGTTCTCGCCGCCCATGACGTCCAGGCGCTTCAGCACCACCTCGCGCTCCGCGTCGATGAAGGCCTGCAGCGCGGCCGGCTCGCGCGTCACCAGGGTGGGCACGAGGAAGCGCGCGAACTCGGCGATGGCGAGCTTCTCGTTGTGGTCGCGCACCGCGTCGGGCGCGTTGAACACGCGCGCGCCCTCGCGCACCGCGGCAGAGAGCAGCCAGGTGGCGACCACGTACTCGAGGTCGAAGGGCGGGTCCTTGCGCATCAGCACCGCGCCGAAGTCCGCAAGCGCGCGCCTCTCGCACTCGTGCGCGCGGTACCAGTCCTCGTCGTTGTCGGTGAGCGAAATGCGCGTGGCGCCGGCGCTCGTCTTGCCCCGCCACTGCAGGTCGTTCACCTGCGAGACGAACACCTTGTGCCCGCGGGCCTGCGCGGCCCGCATCATGGCGACGCTCGTGTCCTTGTACGCCTTGAGCGAGTCCGGCGGGTCGATGATGAAGAGGAGCTCGGCCAGGCTACTTGCTCTGCGAGACCATGAACTCGACCGCGGCGCGCACCTGCGCCTCGCTAAGCGAGGCGTTGCCGCCTTTCGGCGGCATGGCGCCCTTGCCCTTCAGCACCGAGCGCAGCAGCGAATCGGTGCCGGTCTTGATGCGCGGCGCCCACGCCGCCTTGTCGCCGAGCTTGGGCGAGCCGGCGACCGACTGCGCGTGGCAGGCCACGCAGGTCTGGTCGTACACGGCCTTGCCATCGGCAGCCGCGGGCTTTTTCGCTGTTTGAGAAGAAGCGGGCGAAGCAGCGGGCGCCTTGAACTTCGCGCCGGCCTGGTTGGCCATCACGACCACCGCGCGCGTGACCTCCTCGTCGGTGAGCGAGGCGTCGCCGGCTTTCGGCGGCATCGCGCCTTTGCCTTTCACCACGGAGGCGACCAGCGCCCGCAGGCCCTGCTTGAGCCGCGGCGCCCATTGCGCCTTGTCGCCGAGCTTCGGCGCGTTCGCCACGCCCGCCTGGTGGCAGGCGGCGCAGACGGCCGTCACGATCTCCTCGCCGCCGCGCGCCCCGGCGGGCGCGCCGGCCGCGCCGAACTCGACCCGGCCGACCGGCTGGATGCGCGCCGCGACCGCTTCCGGGGTCATCGCGCCCGGCTCGGCGCTCGGGCGGCTCAAGACCAGCTGCACCACCATGATGATGCCGAGGATCGGCACGAGAAACGCAAGCAGGATCACCACGATCAGCTGCTGCGGGGTCTTGATGAACGACGAATGCGAGTCGTGGCTATCCACTGGAGTCGCGCTTTTCTTGTAAAGGTATGATTTTAGCGTGAAAGTCTGGCTGATCGTTCTGGGGGCGGCGCTCATCGCGCTGGGCGTGGCATGGCCGTGGCTGCACAAGCTCGGCCTCGGCCGCCTGCCCGGCGATATTTACGTGGAGCGCGAAGGCTTCAGCTTCTACTTCCCGATCACCACGACCATCATTGTCTCGCTCGTGTTATCGCTGATCCTGTGGCTCACGCGCCGCTAACGCGTGGACGGGCAAAGGGAAAATTGATAACCTGCGCGTCCTCTCCGAGGGCGCCCGTAGCTCAGCGGATCAGAGTATTGGCCTCCGAAGCCAAGGGTCGTGGGTTCGAATCCCGCCGGGCGCGCCAGTCATTGACGAAGCTGGGCACTTCCCCCAGCTTTCTTTTCTCCATGAAGCCGATGGCGTCCGCCAAGCGCCGCCGGTGGCTTCCGCGGCCAACCAGCTCACTTCCGTCGAGCTTGAACCAGGGCGTCGGTCTGCTCGCTGCCGTTGATGGTGTCGTTGCCGCTGGTGCCGTTGATGGTCGCCACGAGGATTTCTTTCCGCGGTGTCAGGAAATGGCGGACAGTGTGAAACGCGCGTTCGCGCGCGTCGATGCGCCAAAAGAACCGTCCGCCGGCGGCCGGGAGGTCCTCGGCGATCTGCACGCCGATCTCGAACTCAACGATGAGGTGGACGTAGCCCGCGGCGCGCACGCGCGCCGGCGTGCGGTGCAGGGTCGACTGGAACATGGCGCCGAGCTGCGGCTCCTCGACGCCGACGAAGCGGCGCATCGCCGCCGAGGCGAGCGCGACCTTGTAGCCGGCGATCGCGCCGAGCTTCTCGGCGCGCAGGGCGACGAATACGTCCTGGATGGCGTAGGCCTCCTCGGCGCTCTCCGGCGCGAGCTCCAAGGAGGGCGTGATCTCGGAGGGACTTCGCCGCCACCATGCTGCGCGCGGCGCTCTCACTCGCCAAGATGAGCTACGACGCGGCTTCGGGCACGCTGAATCTACCGCTCGAAGGTGCGCCTTGGGCTCAAGCGCAACTTCCAGGTGATGCCGGGCGCCCAGTGAACGCTCATGACCGGCCAAACCCGCCGCAAGCCGAACGTTCCCGCGCTTGCCCCGCAGCGCACGGCGGCCACGTACGCGAGCGGGGCGCATGAGTTTTCCTATCGTATGCTTGCCCGGGCCGCTGCGGTCCTCGACGTGGATCGCGGCGACGTCCGCCTGCTCGAAGGCCTGCACGGTGCGCCACAGGTTCGCCGGGTCGTTGAAGTCGCCTTCGGCGTTCGCGATCACGGGCAGCTTGACCGCGTTGACAAGGGTGCGCGCCTGCGCGGCGAGATCGTCGAGCAACAGCAGGCCTTTGGCCGGGCCGCCGCCAAGAGCGCCAGCAACGCTTGCAACCGTCCGCAACCCGGAGAAGAATGAGGTGGCGGCGAGGCACGCCCTTGCCTGGCACGCAGTCGCGTCAGGCGCAACAGGGGCGAAGGTCACGGGAGGAACCGCCATGGATGTCACCGCGCTTAGCGTTGCCGAAGCCGCAGAGGCCATTCGCGATGGGACGCTCAGCGTCGAGCGCTACGCCGAGGCGCTGCTGGAACGCTGCACTGCTCGCGCTGACCTGAACGCCTTCATCACGCTGGATGCCGACCGGGTACGCGCCGCCGCCAAGACCGCCGATCGTGCGCGCAGCGGCGGAGCGCGCGGGCCGTTGCAAGGCGTGCCGCTGGTGCTCAAGGACAACATCGACACCGCAGACCTGCCGACCAGCGGCGGGACGCCCACCTTGCGCAATCACCGGCCGAAGCGCAATGCGCCGGTCGCCGAGGCGCTGCTGCGCGCCGGCGCGCTGGTGCTGGGCAAGACCAACCTGCACGAGCTGGCCTGCGGGGTGACCAACAACAACGGCGGCTTCGGCCCGGCGCGCAACCCGTGGGACCGGCGCCTGATCCCCGGCGGCTCGAGCGGCGGCACCGGGGTGGCGGTGGCCGCGCGGCTCGCGCCCGGCGGCATCGGCACCGATACCGGCGGCTCGGTGCGCATTCCGGCGGCGCTGTGCGGCATCGTCGGCTTCCGCCCCAGCACCAAGCGCTGGTCGCAGGCCGGCATCGTGCCGATCTCCGGTACGCGCGACACCGCCGGCCCGATGACGCGCTCGGTGGCCGACGCGGTGCTGCTGGACGGCGTAGTCACGGGCGGTGCCACTATCCTCCAGCCGATCCCGCTCAAGGGCTTGCGCCTGGGCGTCCCGCGCCAGTACTACTGGAGCGATCTCGACCCCGAGCTGGCAGCAGTTTGCGAGCAGGAGCTGGCGCGCTTGTCGAAGCTCGGCGTCAGTCTGGTCGGGGCCGAGGTGCCAAATCTGAAGGCGCTGGACGACGCCGTCAGTTTTCCGGTGGCGCTTTACGAGCAAGTCGCCACCATGAAGGAGTATCTGCGGGAGTCGGGGACCGGCGTGAGCTATCAACTGCTCGCCGAGCAGTGCGCCAGCCCGGACGTGCGCGGCATGCTGACCAGCCTGCTCGGTGCCGGCGCGGTGCCCGAGGCGGTGTACCGTGAAGCGCTCGGCAAGCATCGTCCGGCGTTGCAGGCGACGCTCGAGAGTTATCTCGAGCGGCACGATCTGGCCGCGATGATCTTTCCGACCGTGCCGATGCCCGCGCGGCCGATCGGCGAAGACGAGACCGTCGAAGTGAATGGCAAGCGCGTGCCGACCTTTTTCACCTACATCCGCAATACCGACCCGGCGAGCAACGCCGCGCTGCCGGGCTTGAGCCTGCCGATCGGCCTTACGCGCAGCGGCTTGCCGGTGGGCATGGAGCTCGACGCGGGTTCCGGCCAGGACGCCCGCCTGCTCGCGATCGGGCTCGCCTACGAGGCGAGCCTGCCGCCGATGCCCGCACCCAAACTGTAGTGACCCGACGCAACCACAAGACAAGGACGAGGCCATGACGACTTCGCTTGCACGCAGAAAATTCCTGATCGCTTCGGCCGCCGGCACCGCCCTGATCGGCGCGCCCGCCTTCATCCGCAATGCGAGCGCTGCCAAGGACTTCAAGATCGGCATGTTCTACGCCATCGCCGGGCCCGCCGCGAACCTGTTCGGCCCGACGCAGAAGGCCTGCGCCGAGCTGGCGGTCGAGCAGATCAATGCCAGGGGCGGGATCCTCGGCCGGCGCGTGCAGCTGCTGTTCGCCAACGGCGATGCCGCGGTCGCCGACGCCACCAAGTCGGCAGTGCGCATGCTGCTGGAGGACAAGGTGGACTTCTTCCTCGGCTCGCACAACAGCGCAGTGCGCGAGGCGCTGGTGGCCACCATCAAGGCCAGGGTCCCCTATGTCTACACTCCGATCTACGAGGGCGGCGAGTGCTCGCCCAACACCTACGTCATCGCCGATACCCCGCGCCAGCAGATGGAAACGGTGCTGCCGTGGCTGCACAAGAAAGCCGGCTACAAGTCGGTGTACCTGATCGGCAACGACTACGTCTGGCCGCAGGTCACCAACAAGTACGCCAAAGGCATCTTCAAGAAGCTGGGAGTGAGCGTACTGGGCGAGGAGTACGTGCCGCTGGGCGCCCCCAACAAGTTCGAGGAAGCCGTCACCCGTATCAAGGGCGCCGGCCCCGGCCTGGTGCTCATCACCCTGGTGGGCGGCGACAACGTCAACTTCAACCGCACCTTCGCCGGATTCGGCCTGGACAAGAACATCCTGCGGGTGTCCTCGCTGCTGGAAGAGAACACCTTGCTCGGCATCGGCGCCGAGTCCAGCAACGGCCTGTACGGCTGCATGTCCTACTACAGCAGCGTGGATACGCCGGCGCACCGCGCCTTCAAGACGGCGTACCGGAAAAAATACGGCGACAAGGCGCCGATCCTCGGTCTGATCGGCGTGGACACCTACGCCGGGGTGAAATTCGTCGAGGCGGTGGTCACCAAGGCCAAGGCCAACGCCGCCGCCAAGGTGAAATCCGCGGCCAACGGCATCACCTTCGCCTCCGCAACCGGGACCATGACCATGCGCAACCGGCACGTGGACAAGGACATGTACCTGGCCGAATGCAAAGGCACCGAGTTCCAGATCGTGGAGACGTTCTCCAACGTGAAGTCGGGTCAGACCTGCGCCTGACCGGGTTTTTCGTACGGGTCGCGCGCTGAGGGGCGGAAGATGGACCCGCTCCTCGTCACCCAGGCGCTCAACGTCCTCTACGAGGTGGTGACCCTCGCGGTTATCGTCCTCGGGCTGGCGATCGTCTTCGGCTTGCTCGGCGTGATGAACCTCGCCCACGGTGAGTTCATCGCGCTGGGCGCCTACGTTGCCTACGTGTGCCAGTCGCACGGCTTGCCCTATCTCGCCGCGGTGCCTGCCGCCATCGCAGCCTGCGCGCTCCTGGCGCTGCCGGTGGAACGCTTCCTGATCCGCCCGCTGTACGACAGGCCCTTCGACACACTGCTGGCGACCTGGGGCCTGAGCCTGTTCATGCGCAAGGCGATCGAGATCGGATTCGGCGGCGGCTACAAAAGCCTCAAGATCCCGGTCAGCGACTCGGTGCTGGTGCTGGGCACGCCCTTCCCGGCCTACCGCCTGTTGCTGATGGCGCTATGCGCGGCGCTGATCGCCGCACTGCTGCTCTGGTATCGCCGCAGCGTCGCTGGTGCGCGCGTGAAAGCGATGGTCGGCAACCGCGAGCTGGCGCAGGCGGTGGGCATCCGCACCGACCGGCTGGCGCGCGACACCTTCGTGGTGGGACTGTGCTTCGCTGGGCTGGCCGGGGTGATGGTCGCTCCGCTCGTTTCGGTGCAGCCTTACATGGGCCTGGATTACGTGCTGCGCTCGTTTTTCGTGCTGGTGGTCGGCGGGCTGGGCAGCCCGCTCGGGCTGCTGAGCGGCGCGGCGGCGATCGGAGGTGTGGAGAGCGCGATGTCGGCGCTGGTCGACCGCACCGCCGGCTACTCGACCGTGCTGCTGATCGCGATCTTTTTCCTGTGGCGGCGCCCGCATGGGATCTTTGGCCGTTCGTAGCGCCGTCTTGCTGCTGCTGTTGCTGGCGCTGCCGCTCGCGCTGGGCGAGTACTGGGCGTTCCAGCTCGGGCTGTTCTTTCTCTACGCGATCGCCGCCCTCGGGGTCGCGTTGTGCTGGGGGCAGGCCGGGTTTCTGCCGCTGGGCCAGGCGTTGTTCGTCGGCCTCGCCGCGTACCTGTCGGGTGCGGCGCTGATCCAGTGGGGCGAGGCGTGGTGGGTGTTCCTGCTGCTACCGTTCGCCGCGATCGCCGCGGGCGCGCTCGCCTTTCTGCTCGGGCTAATCATCTTCCGCGGGCGCAGCGAGAGCGGCCCGTACTTCGCCATCATCACACTGGCGATCGCGCTGCTCGCCTTCCAGGTCGCAAACTCCTGGAACGCGGTCACCGGCGGCTACAACGGCATGAAGGCCATCCCCGGCCTGCCGGGTCTGGAAGGGTTCAGCGACGTGTACTACCTCGCCGCCGTAGCGCTCGCGTGCGCGGTCGCGCTGTGCGGCTGGCTGGTGCAGGCGCCGCTCGGCACGCTGTGGCGCGCGATTGCGCTCAACGAGCGGCGGGTGGCCTATTTCGGTTACGACACGGCGATGCTCAAGGCGATCGCCTTCGGGTTGAGCGGTGTGCTCGCGGGCATCGCCGGCGCCTTGTACGCGCCACAGCAGGGCCTGGTGACCCCGGAACTGGTGGGCTTCGCGTTGTCGGCGGACCTGGTGATCTGGGTGGCGGTGGGCGGCCGCAAGCGCGTGCTGGGACCGGTGCTGGGCGCAGTGCTGGTCGGAATTCTCAGCGCCGAGCTGCGCGAGCGCACCTATTACTGGGACCTGATCGTCGCGGCCGTGTTCGTGTTCGTGGTGCTTTACGCGCCGGGCGGAATTGGCGCCCTGCTCGCACCGCTGGAGCGGCTGTTGCCCGGCCGCAGGAAGGCGCTCGAGCCGCTGCGGGCACCCGCCTCCAAGGCGCCGCGCAGCGCGGTCACCCTGGCCATCGACGGCGTGTCCGCGGCAGCGGGCGAGGTGCGCATCCTAGATCGCCTCTCGCTCGCAGTCGCCCGCCCGGGCATCTACTGCCTGATCGGCCCGAACGGAGCCGGAAAGACTTCCACTTTCAACATGCTCACCGGTGAGCTGCGCGCGCAGGCGGGAGAGGTGCGGCTGGACGGCGACATTCTGAGTAAGCCCACGCCGTATCGCCTCGCGCGCCGTGGCGTGGGTCGAAAGTTTCAGATCCCCAGCGTGTTCGGTGAGCTCAGCATCGACGAGAACCTGCGCATCGCGGTCTGGAGCGCGCGCACCTCGCTGCTTGACTGGCTGCGGCCGGCGACGCGGCGCTGGGACACCCCGGTGATGGCCGCGCTGCGCGGCCGCTATCCGTTCCTGGACGACGGTGGACGCTTGGCCTCGGCGCTCTCGCACGGCGAGCGCCAGGTGCTGGAGCTCAGCATGGCTCTGATCACCGAACCGCGGCTCCTGCTGCTGGACGAGCCCTGCGCGGGACTGTCCAGCGAGGAGACTGCGCAGGTGAGGGAGGTGATTCGCTGGGCCCGCGACACGCTCGGGCTATCGGTGGTGATCATCGAGCACGACATGGCGCTGGTGAAACAGCTCGCCGAGCATGTGTTCGTGCTGCACCAGGGGCGGCTGCTGGCCGAGGGTGACGTGGCAGCGATCCGATCCGACCCGCGCGTGCATGAGGTCTACGTCGGAGCGGCCGAGTGAACACGTGGGTCTTCGATTTCGAGGATGTAACCGGCGGCTACGGCGGCAGCGTCGTGGTGCGCGGATTGACCGGCGCGGTCGCCGCAGGACAAGCGCTGTGCGTGCTCGGACGCAACGGCGTGGGCAAGAGCACGTTGCTGCGCCTGCTGCACGGGTTCCTGCCTCTCGCGCGCGGCAGCGTGCGATTCGCCGGCCGCGATCTCGCCGGGCTTGACCCGGCGCGCCGCACCGCGCTAGGGGTGAGCTTCGCGCCGCAAGAGCGCATCGTGTTCGACGACCTCACGGTGCGCGAGAATCTCACGCTGATGCGTCCCGGCCATCCGCTCGCGGCCTTGGCCCCGTACTTCGCGCGCTTCCCACGGCTCGCCGAACGGCTTGGCCAGCACGCGGGCACGCTCTCCGGCGGTGAGCGCAAGCTGCTCTCGCTACTGCGCGTCCTCGCGGAGGATCGACCAGTCGCACTGCTCGACGAACCTTCGGAAGGCGTACAGTCGGAGAGCGTGCGCCAGATGGCCACGCTGATCGGTGAGCGCAAAGCGGCGGGCGCCGCCTTCGTCATCGTCGAGCAGAATCTCGAGTTGGTCGAGGCGGTCGCCGACCGTTATCTGATTCTGGACCAAGGCCGCACGGTCCAGGCCGGCGACCGCAGCACGTTGCGGCGCGCGGAGCTGGTGGCGCATCTCAGGGTCTGAACCCGCTGAACGAACGATACGAAATAGTTTGCCAAGCGGTCCAGCCTCTGGCGTGACCCCGCCCCGGTGCTCCGGAGCGCATTACAGGCGGGATGGGATGCCGGGACGCCAGCGCGCCGAGCGCCGGGGCTTACCGCCCGCGCCATCCGCGGGCAAACCCGCTGTACCACTGCGTCGCGCGCTATGCCGGGGAACTGCGCGCCGCCGGGCGGCTCGAGCGTGCGGTCGAGAAGCAGGCGATCGAGCGCTTCGTCGAATGCGTGGATCCGCACTTCGGCTTCGCCCGCATCCGGTGCGACGCTTGCGGACACGACTACCTCCTGAGTTTCTCGTGTAAGACCAGGTACTTCTGTCCGAGCTGCCACCAGAAGCGGGTGCTGTTCTACGGCGAGTGGGTGGAAGAAAACATCCTCGCCCCGGTCGCGCACCGCCAGTACGTGTTCACCGTACCGCGGCTGTTGCGGCCTCTTTTTTCGCGCCGGCGCGCCTGGCTCGGCGAGCTTTACCGCATCGCCGCGCGGCTGCTCGAGAAAGCCTGCCGCGTCGCGCTGCCTGGTGCAAAGCCCGCCTTCATCGAGTTCGTGCAGACCTTCGGCGAGCTAGTGAACTTCCCGCCGCACGTCCATGTTCTCTGCGCCGACGAGGTGTTTCGGGCGAACGGCACGTTCGTGCCCCTGCCGCCGATTCCCGAGGCGCTGCTCGAGCGCGGGTTTCGCCGCGCGGTGCTGGATTTCCTGGTCCGGGAGCGGGCGATCTCGGAGGAGCTTTGCGGCCGCATGCTCGGCTGGCGCTATAGCGGGTTTTCCGTTCACAACCAGGTGCGCGTCGCCGCCGAGGACGCCGAAGGCAGGAAGAAGCTCGCCGCCTACATGCTGCGCGCGCCGCTCTCACTCGCCAAGATGAGCTACGACGCGGCTTCGGGCACGCTGAATCTACCGCTCGAAGATGTACCTTGGGCTCAAGCGCAACTTCCAGGTGATGCCGGGCGCCCAGTGGCTGGAGCTGCTTTGCAAGCATATTCCCGATCGCTACGAGCAACTCGTCAGGTACGTGGGCTGGTACTCGAGTGCTTGGCGAGTACGCGAGCCGCGCGAAGCTGGCCTGGGCGCGGCTGATCCGCAAAGTCTACGAAGCTGACCCGCTCGTGTGTCCCAAGTGCCAAGGCCCGATGAGGGTGATTGCGCTGATCGAGGATCCGGCGGTGGTGCGAGCGAGCGAGCGGGGCGCATGAGTTTTCCTATCGTTTATCGTTTCGTTCTATCGTTTCGACTGATACGATCTCGTGCCAGTGCCCAGATTCATCCCGCCGGGCGCGCCACCGATCAGCGCAGAAATTAAAAAGGCCGCCCGCCGGGCGGCCTTCGGCATTTCTTGCCGCCTTACTTCTTGCCGAACGCGGCGCGGAAGAACTTCGCCGCTTCCGCCTTGGATTGCTTGTCCACCTTGGCGTTGTAGGCGAGCGGCAGGTTGTACTTCTTGCCTTTCTCGCTCGCTTCCGGGTTGGTGAAGGCGTGCACCGCGTCCGGGTAGTTGATGAACTTGTAGTCCGCCTTCGCCGCGTCCATGTCCTTCTTGAACGCGTCGATCTGATCGGGCTTGTTGAACGGGTCGTCGGCGCCGTTCAGCACCAGCACCCTGGCCTTGACCGGCTCGGACGCCGGCTTGTAGCCGCCCAGGCTGGGATGGAAGGCGGCGACGGCGGCAAGGTCCCCGGCGCGCGCCATGTTGAGCACCACGGTGCCGCCCATGCAATAGCCGGAGGCGCCGATTTTCTTGGGGTCCACGCTGGCGTGTTTTGCGAGCTGCGCGCGCGCGGCGTTAAAGCGCGACTGCACGGCGGCGGGATCGCCCAACAGGGACTTCATGAGGCCGCTCGCGTCCTTCGGATTGTCGGCGCTCTTCGCCTCGCCGTACATGTCGGCGACGAAGGCGGTGTAACCCTGCCGGGCGAAGCGGCGCGCCTCCGCGCGGGTGTGCTTCGTGATGCCCCACCATTCGTGCACCACCACGATGCCGGGGCGCCGGCCCTTCTTCGCATCGTCGTAAACGATGAAGCCCTTCATGGTGGTGTCGCCGTCCTTGTAGGTGACAGCCTGCTCCTTGACGGCGGCGTAGCCGGGGACGCTCAGCGCGAGGCCGAGCAATCCGGCGGCGATTGATCTACGCATGGGTTTCTCCTCTATGGTTGGCTGCTTCAGGGTGGGGACACGAAGAAATACGCGTGGCCGGCCGATTTTATTCCGCCGCCGGCGGCCGGCGCTTCCAGGCCTGCGTCTGGGCCTCGAAGGCGTGCGCAAGCTGCAGCACGCCGAAGTCGTCGCGGTAGCGCCCGACGATCTGCAGCCCGACCGGCAGGCCCTCGGCGCTGAACCCCGCGGGCACCGAGATCGCCGGGTGCCCGGTCACGGTGATGAAGTAGCAGGTTTTCATCCAGTCGAGATAGTTGTCGAGCTTCACGCCGTTGATCTCGGCCACGTAGGGCTGGGTCACCGGGAAGGGCAGGACCTGGTTCACCGGCAGGCACAGGAACTCGTAGCGCTGCATGAACTCGCGCATGCGGTGGAAGATCCGGGTGCGAAGGGCCTGGGCGCGGGCGACGCGCGCGCCATCGAGCGCGAGGCCCTGCTCGATGTTCCAGACGACGTCCGCCTTCAGCTTGTCGCGCTGCGTCTTCAGGAGCTCGCCGTACTTCTGCACGAAGCCCACCGCGCGCAGGACATGGAAGGCCTCCTCGGCGCCCGCGAGGTCGGGCTCGGCGTCCTCGACGGTGCAGCCAAGCGAGGAGAGCACGCGCCGGCAGGGCTCGAGCACGCGGGTGACCTCGGGCTCCACCGGCAGGCCGCCTAGGTCGCGGGTCCAGGCAATGCGGGTGTTGCGAAAATCACGATCGAGATTCCTGAGAAAAATCTTTCCTGGTTCCGCGATCGAAGTCGGGTCGCGCGCGTCCGGTCCGGCCATCGCGGAGAGCAGCAGCGCGCAATCGGCCGCGGTGCGCGCCAGCGGCCCGATCACGGTGAGCGTCTGCCAGGCGTCGCTCGCCGGCCAGCCCGGCACGCGGCCCGGAGAAGGGCGAAAACCCACCACGTTGCAGAAGTTGCCCGGGTTGCGCAGCGACGCGCCGAGGTCCGAGCCGTCGGCGAAAGGCAGCATGCCGCAGGCGAGCGCGACGGCCGCGCCGCCCGAGGAGCCGCCGCAGGTCCTGGAAAGCTCGTAGGGGTTGAGCGTCGCGCCGAACACGGCATTGAAGGTCTGGCT
>Ga0156230_1008_pt1 | contig 19067 bp, 19 predicted proteins | sample RifCSPlowO2_12_FD_107877 | JGI IMG/M metagenome (GOLD analysis project Ga0156230, IMG submission 107877) | Betaproteobacteria bacterium RIFCSPLOWO2_12_FULL_68_19 | reverse complement strand
TCGCGGAGATACGCCGGGGGAGCTGGCGGCGAATCTTGTCGATCGCCTTTCGAACGCCAGTCTAATCTGGTCGTAAATGGTCGGTTCGTATTGAGGTAGTTGTGACATATCCCTCCGATCTCTTCGTGGCTGTGGAAGTGATCGATGGCCGGCCTGCTGCGCTGGTCTATGAGATGTTGGGACTCGCCCGCGGACTGCTCGAGGAGTCGGGCGGAGTGATCCATGCATGCGTTCTGGGCAGCGGCCTCGACGGCCTAGCGGAGGACCTAATCGCGCACGGTGCGGACAAGGCCTATGTTATCGATGCACCGTTCCTTGCCGCATACCAGGCCGATTTATGGTTGCCAGACTTGGTCGCAGTGATCGGTAAAGTGGAACCGGATGCCGTGATCGTCGGGCATACGCCATTCGGTGCAGACTTGGCGCCCCGTCTGGCTTTTCGCCTCGGCACCGTCGTTGCCACAGGATGCAACCGTGCTTCCGTCGAGGGCGGCAAACTCCACCTGACACGTCCTTGCTACGGGGGCAAAGCTGAAGAAGTCGTGTCCTTTCTAACCTCACCCGCCGTGTTCACAGTGAAGCCAAAATGCTTCAGCCCAAGTCCTACGAAGGACAACCGGGGCGGAGAGATTGTGCGACTGGAATCGGTCCTCGACCCGGCGTCCGTTCGGACGAGAGTACGCGAGGCCCGGCGCGAGGTGGGCGATGGCGACAGGCTGGAGACCGCCAGCACCGTCATTGCCGGAGGTGGTGGCATGAAGGGGCCCCGAGGCTTCGAACTTGCCGGACGGCTTGCGGACCTCCTTGGGGGTGCGGTGGGGGCAAGCCGCGTCGCTTGCGATCTGGGGTGGTGCCCACCTTCGTGGCAAATCGGTCTCTCAGGCAAGACCATAGCCCCCGAGCTCTATTTCGCCATCGGCATTTCCGGCGCCGGCCAGCACATGGCCGGATGCGGGAACGCCAAGACCATCATCGCCATCAACACCGATCCCCATGCACCGATCTTCCGCTATGCAAGATACGGCATCGTTGGCGATTGCCATGACGTGATGCCGGCATTGATAGAAAAGATCGAAGCGCGTCGAAAGTGAACGTTAGCGCCGTTGCCGGAGGAGGAAGAGCATGCTGACCTACGACGCGAAAGCTGTTGCTCGTTTGGAGAAAATCTATTCGACTCGACAGATTGTCGACCAACGTCGTCGTTTTCGCGGGATCGTCTCGGCACGTCCGGGTGAATTCGGTTTGGATGTGGGCTGCGGCGTCGCGTATCTCGCGTGCGAACTGGCCAAGGAAGTCGCGCCCAGGGGACGAATCGCGGCAATCGACAGGAGCGGCGAAGCGGTCCGCGCCTCGAAGGTCCGTGTCGCCAAAGAAGAACTTGACGGGATCATTGATGTTCGGCTTGGCGACGCTACAAAATTGGAATTTCCCGATGAAACTTTCGATTTCGTGGTTGGTGCACAGGTCTACTGCTATGTTTCAGACGTTGCTCGCGCCATACGGGAGGCTGCGCGCGTACTAAGAAAGGGCGGTCGCCTGGTGGTCCTCGACTCTGATTGGGATATGTGCGTCTGGGCGTCCAAAGATCCCTCGCTCACCCGCCGCGTCATTGCTGCGCGAGGGGCAGCTCAATTTGCCCATGCGCACCTTCCGCGTGAGGTGCACGCGCTTGTCCGGGCTGCAGGAATGGCCCTCAGTGATGCGCAATCCTTCTCGATCATCGAGACACGCTACGACCCTGATTCGTACAGCGTAGGCATCATTCCATCGACGTGCGAGGCTGCGCTGAAGCACGGCATTTCGCCGGAGGAGGTCGGGCGGTGGGCAGAAGATCTCCGATCCCGGACAACACAGGGTGAATGGTTCTTTTGTCTGAACCGGTTCGTCTTTACGGCGACAAAGTAGTAGCGCAGTTACCACACCGCGATGCTTCACCACGGAATCGGCGTGCCGTCATGGTTGAGGAAGCGCCCGGAGTCGCCCGGCTCGAGGCCTTCGATCACCTTGCGCAGCCCGCGCACCGATTCCTCGGGCGAGAGCGGCGCGCCCTTGCCGCCCATGTCGGTCCTCACCCACCCCGGGCTGAGCGCCACCACGATGATGCCGCGATCGGCCAGCGCGACCGACAGTCCCTTGGCGAGCGCGTTCAGCGCCGCCTTGCTGGTCGCGTACGGCAGCGTGTGGCCCGAGGCTTCCGTGATCGAGCCCAGGCGGCTCGACATGAAGGCGACCACCCTGCGGTCGCTTGCCGCCACGTTCTCGACGAACGCTTCGGCCACCGCGGCCGCGCCGAGCAGGTTCACGCGCAGCACTTCCTCCCAGGAATCGTAGTCGAAGCTCCCCAGCGCCGTGCCGCGCTTGCCGGCGATGCCGGCGTTGCAGAGCAGGAGGTCGATAGGAACGCCCTTGAGTCCGGCTGCGAACTGTCTTATTCCGGAGTAATCCGTGACGTCGAACTCGCGGCGCGTCGTGCCGATGGCGCGCCAGCCGTCGGACTCATACTGCCGCGCGAGCTCTTTTCCGATGCCCCGGCTTGCGCCGGTGATCAGAACGGTGCCGCTAGAGCGCGTCGACGACGGCCCGGGTGACATCCCTGGTGCGCGCGCTGCCGCCGAGATCGGGGGTGAAGACCTTCTTCGCCGTCACCGCCTCGATCGCTTTCATGAGGCGCGCAGCCGCCTTCGCCTCGCCGAGGTGCTCGAGCATCATCGAGGCGGTCCAGAAGGTGGCGATCGGGTTCGCGATGCCCTTGCCGGTGATGTCGAAGGCCGAGCCGTGGATCGGCTCGAACATCGAGGGAAAGCGCCGCTCGGGGTTGAGGTTGGCGGTGGGCGCGATGCCCAGCGACCCGGAGAGCGCGGCGGCGAGGTCCGAGAGGATGTCGGCGTGCAGGTTGGAGGCGACGATGGTGTCCAGGCTTCCCGGCTTCAGCACCATGCGGGTAGTGACCGCGTCGACGAGGATCCTGTCCGTTTTTACCTCCGAGTACTCCTTTGCAACGGCAAAGAAAATCTCATCCCACAGCACCATGCCGTGGCGCTGGGCGTTCGACTTGGTCACCAGCGTGAGCTGCTTGCGCGGGCGCTTGCGCGCCAGCTCGAAGGCGAAACGGTGCACGCGCTCGACGCCCTTGCGCGTGAACACCGAGGTCTCGGTCGCGACCTCGTCCGGCAGCCCTGCGTGCACGCGCCCGCCCGAGCCCGAGTACTCGCCCTCGGTGTTCTCCCGCACGATGACCCAGTCGATCAGATTGGAATTGGAAAGAACACTCGTAACCCCGGGTAAGACGCGCGCCGGCCGCACGTTGGCGTACTGGTCGAAGCCCTGGCAGATCGGCAGGCGCAGGCCCCAGAGCGAGACATGGTCGGGCACGTCGGGGGCGCCCACCGCGCCGAAGAAGATCGCATCGAACTTCTTCAGCTCGTCGAGGCCGCCTTCCGGGATGTAGCGACCGGTCTCGAGGTAGCGCTTCGAGCTCCAGTCGAAATGCGTGAATCTCACCGCGAAGCCTTCCGGGGAGGAAAGCTTCTCGACCACTTCGATCCCCGCGGGAATGACCTCGTTGCCGATCCCGTCGCCGGGAATCGACGCGATGCGGTAGGTCTTCAAGCCGCTTGCTTGGACTGGGCGCGCACCGCTTCGGCCACGGCCGCGCCGACTTGCGCGCTGCTCGCCTTGCCTTTCATGTCCGGGGTATGCGGGCCGGAGACGATCACCTGCTCGATCGCGCGCACCACGTCGGCCGCCGCCTGCGGGTGGCCGAGGTGCTCGAGCATCAGCGCCCCCGACCAGATCGCGGCGATCGGGTTGGCGATCTTCCTGCCGGCGATGTCGGGCGCCGAGCCGTGCACCGGCTCGAAGATCGACGGCGCGGTGCGCTCGGGGTTGATGTTGCCGGAGGCGGCGATGCCGATCGTGCCGGCGGTCGCGGGTCCCAGGTCGGAGAGGATGTCGCCGAACAGGTTCGAGGCCACGATCACGTCGAAGCGCTCGGGGTTGAGCACCATCTGGATGGTCAGGCCGTCGACGTGGTACTGATCCGTCCTTACATCACCATAGCCTTTGCTGATCTCCGCGAACCGTTCATCCCAGTAAGGCATGGTGATGGTGATGCCGTTCGACTTGGTGCACGAGGTGAGGTGCTTGCCGCGCTTGCGCGCGAGCTCGAAGGCGTACTTGAGGATGCGGTCCACGCCCTTGCGCGTGAAGATCGCCTGCTGCATCGCCGCCTCGCGCTCGGTGCCCTCGAAGATGCGCCCGCCGACGTTGCCGTACTCGCCCTCGGTGTTCTCGCGCACCACCACGTAGTCGATGTCGCCGGGCTTGCGGCCGGCGAGCGGGCAGGGCAGGCCTTCGAACAGGCGCACCGGGCGCAGGTTCACGTACAGGTCGAACCAGCGCCGGAAGTTGATGAGCAGGCCCCAGGCGGAGATGTGGTCGGGAACGATCGCCGGGTTGCCGACCGCGCCGAAGTACACCGCGTCGAACTTGCGCAGGATGTGCTGGGCGTCGTCGGGGCACATCTTGCCGTGCGAGCGGTACCAGTCGCAGCTCCAGGGAAACTCCTGCCACTTGAAGCGCAGGCCGTGCCGCGCGCCGGCGGCTTCCAGCACGCGCACGCCCTCGGGGATCACCTCGCGGCCGATGCCGTCCCCGGGAATGACCGCAATGGAATGCTCTTTCATGGCTGCGCAGTATATAGAATCGCCGCATGCGCTTCGCGGCGATCGAAACCTCGACGCAGTGGTGCTCGGTCGCGCTGTGGTCCGACGGCGAGATCGCCTCGATCGAGCGCCGGGCGGGCAACCGCCATTCGGAGCTGGTTCTGCCGATGCTTGAACGGCTTCTAGCAGAAAAGAAAATTTCCTTTCAGGACCTCGATTCGGTTGCCTTCGGCGCCGGGCCAGGGTCGTTCACCGGGCTGAGGATCGCCTGCGCGCTCGCCCAGGGGCTCGCGCTGCCGCGCGCGCTGCCGGTGCTCGGCGTCTCGACGCTCGAGGCGCTGGCGGAGGAATCGGGCGCCCGCCGCGTGGCGGCGTGCATCGATGCGCGGATGCGCGAAGTGTATTATGCGGCGCTCGAAAGGCAGGGGGCGGGCTGGCGCGAGGTGGTGCCGGCGCAATGCGTCGCGCCGCAGGATGCACCCAGGCCGCCGGGCGAAGGATGGGTGGGTTGCGGCAGCGGCTTCGAGGTCTACGGCGATCTGGGGTTCGCGCGCACCTTGGCGCAGGTCCATCCCACCGCCGCCGCGGTGGCAGCGCTCGCCGCGCCGCGCTTCGCCGCGGGCGAGGGGGTGGATGCGGCGCTCGCCGCGCCCGTTTACCTGCGCGACAAGGTGGCGCTGACCAAGCAGGAGCAGGAGGCGAGATGAGCGCGGTCCTCAAGGATGAACGCCCCGCAGTCCCTTCGCTCGGTCCGATGCGCGGGCAGGACCTGGCCGAGGTCATGGCGATCGAGGACGCGATCTATTCGCACCCCTGGACGCGCGGCAATTTCGCCGACTCGCTGCGCGCCGGCTACGAGTGCCGGGTGCTGAGGCTCTCGGGCGAGCTGATCGGCTACTTCGTGCTGATGGTGGCCGCGGGCGAAGCGCATCTTCTCAATCTCTCGGTCGCGGCGCGCCATCAGCGCAGCGGCCACGGCGCGGCGCTGCTGCGCGAGGCCGGCGCCCTTGCGCACCGGCTCGGCGCGCGCAGCCTGTTCCTCGAGGTGCGCCCGAGCAACCGCGCGGCGCAGGCGCTGTACACGAGGTTCGGCTTCCGCAGGGTCGGCGTCAGGCGCGCGTACTACCCGGCGCACGCCGGGCGCGAAGACGCGCTGGTCCTCGCCCTGCCGCTGCAATGAGCCGGCGCGAGGAATTCCTCGCCGAGATGGGCCTCGCGCCGATCTGGCGCCTGAGGAACAAGGAAAAGCCGCGGCAAGAAGAGGCTTGTTCCGATTCCCGCAAAGGCTGGATCGAGCTCAAGCAGGCCGTCCCGGCGTGCACCGCGTGCTCCCTGCACAAGTCGCGCAAGCAAACGGTGTTCGGCGTGGGCGACGAGCAGGCCGACTGGATGCTGATCGGCGAGGCACCGGGCGCCGAAGAGGACCGCCTGGGCGAGCCCTTCGTCGGCCAGGCGGGGCGGCTGCTCGACAACATGCTCGCCGCGATCGGCCTCAAGCGCGGCGAGAACGTCTACATCGCCAACGTCCTCAAGTGCCGGCCGCCGGGCAACCGCAACCCGGCGCCCGAGGAAGTGGCGAAGTGCTCGCCGCACCTGCGCGGCCAGATCGAGCTGATCGCGCCGAAGCTGATCGTCGCGATGGGGCGCTTCGCGGCGCAGACGCTGCTCAACACCGACGCCAGCATCGCCAGCCTGCGCGGCCGCGTGCACGCCTATGCCGGCGTGCCGCTGGTCGTCACCTATCACCCGGCCTACCTGCTGCGCAACCTGCCCGACAAGGCGAAGGCCTGGGAGGACCTCGTTTTCGCGCGCAAGACCATGGCCGGCCTGTAAGGCGCGCCGTTACTTGTCGTCGCGCCTGGCCTGGGTGACTTCGCGGGCGAAGAACCAGCGCACGTAACCGACCATCGCGCAAGCCCCGGCCACCCAGGCGGCGAGAGCGAGCCCGGTGAGGGCGGCGGAGACCAGCACGTTCGCCTGAGCCAGCACCGCGCCCCCGGCGCCGGCAGCGAAGAGCGCCAGGCCCACCAGCATCGGCTTCCATCGGTCCCGGCCCGGCGCAAGCAGCGCGCGCAGATGGTCGGTCGGCGACATCAGACGCGATCGCGCCAAAGCGCGGCGAGCTCGATGGCGCTTCGATTCACCCACATGGAAAGACCGAAGGCGCTGCCGCTTCGCTTCTGGCAGTCGGTGCAATGGCAGGGGTAGACCGTGAGCGGCTCTTCGGTGACGCGGTAGCGGGTCGCGTCGCATAGGCACCGGCCAGTATAGGGAAGAGGCATACCCGCGACCTTAGCATTCCGGAAAGCGCGAAGCATTCCCTAAAAAAACGTGGTCTGTCCCTGATTTTGCCTCTGATTTTGCCTTACTCGGACTTGAGGCGCGGGTGGTGCGGGTCCTCGGCGCGCGCGAAGGCGAGCAGGCGCTCGACCTCTTCGCCGTGCACGCGCCGGGTGCGCCAGTACCAGAGCTGGACCGCGCTCATGGTGCCCGCGACGAACAGGCCGAACGCCACGATCACCAGGTAGATCGAGAAGCTCCTGTGCAGCAGCAGCGAGTAGAGCGCGATCATCACCAGGATCGAGGCGTTCTCGTTGAAGTTCTGCACCGCGATCGAGCGGCCGGCGCCCACCAGGTGGTGGCCGCGGTGCTGCAGCAGGGCGTTCATCGGCACCACGAAGAAGCCCGCCAGGGCGCCGATGATCACCATCAGCGCCACCGCCAGCCAGACCTGGGTGACGAAGATCATGGCGATCACGATCAGGCCCATGGCGATGCCGAGCGGGATCACTCGCACCGCGCGGTCGAGCGCCACCCAGATCGAGGCCAGCACCGCGCCGACGGCGATGCCGAGCGCGGTGACGCCCTGCAGGATCGCCGCGCGGGAGAGGTCGAAGGCGAGCGCGCTGCGCGCCCATTCGATGACGATGAACTGCAGCGTCGCGCCGGCGCCCCAGAAGAGCGTCGTCACCGCGAGCGAGATCTGGCCGAGGCGGTCGCTCCACAGGTGCACGACGCAGCGCCAGAAGTCCTTGAGCGTGTCGACGGGGTGGCTGGGCAGCGGCTTGAGCGCCACGCCGGTGCGCGGGATCTCGAGGTTGAAGAGCGCGGCGATGGCGTAGACCGCGATGATCAGCGCGATCGCGGCCTCGGCACCGCTGTCGATGCCCGTGTCGATGAGCGGCAGGTCGAAGGCGAGTATCACCGAGGAGACGCGCGCGTGGATCAGGATGCCGCCGAGCATGGTGCCGAGGATGATCGAGGCCACCGTCAGGCCCTCGATCCAGCCGTTGGCGATGACCAGCTTCTGGTGCGGCAGGTACTCGGTGAGGATGCCGTACTTCGCCGGCGAATAGGCGGCCGCGCCCAGCCCGACCACGGCGTAGGCGGCGAGCGGGTCGGCGCCGAACAGCATCATCGCGCAGCCCACGATCTTGACGCTGTTGGCGATGAACATCACAGCGCCCTTCGGCAGCCGGTCGGCGAAGGCCCCGACGTAGGGCGCGAGCGCGACGTAGGACACGACGAAGAAGAACTTCAGGTAGGGCGTGAGCCAGGAGGGCGCGTCGGCCTGCATCAGCAGCGCGATCGCCGCCACCAGCAGCGCATTGTCGGCGAGCGACGAGAAGAACTGCGCCGCCATGATGATGTAGAAGCCGGAGTTCACCAGGTCGGATCTTTTGAGGCGCGGCCGGGGTTTATAGCACAATAAGCCGCGATGCCCCGACCCATCCGCGCGACGATCTCGGCCGGCGCCCTGGCGCACAACCTCATGGTCGCGAAGGCCTACGCGAGCGGGGCGAGGCTCTGGGCGGTGATCAAGGCGAACGCCTACGGCCACGGGCTGGAGCGCGCCGCGCGCGCGCTCGAGGCCGCCGACGGCTACGCGCTGCTCGACTTCCAGGAGGCGGCGCGCCTGCGCGTCGCCGGCATCGACAGGCCGCTGCTGATGCTCGAGGGTTTCTTCAAGCCGGCCGACGTCGCGCTGCTGCACAAGTACGCCCTCACGCCGGTGATCCACAACTCCGAGCAGGTGGAGATGCTGCGGCTCGCCGCGCTGCCGGGGGAGATCGACGTCTACCTCAAGGTGAACAGCGGCATGAACCGCCTCGGCTTCACCGTCGACAGCCTGCGCCCCGCCTACAACGCCATCCGCCTGCACCCGCAGGTGAGGAACATCACGCTCATGACCCACTTCGCCGATGCCGACGGCGCGGGCGGGGTCAAGGCGCAGCTCGACTGGTTCAACGAGCTGACCAAGCCGTTCGAGGCCGGGCAGCGCAGCCTCGCCAACTCGGCCGCGCTGATCGCCTTCCCCGAGACGCGCGCCGACTGGGTGCGGCCCGGGATCATGCTCTACGGCTGCTCGCCGTTTTCGGATCGCAGCGCCGCCTCCCTCGGCCTGAAGCCCGCGATGACGCTCGGCTCGGAGATCATCGCCACCCAGCATCTGCAGCCCGGCGAGCGCATCGGCTACGGCTTTTCCTACGAGGCGGTGGGCGAGATGACGATCGGCGTGGTGGCCTGCGGCTACGCCGACGGCTACCCGCGCCACGCGCCGAGCGGCACGCCGGTGCTGGTCAACGGAAAGCGCGCGCGCATCGTTGGACGAGTATCGATGGACATGCTCTGCGTCGACATCAGCGACATCCCCGAGGCCTACATCGGCACGCCGGTGACGCTCTGGGGCGAAGGGCTGTCCGCCGACGAGGTCGCCGCCGCGGCCGGCACGCTCAGCTACGAGCTCCTTTGCGCGCTGGCCGCGCGCGTCCCGGTCAGCGAGGTCGCTTGAAGAGAAAGACGGCGTACGTCTGCTCCGAGTGCGGCGCGAGCGCGCTGCAGTGGTTCGGCGCCTGCCCGTCCTGCGGCGCAGCCGGGACGCTGAGCGAGACCGTCACGGAGAGGGGTAGTAGCGCATCAAAAGGGAAAATACCGACCGTCGCCCTTGCCGAGCTTCAGCCCAGGGAGCTCGAGCGCATCCCGAGCGGCATGGCCGAGCTCGACCGCGCCCTCGGCGGGGGCCTGGTGCCGGGGCAGGTAGCGCTGCTCGGCGGCGATCCCGGCATCGGCAAGTCGACGCTTCTCCTGCAGGCCCTGTCCTCGATCTCCAGGGCCGGCCTCTACGTCACCGGCGAGGAATCCGCCGAGCAGGTGGCGATGCGCGCGCGGCGCCTGGCGCTCGACCCCGGCGGGATGCGGCTGCTCGCGGAGACGCAGCTCGAGCGCGTGCTCGGCGCGCTCGAGGGCGCTCGGCCGGGGGTCGCGGTGATCGACTCGATCCAGACGCTGTGGTCTGAGGCGCTGCAGTCGGCGCCCGGGTCGGTGGCGCAGGTGCGAGAGTGCGCCGCGCAGCTCACGCGCCACGCCAAGCGCGCCGGCACCGCGCTGCTGCTCATCGGCCACGTCACCAAGGAAGGCGCGATTGCCGGCCCGCGCGTGCTCGAGCACATCGTCGACACGGTGCTGTACTTCGAAGGCGATCCCCACTCCTCGTTCCGGCTGGTGCGCGCGGTCAAGAACCGCTTCGGCGCGGTGAACGAGCTCGGCGTGTTCGCCATGACCGAAAGCGGACTGAAGGGCGTGAGCAATCCGTCGCGCCTTTTCCTGTCGAGCCACGAAAAGCCGGTGCCGGGCTCCTGCGTGCTCGCGACGCTCGAGGGCACGCGCCCGCTGCTGGTGGAGATCCAGGCGCTGGTCGATGCCGCGCACTCGCCCAACCCGCGCCGGCTCTCGGTCGGCCTGGAGCAGAACCGGCTCGCCATGCTGCTCGCGGTGCTGCACCGGCACGCCGGCATCGCCACCTGGGAGCAGGACGTGTTCGTCAACGCGGTGGGCGGGGTGCGCATCGCCGAGCCGGCCGCGGACCTCGCGGTCTGCCTTGCCGTGGTCTCTTCCTTTTCCGACAAGCCCATCTCGCCCAGGGTGGCGGTCTTCGGCGAGATCGGCCTCGCCGGCGAGGTGCGGCCGGCGCAGCGCGGCCAGGACCGCTTGCGGGAGATCGCCAAGCTCGGCTTCGAGAAGGTCGTTATTCCAAAATCAAATCTTCCGAAGGGAAAGATCGTCGGACTGGAAATCGTCGCGGTCGAGCGCATCGACCGGGCGGTCCAGCTGCTCAGAGACCTTTAGCGCGGCGCGCACGCCGCTGCGCACCGCGGCCTCGAGCGTGGGCGGATAGTCCGCATCGGTGTAGTCGCCGGCCAGGAACACACCCGGAATCGCCGTTTCAGTTCCAGGTCTGGTCACTCCCACCCCGCAAGTGATGGTCGCGCGCTTCTCGGCGATGACCCGGCTCCAGGCCGGCGCCGGAAGGTCCTTTACGACCTGCATCATTTCGTGGTGGCAGCGCTCGGCCACTTCCTCGAGCGCCATCTGCTGGTGGTCGCCCTGCGCGCTGATCACGCAGGCGAGCCGGCCGCGCTCGCCGAGCAGCGCGCCGCGATCGAACACCCACTGCACCAGTCCGTCGGCGAGCCCGAGCATCGGGAAGGGCAGCTTCACCTGCTCGGGATACTGCAGGTAGCAGGTGTAGATCGGCTGGTAGCTGTAGTCGAGCGCGAGGTCGGGAAGCAGGGTCCCCAATTGATGGGGCCCGACCGCGACGATGACCGCAGCAAACTGGTTTTTCAGTCGCTGGACATCCTGTACCGCGGATCGAAGGTGGAGTTCTCCCCCGTGCTTCTTCACGAACTCGGCGGCGGGCTCGGGAAACAGACGCGACAGGTCGACGCGCGGCAGCAGCAGGTCGGCGGCGTCGGCCTCGCCGGCGAGCGTGTCGCGCAGCACCGCGAGGAATACCCTCGCCGAGGCGATGGCGCTCGGCGTGTTGAGCGCCGACACGCACAGCGGCCGCCACAGGTAGTGGCCGATCGCCCCGTCCTGGCCGTGCTGCAGCAACAGCTGGTCGACCGGGAGATCCTCTTTCACGGTGAAGTTCGCCTTTCTCAATGCAGCGAGGAAGCGCAGCGCGCCGAGCCGCTCGGCGAACGGCACGCCGCGCGCCGCGAGCAGGCCGGCCGCGAGGCCGAGCGGCGCGGGCAGCCACAGCGCGCGCAGCTGGAACTTGCCGGGATAGCGGATCTCGAGCGGCAGGCGCAGCAGCGCGCTCTGCGGCACGCCGACGCTGCGCATCAGGCGGAACAGCTCCGAGTAGGCGCCGATCAGGATGTGCTGGCCGTTGTCGAGCTCGGCGCCTTGCGAGAGCACGCGGCGCGCGCGGCCGCCGGGTACCGCGCCCGACTCGAACACGGTGACCGGCACGCCGCGCCCAGCGAGGGTCACCGCGGCCGCCATGCCGGCATAGCCGGCGCCGACGATCGCTACGCGGCGAGCCATGTCCTGCAAGCGATGAAGAGCTTGCGCAGCGGCGTGAGCGACGTCCTTTGGGTGAGCACGCGGAAGCCGTCGCGCTCGATCTCCTCGAGCAGGGCGCGGTAGATCGCGGCCATGATGAGCCCGGGGCGCTGCGCCTTGCGGTCGGCGGCCGGCAGCAGCTCGAGCGCCTGCCGGTAGTGCTGCCGGGCGCGCCCGGCCTCGAAGCGCATCAGGCTGCGGAACTCGTCCGACTCGCGCGACTGCAGGATGTCCGCCGCCGGCACGCCGTGCTCCTTCAGGTCCGCCATCGGCAGGTAGATGCGGTTCTTGCGCGCGTCCTCGCCGACGTCGCGGATGATGTTGGTGAGCTGGAAGGCGATGCCGAGCTCTTTCGCGTACTGCAGCGTGCGCGCGTCGCAGTAGCCGAAGATGCCTGCCGCGAGCATGCCGACCACCCCCGCGACGCGGTAGCAGTAGCGCTCGAGGCCCGGCCAGTCGAGGTAGCGCGTCTGCGTGAGGTCCATCTCCATGCCGTCGATGATCTCGTTCAGGCGCTCGGGGCTGACGGCGAAGCTGTCCTTGAAAGGCTCCAGTGCCCGGGTCACCGGATGCTGCGGCTTGCCGGCGCAGAGGTTCGCGATCTCCGCGCGCCACCATGCGAGCTTGACCGCCGCGCGCTGCGCATCGCTCGCCTCGTCGACCGCGTCGTCGACCTCGCGGCAGAAGGCATAGAGCGCGGTGATCGCGCGCCGGCGCTCGGGCGGCAGGAAGAGGAACGAGTAATAGAAGCTCGAGCCGCTCGCCGCCGCCTTCTGCTGACAGTACTCGTCGGGGCTCATACCGCCCTCAGCAGCATCAGCGGCCAGTCGAAGGCGCGCAGCACGGGACGTCGGCGAAACACGTCGTAGCCCGCGCGCTCGATCTTCTCGAGGATGCGCAGCCCTCCTTGCACGGTGGCGCGGATCTCCAGGCCGACACGGCCGGGCAGGGCGCGGCCCAGGGGTGCTCCTGAAAGAATCATCCTGCGGGAACGCTCGACTTGATATCTCATCAGAGCCTGCCACGCCGCATCGCAGGTCTTGTCCGCCAGGTGCCGCTCGCCCACGCCGTGCGCCGCCATCTCGTCCTGCGGCAGGTAGACGCGCCCCCTGGCGTAGTCGAGCTCGAGGTCCTGCCAGAAGTTGATGAGCTGCAGCGCCGAGCAGATCGCGTCGGAGCAGCTCAGCTCTGAGTCAGTCGTTCGTTTGAACAGGTGCAGCAGCAGCCGGCCGACCGGGTTGGCCGAGCGGCGGCAATAGTCGAGCAGCTCCGCGAAATTCGCGTAGCGCTGCTTCGTCACATCCTGCGAGAACGCGTCCAGCAGGTCGGCAAATAGCTGAGGCGGAAGGGAATGCTCGCGGATTATGCCGGCGAGGTCGCGAAAAAGCGCGTCAGTGGGGGTATTTCCCTGCGAAATTGAAATGATTCCTTTTCTGTACGCATGCAGCTTCGCCAGCCGCTCGGCAGGCGGATCGTCGCCCTCGTCGGCGAAGTCGTCGGCGCTGCGCGCGAAGCGATAGATGATGGAAATTGGCTCGCGCAGCTTCGGCGGCAGTAGGAGCGAAGCGACCGGGAAGTTCTCGTAATGGCCGAGCGCCATCAGGATTCAGTTCACAAAGGCAGCATAGGTATAATACGTTGTTTTTTAAATCCGTTTTGGCGAAGGTGGCGGAATTGGCAGACGCACCAGACTTAGGATCTGACGCCGCAAGGCATGAGGGTTCGAGTCCCTCCCTTCGCACCAGCTGAACAAATGAGAGAACGATCGGGGCGATGGCAAACGTAGAAACGCTGGGCACGCTCGAGCGGCGCGTGTCGATGAGCCTGCCGGTCGAGGACATCGACCGGCAGGTGGACGAGCGCCTGAAGAAGCTGGCGCGCAACGTGAAGATGCCGGGATTCCGGCCCGGCAAGGTGCCGCTCAAGCTGGTCGCGCAGACCTACGGCCCGCAGGTGCGCTCGGAAGTGCTCGGCGACGCGGTGCAGAAGGCCTTCAGCGACGCGGTGAGGGAGGCGAACCTCAAGGTCGCCGGCTACCCGCGCATCGAGAAGAAGGGCGATCTCGAGTTCAGCGCGACCTTCGAGATCTACCCCGAGGTGAATGTGGGCGACCTCTCCGCGGCGTCGATCGAGCGCCCGCGCGTGGCGGTCGACGAGGCGGCGCTCGACAGGACGATCGGCATCCTGCGCAAGCAGCGCACGCAATTCGTCGCCGCGACCCGCCCGGCGCAGGACGGCGACCGCCTGACGCTCGACTTCCAGGGCACGATCGAGGGCCAGCCCTTCGAGGGCGGAAGCGCGCAGGGCTTCGTGTTCCTGCTCGGCGAGGGCCGCATGCTGCCGGAGTTCGACGCCGCGGCGCGCGGCATGTCGGCGGGCGAGGAAAAGACTTTCGAATTGAAGTTCCCCGACGACTATCACGGCAAGAACGTGGCCGGCAAGAAAGCCGTTTTCAATCTGAAATTGCACAAGGTCGAAGCGCCGCAACTGCCCGAGCTCGATGCAGAATTCGCCAAGTCGCTCGGCGTGGCCGACGGCGACCTGGCAAAAATGCGCGCCGACATCCGTGCCAACGTCGAGCGCGAGGTGGCCAAGCGCGTCGAGGCGCGCGTCAAGGCTCAGGCGCTGCAGGCACTGCTCCATGCCGCGCCGCTCGAGCTGCCCAAGTCGCTGGTGCAGATGGAGGCGCAGAGCCTGGTCGAGCGCGCCGGCGCCGACCTGCAGTCGCGCGGCCTGAAGATGGGCGAGGTGCCGCTCGACCCGGCGCATTTCGAGGACACGGCGAAGCGGCGCGTCGCGCTCGGCCTGATCATCGCCGAGCTCGCGCGCGCCGAGAGCCTGCAGCCCAAGCCCGCCGAAGTGCGCGCGCTGATCGAGCAGGAAGCGCAGACCTACGAGAGTCCCGCCGAGGTAGTAAAATGGTTCTATATGCAGCCGCAGCGGCTGCAGGAGATGGAGGGCGTGGCGCTGGAGGCCAACGTGGTGAAATGGGTCCTGTCCAAGGCGAAGGTCGCGGACCAGGACGTCTCGTTCGACGAACTGATGGGCAGCAACGCATGAACTGGCACAAATCGGCGCCTGAAATCAACGACCTCGGCTTGATCCCGATGGTGATCGAGCAGTCGGGGCGCGGCGAGCGCGCCTACGACATCTATTCGCGGCTGCTCAAGGAGCGCGTGGTGTTCCTGGTCGGCCCGGTGAACGAGATCACCGCCAACCTGATCGTGGCGCAGCTCCTGTTTCTCGAGTCGGAGAACCCCGACAAGGACATCTTCTTCTACATCAACTCGCCCGGCGGGTCGGTGTCGGCGGGCCTCGCCATCTACGACACCATGCAGTTCATCAAGCCCGACGTCTCGACGCTGTGCGTCGGCCAGGCGGCCAGCATGGGGGCGCTGCTGCTCGCTGCGGGCGACGCCGGCAAGCGCTTCTGCCTGCCCAACTCGCGCGTCATGATCCACCAGCCGATGGGCGGCTTCTCCGGCCAGGCCTCCGACGTCGAGATCCACGCCAAGGAGATCCTCTACCTGCGCGGCCGGCTGAACGAGATCCTCGCCCGGCATACCAAGCAGACGATCGAGGTCATCCAGCGCGACACCGAGCGCGACTTTTTCCTGGGGGCCGAAGATTCGGTAAAGTACGGGCTGGTGGACAAGGTACTGGTGAGCCGTGAGAACACCTAGAGGCGGGGAGAACAGGTAAGTGTCGGAAAAATCCTCTTCCGGGGAGAAGCTGCTTTACTGCTCCTTCTGCGGCAAGAGCCAGCACGAAGTGCGCAAGCTCATCGCCGGCCCGTCGGTGTTCATCTGCGACGAGTGCATCGAGCTTTGCAACGACATCATCCGGGAGGAGACCGCCTCCGACAAGGGCGGCAAGGGCGCCAAGTCCGACCTGCCCACGCCGCGCGAGATCCGCATCATCCTCGACCAGTACGTGATCGGCCAGGACCAGGCGAAGAAGATCCTCTCGGTCGCGGTCTACAACCACTACAAGCGGCTCAAGCACCTCTCCAAGAACGACGAGGTGGAGCTCGCCAAGTCGAACATCCTGCTCATCGGGCCGACGGGGTCCGGCAAGACGCTGCTCGCCCAGACGCTGGCACGACTGTTGAACGTTCCCTTCGTCATCGCCGACGCCACCACGCTGACGGAAGCGGGCTACGTGGGCGAGGACGTCGAGAACATCATCCAGAAGCTGCTGCAGAACTGCGACTACGACGTCGACAAGGCGAAGCGCGGCATCGTCTACATCGACGAGATCGACAAGATCTCGCGCAAGTCCGACAACCCCTCGATCACCCGCGACGTCTCGGGTGAAGGTGTGCAACAAGCCCTTTTGAAATTGGTCGAGGGCACGATCGCTTCGGTGCCGCCGCAGGGCGGGCGCAAGCACCCCAACCAGGACTTCGTCCAGGTCGACACCACCAACATCCTGTTCATCTGCGGCGGCGCCTTCGACGGGCTGGAGAAGATCGTGCGCAACCGCACCGAGAAGACCGGCATCGGCTTCGGCGCGGAGGTGAAGAGCCCGAAGAACTCCAAGGCCACCTACGACCTGCTGAAGGCCGTCGAGCCCGAGGACCTCATCAAGTACGGCCTGATCCCGGAATTCGTCGGCCGCCTGCCGGTGCTCGCGACGCTGGAAGAGCTCGACGAGCATGCGCTGATCCAGATCCTCACCGAGCCCAAGAACGCGCTCATCAAGCAGTACCAGCGGCTGTTCCACATGGAAGGGGTCGAGCTCGAGATCCGGGTCGCGGCCCTGGGCGCGGTCGCCAAGCGGGCCCTCGCCCGCAAGACCGGCGCGCGCGGCCTGCGCTCGATCCTGGAGACGGTGCTGCTCGACACGATGTACGAGCTGCCGACCCTCGAGAACGTGAGCAAGGTGGTGGTCGACGAGCAGATGATCTCGGCCGACGGCAAGCCGCTGCTCATCTACTCCGACCAGCACAAGGTCGCCGGCAGCTCCGGGTAATACAAAGTAACGTTTTCCGCATTGCAGCGTGCACGAGTTGCGTGTACGCTTTCCCCATTGATTTTTCTAGGGGAACCCTCATCTACCCGGTGCGCTCCAACCCCTTGACGAGGTTAATCTAAATGTCCGAAACGCTGCCCGCCCCCGAAATCGTGCAGTACCCGCTGCTCCCGCTGCGCGACGTGGTGGTGTTCCCCCACATGGTGATCCCGCTGTTCGTCGGGCGGCCGAAGTCCATCAAGGCGATGGAGACCGCGATGGAAGCAGGGAAATCGATCCTGCTGGTGGCGCAGAAGTCGGCGGCGAAGGACGACCCCGGCCCGCAGGACATGTACGCGATCGGCTGCGTGTCGAACATCCTGCAGATGCTCAAGCTGCCCGACGGCACGGTGAAGGTGCTGGTCGAGGGCGGCACGCGGGCGCAGATCCGCGAGGTGATCGACGTGCGCAGCCACTGGATCGCCGAGGCGTCCGCGGTGCCGCTCGAAGGCGCCCCGGCGCCGGAAGTCGAGGCGATGCGCCGCGCGCTGCTTTCGGCCTTCGACCAGTACGTCAAGCTCAACAAAAAGATTCCGCCCGAGATCCTCACCTCGCTCTCCGGCATCGACGAGGCAGGGCGTCTCGCCGATACCGTCGCCGCGCACCTGCCGCTCAAGCTCGAGCAGAAGCAGCAGGTGCTCGAGATGTTCGACGTGAAGAGCCGCCTCGAGCACCTGCTCTCCCAGCTCGAGACCGAGATCGACATCCTGCAGGTCGAGAAGCGCATCCGCGGCCGCGTCAAGCGGCAGATGGAGAAGAGCCAGCGCGAGTACTACCTCAACGAGCAGGTGAAGGCGATCCAGAAGGAGCTCGGCGAAGGCGAGGAAGGCGCGGATCTGGAGGAGATGGAGAAGCGCATCCGCCGCGCCCACATGCCGAAGGACGCGCGCAAGAAGGCCGAAAGCGAGCTGAAGAAGCTCAAGCTCATGTCGCCGATGTCGGCCGAGGCCACCGTGGTGCGCAACTACATCGAGACCATCGTCAACCTGCCCTGGAAGAAGAAGTCGAAGATCTCGCGGGACATCAAGACGGCGCAGGAGATCCTCGACAAGGACCACTACGGCCTGGAGAAGGTGAAGGAGCGCATCGTCGAGTACCTGGCGGTGCAGACGCGCGTCGACAAGATGAAGGCGCCGATCCTGTGCCTGGTCGGCGCGCCCGGCGTGGGCAAGACCTCGCTCGGCCAGTCGATCGCGCGGGCCACCAACCGCAAGTTCGTGCGCATGTCCCTCGGCGGGGTGAGGGATGAGGCCGAGATCCGCGGCCACCGCCGCACCTACATCGGCTCGATGCCGGGCAAGATCCTGCAGAACATGGCCAAGGTGGGCGTGAAGAACCCGCTCTTCCTGCTCGACGAGGTCGACAAGATGGGCATGGACTGGCGCGGCGACCCCTCGAGCGCGCTGCTGGAAGTGCTCGACCCGGAGCAGAACCACACCTTCACCGACCACTACATCGAGGTCGAGTACGACCTGTCGGAGGTGATGTTCGTCGCCACCGCCAACACCCTCAACGTTCCGCCGGCGCTGCTCGACCGCATGGAGGTGATCCGCCTCTCGGGCTACACCGAGGACGAGAAGATGAACATCGCCGTCAAGTACCTGCTGCCCAAGCAGATGAAGAACAGCGGGCTCAAGGACGGCGAGCTGTCGGTATCGGACGCCGCGATCCGGGACATCGTGCGCTACTACACGCGTGAGGCGGGCGTGCGGGCGCTGGAGCGCGAGCTGTCGAAGATCTGCCGCAAAGCGGTGAAGCAGCTGCTCACCGAGCGCCAGGCGGGCGAGGCCAAGCCGCATCGCATCACGGTCACGCCCAAGAACCTCGACAAGTTCCTCGGCGTGCGGCGCTACACCTTCGGCATGGCCGAGAAGCAGAACCAGATCGGCCAGGTCACCGGCCTCGCCTGGACCGAGGTCGGCGGCGAGCTGCTGACCATCGAGACCGTCACCATGCCCGGGAAGGGCAAGACCATCACCACCGGCAAGCTCGGCGAGGTGATGCAGGAGTCCATCCAGGCCTCGCTGTCGGTGGTGCGCA
>Ga0156230_1085_pt1 | contig 19434 bp, 22 predicted proteins | sample RifCSPlowO2_12_FD_107877 | JGI IMG/M metagenome (GOLD analysis project Ga0156230, IMG submission 107877) | Betaproteobacteria bacterium RIFCSPLOWO2_12_FULL_68_19 | reverse complement strand
CGGAGTTACGGCGAGGTTACTCGGGCACCGCCAGACGAAAGGGGCGGCAACAGACAAACCGGACCTACTGCCACCGCGCCACATCTCGACTCTACCTTTTTTCTACAGACTCGTTAGACGCCGGAGCACAGCTCATGCAGATCGTGAGTCTTATATCGCTCGTGTTGGCAGCTGTGCTTGCGCTCGCCTTTGGAGCACGCTACGTGCTAACTAAGGCGTTCATGCCCTATCACGCGGCCGTTCTCGACAAGCCGTGGGCTGTGCTCGAGCCGCGCCTCCAAATCATCATTCTTGGCATGCTCAAGGTGGCAGGTGGTGGCCTCCTGGGCTACGGCTTAGCGCTGCTGTGGCTGTTGCTGCCGCTCCAGCGAGGCGAAGTCTGGGCGGCTTGGGCTGCGCTTTCTGTCTCGCTGGCAGTCGTCGGGCCAATCCTCTATGTCGTCGTGTCGCTGCGTCGTATCGAGCCGAGCGCCAAAACGCCGATCGTTCCGGCGCTCATCGTCTTAGCGTTGGTGGTGGTGGGCACGGCTGCCTCCCTCATTCGGTAACGTCGGTGCGTTTCCTCAGAATGTCGGCGTCTAACTCTAGGTCGAACGGACGGGGGAACCTCATTCGATAAAGTGGACGTACCGCACGGCCCGCCGTTCACCAAAACGTTAGGCCGGGCTACAAATGGTGGCGCGAGGCCAATTCACGGGAATGGTGGGCTTGTATCTCGTCGCAGCTGAGCTTGCTCGCCGTGGATTCATTGCATCTCCCACGTCGCGCAGTGCTCATAGAAGTGGCCCCACTCGTTAAGACAGTTCCGAGGGGTTTCCTAGGTTCAATCCCTGCGGGTTGAGGCTTATCGACGGCGGCGCGCGCGCGGCGGCACGAGCCGCAGAGTAACCAGCGTGGCCGCCGTCCAGGCGACGTAGAGCGTGGTAAAGACCCACTCCGGCGCGCGGTAGTAGAGCAACTGCTGCACCCAGCGGCCGACGAAGGATTCGGCGCGGGCGCCGCCGCGCAGCGCGTCCTCCCACTCGGTGAGCGGGCAGTTCATGCCGACGAGCGCTTCCAGCGCGACGAACGCGATCGCGCCGAGGTGCGCGTAGCGGAACCAGGGGTTGCGCACCCAGCGCCAGCCGAGCGCTGCGCCGAGCCACACCAGCACCAGCCCGCCGACGATGAACAGCACGATCGCGAAGTGAAGGACGAGGAGGGCGTCAGCCGGATTCACGCGCTCGCGCGGGGTCCGCGATCCACTCGCTCCAGGAGCCGGCGTACAGGCGCGCGCCCTTCAGGCCGGCGATCTCCATGGCGAGCAGGTTGTGGCAGGCGGCGACGCCGGAGCCGCAGGAATTCACGACCTCGCTCGCCGGCCGTCCTTCGAGGACGGCCTCGAATTCCCTGCGCAGTTGCGCGGCCGGCTTGAACACGCCTTGCGGCGTCAGGTTGTCGTTGCTGAAGCGGTTGAGCGAGCCGGGAATGCGGCCGGCGACAGGGTCGATGGGCTCGGATTCGCCGCGCCAGCGCGCCGGCGCGCGCGCATCGAGCACGGTCGCCTTGCCGAGATGCCTGGCGACATAGGAAACGTCTACCGCCAGTTCCGGCCGCAGTCTTGCCGCATAGGTCGTCGGGGCGAACTGCGGCACCTCGGCCGTTACGCTGCGGCCTTCCCTGACCCATTTCGCAACACCGCCGTCGAGCACCGCCACGGATTCGTGACCCATCCAGCGCAGCATCCACCACAGGCGCGCCGCCATGGCCCCACTTCCGGCGTCGTAGCACACCACGCGGTCCTCGGGCTCGAGCCCCTGCTGCCCGAGCCAGGCGATGAACGCGCCCGGGTCGGGCAGAGGATGGCGGCCGTTCGTGCCGCTCTTCGGCGCCGAGAGGTCGCGGTCGAGGTGCGCGTACAGCGCGCCCGGGAGGTGCGCTTCGCGGTACTGGCGCTCGCCGAGCTCGGGATTGGCGAGGTCGTGGCGGCAGTCGAAGATGCGCCACGCGCCGAGGCTCGCGCTAAGTTCTTCCGTCGAGACGAGCGTGGAGCCACTCATGGAAATGCACCTCGGCGTCCTCCATCGGCGACTGGTAGGGGCCGGCGTCGTCCAGTCCCTGCTCGTAGAGGGCGCGCCGGCCGCGGTCGAGGCGCCGGCAGATCTCGTGGTCCTCGAGCGCGGTCTCGACGTAGGCCGCCTGCTGCGCGCTCACGAACTCGCGCTCGAACAGCGCGATCTCCTCGGGATAGTAGAACTCGACCACGTTGGTGGTGTGCGTCGGCGCGCGCGCGATGAGATGCGACACCACCAGCACGTTGGGATACCACTCGAGCATCAGGCCGGGATAGTAGGTCATCCACAGCGCGCCCTGCCTGGGCGGCGCGCCGTCGAGGCGGCTGAGGCAGGCCTCGTGCCAGCGCCGGTAGGTGGGCGTGCCCGGCTTGCCGAGGCCCGCTTTCGCCGCGACGATCTGCACCGAGAAATGCTCGCCGTAGTCGACCGTGAAGTTGCCGCAATCGGTGAAGTTTCCCAGGCCCGGGTGGAAGGGCTCGACGTGGTAGACCTCCAGATAGGTCTCGATGAAAGTCTTCCAGTTGACCTCGTACTCGTCCACGCGCACCGAATCGAGCACGTATCCGGCGAAGTCCCAGTCGTGCGCGGTGCTGATGCGCGCCAGGTCGGCGTGCGGGTCGCGCGGCCCGGTGAACAGCAGCCCCTGCCAGCGGGTGAGGGGCTTCGAGCGCAGGCGCACGCAGGGGCTCTCGGGGAAATGCGGCGCTCCGAGCAGGGCGCCGCTCAGGTCGTAGGTCCAGCGGTGCACCGGGCAGACGATGTTCTGCGCGTTGCCGCGGCCGGTGAGCATCAGCCCCTGGCGGTGGCGGCAGACGTTGGAGAGCAGCTCGACCCCCTCGGCATTTCGCACCAGCGCCCACGCGTCGTCGGCCCAGCCCAGGGTGTGATAGTCGCCCGGGCTCGGCACCATCAGCTCGTGGCCGACATAGTTCGGGCCGGCGTCGAACAGCAGTCTCTTCTCGAGCTCGAAGATCTTCGGGTCGAAGTACCACGAGACCGGCAGCTGGGGGCTTGCCGGCCGGACCTGCGCCAGCCGCGCTACCTCGGACATTTCGCTGCAGACCCCTGGTTCGTTGTAAAGCTTCCGGAAAAACAGTATTTTACTCAAAGATGAGCAAGCCTTCGGGCGAGCTTTCCTTCGAGAAAGCGCTCGCCGAGCTGGAAAAAATCGTCACCCGCATGGAAAGCGGCGAACTGTCGCTCGAGGAGGCGCTCGCCACCCACAAGCGCGGGCTCGAGCTCGCGCGCTTGTGCCAGGGCCGCCTGGAGGCCGCCCAGCAGCAGGTCAAGGTGCTCGAAGGCGAAGTCCTGAAACCCCTGTCTGCCGCCGCCGAGCCCGGTGAAGGCGACTGAGTCCGATTTCCACGCCTGGATGGGAGGCGTGCAGACGAGGATGGAGTCCACCCTGGCGCGGCTGCTCCCGCAGCCCCAGGTCGCGCCGGCCCGGCTGCACCAGGCCATGCGCTACGCCGTGCTGGAAGGCGGCAAGCGGGTGCGCCCGCTGCTGGCATTCGCCGCCGGCGAGCTCGCGGGCGCGGCCGCCGAGCGGCTCGAGATCGCCGCCGCCGCGGTCGAGCTGGTGCACGCCTACTCGCTCGCGCACGACGACCTGCCGTGCATGGACGACGACGTGCTCAGGCGCGGCAAGCCGACGGTGCACGTCCAGTACGGCGAGGCCACGGCGCTGCTGGCCGGCGACGCGCTGCAGTCGCTCGCCTTCCAGCTGCTCGCCGAGCACCGGCTCGCGGACGATGCGCGCGCGCAGCTCGAGATGGTGCGCGCGCTCGCGGCGGCCGCGGGCTCGCGCGGCATGGCGGGCGGCCAGCAGATCGACCTCGAGGCCACGGGCACCGCGCTCAGCGTTCCGGCGCTCGAGTTCATGCACATCCACAAGACCGGCGCGCTGATCCGGGCGGCGGTGGCGCTCGGCGCGGCCTGCGGCAGCTTGCCGGACGGGGAGCGCCAGGCGCTCGACCGGTACGCGAAGGCGGTCGGCCTCGCCTTCCAGGTGGTCGACGACATCCTCGACGCCGAGGCGAGCACCGCGACGCTCGGCAAGACCGCGGGCAAGGACTCCAGGCAGGGCAAGCCGACCTACGTCTCGGCCATGGGCATCGCACGCGCGCGCGAGCTGGCCGAGACGCTGCGCGCCCAGGCGCAGTCGGCCCTGCAAGGCTGCGGCAGCCGCGCGCGACGGCTCGCGGCGCTCGCGGACTTCATCGTTCTGAGAAAATTCTAGCGATGAGCACCCTCGCGGGCGACCTGCCGGCCGACGGCTACAATCCATCGATGTACGAGCTGCTGAAGACGATCGACGATCCTTCGCAGCTGCGCGCGCTCGAGCGCCGGAGCCTCGGGCAGCTCGCCGACGAGCTGCGCGCCTTCGTGCTCGAGTCGGTATCGAAGACCGGCGGGCACCTCTCGTCCAACCTCGGCACGGTCGAGCTCACCATCGCGCTGCACTACGTGTTCGACACGCCCGAGGACCGCATCGTGTGGGACGTCGGGCACCAGACCTATCCGCACAAGATCCTCACCGGGCGGCGCGAGGCGATGGCGCGCCTGCGCATGCTCGAGGGCATCTCGGGCTTCCCGCGCCGCAGCGAGTCGCGCTACGACACCTTCGGCACCGCGCATTCCTCGACCTCGATCTCGGCGGCGCTGGGAATGGCCGCTGCGACAAAATTGAAAAATGAAAAAAGGCATTGCATCGCCGTGATCGGCGACGGCGCGATGTCCGCCGGCATGGCCTACGAGGCGATGAACAACGCCGGCGCGATGGACGTCGACCTGCTGGTGATCCTCAACGACAACGAGATGTCGATCTCGCCGCCGGTCGGCGCGCTCACCAACTACCTGGCGCGCCTGCTCTCGGGGCGCGTCTACTCGAGCGCGCGGCGCGCGAGCGAGCACCTGCTCAAGCGCGTGGGCGTCTGGGAGCTGGCGCGGCGCGCCGAGGAGCACGTCAAGGGCATGGTCACGCCCTCGACGCTGTTCGAGGAGTTCGGCTTCAACTACCTCGGTCCGATCGACGGCCACGACCTCGACGCGCTGATCCCGACGCTCGCCAACATCAAGAAGCTGAAGGGCCCGCAGTTCCTGCACGTGATCACGCGCAAGGGCCAGGGCTACAAGCTCGCCGAGGACGACCCGATCGCCTACCACGGCCCGGGGAAGTTCGACCCCGCCGAGGGCCTGAAGAAGAGCGCGGGCGGCCGGCCGACCTACTCGCAGGTGTTCGGCGAGTGGCTGTGCGACATGGCGGCGGCCGAGCCGCGCCTCGTGGCGGTGACCCCGGCGATGCGCGAAGGCTCCGGCATGGTGCAATTCTCGGAGCGCTTCCCGCAGCGCTATTTCGACGTCGGCATCGCCGAGCAGCACGCGGTGACCTTCTGCGCCGGCCTCGCCTGCGAAGGCATGAGGCCGGTGCTCGCCATCTACTCGACCTTCCTGCAGCGCGGCTACGACCAGCTGATCCACGACGTCGCGATCCAGAACCTGCCGGTGCTGTTCGCGCTCGACCGCGGCGGCCTGGTCGGGGGGGACGGCGCGACGCACAACGGCGCGTTCGATTTCGCCTATCTGCGCACCGTGCCCAACCTGACCGTGATGGCGCCCTCCGACGCCGACGAATGCCGCCGCATGCTCACCACCGGCGCCGCCATGGGCTCGCCCGCCGCGGTGCGCTATCCGCGCGGCGCGGCGCTGGGAGAGGTGCGAAAGGAGCTCGCTCCCGTTCCGATCGGGAAAGGCGAGATCAGGCGCACCGGCAGGCGCGTCGCCATCCTCGCTTTCGGCGCGATGCTGAAGCCCGCGCTCGAGGCCGCGGAAACGCTGGACGCCACCGTGGCGAACATGCGCTTCGTGAAACCCCTCGATGTGGATCTCGTACGGGAGCTCGCTGCCAGCCATGAATTGCTGGTCACCGTCGAGGAGCACCAGATCATGGGCGGCGCCGGATCCGCGGTTTGTGAGGTGCTGGAAGGACACAAACCCATCCTTCTGATCGGCCTTCCCGACCGCTTCATCGACCACGGCGACCCCGCCAGGCTGCTTGCTTCGGTGGGGCTGGATGCCGAAGGTATCCGCAAGGCCGTCCGCGGGGCAATGCCCGACTAAATTACTCAAGTGTTAAAATGGCGGTCATGAAAGCCCGCGACCTGCACAACATTCCCGACGTACAGTCCACGCCCGACTCGCGCAAGCTCGCGATCGACAAGGTGGGCGTCAAGGCGATCCGCCACCCGGTGCGAATACAGGAGCGAGCCGGCGCGGTGCAGCACACCATCGCCACGTTCAACATGTACGTCTGCCTGCCGCACCACTTCAAGGGCACGCACATGTCGCGCTTCGTCGAGATCCTCGAGGAGCACGAGCGCGAGATCACGGTCGACAGCTTCCAGGTGATGCTGCGCGAGATGGTCGAGCGCCTCGAGGCGGTGGAGGGCCACATCGAGATGAGCTTCCCCTACTTCATCGAGAAGAAGGCGCCGGTGTCCGGGGTGAAGAGCCTGATGGACTACGAGGTGTCGTTCACCGGCGAGATCAAGAAGCAGCAGCAGAGCTTCACGATGAAGGTGGTGGTGCCGGTGACCAGCCTCTGTCCCTGCTCCAAGCGCATCTCCGAGCGCGGCGCGCACAACCAGCGCTCGCACGTCACGGTCAGCGCCCGCACCAACGACTTCGTCTGGATCGAGGAGCTCGTCGACATCATCGAGAAACAGGGCTCGAGCGAGCTCTACGGCCTGCTCAAGCGCCCCGACGAGAAATACGTCACCGAGCGCGCCTACGACAACCCGAAGTTCGTCGAGGACATGGTGCGCGACGTCGCCGCGGTGCTCAACCTCGACGAGCGCATCGAGTCCTACGTGGTCGAGTCCGAGAACTTCGAGTCGATCCACAACCACAGCGCCTACGCGCTCATCGAGAGGAACAAACGAGGGCGCTAGCGGGGTTCTTGCTCCTCATGCTCGGCACAGCCGACGCGCAGGACTTCGCAGCACAGCGCTCGCGCATGGTTTCCGAGGTGGAAGCCATGTACGCGCAGACCCGCGCCGAGACCGGCCTTGCCCGCATGTCGCCCGCGGTGCGCGCCGCGCTCGGCAAGGTCGAGCGCCACCGCCTGGTGCCGCCGGGCGAAGCCTCCCGCGCCTACCGCAACCATCCGCTGCCGATCGGCAGCGGCCAGACCATCTCGCAGCCCTACATCGTGGCGCTCTCCACGGATTTGTTAAATGTAAGACCCAGTGACGTGATTCTGGAGGTCGGAACCGGATCGGGCTACCAGGCGGCGGTGCTCGCCGAGATCGCCGCAAAGGTCTTCTCGATCGAGATCATCGCGTCGCTGGGCAGGCAGGCGGCGCGGCGGCTCGAGGAGCTCGGCTATCGCAACGTCGAGGTGAGGATCGGCGACGGCTACCAGGGCTGGCCGGAGAAGGCGCCCTTCGACGCGATCGTCGTCACCGCGGCCGCTCCCAGCGTCCCGCCGGCGCTGCTCGAGCAGCTGCGGCCGGGCGGCCGGATGGTGATCCCGGTCGGCAGCGAGGGCGGCATGCAATACCTCGAGCTCATCACCAGGCGCGCCGACGGCGGCTTCGACGAGCGGCGCGTGCTGCCGGTGCGTTTCGTGCCCCTGGTTCCGGGAAAATAAAGGGGTCAGAGCAATTTTCCGCTGTGGACAGCGGAAAGACGAAAATTGCTCTGACCCCTTTATTGCGGCTAGAAGCGCCGGATCAGGGTCATGGTCTGGCCCTCGCGCTTCATCTCGACGCGGTTCAGGAAGCTCATGCCGAGCAGCGCGATGTCGAGCCCCCGCTCGATCACCACCGCGTCGACCGCGTTGAGCTCGATGTCTCCCAGCCTGACGCGATCGAGCTTGATCCGGTAGGCCTGCACCACGCCGCCGGCAGTATTGGTGAAGCCGGGCTGCCCCTTGCGGTAGTCGAGGCCGAGGCGCCGCGCGTCGGCCGCGGGCAGCGCGACCACCGTGGCGCCGGTGTCGACCAGGAAGCGCATCGCGTTGCCGTTCACGGCGCCGTCCATGAAGAAATGGCCGCGCGGATCGGCCGCGAGCGTCACGCTCTGGCGGTCCGAGGCCGCGGGCGCGCTGCGGTAGTGCATGCCGCGCAGCAGGACACGGCGCTGGCCGTCGATCTCTACCGTGGCGCGCTCGCGCTCCACGGCGATCACGGTGATGCCGTTCCAGGTCTGGCCCAGCTTGACGGTCTTGGGATTGCCGCCGTCGAGCGCGAGCACGGCGGCCTTGTCGCCGATCACCCCGACCAGCGCCACGTCGGCCGCGGCGGCCGGCGCGCAGGCGAGGACGAGAAGCAGAAGCGCGATAATCGCTGGCATGAAGCCGGTTGCCGTTTTCAGGGTCGCCCGAAGCGAGGGGCCGGGCTATTTTGCCACCTATCTGGAGCGACGCTCAATTCCCCTGCAGGTGGTGGCGCTCGACGAGGGCGCCCCGGTGCCGCGCGACGCGCACCGCTTCTCGGGCCTCGCCTTCATGGGCGGGCCGATGAGCGCCAACGACCCGCTGCCGTGGATCGCGCCGGCGCTGGAGCTGATCCGTGACGCGGTGCGCAAGGACCTCCCGGTGCTCGGCCACTGCCTCGGCGGCCAGCTGATGGCCAGGGCGTTCGGCGGCACGGTGCGCGCCAACCCGGTGCGCGAGATCGGCTGGGGCGAGGTGCGCGTGGCGGACAACGCGCTCGCGCGCGAGTGGCTCGGCGAGCTGCAGGGGTTCGAGTCGTTCCACTGGCACGGCGAGACCTTCAGCATCCCGCCCGGCGGCACGCGCGTGCTGGAGAGCACGCACTGCGCGAACCAGGCGTTCGCGCTCGGCAAGCACTTCGGCATGCAGTGCCACGTCGAGATGACCGAGGAGCTGGTGCGGCTGTGGCTGCGCGGCGGCGCCGGCGAGATCCGCGACGCGGCCGACAGCCCCGGGGTGCAGAAGCCCGAAGAGATCCAGCGCAACCTCGAGTCGCGCCTGGACGCGCTGCACGCCGTCGCCGACCGCGTCTACGACCGCTGGACGGAGAGGCTCGCGAGGGGGTAAGGGGGGAACGCCCGGTTCCCCTGTTCCTAGTCGCGGAAGTTGATGAACTGCAGCGGCAGGTCCTCGATCGACTTCCTGACCAGCTGCATCGCCGCCTGAAGATCGTCCTTCTTCGCGCCCGAGACGCGCACCGCGTCGCCCTGGATGGAGGCGGCGACCTTGAGTTTCGCGTCCTTGATCAGCTTCTGGATCTGCTTCGCCCTGTCCTGGGGCACGCCGACCTTCACCACGATCGGCCGCTTCACCTTGTCGCCCGAGATCTTCTCGACGCTGCCCGGCTCGAGCGAGCGCACGTCGACGTTGCGCTTGGACAGGCGCGTGCGCAGCACGTCGGTCACCTGCCCGAGCTTGAACTCGTCGTCGGCGTACACCGTGAGCTGCAAGTCGGCCTGCTCGACGCGCGCGTCGGAGCCTTTGAAGTCGAAGCGGTTCGAGACCTCCTTGTTGACCTGCTCGACAGCGTTCTTCACTTCCTGCTGGTTGACCTGCGAGACGATGTCGAACGAGGGCATGGGCGCTAGCGGGAGTTGAGCCGCTGCAGCTCGGCGATCCAGCGCGCGGTGGTGGCGCTGATCCACTCGAGATCGGCGGGGCCGTCGTAGAGGGTGTACACGGACAGGTTGAGCGCCTTGCCGCGCAGCAGCATGAGCGTCAGGCTGGAGAGCACGTACTGGCCCTTGTCCCCGCCGAAGCCGCGGCGCGGCAGGGGCACGCGCGTGCCCTGCAGCACGGAGACGACCTCGGGATCCCTGCGCAGCTCGGCGAGCAGGTGGGCCCGCCCCTGCGGCTGCGCGTCGAGGTGCTTGACGAAGTCGCCCGCGGCGGGCGGGCCGAAGTCGCGCAGCGCTTCCGCGACCAGCTGCGCGAACCCCGCCGCGCTCATGCGCTCGCGCTCCAGCGCCTTGGGCGTCACCACGATCATGTAGCGGCGGAACTGCGGCTTGTCGCCGGTCATGAACAGCCGCAGGTCGCCGTCGGAGATCGCGAACGTCAGGATCCGGTTCGACGGCGAGGTCTGCGACTCGGCGAGCTCCTGCAGCCGCGGCGAGCCGGTGAAGCTCGAGTCGGCGAAGCCCGGCGGGGAATCCAGGGCGATGCGCGCCTCGCCCACCCGCACGGCAAACGGGGCTGCCCTTGCCGTGATCAGGAAAAAGATCCCGATGAGGACAAAAGCCGCTTTCACGCTACTTCCTTCCTCGCCTGGCGGCGATGCGCAGGCGCAGCGCGTTCAGGCGGATGAAGCCGGCGGCGTCCGCCTGGCTGTAGGCGCCCTTGTCGTCCTCGAAGGTGGCGATGGAGGGGTCGAAGAGCGAGTCCTTCCTGGAGGAGCGGCCGGTCACCAGCACGGTTCCCTTGTAGAGCTTCACGCGCACCGTGCCGTTCGCCGGCGCCTGCGACGCGTCGATCAGCGTCTGCAGCAGGCGGCGTTCCGGGCTGAACCAGTAGCCGTTGTAGATGAGGCGCGCGTAGCGCGGCATCAGGTCGTCCTTGAGCGCCAGCACCTCGCGGTCGAGGGTGATCGACTCGATGGCGCGGTGCGCCTTGAGCATGATGGTGCCGCCGGGCGTCTCGTAGCAGCCGCGGCTTTTCATGCCGACGTAGCGGTTCTCGACCATGTCGAGGCGCCCCACGCCGTGCCGGCCGCCCAGGCGGTTCAATTCGGCCAGTACCCGCGCGGGACTGAGGCGGCGGCCGTTGACCGCGACGATGTCGCCGCGCCGGTATTCGAGCTCCACCGTCTGCGGCCGCGCGGGCGCGCGCTCGGGCGACACGGTGATGCGCCACATCGATTCCTCGGGCTGGTAGTCCGGGTCCTCGAGCACCCCGCCCTCGTAGGACACGTGCAGCAGGTTCGCGTCCATCGAGTAGGGCGCGCCGCCGCGCTTTTTCTTGAAGTCCACCGGGATGCCGTGCCTGGCGGCGTAGGCGAGCAGCGATGCGCGCGAGCCGAGGTCCCACTCGCGCCAGGGCGCGATGATCTTCACCTCGGGCATCAGCGCGTAGGCGCCGAGCTCGAAGCGCACCTGGTCGTTGCCCTTGCCGGTGGCGCCGTGGGAGATCGCATCGGCGCCTGTTTTCTTGGCCGTTTGAATCAAATGTTTGGCGATCAGCGGGCGGGCGATCGAGGTGCCGAGCAGGTACTCGCCCTCGTAGAGCGCATTGGCGCGGAACATCGGGTACACGAAGTCGCGCACGAACTCCTCGCGCAGGTCCTCGATGACGATGTTGCGGGACGCGACGCCGAGCCGGCGGGCCTTCCTTCTGGCGGGTTCGAGCTCCTCACCCTGGCCGATGTCGGCGGTGAAGGTGACCACCTCGCAGCCGTAGCGCTCCTGCAGCCACTTCAGGATCACGGACGTATCGAGGCCCCCCGAATACGCCAGGACCACCTTGCGGATCTTCCTCACTCGAGCTTTCCGAGCAGCAGGTATTCGAGCAGCGCCTTCTGCGTGTGCAGCCGGTTCTCGGCCTCGTCCCAGACCACCGACTGCGGGCCGTCGATGACCTCGGCGGCCACTTCCTCGCCGCGGTGCGCGGGCAGGCAGTGCATGAACAGCGCGTCGCGCTTGGCCGCGCGCATCATCTCGGCGTCGACCTGCCAGGCCTCGAAGTCGCGCCGGCGCTCCTCGTTCTCCGCCTCGAAGCCCATCGAGGTCCAGACGTCGGTGGTGACCAGGTCGGCGCCGCGCGCCGCGGACATCGGGTCGGCGAACGGCTCGCAGTTCCCCACCATTCTTTCGGGTTCGACCTCGTATCCCGGCGGGGTAGAGACGTGCAGCTTGAAATCGAACACTTGCGCGGCCTGCAGCCAGGTGTTGCAGACGTTGTTCGAGTCGCCGATCCAGGCCACCGTGCGGCCGCGGATCGGGCCGCGCTGCTCGCCGTAGGTGTAGATGTCCGCCAGGATCTGGCAGGGGTGGTACTCGTTGGTCAGGCCGTTGATCACCGGCACGCGCGAGGAGCGTGCGAACCTCGAGAGCGTCTCCTGCTCGAAGGTGCGGATCATGACCACGTCGCACATGCGCGAGACCACCTGCGCCATGTCCTCGACCGGCTCGCCGCGCCCGAGCTGCGAGTCGCGGGTGGCGAGGAAGATCGCGGCGCCGCCGAGCTGGTGCATGCCGGCCTCGAAGGAAAGCCGGGTGCGCGTCGACTGCTTCTCGAAGATCATGGCGAGCGTGCGGTCCTCCAGCGGCCAGTAGCGCTCGTAGCGCTTGAAGCGCTCCTTGATCCAGCGCGTGCGCTCGAACAGGTGCTCGTATTCCTGGCGCGTGAAATCGTCGAAGCGGAGGTAATGGCGGACTTTCGCCGTCATGCCGCGGCGCGCCTGTCGAGGAACGCCCGCACCAACGGCTGCAGCCGCTCGACGACCTCGCGGCCCTCGGCCTCGTTCATGACGAGCGGCGGCAGCAGGCGGATCACATTGTCCGCGGTCACGTTGATCACCAGGCCGGCCTCGAGCGCCGCCTTGACCAGCTCGCCGCAGGGCCGGGCGAGCTCGACGCCGATCATCAGCCCCATGCCGCGCACCTGGCCGATGTTCGCCGCGGCCAGGGCGCCGCGCATGAGCTCGCCGACGCGCGCAGCGCTTTCGATCAGGCCTTCCTCCTTGATGGCGTCGATCGTGGCCACCACCGCGCTCATGGCGAGCGGGTTGCCGCCGAAGGTCGAGCCGTGGTTGCCCGGCTTGAGCACCCCCCTGGCGCGCCCGCCCACCACGCAGGCGCCCACCGGCACGCCCGAGCCCAGCCCCTTGGCGAGCGGCACCACGTCGGGCAGGAAGCCGGCGTGCTGGTAGACGAACCACTTGCCGCTGCGCCCCAGGCCGCACTGCACCTCGTCGGACATGAACAGCCATTCCTTGCGCTCGCAGATCTCCTTCAGGCCGCGCAGGTACTCCAGGCGCGCGACATTGATGCCGCCCTCGCCCTGGATCGGCTCGATGAACACCGCGACCACGTTCTTGTTGTGCTCGGCGACCTGGCGCACCGCCTCCAGGTCGTTGAGCGGCACGCGCACGAAGCCCGAGACCAGCGGCTCGAAGCCGGCCTGCACCTTGCGGCTGCCGGTGGCCGAGAGCGTCGCGAGCGAGCGGCCGTGGAAGGCCTTCTCCATCACCACGATCGCCGGCTCGGCGACGCCGCGCTCGTGCCCGTACTTGCGCGCGATCTTGATCGCGGCCTCGTTCGCCTCGAGGCCGGAGTTGCAGAAGAACACCTCGTCCAGGCCGGTGATCGCGGCGACGCGCTCGGCGGCGGCCTCCTGCTCCGGGATGCGCCACAGGTTGGAGGTATGCAGCACGCCGCTCGCGACCCTTTCCAGCAGGGCCTTTTTCAGCTTCGGATGCCCGTAGCCGAGCGTGTTGACCGCGATGCCGGCCAGCGCGTCGAGATACCTGCGGCCTTCCTCGTCCCAGAGCCACACGCCTTCGCCGCGCACGAACGCGACGTTCTGGCGCAGGTAGGTGTTCATCACGTGGGAACTCGTCGCGTGGGACATCGGCCCCTCCCGGAATGCAAAACGGCGGCACAGGCCGCCGTTTCGTGAATCCTATCGGTTCAACCGAGCGGCTTCAAGCCCTTCTCCTCGGCGGGCTTCAGCACGCGGATGCAGGGCAGATAGCCCTCGTGCACCACGCCGTGCATTTCCATGCGCTTGTGCGAGTGCAGGAGCCTGCCGAGGTACTCGAGGACCTGAGCCGTGACCTGCTGGCCGGGCACCAGCACCGGGATGCCGGGGGGGTAGGGCACGATCTGGTCGGCGCACACGCGCCCGGCGAGCGCCCGGTTGACGCGCTCGCGCTCGTCGAACACCGGCACCAGCTCGCCGCCGCAGTAGTACGCGTCTCTCGGCAGAAACCTCAACCTGGTGAAAGCGGGGATCCCGGGGGTCTGCACCAGCCGGCGCGGCGCGTGGCCCTCGCGCGCGATGCGCATCAGCGCATCGTACAGGCGCGAGACCTTGGAGCGCGTGGTGCCGATGGTGAGCAGCAGCGTGAGGGTATTGAAAGTCGACTTCTCGACCTGGATGTTGAAGCGCTCGAACAGCTGCTTCTGCAGGTCCTCGACCGTGTAGCCGCAGCCCGAGATGTCGATCGTGACCTTGGTCGGGTCGAGGCGGATGCCGTCGGAGCGCACCGACGCGGGCAGCAGGTCCTCCAGCTCGAGGACGCGAAACACCCGGGTTGAATTGATTAATTTCCTGATTTCTGTTGCAAGCTCGAGCGTGCGGGAAAGCAGCTTGTAGCCCTCCATCACCGCCTGCTTGCGCGCCACGTCGAGGCTCGCGATCAGGCCGTACTGCGGGCTGGTCGAGGTGTGCATGTTGAAGTTCTCGCGGAACAGGTGCTCGCGGAATTGCGGGTCGTTGACGTGGATCATCGAGGCCTGCGAGAAGGCGGAGAGCACCTTGTGCGTCGACTGGGTGGCGTAGTCCGCGCCGGCCTCGAGCGCGGTGGGGCGGAACGCGGGATGGAAGCGGGCGAAGCCGTACCAGGCCTCGTCGATGATCACCTTGATGCCCCGCTCGTGCGCCGCCTCGATGATCGGCTTCAGGTCGTAGCGCAGCCCGTCGTAGGTGCAGGAGGTGAGGATCAGCGCCTGGGCGTCCGGGTGTTTTCTTATGGCGTTGAAGATGATCCTCTTGGGCACGGGGCCATAAAGGCCGTACTTGCGGTTGAGCGAGGAGTCGAGGTAGATCGGGTGCGCGCCCGAGAGCACCACGCCGTGGTGCACGCTCTTGTGGCAGTTGCGGTCGAGGATCAGCTTCTCCCCGGGCGCGAGCAGCGTCTGGAAGATGACCTTGTTGGCGGTCGAGGTGCCGTTGGTGGCGAAGAAGGTGCGGCGCGCGCCGAACGCCTTCGCCGCCATCGCCTGCGCCTCGGCGATCACCCCCTTGGGCTCCATCAGCGAGTCGAGCATCGGCACCGACACCGAGAGGTCGGCGTCGAACACGTGCTCGCCCATGAACTCGTAGAAGTCGTTCACCCAGGGGCTGCCGCGCAGCGACTCGCCCGAGGAGTGGCCCGGCGTGTGCCACTGGTCCTTGGCCATCCAGACGTAGTTCTTGAGCTGGTCGTAGAAGGGCGTGCGCGCGCGCTCCTGGATCTGGGCATTGAGGATGCGGTAGATGCCGCGGTAGTCGCGCTCCTCGCGGTAGAAATAGCCGTCGACCGACTCCGCGAACAGCGCGTCCACGACGTCGTCCTCCTTCTCCTGCGCGATCAGGATGTAGACGTCGAGCTCCGGCCGGAAGCGCGTGATCCGCTGCACCAGCTCGAGCGCGGACATTTGCAGCTTCAAGGACTGCTTTTCGCTCTTCCTTCCGTTGGTGCTCCGGGTGGAAAGCGTATACAGCGTGTCGTCGACCAGCACGGCCTGGAAGTTCCCGTCCGCCTCGAGCGCGGCCAGCGCCTCCTTCGCCGTGGTGACGCCGGTGAAGCTGATGCCGAGCGGGTTGTCGAGCGTGCGCGCCGCGGCGTTCAGGCCCTTCACGAACTCGCGCAGCACGAGGTGCTCGTCGTTGATGACGAGGATGCGGCTCGAGGGCTTGGTCATCGAGGCGGGCTACTATAATCGCGCATGCCCGAAGCCGGCGCGGTGGTCGAGTTCGTCATCCGGGGCGTCACGCTCGACGGAAAACCTTTCCGGCCGAGCGACTGGGCGGAGCGCCTGTGCGGCGTGATGGCGGCATTCGGCGGCGATCACCGCATGCAGTACTCGCCCTTCGTGCACCCGGTCACCGCCGCGGGCGTGCGCTGCGTGGTGGTCGACGTGCGGCTGGAAGAGCTCGAGCCGATGGCCTACCGCTTCCTGGTGAGCTTCGCCAAGGACAACGAGCTGCAGGTGCGTGACGGACGGATCGCGGAGCGCACGAGACTCGCCGAACTGCAGCGTGTTGGGGATACTGCTTAAGTTACTTCATGCCCTTCAGGGCATGCGCGAGGCGGCTCTTGTGCCGGTCGCCCGCGTTGCGGTGCAGGACGCCTTTGGCCACGACGCGGTCGATCATGCGCTGCGACGCTCGCAGCGCCTTGAGCGCGTCTTCCTGCTTGCCGGCGGCGAGCGCCTTCTTCGCGTTCTTGATCGCGCTGCGCACCGCGGTGCGCAGGCTCATGTTGTGGTCGCGGCGCGCCACTGCCTGGCGGGCGCGCTTGCGGGCAGACTTGATGTTGGCCATGGAGCGGGGCTTCCGAGCGCTGTTGCGAAAAGGGTGCGGATTCTAGCATGAACCTGCTGCGCGCCCTGGCGGCGGTGAGCAGCCTCACCATGGTGAGCCGGGTGCTGGGCTATGCGCGCGATTTCTTCATCGCCCGCCTGTTCGGCGCCGGCCTCGCCACCGACGCGTTCTTCGTCGCCTTCAAGATCCCGAACCTGCTGCGGCGCATGTTCGCCGAAGGGGCGTTCTCGCAGGCCTTCGTCCCCATCCTCGCCGAGTACAAGAACCGCGCCAGCTTCGAGGACACCAAGTCGCTGATCGACGCCATCTCGACGCTGCTGTTCCTCGCGCTGGTGCTCGCCGCCGCCGCGGGCATGGCGGCGGCGCCGCTCATCGTGTATCTCACCGCGCCGGGCTTCGGCTCCGACCCCGACAAGTTCGCGCTGACCGTCGGGCTGCTGCGCATTACTTTCCCCTACATCCTGTTCATCTCGCTGGTCGCCCTTTCGGCCGGGATCCTGAACACCTGGAACCGCTTCTCGGTGCCGGCGATCACCCCGGCGCTGCTCAACGTCGCCTTCATCGTCGGCGCGGCGCTGTTCGCGGAGCATTTCGACCCGCCGGTCCTGGTGCTCGCCTGGGCGGTGTTCGCCGGCGGGCTGCTGCAGCTCGCGCTCCAGGTCCCGTTCCTCGTGAGGCTCGGCCTGCTGCCGCGCTGGCGCCTCGATCTCTCGCACCCGGGCCTGCGCCGGGTGCTGCTGCTGATGCTGCCGGCGGCGTTCGGCGTCTCGGTGAGCCAGATCTCGCTGCTCATCAACCAGGTCTTCGCCTCCTATCTGAAGACCGGCAGCATCTCCTGGCTCTACTACGCGGACCGGCTGATGGAGCTGCCGGCGGGGGTGCTGGGGGTCGCCGTCGGCACCATCCTGCTGCCCAGCCTGTCCAAGTACCATGCGGACGCCAACCCGGGCGAGTACAGCAAGCTGCTCGACTGGGGGCTGCGCGTCACGGTGCTGCTTGCGGTGCCGGGCGCCGTAGGGCTCGCGGTGCTTTCGCTGCCGCTCATCGCGATGCTGTTCCAGTACGGCCGCTTCACGGCCGAGGACGCCTGGATGACGCGCCAGGCGCTCATCGCCTACAGCGTGGGGCTGCTCGGCATCATCCTGGTCAAGATCCTCGCGCCCGGCTTCTATGCCCGGCAGAACGTCGCCACCCCGGTGAAGATCGGCATCGCCACCCTCCTCGCCACCCAGGCGATGAACCTGGCCCTGATCGGGCCGCTGCGCCACGCGGGGCTCGCGCTCGCCATCGGCCTGGGCGCGTGCCTGAACGCGGCGCTGCTGTACCACTTCCTCAGGAAAAGCGGCATCTACACGCCGCAGCCCGGCTGGCTCGCCTTCCTCGTGAAAGTCGCCGCCGCCGTGGCCGCCATGGCGGCCGTGCTGCATTTCACGATGGGCGAGGCGGCATGGTGGCTGGTGGCGTCCTGGCAGCGTAAGGTTCCGGCCGTGATCGGCCTCGTGCTCCTCGGCGCCGCCTGCTACGGCGCGAGCCTTGCCGCGCTCGGCTTGCGGCCGCGCGACTTCTCGCGCCGCGGGGTGCAGTGATGGGCGTGCAGCTCGAGTCGTTCGCCCGGCTGCTGGCGCGCGAGGACTCCCGCATCGAGCTCGCGCGCGCCTGCCTGATGGTCGCGCAGGACGCCTATCCCGAGCTCGACGTCGAGCGCTATCTCGCCGAGATCGAGCGCATGGCGATGCGCCTGCGCGGGCGCATGCCGCAGGCGCACGGCGCCGAAGGGCGCGTAGTTGCGCTCAACCAGTTCCTGTTCGACGAGCTGGGCTTCTGGGGCAATATCGAGAACTACTACGACCCTCGCAACAGCTATCTCAACGAGGTGATCGAGCGCAAGACCGGCATCCCGCTCACCCTGTCGATCCTGTACATGGAGATCGGCCGGCGTATCGGCCTGCCGCTGCAGGGCGTGTCCTTCCCGGGGCACTTCCTGGTGCGGCTGCGCCTGCGCGGCGGGATGCTGGTGCTCGACCCGTTCTCGGGCGGCGCGCCCCAGTCCGAGGCCGAGCTGCGCGAGCGGCTGCAGCGCGTCATTCCCGAGGGCATCGCCGACAACGTGCCGGTCGCCGAGCTGCCGCTCGACCAGTTCCTCGAGCCGGCCAGCAACCGCCAGATCCTGGCGCGCATGCTACGCAACCTCAAGGGCATCTACCGCCAGGCCGACAAGCCCGAGAGCATGCTCGACGTGCTGAACCGCATGCTGCTGGTCGCCCCCGACGCGAACGCCGAGCTGCGCGACCGCGGCATCGTCTACCAGCGGCTCGAGTGCTACCGGGCGGCGCTCAAGGACCTGTCGGACTACGTCGAGCGGGAGCCCGACGCGCCCGACTCCGACGATGTGCGCGTCAGGCTGATGGAGCTCTCCGCGCTCTGCGCGCGGCTCAACTAGGGGTAAGGACTGAAATCAGGGACGGACCACGGTTTCATCGCTGAAAACGTGGTCTGTCCCTGTTTTTCGCATTTGCAGCGCCCGTTTTTGCACTGCCTCGTGCAACCGGGGCTTATAGCCGAAGGCGAAGAACACCTCGGCCGCGAGGAAGATCGGCGCGACGAAGATCTGGAACAGGTTGTCCGCCAGCGCCGGCTTGCGGCCTTCGAACACGTGCCCGACGAGCTGCACGATCCAGCCGCCGACGAACAGCACGCCGAACCACGCCCACCCTTGCGCCGCGCCCAGCGCCGCGACCTGGTGCCCGAGCCACACCAGTACTGCGCTGACCGCCAGCATCGCGACGGCGAGCGGCACGTCGAGGAGGAAGTAGTAGACCATCACCACGGCCGCGAACAGCATCGCCGCGGTGAGCGGCACGCCGCCGACGTCGAGCCGGATCCAGGCGAGCGGGATGAAGAGCGAGAGCATGATCATCGGCACGCCGATGAAGTGCGACGCCTTGTTCCGCCCGTCTTGATGGTAGGCGGCGTAGAACGCCATCTGGTCTTCCAGGGTCTTCATGGTGAAGCCCGCATTTAGCTACTATAATTCAACATTTTAGCCCGCGTCCATGGTCGTCACACACGGCTCGTTGCAGCCTACCTCGGGCCGGTGCGCGCTGACCATCGGCAACTTCGACGGGGTGCACCGGGGGC
>Ga0156230_1106_pt1 | contig 20042 bp, 24 predicted proteins | sample RifCSPlowO2_12_FD_107877 | JGI IMG/M metagenome (GOLD analysis project Ga0156230, IMG submission 107877) | Betaproteobacteria bacterium RIFCSPLOWO2_12_FULL_68_19 | reverse complement strand
TTCCGGGCTTCCGGTGGGTCTCATCGTGCACCTCTCACCGGGAGTATAGGACATTATTTAAGCAGGAACCATTAGTCGGCGCGGATAGTGCTCCCTGCGTGTACGATCCGGCGGCGCGAGCGTCGTACCAGCTCCCTGAAGAGGCGCTCATGGCGGGCCGGGCCTTCATCAGCGGCATAGTCCACGAAAGCAGCTCATGGAAAGATCTCTGGCAGTGGTTCATAGAGAGGAACGAGCGGTTCGACGTCCTCGATCGCATCGACGGACTCGAGGTCGGCCAACGAATACTGGATCGATGCCGCGTGCTGAAGGAGTACCCTTCGCGGGCCGAGCCAAGGTCACCGCAGGACGGCGATGCGTTTCACGAGTCGAAGCTGGCGGCGTTCGATTTCCCTCTGCATCAGCTCGTCGAGGCCGAGCGGCAGCGTCAGATTGAAGGGATGGTGGCCGCCGCTGCGCGCCTTATCAGGCTGGTCGGATCTAGAGCATGACGCCTAGCATCACGTTCTTCGCGGCACGATGATGTCAGCTAACGGCGGCATATGCCGGCTCCGAGCTTCGAGGCCTGATGTATTTTGAGATCGTCGGGGACATTACCCATGTTGAGACATTCGCAGCCGGCTCGTCCATTCGAGAAATCTCGCGACTGCGCAAGCTCCACGGGCGCGGTCGCTGGAGAAAAAGGAAGGGAATCGCCAGGGTCCGGCTGGAGGACGGCACGATTCTCTTGGCCGAGTTACACTGGTACGAAGCTCACGGAATTGGACGCAGGGATTTCAAGATCAAACGCTACATCGACGAAGGTCCATGAAAACATCCAGTAAGCACTTTGTGGTCTGCCTAAAGAACAAAGGCTATGAGGTTTCATTGGAGCGCCGGAAGATCTACCAAGTGCTTCCGGACGCTCAGGCAGCCAAGCATCGTCAAATTCGAGTGATCGACGAGTCAGGCGAAGATTACCTATATCCACAAAGCTTCTTCGCTCCGATTGAGCTCCCACAGCCTATCCGTCGAGCGGTTTTGGCCGCCGCCTAACCCCGCAATCGACAGCGACATTTATCCAGCGCGACAAGCCGCTCGATTCGGCGCCGCGGGAAATCCTCAAGCGGTATGAAAAGTGGAAGGACATCGCCATGCTTTCCGGACCACCGGGGCTTCGTCTGATTAAGGGCTTTAGCGACGAAGCTCTGTCCGGAAAATGGGAAGGTCATCGGTCCTCTCGCCTGGGGCTGCAATGGCGGGTCATCTATCGCACCGTGCCCGATCAGCAACTATTTCAGGTCGCGTCGATCACTCCGCATGACTATCGGAGACCGTAAATGAAAGAGTTCCGCCCCGCGAAGAAGCGCATCACTGTCTCGGTGGGCGAATCCGTGCGCATCGTCCGTGAGCTCCAAGGCCTGAGCCAGAACCAACTTGCGGAGCGCACTGGCATTCCGCAGGCCACACTCTCCGCCATCGAAAACGACCGCGTCCGCCTTGGCGTCGAGCGTGCCAAGGTGCTTGCGCGCGCGCTCAAGTGTCACCCGGCAGTGCTGGTTTTCCCCGGCTGGGAAGATTTTGCATCTGCGGCATAACAGCGCAGCCCACGCGGACGTGCGCGCGAGCGTCGTGCCTAGCAAAGGTTCGTGGGCGCGCGCCGGTGGCTGCGAACGTTACTACCTATAGCGCCCGGAGGACCGTGAAGGTCAAGGCGCCCTTCGGCGCGCTCAGCCTGATGCAGAAGCTCGGTTGCTCCCCTGCACCATCCGGAACTCGTACAGCCGGCACTCGAGCGCTCCGTTCCACAGCGGCGTGCGCGCCGAGGGCTCGAGGCGGATCAGCCTGGGCAGGCGCAAATCGGCAGTGAAGAAGTAGCAGCGCCACCCGGCAAAGCGCTTCTTCAGCGCGTCGCCCAGCCGCGGATAGAAGCGCGCGAGCTCCTCGGCGCTCCCCATGCGCTCGCCGTAGGGCGGGTTGGCCACCATCACTCCCTCGGCCGCCGGCGCTGCGCGCTCCAGGATGTCGCTGCGCTCGAGCCGCACCCAGCGCTCGACACCCGCGGCGGCGAGATTGCGCCGCGCCGCCTCGATCGCCCTGGGGTCGTTGTCGCTGCCGTAGAGCGCAGGCGTGCCGGCGCCTTCCTTTTTCTCGCGCCTCACCCGCTCCCAGAGGTCCTGGTCGAAGGCGCGGAGCTTTTCGAAGCCGAAGCTGCGCTTTGCCCCGGGCGCACGCCCGCGCGCCATCGCGGCTGCCTCGACGAGCAGCGTGCCGCCGCCGCACATCGGGTCGAGCAGCGCCTCCCCGGGCCGCCAGCCGGTAAGCATGACGATGCCGGCGGCGAGGTTCTCCCTGAGCGGCGCTTCGCCCGCGCCGCTGCGCCAGCCGCGCTTGAACAGCGGCTCGCCCGAGGTGTCGAGGTAGAGCGTGCCGCGATCGGCCTCGAGAAAGGCGTGCACGCGCACCTCCGGGCTCGTGCGCTCGACATCGGGCCGCTTTCCCAGCGCATCGCGGAAGCGATCGCAAACCGCATCCTTGATGCGCAGCGTGGCGAATTCCAGGCTCTTCAGCGGGCTCTTCTGCGCCGCGACGTTGACGCGCAGCGTGCGCTCGAGCGCGAAAAGCGCAGGCCAGTCGGGCGCGCGCGCGGCCTGGTAGAGGTCGTTCTCGTTGCGGTAGCGGAACTCCGAGACCTTCCACAGCACCCGCGAGGCGATGCGCGACCAGAGATTCGCGGCATAGCAGGCGTGCCACGGTCCCGAGAACGCCACGCCGCCGGGAACGACGCTCGCGCCCTCCCCGCCCAGGGACTGGATCTCTCCCAGCAGGAGCGTTTCCAGGCCGCGCGGGCAGCTCGCGAAAAAAGACTCAGAAGGGCTTGAAGACAACCAGGAACACCGTCGCGAACAGGATCAGCGTCGGGAACTCGTTGAACCAGCGGAACCAGACGTGGCTCTTCGTGTTGCGCCCGGCGGCGAAGTCGCGCAGCAGCATCCCGCACCAGAGGTGGTAGCCGACGAGGATCGCCACGAGCGCGATCTTGGCATGGAGCCAGCTCGAAGAGCCCCGGAACCAGCCGAGCCACAGCCAGACGCCGAAGGCGATGGTGAGGACCGCGCCCGGCGTCATGATGCCCCAGTAGAGCCTGCGCTCCATCACCTTGAAGCGCTCGAGCGAAGGCGCGTCGCTCGCGTCCGAGTGGTAGACGAACAGCCGCGGCAGGTAGAACAGCCCGGCGAACCAGGTGACCATGAAGATGATGTGCAGCGACTTGACCCAGAGCATCACTTGAGCAGCCGCCGGCGCGTCAGGACCAGCGCGACATAGAAGGCGACGATAGCATAGGCGGCGAGCACCCCGAGGTGCAGCCAAAGCCCCTGCGCCAGCTCTCCGCGCAGCAGCGGCCGCACCACGGCGACGCCGTGGTAGAGCGGCAGCGCCTTGGCTACGGCCTGCACCGCGGAGGGCAGCTGCTCGACGGGGAAGAACACGCCGGAGAGCATCAGCATCGGCGTGAGCACCAGCGTCATGTAGTAGCTGAAGAAGTCGTAGCCGCTGGCGAGCGCATTGATCGCGAGCCCGGCGGCGGCGAACGCGACGCCGATCAGCAGCACCACCGGCACGGCGGCCAGCGCGAGCCCCGGGCTCGCGTAGCCGAAGGCGGCGACGATGATCAGCATGCAGGCGCCCGCGGCGAGCGCCTTGGTCGCCGCCCAGGCGCATTCGCCGGCGAGCACATCGTCGAGCGTCATCGGCGCGTTGACGATCGCCTCCCAGGTGCGCTGCACGTGCATGCGCGAGAAGGCCGAGAACAGCGACTCGAAGGTCGCGGCGTACATGGTCGCCGAGGCGACGAAGCCTGCGGCGAGGAACGCGAAGTAGGAGGTGCCGCCCATCTCGCCGAGCACCGCGCCCAGCCCGTAGCCCAGGCCGAACAGCATGATCAGCGGGTCGGCCAGGTTGCCGAGGATCGAGGGCACCGCGAGGCGCCGCCAGACCAGCCAGTTGCGCTGCCACACCGCCACCCAGCGCAGGCTCAGCTCGGGAACCGCAAAATGCGACGCCCTCATCAGTCCCTCAGGTCGCGGCCGGTGAGCTTCAGGAACACGTCTTCCAGGTTCGCCGGACGGTGCAGGTAGGCGAGCTCGCTTTGCCCGGCGAGGCTCTTCAGCACCGGCTCGACGTCGGCGGCGTAGCAGAACACCGTATCGCCGGCGCGCTCGACGCGCGGCGCAGCCGCGGCCGCGCGCGCCATCCACGCTTCGTAGCCGGGTCCGTGCACCTCGACCACCTGCGGCTCGATGTGCTTGGCGATGAGCGAGCGCGGGCTGCCCTGCGCGATGATGCGCCCGCGGTCCATGATGGCGATGCGGTGGCAAAGGCGCTCGGCCTCTTCCATGAAGTGCGTGGTGAGCAGCAGGGTCTTGCCTTCCGCGACAAGCCGCCGCAGGCGCTCCCAGATCAGGTGCCGCGCCTGCGGATCGAGGCCGGTGGTCGGCTCGTCCATGATCACCAGCTGCGGATCGTTGACCAGCGCCCGCGCGAGCGTGAGGCGCCGCTTCATCCCGCCGGAGAGCGTATTGATCCTCGCCTCGGCGCGCCCGGCGAGGCCGGCGAACTCGAGCAGTCGCGGCACCCGCTCGCGCATGCGCTGCGGCGCCAGGCCGAAGTAGCGCGCATAGACCAGCAGGTTCTCGGTGGCGGTGAAGTCCGGGTCGAGATTGTCGAACTGCGGCACCACACCGACCCGGCTGCGCGCCTCGCGCGCGCGGCGCGGCACCGGCTCGCCGAGCAGCTCGATCGTCCCCGCGTCGGGCTCGATCAGGCCCAGGCAGAGCTTCAAGGTGGTGGTCTTGCCGGCGCCGTTGGGGCCGAGCAGGCCGAAGCACTCCCCGGGGGCGACGTCGAGGTCGACGCCGCAGACGACCTCCTCCGCGCCGTAGGACTTGCGCAGGCCCTGCACCGCAAGCACGCTCATCTGCAGCCCGAGACGACGATCGCGCGCAGCAACTGCAGCTTGCGATGGAAGAAATGGTCGGCGCCGGGAACCAGCACCAGCGGCAGCTCCTGCGGCCGCGCCCAGTCGAGCACCGCGGCGAGCGGGACGGTCTCGTCGCGCTCGCCGTGGATCACGAGCGTGCCGGCGGGCACCGCGGGCACCTCGAAGTTCACCACCGCCACGCCGACCAGGACCAGCTTGTGCGGCTTTGCGCGCGCCGCGAGCTTCGCCTGCATCGCGGCGCCGAAGGAGAAGCCGGCCAGAATCACGCCGGAAGACGGAAGCTCTCGAAGCACGGCAGCCAGGTCCTCGACCTCGCCCCGGCCCTCGTCGAAGCGGCCTTCGCTCGCGCCCACGCCGCGGAAGTTGGGCCGCCAGGCCTCGTAGCCGAGATCGACGCAGGCGCGCGCGAGGGTCTGCACCACCTTGTTGTCGAGCGTGCCGCCGAACAGCGGATGGGGATGGGCCACGAGCGCGCCTCCCCTGGGAGCAGAGGCCGGGGAATCAACCGCGCATTCGATGCGGCCGGCCGGCCCGGCGACGAACTCGCGACGCGTGCCGGCCCGCATTACATCCTGAGGCGCTCGACCACCCGGCCGTTCTGCAGGTGCTCCTCGATGATCTCGTCGATGTCGGCGCGGTCGACGTAGGTGTACCAGACCGCCTCGGGGTACACCACCACGCAGGGACCTTCCTCGCAGCGATCGAGGCACCCGGCCTGGTTGATGCGCACCTTTCCCCGGCCCGCAAGACCGAGCGCCTGGATGCGGCCCTTGGCGTAGTCGCGCAGCTCGGAGGCGCCCTTGTTGTTGCAGCAGGTGCGCCCGCCGTCGCGCTGGTTGCAGCAGAAGAAGACGTGCTTGCCGTAGTAGGACATGGAGCCGCGCATTCTAACCGACCGGTTCGCGCCGCCTGGCCGCGAGCAGGATCAGGTAGCCGAGCGCGGCGAGCGGCCAGACCACGCTCACCAGCCGCGTGAGGCCGTTGAAGTTCAGGAAGTGGCCCTGCTGCCAGACCTTGAGCGTCGCCGCGAGATAGGGGTTGGGCGGCGCGAGATTGACCAGCACCGTGGCCGCCATGAGCAGCATCGCGGCGGCCGCGAGCCGCACGACGCGGGGCAGCGAGACCGCGGCGAGCGCAGCCGCGAGGCCGACGACCAGGCCCTGCTGGGCGCCGGGCGTGAGCCACGCGAGCACGTTCTCGGCCCGCATCAGGATGGCGAAGGCCGCGGTCTTGATCGCCAGCGCCGCGAGAAGCAGCGCTAAGAACGTGCGCCGCACCGGCTGGCCCGGGGCCGCCAGGCAGGAAACGAGCAGCCCGACGGCCGCGAGGTTCGCGGCGGCCGTGATGGCCTCGATCGAGGCGAAGAAGGTCGGCGCGCGCGGCTGGCCGCCCGGGGGCACGAGCAGGTCGCGCAGGTCCCCGGCACCGAACAGCAGCATGGCCGGGTTGAGCTGCGTGAAAAGCCACAGGCCGATCAGCACCAGCCCCAGGTCGGTGTCGGCCCCTGGCGCGAACAGGCTGGCGCGCGCGCGTTGCAGCGGCCCTCCCTCGCGCAGCCGGGGAGCGAACCCGAGCCCGAGCGCGGCGCCCGCTGCGGCGCCGGCGAGGTTGCACAGCACGTCGAGGTTGGCCTCGACGCGCGCGGGCAGGAAACTCTGCGCCGCCTCCAGCACGAGGGAGAGCACGAGGCCGCTCGCCGTCGCGGCCGCGAAGGCCGGCGCGCCGCGCAGGCGCGGATGGAGCGCCGCCACGCACAGGAAACCGTAAGGGACATAGCCAAGCACGTTGACCGCGACGTCGAAGGCGGTGACATAGCGCGGCCAGGACGCGTCCAGGTAGGCGAAAGGCGACAGGCCGTGGTCGCGCCAGCCCTGCAAAGGATAGAGCGAGGCGTAGGCCACCAGCAGCACGTAGACCCCGAGCAGGACCCGCGCCACGGGGGAGGCGCGCATCTACTTGCGCGGCGGGACGAGCGAGCCGAGCCCCATGCCCAGGATCGAGAAGGCGAGGCCGACGAGCTGCGGCGGAATCGTGGCCTCCGGCGCGGTGAATTCGGCGACGCCCCAGGAGAACAGCCCGAACACCACCGAGAGCATGGCGCCCGGCACGCTGGCGCGCTTCCAGTAGATTCCCGCGGCGAGCGGCACGATGCACGACACCAGCGTCACCTTGTAGGCGTTCTGCACCATCTCGTACATGGTGCTCTTCGAGTTGAGCGCGAACAGCAGCGCCGCCAGCGTGAAAGTGACCAGCACCACGCGCAGCAGCAGCAGGAACTGCTGGTCGCTCATGCGCGGCACGAGCGGCCGCAGCACGTTCTCCGTGAACAGCGCGGTCGGCGCGAGCAGCGCGCCGCTCGCGGTGGACAGGATCGCGGAGAGCAGCGCGCCGAAGAACAGCACCTGCGCCCACATCGGCGTGCGCTCGAGGATCAGGTCGGGCAGGATCCTCTGGATCTCGCGCGCGTCCTCGCCGGCGAACAGCGCCCCGTAGCCCGGCTCGATCACCAGCGCCGCGTAGGCGATGAACATCGGAATGAAGGCGAAGCAGAAATACAGCAGCCCGCCGAGCAGCGAGCCCCGCACCGCCGTCTGCTCGTCCTTCGCCGAGGTGACGCGCTGGAACACGTCCTGCTGGGGGATCGAGCCGATGGCGAGCGTCATCCAGGCGGCGAGGAACCACAGCCACTCCTTGGCGCCGCCCCTCGGCCAGAACTCTAGCTTGCCGGCCTCGGCGGCCGCCGCGATCACCTTGCCCGGCCCGCCTGCCATGCCGCCCACCAGCCAGGCCACCGCGGTCAGCCCGATCAGGATCACCACGGTCTGGAACAGATCGGTGAGCGCCACCGACCACATGCCGCCCCAGATGGTGTAGCCCAGCACGATGACCGCGCCGATCACGATGCCGGTATCGAGGCTGATCGCGCCGCCCGAGAGCACCGAGAACACCAGCCCGAGCGCGGTGAGCTGGGCCGAGGTCCATCCCAGGTACGATGCCGTGATCGCCACCGAGGTGCTCACCTCCACCGGCTTCGAGTAGCGCTTGTGGTAGAAGTCGCCGATGGTGAGCAGATCCATGCGGTAGAAGGCGCGCGCGAAGAACAGCGCCACGAACAGCAGGCAGAACGAGGAGCCGAAGGGGTCGGCGACGATGCCGCCCAGCCCGTCCTTGGCGAAGGTGGCCGACACCGAGAGCACGGTCTCGGCGCCGAACCAGGTGGCGAACACCGTCGCCATGTTCATGGTCAGCGGCAGGCTGCGGCCGGCGACCAGGTAGTCCTTGGAATTGTGGACGCGCTGTGCCGCCCACAGGCCGATGCCGATCGTAATGAGGAAATAGACAGCGACGGAGATGATCAGCATCGCGCGCGCATCATAGCCGCCGCCTCCAGACCTGCCAAACCTCCCGGCCCTTGAACACCGAGAGCGACTGATCGGGGGGGATCGCCTGCTCCTCCACCAGGGTGAAATTGCCGGTGAGCAGCTCGTGCAATCCTTCCCTGGGGATTCCGAACGGCGGGCCGCGCTCGTTGTCGTCGAGGTAGAAGAACCCCGCCAGCTCGCCCCCGGGCCGCACCAGCTCGGCCACGCGCCGCCCCCAGTCGGGCCACAAGCGCCGCGGCAGCGCGCACAGGAAGGCGCGCTCGTAGACCAGGTCGAAGGCCGGCGCCTCCAGGCTGAAGAAGTCGGCCTTGCGCAGCGCGGCCGCGTGCTTCCCCAGCACGCGCCGCGCCGCCTCGAGGGCGGCGTCCGAGAAGTCGATCGCCAGCACGTCGTCGCCGCGCGCGGCGAACTGCAAGACCTCGTAGCCGCTGCCGCAGCCCGGGACCAGGACTCTCGAGGGGCCTTTCCTGCCCTGGAGCCAGGCCGCGAGCTGCGCCGGCACGCCGCCGGCATCCCAGGGCGTCACGCCGCCGCGAAAGCGCGTGTCCCAGAACTGCGGCGTGGAGCTGTCCTGGCTCAGAAGAGGCTGATCGCGGCGACGGCCAGGGCCGCGGCGAGCACCACGACCAGGGCGGAGAGCAGATCGTTGCGCCGCGCGTTCTCCTCGGCGAGGCGCTCGAGCGAGCGAGCGAGCGGCCCGAGCCGGTCTTCGGAGAGCGCGCGGTGCAGCAGCCGCGGCAGCTGCGGCAGCGTCGCCGCCCAGCCGGGCGCCTCGAGGCGAACCGAGCGCGCGAGCGCGCGCCAGCCCACCTGCTCGTCCATCCAGCGCTCCAGGTAGGGCTTGGCGGTGCGCCACAGGTCGAGCTCCGGGTCGAGCTCGCGGCCCAGCCCCTCGATGTTGAGCAGCGTCTTCTGCAGCAGCACGAGCTGCGGCTGGATCTCGACGTTGAAGCGCCGCGAGGTCTGGAACAGCCGCAGCAGCAGCTTGCCGAAAAAGATCTCCTTCAGCGGGCGGGCGAAGATCGGCTCGCACACCGAGCGGATCGCCGCCTCGAAGGCGTCGATGCGCGTTCCGGCCGGCGCCCAGCCGGCATCGAGATGCGCTTGCGCGACGCGGCGGTAGTCGCGGTTGAAGAAGGCGAGGAAGTTCTGCGCCAGGTAGTTCTTGTCGACGTCGGTGAGGGTCCCCATGATGCCGAAGTCGAGCGCCACGTAGCGCCCGCGCATTTCTCCCTCGGTGGCGACCAGGATGTTGCCCGGGTGCATGTCGGCATGGAAGAAGCCGTCCCGGAATACCTGGGTGAAGAAGATCTCCACCCCGGTGCGCGCCAGCGCCGGCAGGTCGATTCCCTTGTCGCGCAGCGCCTGCACCTGGGAGATGGGCGTGCCGTGCATGCGCTGCATCACCATGACGCGCTGCGAGCACAGGTCCCAGTGCACCTCAGGCACGGCGAGCAGCGCCGAGCCCTCGAAGTTGCGCCGCAGCTGGCTGGCGTTGCCGGCCTCGCGCATCAGGTCGAGCTCCTCGTCGAGGTGGCGCGCGAACTCCGCGACCACCTCGCGCGGCTTGAGCCGCCGGCCCTGCGACCAGCGCCGCTCGATGAGCGCCGCGGCGGTCTCGAGCAGCGCGAGGTCCTTGGCGATCTCCTCCTCCACGCGCGGGCGCAGCACCTTGACCGCCACCTCGCGCCCATCGTGCAAGGTGGCGAGGTGCACCTGCGCGATCGAGGCGCTCGCCACGGGCTGCTCCTGAAAGGAGCCGAACAATTCCGCCAGCGGCTTTCCCAGGGACCTCTCGATCTCCGCGACCGCGAGCCCGGAGGGAAACGGCGGCACCTGGTCCTGCAGCCTGGCCAGCTCGTCGGCGATGTCGAGCGGCAGCAGGTCGCGGCGCGTCGAGAGCACCTGGCCGAACTTGACGAAGATCGGGCCGAGGGTCTCCAGCGCCTCGCGCAGGCGCCGGGCCCTGGGCGCGCCGCGCCGCCCCGAGGCGAGGCGGAAGACCCAGTTGCCGGAAAGTCCCGGCACGAACTCGTGCAGCCCGAAGCGCAGGGCGATGGCGAAGATGCGCGACAGGCGCAGCAGCCTAGCCAAGGCGCTCGATCCGCTTGTCCAGGCGCTCGATCGCATCGCGCAGCCCGGAGAGCTCCCCGGCAAGCGCCGCCAGATCGCCGCGGCGCACCAGCAGCCGGCTCTCGTCGGTAGCGTAGTCGGCAAGCGCCGCGGCAATGCGCCGCGCCGCGTCCGCGTGCCACGCGGCAAGATCGCGCGCCACGCCCGCGAGCCGATGCGCGGCTGCATCTCCGAGCAGGCGCGCCAGGTCCTCCTCGAAGTCCCAGCGCAGGTGCCGCGCGAGCAGCATCAACTCGGTTGCGAGCCGCGCGTTGCCGGAGACCTCGACGGCGCGCAGGGCGTGCTCCTCGCCGCGCGCAAGCCCGACCAGCAGCTCGGGCTTGAGCGTGAGCGCGAGCGAGGGCTCGCCGCCGCCGGCCTGCGCGAGGCCTTCGGGCGCGATGGTGAAGCGCAGCCGCGGCAAAGGCGGGGCGCGCAGCTCGACCGACTCGCCGGCGAAGGGCGCGAGCCTTGCGCGCGCCCAGGGCTCGGCCTGGAGCAGGTGGTTGAGGGCAAAACAAAAGGCCACCGCGGGGGTGGCCTTTTCGTCGGGCGGCGCCTGCCTCAATGCATCTGCTGGATGCCGGCGAGGAGCCAGCCGCTCGAGCCGTCGACAGGCTTCACGAGGTTCCAGACTTCCTCGAAACCGGCCGGCGCGCCCGACGCAGTCTCGCGCACCATGCCGGAAAAGCGCACCGACGCCCAGTGCTTGCCGTCCTCGGTCGCGAGCTCGAGCAGATCGGCGTCGAGCCCCGTCACCTCGGTGTGCTGAACGCCCAACGCGCGCCCGAGCGCGTCCGCCTTGAGCGCCTCGAACATCTCCTCGGTCGTGAACTCGCGGATCTCGTCGATCTCGCCGGCGTCGTTGGCAAGCTGCAGCTTGACGAAATTCGTCTTCGCCGCGCGCAGGAACCCGGCGGCGTCGAACCCCGCGGGCAACGCGCCCGCAGTCCCGACGGGGCTGACGGATCCGGCCGGCGGCGCAGGCATCACGCTCGTCTGCTCCCGCATGCCGGCGAACTGGACCGGCGCCTGGGTCTGCCTGCGCGTCATGGCACGCCACAGCAGCACCGCGCCGATGGCGAGCAGCGCGAGCAGCAGGATGCCGCCCAGCCCGTTGCCGGCGAACAGATAGCCGAGCAGCCCGCCGAGCGCGAGACCGCCCAGCACCGGCCCCCACTTGCTGCCCGCGGGCGCGGCTTGGCTCCCCTGCTTGGCCGGTGCGGCCTGCTGCTGCGCCGGCTTTGCCGGCGGCGCCGTCACGTTGCGCTGCACGCCGAGCGAGCGCGCGCCGCCGAAGCGCCGCGCTTCCGCATCGGTCACGACCAGTGCCCAGCCGAGCAGCACGGCGGCCAGTCCAAGCAGCCACTTGCTCATGAGTCGATCCTCCAGAGCGTCGATCGTATCAAATTCGCGCATCAAAGCCGATATGCCCGATGCACCGCCACCGCGCCGGCAGCGAGATTGAACACTTCCACCGCGCCGAGGCCCGCTGCCTCCATCATCGCCTTGAGCGCCGCCTGGTCCGGATGCCTGCGGATCGATTCGGCGAGGTAGCGGTACGCGGCGGCATCGCCCGCCACGCGCTCGCCCAGCCACGGCAGCACGCGAAACGAGTACAGGTCGTACGCGCTCGCGAGCGGGCGCCACACCTTGGAGAACTCGAGCACCACCAGCCGCCCCCCGGGCTTCAGTACGCGCGCCATCTCCGCGAGCGCGATCTCCTTGCGCGTCATGTTGCGCAGCCCGAAGCCCACCGTGACGCAATCGAAGTACGCCGCCGGGAAGGGCAGCCGCTCCGCATCGCATTGCACGGCCGGAGCGAGCGCGCCCGCGTCGAGCAGCCGGTCGCGGCCGCGCTCGAGCATGAGCCGGTTGAGGTCGGTGAGCCACACCTCGCCCGAGGGCGAGACGCGCTTCGACAGCGCGAGCGCCAGGTCGCCGCTTCCGGCGGCGACATCGAGCATGCGCTCGCCCGGCCGCGGGCGCGCGATGGCGATCGCGGTCGCCTTCCACACGCGGTGCAGCCCGAGAGACATGAGATCGTTCATCAGGTCGTAGCGCCGGGCGACGCGATCGAACACCGAGCGAACCCGCGCGCCCTTCTCGGCCGGCGGCACCTGCTCGTAGCCGAAATCGACCTTATCGGTCACATCAGGCCTTTTCGTACACGATGCGCTCGAAATCGGTGCCGCGCTCCATCACCTCGGTGAAGCGTACCCGCAGGGGCGCGTCGGCGAACAGCTCCACCACCCGCTTGGGCTTGTACCAGCCCGGGGGCAGCACTACCGACGGCGGCGAGTTGAGGGCCTGAACCCCGGAGAGCGACAGCCCCGGCACGTACTTCTCGCTCTGCACGTTCAGGCCGGTTGCCCGTGCGGCGATTCCCGCCGGCAGGCCCGGCAGGAGCTTCACGCCGGCGTGCAGGTCGCCGTTGCGCGCCGCCATGAGCCAGCGTACCTGGCCGAGCATGAGGTTTTTCGCATCGCCCGGGCGCACCGCCACCAGCTGGCCGTGCGCATAGCGCTTGCCGGGGCTGCCGGCCGGCCGCACCAGGCGCAAGCCCTGCGCGCTCTCGTCGTCGATCTGCCACTGCTCGAGCAGGAAACCCTCGGCGTCGCTGTACTCGTCGTCGTGGCGCGTGCTGACGCGGCCGAAGGTCGCGATTTCATCGCGCTGCCTCTGCGAGAGCTCGGCACCCCCGCCGGGCTGGCGGAACTGCCGTCCCGAGACGTAGTAGTGCACGGCGGCGAACTCGTTGCAGACCCGCGCGGCGGCGGCGACCTTGCGGCGGTCGACGGCGCGCGCGGGCTTGGCCTGGCACCACTGCCGGTACAGGAACACCAGGAGCTGCTCGCACGAGGGCTGCACGCAATCCTCGCCCAGCGCGAGCTTGGCCGGCGACTCGCCCTTTCTGAGCAGCGCCACGCGGTTTCGCAGGCTCTTGGCGAGCTTGCGCGCGTCGAGGTAGCGCGGCGCGGCGGCCTCGCCGCCTTGCAGGCGCTCGGGGCAGCGCTCCGAGCCCAGGTCGGCGACGAACGGCGGCACGCCCTCACCTTCTGCCACCGGCGAGCGCGCCAGCTCGAGCTTCCCCGCCCAGCGCTCGAGCAGGTAGGCGACGAAGGTGAGCTGGCGCTGCGTGAGCTCGTTCGGATTGCAGCTTCCCATCAGCGCTGCGCGCGCGTACGCGATGCGCGGCGAGGTGTCGTGGACGTCGCGGTTGAGGAAATCCTTCACCGGCTCCTCGGCGAGCTCGAGCTGCTCGGCGCGGGCGTAGGTCTGGTTGAGCGAGCGCCAGTCGCCGGGCGGCACTTCGCGGTAGGCGCGGTAGTGGTGGAACATCTTGAGCCCGGTGCAGGCGAGCAGCCGCTGGCAGATGAGCGCGCCCTGCGTGCGCAGCGCCCCGTCGTGGTCGAGCGCCGCCTCGAGCAGCCGCAGGTAGCCGGCATGCATCCGGTCCCACAGGGCGCTGGTCGCGTCGAACACCGCGGCCTCGGGCTCGAGCATCGGCAGCGCGCGGTTGGTGAAGCGCTTGGCCTGCTCGATCTGCACGAAGTTCACCGCCTCGCGCAGCGCCTCCATCACCGCCAGGCGGTTGGCCGGCGTGCTCGGGAAGCGGTTGAATTCCTCGAGCTGGGCGAGCAGCTCGCTCTGGGCGGCCGCGACGTTGGCGAGCGGCAGGTTGTCGAGCCAGGCCTTGCAGGAGGCGGGGTCGACGAACTCCGGGGCCGCCTCGGCCGAGAGCGCGGGCAGCGTCATGCGAGCAGCCGGGCGAGCTGCGCGCCGAGCGCGCGGTCCTCGGGCGCGCTGCGGCGCGCTGCGACGCGGCGCGGCGCGGCCCAGATCGGATCGGGAAAGCGCGAGTCGTCGGCGAAGCGCGCGATGACGTGCCAGTGCAGGTGCGCCACCTGGTTGCCGAGGCTCGCGAGGTTGATCTTGTCGGGTCGCAGCTCGGCGCGCAGCGCCTGCTCGCAGGCGAACACCACGCGCATCAGCCGCTCGCGCTCGGCGCCGGCGAGGTCGGTCATCTCGCGCGCGTGGCGGGCGAGGATCACGCGGCAGAAGCCCGGGAATTCCTCGCTCGCGACCCGCACCACGCGGCAGAACTCGTCGCGCCAGAGCACCGTGCCTCCCGTCTGCTCGCACAGCTCGCAGCCCATAGGCGGCGAATCATACCCGCTTGTCGCTCGCGCCGAACACGTCCCGGTAGCTCGCGTAGAAGCTCGCGAACAGCGTCGGCAGCAGCACGATCAGCAGCGGGAACACGAGCGACATCACCGGGGCGCGCAGCGCCCCGCCCGAGGCGAGCATCAGCGCGGAGAGCGCGACGAAGGGCGCGAGAAGCGTGAGCGCCGCCGTGACCGCCGCGTAGGCGAGGAAGGCCCGCCAGTTCATCAGGCAGGCGAAGAAGCTGAAGAACAGCGCCTTCGCCGCGCCGCTCGAGTGCCAGGCGGCGAGCGGCGGCGCGAACCAGAACATCATCATCACCGGCAGGTACAGCGCGGCCGCCAGGGCGAGCGCGGCGAGGAACTCCTCGGAGCGCAGCACCGCCTCGCCGGGCCGCTCCCCGGCGAGCATCCAGCGCGCCAGCGCGCCGCCATCGGCCAGCGCCGTCGCGCCCAGAACCAGCGCGAGGCAGCCGAAATACGCGACGCCCAGCGCGAGCTGGCTTTTCAGCGAGGTGCGGAATCCCTCGAAGAGCAGCCCGAGCTCGAGCGCGCCGCCGCTGCTCGCCGCGCGCGCCGCCGCCATGAAGCCGACCGAGAACGCCGGCACCAGCACCGAGGCCGCGACCACGCCGAGCAGCGGTATCAGCGACGCGACCGTCATCAGAAGCCAGTAGGCGAATACCAGCGCGAGCCAGCCGAGCGGCGCCACGCGGAACAGCCGCCAGCCTTCGGCCAGCCAGCGCGCCCCGCGACCGGCCGAAACGATGCGCGCCTGCATCTCAGTCGATCCAGGGCGCGGCGGCGCCGCGCCTCGACTCTAGGATCTGGCGGAAGTGCTCGGGATCGTGGGCGTGCACCAGCATCCCGGGGCGCGGCAGGTGATGGTCGTGCAGGCGCGACAGCCAGAAGCGCAGCGCCGCGGCGCGCAGCATCACCGGCCAGGCTTCGCGCTCGAGCGGCGCGAACGGCCGCACCGCGTGATAGGCGCGAAGCAATGCGCCGATCCGCCCCGCGTCCAGGCGATACGATTCCAGACACCAGTCGTTCGCGCAGACGGCGAGGTCGAAGAGCAGGCAGTCGATGCCCGCGAAGTAGAAGTCGATCACGCCCGAGATGCGCCCGTCCTCGAACAGCGCGTTGTCGCGGAACAAATCCGCGTGCACCGGCCCGCGCGGCAGGTCGGGGAAGCGGCGCTGCGCCTGGAACGCCATTTCATCCTCGAGCAGCGCTCTCTTGCAAGCCTCCAGGAAAGGCGTCACCTCGCGCGCCGCGACGCGCCACCACTTCGGGCCGCGCGGGTTCTCGAGGTACGTGGCGTACGAGCGCCCGGCGAGGTGCATGCGCCCGAGCAAGGCGCCGAGCTCGGCGCAGTGCGCGGCCGCGGGCGCCTCGAGCGAGCGCCCGGGCAGCCGCGTCACCAGCGCGGCCGGCTTGCCGTTCAGGCGCTGCAGGTAGCGGTCGGACAGGTCGGCGATCGGCGCCGGGCACGGAATGCCGTGGCGCGCGAGGTGCGCCATGAGCTCCAGGTAGAACGGCAGCTCCTCGGCCGGCAGCCGCTCGAACAGCGTCAGGACGAAGCGCCCCTGGGCGGTGGTGACGAAGTAGTTGCTGTTCTCGATGCCCGCCGCGACCGGCTCGCAGGCGAGCAGCGCGCCGACCGAATACTGGCGCAGCCAGTCGCGCAGCTCGGCTTCGGTGACGGGGGTATAGACCGACAAATCAGTCGAAGGTGTGGATCGGCCACATCGGCACGTGCACGCCGTCGTCGAGCGAGTCGCGGCGCATCCAGTTGCCGTTGCCGGTGGTGTCGACCAGGTAGTAGGGCTTGCCGTTCTTCGGCGTGACCTTGAGCATCACCACCCGGCCGCCCTGGCGGATCTGCTCCACCTTGTCTCCCTCCTGCAGCGGGATGCGCACCGCCGGCTCGCCGGGAGCGGGGCTCGCCGGCGCCGGCGCGGGCTCGGGGAGCGGCTCGAGCGCCGGCGGGGGCTGCGCGGCTGCGCCTGCGGCCCAGAGCGAGAGCAAAGCCACGGTGCGGCGCATCTTGCGTCGATTCTACTAGAGGTTGAGCAGCACCTCGCGCTCGGCCGGCGAAGGCTCGAAGCCGCGCTTCTCGTAGAAGGCGAAGATCGTGTCGACCACCTGCTGCGGCTCGTCGCAGACCTGCACCAGGTCGACGTCGCCGGCGTCGATCATGCCTTCCTCGACCAGCCGCTCGCGCATCCACGCCAGCAGGCCGCGCCAGAACGGACCGTGCACCAGGACGATCGGCATCTGGCGCGTCTTGCCGGTCTGCACCAGCGTCAGCGCCTCGAACAGCTCGTCGAGCGTGCCGTATCCGCCCGGCAGGACGACGAATGCGGTGGCGAACTTGGCGAACATCACCTTGCGCGCGAAGAAATGCTTGAAGCGCAGGCTGATGTGCTGGTAGCCGCTCGAGGGCTGCTCGCGCGGCAGGTCGATGTTGAGCCCGACCGCCAGGCCCTTGCCGTGGAAAGCGCCCTTGTTGGTGGCCTCCATCACGCCCGGACCGCCGCCGGAGATGACCGCGAAGCCCGCGTCGGAGAGCAGCCGCGCGGTCTGCTCCGCGAGCCGATAGTAGACGGAGCCCCGCTTGATGCGCGCGCTGCCGAACATCGACACCGCGGGCCGGATGTCCGCGAGGCGCTCGGTCGCCTCGAAGAACTCTGCCATAATGCCGAACAGCTTCCACGCCTCGCGCGAGGAGAGCTCGTGGCCAAGACCGGCCGCCTTCGGTAGTTTCTCTTGTGTCATCGTGTCGGGAAAAGATCCAGAAAAGACGTTGTTGCTGGTCGACGGCTCGTCGTACCTGTACCGCGCGTTCCACGCGCTGCCCGAGCTGAAGAGCCCGAAAGGCGAGCCGACCGGCGCCATCTACGGCGTGCTCAACATGCTACGGAAGCTCGCCTCGGACTACAAGGCGCACGCGCGCGCCTGCGTGTTCGACGCCAAGGGCAAGACCTTCCGCGACGACGCCTATCCCGAGTACAAGGCCAACCGCGCGCCGATGCCCGAGGACCTGTCCTCGCAGGTGAAGCCGCTGTGCGAGGCGGTGGAGGCCCTGGGCTGGCCGGTGCTCGCGATCGACGGCGTGGAGGCCGACGACGTGATCGCCACGCTCGCCGAGCAGGCAAAGGCGCGCGGCTGGCGCACCGTCATCTCGACCGGCGACAAGGACCTGACGCAGCTCGTCGGCGAGCGCGTGCTGTGGGTCAACACCATGTCGGGCGAGAAGCTCGACGTCGAGGGCGTGAGGGCCAAGTTCGGCGTGCCGCCGGAGAAAATCGCCGATTACCTCGCGCTGGTCGGCGACGCGATCGACAACGTCCCGGGCGTCGACAAGGTCGGGCCGAAGACGGCGGCCCGGTGGATCGCGCAGTACGGCTCGCTCGAGGGCGTGATCGCGCACGCGCACGAGATCACGGGGCTCGCGGGCGAGAACCTGAGGAAGGTGCGCGACTGGCTGCCGCGCGGCCGGGAGCTGCTCACCGTCAAGCGCGATGTGGCACTGCCCGTGACCTTCGAGCGCCTCGCCGAGGGCAAGCCCGACCCGGCCCGCCAGCGCGCGCAATACGAGCGCCACGGCTTCCGCAGCTGGCTGAGGGAGCTCGAGAGCGCGCCCGGCGCAGCCGCCGGGGCGAGCGCGCCGGAAAGCGCCGGCGGCCCCCAAAAGCGCGCCGTTCGCAGCATCCTCGACGAAGACGGGCTCAAGGACCTGCTCCTGAAGATCGAAGCCACGCCCCTGGTCGGCTTCGACACGGCGTGCGCCGGCGAGGAGCCGATGACGGCGCAGCTCGCGGGGCTCGCGTTCGCCTTTGGCGACGAGGCGGTGTACTTGCCCTTGCGGCACGACTACCCCGGCGCGCCCGCGCAGGTGCCGCTCGACGCGGCCTTGGGGCTTCTCAGGCCCTGGCTGGAGCGCGCAGAGTGCACGAAGGTCGGCGAGAACGTGAAGTTCGACTCGCATGTGCTCGCCAACCTGGGCGTGCGCCTCGCGGGCTGCGTGCACGACACGCTCCTCGAGTCCTACGTGCTCGAAGTGCACGAGCGCCACGAGCTCGGCGCCCTGGCGCAGCGCCATTGCGGCTGGACCACGCTCGGCTATGACGAGCTTACCGGCAAGGGCGCGGCGCGCATCGCGTTCCCGTCGGTGGAGATCGCGCGCGCCGCGCAGTACGCCGCGGAGAAGGCCGATTGCGCGCTGACGCTGCACGAGCTGCTGTTCCCCGGGATCGAGCGCGACGAAAAGCTGGCGTTCATCTACGGGCAGATCGAGATGCCGCTCCTGCCGGTGCTGTTTCGCATGGAGCGCAACGGCGTGCTGCTCGACAGCGCGAAGCTCGAGGCGCATAGCCACGAGCTGGGAAGGGAAATTTTTCAAAAGGAACAGGAGGCCCATGCCGCCGCCGGGCAGCCGTTCAACCTCGGCTCGCCCAAGCAGATCCAGGAGATCCTGTTCGAGCGGCAGAAGCTTCCGGTCAAGAAGAAGACCCCGTCGGGCCAGCCCTCGACCGACGAGGACTCGCTCGCCGAGCTGGCGCTCGACCACCCGCTGCCGCGGCTGATCCTCGAGCACCGGGCGCTGTCGAAGCTGAAGTCGACCTATACCGACAAGCTGCCAAAAAGCGTGCATGCGCCCACCGGGCGCGTGCACACGACTTATTCCCAGACCACCGCGGTCACCGGGCGGCTCGCCTCGAACGACCCGAACCTGCAGAACATTCCCATCCGCACCGCCGCGGGACGGCGCATCCGGGAGTGCTTCATCGCGCCGCCCGGGTCGAAGATCCTCTCGGCCGACTACTCGCAGGTCGAGCTGCGCATCATGGCGCACCTCTCCGGCGACGAGAACCTGAGGCGCGCCTTCGCCGCCGGCCACGACGTGCACCGCGCCACCGCGGCGGAGGTGTTCGGCGTGCCGCTCGAGCAGGTCACGAGCGACGAGCGGCGCACGGCGAAGGTCATCAACTTCGGCCTGATCTACGGCATGTCGGCCTTCGGCGTGGCGCAGAACCTGGGCATCGAGCGCGCCACCGCCCAGGCCTACGTCGACTCGTATTTCGCCCGCTATCCCGGCGTCAAGCGCTACATGGACCAGACGCGTGCGCTCGCGCGCGAGCGGGGCTTCGTCGAGACGGTGTTCGGCCGCCGGCTCTGGATCCCCGAGATCAGGAGCGGCAGCCCGATGCGCCGCCAGGCGGCCGAGCGCCAGGCGATCAACGCGCCGATGCAGGGCACGGCCGCCGACCTGATCAAGCTCGCCATGATCGCCGTCGATGATTTCATCGAAAAGAACAAATTGAAAACGCTGCTCATCATGCAGGTGCATGACGAGCTGGTGCTCGAGGTCCCCGAGGCGGAGCTAGAAGCGGTCAA
>Ga0156230_1005_pt1 | contig 20611 bp, 20 predicted proteins | sample RifCSPlowO2_12_FD_107877 | JGI IMG/M metagenome (GOLD analysis project Ga0156230, IMG submission 107877) | Betaproteobacteria bacterium RIFCSPLOWO2_12_FULL_68_19 | reverse complement strand
GCTGGCCGACAAGCTCGATGCGCTGGCCGGCCTGTTCGGCATCGGACAGGCGCCCACCGGAGAGCGCGACCCGTTCGGCCTGCGCCGCGCCGCGCTCGGGGTGGTCCGTATTTTGGTCGAGCGACGTCTAGAACTTTCACTCTTCGATCTAGTGAATTGGGGCTTCGCTGGGTTTGACGGCAAAAAAGGAGTCGGTGACGCACACACCGATCTGGAGATGTTCATATTCGACCGTACTCGTGGTTACTTTCAAGACCGCGGATACTCCGTCAACGAAGTCGAATCAGTTCTATGCCTCAACCCTATCCGCCTCGATCTGATTCCCAAACAATTGGAGGCGGTACGAGCATTTTCCTCTCTGAAGGAATCAGACAGTCTTGCCGCGGCCAACAAGCGCATCGGCAACATACTTAAGCAAGCGGGTGCCGTACCGTCTGATTTCGATCCTGCGTTGATGGTGCTGCCAGAAGAAATAGCTTTGGAGACGACATTTCGGCTCGTCCAGCCGAGTCTTGATCACGCATTTCGCTCAATGGACTACACGGGTGCGTTGAAGGCGCTGGCGTCCTTGAAAGGACCGGTCGACGCGTTCTTCGACAAGGTGATGGTTATGGACAAGGATCCCCGCGTGCGCGCGAACCGCATCGGCTTTCTCGGCACGCTGCACAGGACCATGAACCGCATCGCGGATCTCTCAAAACTCGCCAAATGAAGCTTGTCATCCTGGATCGCGACGGCACCATCAACCACGACAGCGACGATTACATCAAGTCGCCCGAGGAATGGCGGCCGATCGAGGGCAGCCTGGAGGCGATCGCGCGTCTCACGCAGGCGGACTACCGCGTCGTGGTGGCGACCAACCAGTCGGGCCTCGCGCGCGGGCTGTTCGATGCCAGGACGCTGTTCGCGATCCACGACCTGCTGCAGCGCGCCGCCGGCCAGGTCGGGGGAAGAATCGACGCCTTCTTCTTTTGCCCGCACGCCCCCGAGGCGGCCTGCGAGTGCCGCAAGCCCCAGCCGGGCATGCTGCTCGAGGCGGCGCGGCGCTTCAACGTGGCGATCGAGGAGGTCACTATGGTGGGCGACGCGCGGCGCGACCTCGAGGCGGCGGCGGCCGCCGGCGCAAGACCGGTGCTGGTGCTGACCGGCAAGGGGCGCAAGACGCGCGACGCGGGCGGCCTTCCGCCCGGCACCGAGGTGTTCGCCGACCTGGCGGCCTTCGCCGCGCACCTCGCTCCATGAGGCCTTCGCGGTGCCTGCAAAGAGATACGGGCCCTGGTAACAAGGGCTGGAAGCCGCAAAATGGGTACGATCGTACCCATAGGTCGGCAGCGGTTGCGCAATGAGCGTGCTGCGCTCGGCGCTGTTCGCGGCCGCGCTCGTGCTCATCACGCCGCCTTACGCGCTGCTCGCGCTCGCGACCTTCCCGCTGCCGCGCATGGCCCGCTACCGGATCATTTCAGGCTGGGCGCGCCTCATGGTTTTTCTTGCCAAGACCATTCTGGGGATCCGCTGGAAAGTGGAAGGCCGCGAGAACCTCCCCGGCCGCCCGGCGGTGATCCTCTCCAAGCACCAGTCGGCATGGGAGACGATGGCCTTCCAGCTGATCTTTCCGCCGCAGGTGCACGTGCTGAAGCGGGAGCTGCTGTGGATCCCGTTCTTTGGCTGGGGCCTCGCGCTGATGAGCCCGATCGCCATCGACCGCTCGCGCGGCGTGGCGGCGCTGCGCGCCATCGCGCGCCGCGGCCGCGAGCGGCTCGCGCAGGGCTTCTGGGTGATCGTGTTCCCCGAGGGCACGCGCGTGGCGCCGGGCGAGCACCGCGAATACCAGCTCGGCGGCGCCTGGCTTGCCGCGGCTAGCGCGGCCCCGGTGGTGCCGGTGGCGCACAATGCGGGCCTGTTCTGGCCGCGCAACGCCTTCCTCAAGCGGCCGGGCACGGTGACGGTGCGCATCGGCCCGGCCATCGAGACCGCGCAGCGCGACCCCAAGACCATCAACTCGATGGCGGAGCAATGGATAGAAGAACAGCAGAAGGCCCTTTGCTGATCGCGCTCTGCGGCCGGCTGGTCGAGTACCGCTTCGCGCGGCGGCGCCGGCGCACCATCGGCATCAGCATCGACGCCGAGGGCCTGCGGGTCGCCGCGCCGCTGCGCGCGCCCTGGCGCGAGATCGAAGGGTTCCTGCGCGCCAGGCAGCGCTGGATCCTCGCCAAGCTCGACGAGTGGGCGGCAGCGCCGCGCCCGGCGCTGCTGCGCGGCGAAAGCGGCGAATCGCTGCCGCTCTTCGGCGCCCCGCACTGCCTGGAGGTGCGCGAAGGCGCGCGCGCGGTCAGCTGCGAGCCGGGCCGCCTGGTGGTCGTCGCCCCGCGGCTGCGCGCGCTCGACACGCTGATCCGATGGCTCAAGTCCCGGGCGCTCGATGCGCTCGCGCCGCGCGCGGCGCACTACGCGGCCCGCGTCGCCCGGCCGGCGCCGCGCGTCGCGCTCTCCAATGCGCGCACGCAGTGGGGCGTGTGCAACGAGGACGGCTCGATCAGGCTGTCCTGGCGGCTGGTGCACCTCGAGCCGGCGCTCGCCGACTACGTGGTGGCGCACGAGGTCGCGCATCTGCTCGAGCTCAACCACTCGCGGCGCTTCTGGAGCCTGCTCGCCTCGCTCTATCCCGACTGGCGCAGCGCACGCGAGCGCCTCGAGCTCGCGGGGGCGGCTTTGCCGATTCTGAAAGGAAACACGACATGAGAATTCTCCATACCATGCTGCGCGTCGGCGACCTGCAGCGCTCGGTGAAGTTCTACACCGAGGTGCTCGGCATGAAGCTCTTGCGCACCACCGAGCGGCCCGAGCAGAAATACTCGCTCGCCTTCGTCGGCTACGACACCGAGGAGCGCGCCTCGGTGCTCGAGCTCACCTACAACCACGGCGTCGATCGCTACGACCTGGGCAGCGGCTTCGGCCATGTCGCGATCGAGGTGGCCGACGCCGCGCAGGCCTGCGAGAAGGTCAAGCGCCAGGGCGGCAAGGTGACGCGCGAGGCCGGCCCGGTGAAAGGCGGCACCACCGTGATCGCCTTCGCCGAAGACCCCGACGGCTACAAGATCGAGTTCATCGAGCGCAAGCGCTGAGCGCGGAGATGCGGGCGAAGTCCTCGGGAGACAGGTTCTCGGGCCTGAGCCGCGGGTCGATGCCCAGCCTCAGGTAGTCATCCTCGCTCAGCGGCAGGGCGTTGCGCAGCTGCTTGCGCCGCGCGGAGAACGCCTTGCGCAGCAGGTCTGCGTCGATCTCCAGCATTTGCGGCAGCGGCTCCAGGCGCACCAGCGCCGACTCCACCTTGGGCGGCGGCCGGAAAGCGCCTTTGGAGACGTTGAACAGCTTCTTCATGCGGAAGCGCGCCTGCAGGGCGACCGAGAGCCGGCCGTACGCCGGTGTCGAGCAGGCGGCGACCATGCGCTCCACCACCTCGAGCTGCAGCATGAAATGCATGTCCTTCACGCGCGAGGCGAAGCGCGCGAGATGGAAGAGCAGCGGCGTGGAAATGTTGTACGGCAGGTTGCCGACCAGGCGCATGCCTGCGGGAAAGCGCGCGAAATCGAATTCGAGCGCGTCGGCGCAATGCACCGTCAGGCGCCAAGGAGGAAACTGCCCGGCGAGCGCGGCGGCGAGATCGCGATCCAACTCGATGGCTTCGACGTGCGCGGACTCCAGCAACAGCTTGGTGAGCGCGCCCTCGCCCGGACCGATCTCGACGATGAAGTCTTTTTCAGAAGGAGAAATCGCTTCGATGAGTCGACGCAGCACCCCCGCCTCGTGGAGGAAGTGCTGGCCGAAGCGCTTACGCGGCCGATGCGAGCTCGATGGCAAGCTTGACGGCTTCGATCAGGCTGCCGGGGTCGGCGCGACCGCTGCCGGCGAGCTCGAGCGCGGTGCCGTGGTCGACCGAGGTGCGCACGAACGGCAGGCCGAGCGTGACGTTCACGCCGCGGCCGAAGCTCGCATATTTGAGCACCGGCAGGCCCTGGTCGTGGTACATGGCGAGCGCGCAGTCGGCCTTGGCGAGGCGATCGGGCACGAAGAGCGTGTCCGCCGGGATCGGGCCGCTTGCATCGATGCCCGCGGCCACCGCCGCGGCGATGGCGGGCGCGATCACATCGACCTCCTCGCGCCCGAGGTGGCCGGATTCGCCGCCGTGCGGGTTGAGGCCCGCGACCAGGATGCACGGGCGCGCAATGCGAAAGCGCGTGCGCAGGTCGTGGTCGAGCACACGCAGGGTGCGCCCCAGGCTTTCCCGGGTGATGTTCTTTGGAACTTCTGAAAGCGGCAAATGCGTGGTCGCCAGGGCGACGCGCAGGCCGCCGCCCACCAGCATCATCACCACGTGCTCGGCACCGGCGCGCTCGGCGAGATATTCGGTGTGCCCGGTGAAAGCGATGCCCGCGTCGTTGATCGCGCTCTTCTGCACCGGGGCGGTCACCATGGCCGCGAACTCGCCTTCCAGGCAGCCGCGCAGCGCGCGCTCGAGCACCGCCAGCACGTAGCGGGCGTTGGCCGGGTCGAGCTTGCCCGGCACCGCGGGGCGCTGCAAAGGCACGTGCTCGATGTCGGGAAAGCCGCGCAGCAGGCTGCGGTCGCCGATCGCCACGAGGCGCGCCGGCAGGGAAAGCTGCGCGAGCTTCAGGCACAGCTCCGGCCCGATGCCGGCCGGCTCGCCCGAGGTGAGGGCGATGAGCGGCCTAGCGTTCCTCAAGCCGCAGCTCGACGTAGATCTGGTCGCGCAGCTGGCGCAGCCATTCCTGGTAGGCCTCCTCGGACTTGCGCTCGCGCAGCGCCATGCGCGCCTGCATTCGTCGGCGTTCCGGGGACATGTCCGCGGAACGCCGTTCCAGCACCTGGATCAGGTGGTAGCCGAAAGGCGTGCGCACCGGCTGGCTGATCTCGCCCACCTTCAGGTCCTGGTAGGCGCGCTCGAAATCGGGCACCGTGTCGCCGGGATAGACCCAGTCGAGCTCGCCGCCGCGCGCGGCGGTGCCGTCGTCGGAATGCACGCGCGCGAGCTCGGCGAAGTCCGCCGCGCCGCTCGCGATCCGGCTGCGCAGGTCGGCGAGGCGCCGCCGCGCCTCGCCCTCGGAGACCGCCTCGCTGGTGCGGATCAGGATGTGCCGCAGCCGCGTCTGCGCGACCGGCGCGTTGGCCGCGCCGAGGCCGCGGCGCTCGACGAGCTTGAGCAGGTGAAATCCGGCCGGGCTCCTGAGCACCTCGCTCACCTCGCCGGGATTCATCCTGGCGAGCGCGCCGGAGAACAGCTCCGGCAGCCGCTCGTGGCTGCGCCAGCCGATCGCGCCGCCGCGCATGGCGTCGGGGGCGTCGGAATAGCTCGCCGCCAGGCGGGCGAAATCCTCGCCGGCGCGCGCCTCGGCGAGCGCCTTGGCGGCCCTGCCGCGCGCCGCCTCGACGCGCTCCGGCGCCGCCTGCTCGGGCACGCGCACCAGGATGTGCGCCAGGTTGTACTCCACGCCCTCCCCGGGCCGCGTCTTCATCTCCTCGAGGAACAGGTCGATCTCGGTGTCGCTCACCTGGATCTTCTCGTCGACCTCGCGCTCGCGCAGCCGGCTGAGGATGATCTGCTCGCGCAGGTCCTCGCGCCAGGCGTCGAAGGGCACGCCGTCGGTCTCGAGCGCGCGGCGGAAGTCGGCCAGCGCCATCTTGTTGTTCTGCGCGACGCGCTGCACCGCGCGGTCGAGCTGCGCCTCGTCGACCCGGATGCCGCGCTCGCGCGCCATCTGCAGCTGCGCCTTGTCGAGGATCAGCCGCTCGAGCATCTGGCGCTCGAGCACCTCGCGCGCCGGGGCGCGCGTGCCGCTGCGGCGCAGCTGGCGCTCGGCGGTGGCCACCGTCTCGTTCAGCTCCGAGAGCGTGATCACCTCCTTGTTGACCACCGCGACGATGCGGTCGAGCAGCACGATGCCCTGGGCGTGCGCGACGGGCGCAGCCGCAAACAGGCACAGCAAGACGAATAGCCGTTGCATCTAGAACACCTGCTCGAACGGCAGCCGCGGCCGCAGGCTCGGCGGCGCGAGCCGCGCATCCGACGGGTTGGTGACCGAGTAGCCGGGCACGTTGCGCTTGAGCAGCTCCACCGCCTCGTCGGTGCCGATCTGGCCGACGCCGTTGAACTCGAGCTGGAACACCAACGCCGTGGAAGCCACCTGCGTCGCGGCCTGGACGCGCTGCACCACGGTGCGGAACACCCAGCAGCCCGCGTTGTACTCGAAGCCCGCCAGTCCTTCCAGCAGCCGGCCGTCGAGCAGCGAGTAATTGTAGCGCCCCACGCCGTACCAGCCGGCCGCCACCGGCCATTGCGCCGAGACGTCGATCTGGCGGATGGTCTCGCGGTTGTAGCGGTAGCTCGCGTTGATCACCTTGGCGATCTCCGGCGAGTAGCGCGCCCCCACCGTGTAGCGCTCCATGCGCTGCTGGATGCGGTTGTACTGCGTGCCGGCGTCGAAGCTCCAGTGCCGGAACAGCCTCCCGCCGATCGCGGCCAGCACGTCGGACTCGGTCGAGGTGCGAAGCGGCGAGGCCGGCGTGAGGCCGACGCGCTCGTTCTCGAAGTAGTAGCGCTGGCCGATGGTCGCGCGGAACACTTCCTGCCCGTCGGCGTGCAGGAAGCGCGAAGTGAGCGTGAGGGTCACCTGGTTCGCGTCGCCGAAGCGATCGCCGCCCGAGAACCGGTTCTCGGTGAAAAGCTGCGGGTAGCTGAAGTCGGCGAGCGCCGTGTCGAACACCGGCATGTGGTCCTGGTTGCGATACGGCACGTAGACGTAGTACAGGCGCGGCTCCATGGTCTGGGTAAGGGTCTCGCCGAACCAGCGCGCGTCGCGGTCGAACACCAGCCCGCTGTCGAGCGACAGCCACGGTATCGAGACGCTCGGCGAGCGCTCCGTCTGCGCCGCGCCGGCGGGCAGGGCCTGCTCCAGGTCGTAGCCGACATAGCGGATGCCGGCCCTGGGCGTCACGAACCATCCCGGCGCGAGGAACGGCATCGCAGCCGTGGGGGTGAGCGAGTGCCGCGCGCCCTCGAGCAGCGTCGGATGCGTGAAGCGCACGTACTCCGCGGGCAGCGCGCCGTCGAGCAGGCCGCCCAGGTCGTAGCGGCTCGCGCTGAAGTTGAGCTGCGGCACGCGGTGGTAGGGCGGCACGATCACCGCCAGCGGGTCCTGCAGCGTCTGGAAGCGGTTCACCCGCGCCTGCAGGCTGTAGGGCGTGGTGCCGAGCGCGCCGCCGTAGCTGAGCACCGCGTCCTGCGGCAGGTTGACGAGCGAGACCTGCCTCACCTGGCTCGCGAGGTCGACGAAATAGCGATCGTCGGAGACCTTGTTGTAGTCGATCTGCGCCTGCACCCCCGAGGGCAGCGCGTGCGCGTGCTGCAGCGACACGCCGGTGCGCGAATCATCGAAGGCGCGGTCATCGGGCAGCAGCTCGAGCCTCAGCTCGCCGGCGTAGCTGCGATCGAGATAGCGGAAGTGGTTCTTGAGCTGCACGCCGCGCTTCGCCATGTACACCGGGGTGAGCGTGAGGTCGCGCTCGGGCGCGATGTTCCAGTAGTAAGGCAGGCCGAACTCGAAGCCGCGGGTGCTGGTCTGCGCGTAGTAGGGCGTGAGCAGCCCGCTCTTGCGCCGGTCCTCGAGCGGAAAGCTCACGTAGGGCGCCGCGAGGATCGGCACGCCGAAGAAGCGCAGCCGCGGGCTCCACGCGCGGCCCTCCTCCTCCTCGTAGTCGAGCTCGAGCTCGGCGGCCTCGAGCCGCCAGTCCTCCTGGCCGGGCTGGCAGGTCGTGAAGGTGGCCCGGGTGAAGCGATAGCGGTCCTTGCCCAGGATCTCGAGCCGCTCGGCGCCGCCGCGCGCGGTGCGCTCGCGCTGCAGCAGGTAGCTCGGCTGCTCGAACACGCCGGTGTCGTCGAGCGTGTTGTACTGCAGGTACGGCCCGAAGAAGCGGTCCACGCCGCTTTGCAGCCGCACGCCGCCTTCGGCCTCGGCCGAGCCGAGCTCCCGGTTGTAGCGCAGCGACTCGCCGAAGATGCTCACGTCATCGCGCCGGATCTCGGCGGCGCCGCTCGCGCTCACCTCGAGGTTGCTCACGCCCTCGATGCGCTGCGCGTCGATGGTGGTGGGTCCGCGCGGCTCCGCGCCGGGGGTTTGCGCGAGCACTGGCGCAGCGGCGACAAGCGCGGCGGCCAGCGTCGCGAAACGGTACGGCATGGCGCGGCGGGAGGACTTTTTCCGTTAGAATTTTCAATGATACACGCCGATGTGCGGCGCGCCGGGCTTGAGCGCTGGCTCGCAGCGCACTTCGGCGCGGCGCGCCTGTCCATTACCCCGGCCTCCGAAGACGCCAGCTTCAGGCGCTACTGGCGCGTACGCCTGGACGAGGGCGCGAGCTACGTGGCGATGGACGCGCCGCCCGAGAAGGAGGACTGCCGAGCGTTCGTGCACGTGGCGCGCCTGCTGCGCGAGGCCGGCGTGCACGCGCCGCAAGTGTTCGCCCAGGACCTTTCCCGGGGATTCCTGCTGCTCTCGGACCTCGGGACCCGCACCTACCTGCAGGAGCTCGACGCGCAGAACGCGGCGCGGCTCTTCGGCGACGCGATCGACGCGCTGCTGCGCTGGCAGCTCGCCACGCGCGCGGGCGAGCTGCCGCCGTACGACGAAGCGCTGCTGCGGCGCGAGATGAATCTTTTTCCCGAGTGGTACATCGGACGGCATCTCGAGAAGAGCCTTTCGCCGGCGCAGAAAGAGTCCCTCGAGGGCATCTTTCAGCTGCTCGTGAGGAGCGCGCTGGCGCAGCCCGCGGTCTACGTGCATCGCGACTACATGCCGAGGAACCTGATGCTGTGCGAGCCCAACCCGGGCGTGCTCGACTTCCAGGACGCGGTGCTCGGCCCGATCAGCTACGACGTGGTGTCGCTGTTTCGCGATGCCTTCGTCAGCTGGGAGGAGCCGCTGGTGCTCGACTGGAGCGTGCGCTACTGGGAGAGGGCGAAGCACGCCGGCCTGCCGGTGGAGCGGGATTTCGCCGAGTTCTGGCGCGCGCTCGAGTGGATGGGCCTGCAGCGCCACCTCAAGGTGCTCGGCATCTTCGCGCGCATCCACTACCGCGACGGCAAGCCGAAGTACCTCGAGGACACGCCGCGCTTCATTTCCTACGCGAGGACGGCGGCCCGGCGCTATGCCGCGCTCGCACCCCTTCTGCGCCTGCTCGACGCGCTCGAATGAAGGCGATGATCCTGGCCGCCGGGCGCGGCGAGCGCCTGCGGCCGCTCACCGAGAACGTTCCCAAGGCGCTGGTGAGCGCCGGTGGCAAGCCGCTCATCGCCTGGCACCTGGAGCGCCTGGCGGCGAGCGGCTGCCGCGAGGCGGTGATCAACGTCTCGCATCTCGGCGAGCGGATCGTCGAGCGGCTCGGCGACGGCGCGCGCTACGGCCTCGCCATCGCCTATTCGCGCGAGCGCGAGCCGCTCGAGACCGCGGGAGGCATCGCCAACGCCCTCGGCCTGCTCGGCGAGCAGCCGTTCCTGCTGGTGAACGGGGACGTGTATTGCGAATACGACTTTCTTCAACTACAAAAAATGAACCTTGGAGAATCCCTGGCTCATCTCGTGCTCATCCCCAACCCGCCGCACCACCCCGGCGGCGACTTCACGCTCGAAGCCGGCGTGGTCGGCAACCGGCCCGCGCCGCGCTACACTTACAGCGGCATCGCCGTGATGTCGCCAGCGCTCCTCGCGGGCGTGCCGGCCGGCGAGAAGGCGCCGCTCGCGCCGCTGCTGCGCGCCGCGGCCGAGCGGCGGCGCATCACGGGCGAGCTGTACGCGGGCGTGTGGCAGGACGTGGGCACGTCCGAGCGGCTTGCCGAGCTCGAGGCGCGCCTGGCATCGAAACATGAAGATCGCTGAGGAAATCTCCATCTACCGCCAGCGCCGCGAGCGCCTCGCGCGCGCGATCGGGGCAGGCGTGGCGGTCATCCCGACCGCGCCCGAGCGCACGCGCAACCGCGATTCGCACTACCCGTACCGCTTCGACAGCTATTTCTATTACCTGACCGGGTTCGCCGAGCCGGAGGCGGTGCTGGTGGTGGTCGGGGGCGATGCGCCGCGCACGCTGCTCTTTTGCCGCAGCCGCAACGAGGAGCGCGAGATCTGGGACGGCTTTCGCCACGGCCCCGAGGCGGCGCGCGAGCGCTTCGCGCTCGACGAGGCGCATCCGATCGCGGCGCTCGACGAGGCGCTGCCGCCGCTGCTCGAGAACCAGCCGGCGCTGCACCTTCCGATCGGCGCCGACGCCGAATGGGACGCGCGCGCGATGCGCTGGCTGAACGCGGTGCGCAGCCGCTCGCGCGCCGGCATCACCGCGCCCGATCGCGTGCACGACGTGCGCGCGGTGCTCGACGAGATGCGGCTCCTGAAGGACGCGCACGAGATCGCGCTGATGCGGCGCGCCGGCGCCATCGGCGCCGCGGCCCATCGCCGCGCCATGCAGTCGGCCCGGCCGGGCCGCAACGAGTACGAGATCGAAGCCGAGCTGCTGTACGAGTTCCGGCGCAACGGCGCGCAGTTCCCCGCCTACTCGCCGATCGTCGCCGGGGGCGCCAACGCCTGCGTGCTGCACTACGTGTCCAACAGCGCGCCGCTGCGCGACGGCGAGCTGCTGCTCGTCGACGCCGGCTGCGAGCTCGACGGCTACGCCTCGGACATCACGCGCACCTTCCCCATCAACGGGCGCTTCAGCGCAGCGCAGCGCGAGGTCTACGAGCTGGTGCTCGCCGCGCAGCGCGCAGCGATGGACAAGGTGCGGCCCGGCAACCCGTGGAACGCGCCGCACGATGCCGCGCTGCGCGTGCTCGCGCAGGGCATGCTGGAGCTCGAGCTGCTCGCCGGAACGCTCGACGACGTGCACGACGCCGGCGAATACCGGGTGAGGAAAAACGGCGGCCAGGGCAGCTGGCGCTCGCTCGCGCCGGGCATGACGCTCACCGTCGAGCCCGGCCTGTACATCCGCGCCGCGCCCGACGTGCCCGAGCGGCTGCGCGGCATCGGGGTGCGCATCGAGGACGACGTGCTGGTGCACGAGCAAGGCTGCGAGGTGCTGAGCGCCGAGGCGCCGAAGCGGATCGACGACATCGAGGCGCTGATGCGCGATGCCCGTGGCCGGGGTTGACGTACTGGTTCGCGGCGCGGGCCCCGTCGGGTGCGTCGCCGCGCTCGCGCTGCACTCTGCAGGTGTCAGGGTCGCCATCGTCGATGCCCCGGTACCTGCGCCCGGCTTCCGGCCGATCGCGCTCTCGCATGCCAGCCGGCTGATCCTCGAGCGCGTCGGCGCCTGGCACGGGCTCGAGGCCACGCCGATCAGCGCCGTCGAGGTCTCGCAGGCCGGCGGCTTCGGTCGCACGCGCTTCGACGCGCTTGACGCGGGCGTTCCGTCGCTGGGATACGTCACGGATTACGCCCTGCTCCTGAAGGCATTGAAATTCCTGTCGAAACACCTGCTCCTGCCTGGCGAGCTGCCGGCGCGCTGCACGGTGCACGCCGAAGGCATTGCCGAGGCGCGCGAGAAGCGCTACACCCAGGAAGCGCTCGTCGCGCTGGTGCACGCCGACCCGCCCGCGCAAGGCACGGCCTTCGAGCGCTTCACGCCCGAGGGCGCGCTCGCGCTGCTGCCGTTCGCCGGCCGCCATGCCGTGGTGTGGAGCGTCGTTTCGCAGCGCGCGCGCGAGCTCGCTGCCGCACCTGATGAGCAGTTCCTGCGCAGCCTTGCCGCCGCGGCGGGCCGGCGTGCCGGCAGGCCGGTCAAGGTCGAGAGCCGGGCACTGCATCCGCTCGCGCTGCGGGTGCGCCGCGCGCGCACCGGCCCGCGCGCGGTGTACATCGGCAACGCCGCGCAGACGCTGCATCCGGTGGCCGGCCAGGGGCTCAACCTCGGCCTGCGCGACGCCTGGGACCTGGCGCAGGCGCTGCGCGACGCGGCCGACCCCGGGGATGCGGCGCAGCTTGCCCGCTACGCCGCGAGCCGCCGGCTCGATGCCGCCGCGACGGTGCGCGTCACCGACCTGCTCGCCCGAGGCTTTCTCGGCTCGAGCCGCGTCGCGCGCGCGGCGCGCGGCGCCGCGCTCACCGCGCTCGACCTGCTGCCCGCGCCGCGGCGCTTCTTTGCGCGCCGCATGATGTTCGGCCCGTCCGCCCTTCCATAAAAAAAGCCAAACGGATAAAATCCGCTTCCCTCGCACCCCAAGCCATCGGAAATGAAGATCGGCGCGCACGCGCTGCGCAACGCCTTGTTCGTCGCTCCGATGGCGGGCATCACCGACCGGGCGTTCCGCCGCCTCGCCAGGCGCCTCGGCGCCGCCCTCGCGGTCTCCGAGATGCTGTCCTCGCGCCCCGAGCTGCGCGACTCGCGCAAGAGCCGCCTGCGCAGGGAGCACGCCGGCGAGGAGCGCCCCGTTTCGGTGCAGATCGCCGGTTCCGAGCCGGCCGAGCTCGCCGAGGCCGCCCGCCACAACGCGGCCCTCGGCGCCGACATCATCGACATCAACATGGGCTGCCCGGCGAAGAAGGTGTGCAACCGCCAGGCCGGCTCGGCGCTGCTCGAGGACGAGCGGCTGGTGGGACGCATCCTCGATGCGGTGATAGCGGCGGTCGACGTGCCGGTGAGCTTGAAGATCCGCACCGGTCCCGACCCGCGCCGGCGCAACGCGCTTTCGATCGCGCGCATCGCCGAGGCGGCAGGCGTGCAGATGCTCGCCATCCACGGCCGCACGCGAGCCTGCCTGTTCGGCGGGCAGGCGGAGTACGACAGCATCGCCGAGGTGAAGGCGAGCGTGCGCATCCCGGTGATCGCCAACGGCGATATCGCGAGCGGCGAGGACGCGAGGCGCGTGCTCGAGGCGACCGGCGCCGACGGCGTGATGATCGGCCGCGCCGCGCAGGGCAGGCCGTGGCTGTTCCGCCAGATCGCGCATTTCCTCGCTACCGGCGAGGCGCTGCCGGAAGCCGACGTGTTCGAAAGACAGCGCATCCTGCTCGAGCACCTCGAGGGCCTGTACACGCTCTACGGCCGCGAGCAGGGCGTGCGCGTCGCGCGCAAGCACATCGGCTGGTCGGTGAAGAGCCTTCCCGGCGGCGAGGCGCTGCGCTGCGCGGTCAACCGCATCGACGCCGCCGAGGCGCAGCGCGCCGCGGTCAACGATTACTTCGAGAGGCTTGCCGCATGAGCCGCACCAACGAGGTCGCCGAGTCCGTCAAGCGCTCGCTCGAGCGCTACTTCAAGGACATGGACGGCGAGAAGCCGACCTCCATCTACGAGATGGTGCTGAAGAACATCGAGAAGCCGATGATCGAGACGGTGCTGCGCCACGCCGAAGGCAACCAGTCGCTCGCCGCCGAGATGCTCGGCATCAACCGCAACACGCTGCGCAAGAAGATGCAGCAGCTGCGGATCAAAGGGTAGTGTCGAAGCTCAAGCGGGCGCTGCTCAGCGTCTCCGACAAGTCCGGCATCGTCGAGCTCGCGCGCGGGCTGGCCGCGCTGGGCGTCGAGATCCTCTCCACCGGGGGCACCGCGCAGCTGCTGCGCAAGGAAAGCGTGCCGGTCACCGAGGTCGCCGCGGTCACCGGTTTCCCCGAGATGCTCGACGGGCGGGTGAAGACGCTGCACCCGAAGATCCATGCCGGGCTGCTGGCGAAGCGCGAGGAGCCGTCTCACCTCGCGGCGCTCCGCGCCGCCGGCATCGAGCCGATCGACCTGGTGGTGGTCAACCTCTACCCCTTCCAGACGACCGTCGCCGACCCCGCCTGCCGGCTCGAGGACGCGGTGGAGAACATCGACATCGGCGGGCCGGCAATGCTGCGCTCCGCGGCCAAGAACTATCCGAGCGTGGCCGTGGTGGTCGATCCGGCCGACTACGCGCGCCTGCTCGAGGAGCTGCGCGGCGCCGGCATTTCCGCCGCCACGCGCTTCGCGCTGGCGAAGAAGGCCTTCGCCCATACCGCGGCCTACGACGGCGCGATCGCGAACTACCTGTCCGCGCTCGATTCGGTCTACCCGGAGGTGCTGACGCTGCAGTTCCAGAAGCTCCAGGACCTGCGCTACGGCGAGAACCCGCACCAGAGCGGCGCCTTCTACCGCGAGGCGCGGCCGGCCGCCGGCACGCTTGCGCTCTACCGGCAGGTGCAGGGCAAGGAGCTTTCCTACAACAACATCGCCGATGCCGACGCGGCCTGGGAATGCGTCAAGAGCTTCGGCGAGCCGGCCTGCGTGATCGTCAAGCACGCCAACCCTTGCGGCGTGGCGACCGGCGCGGACCTCGCCGAAGCCTACGGCAAGGCCTTCAAGACCGACCCGATATCGGCCTTCGGCGGCATTCTCGCCTTCAACCGCGCGCTCGACGGCGCCACCGCGGCTGCGGTGGGCAAGCAGTTCGCCGAGGTGATCATCGCACCGCGCATCGAGCCCGATGCGCTGAAGGAGCTCTCGGCCAAGTCGAACCTGCGCCTGCTCGAGATCCCGCTCGCGCACGAGGTGCAGCCGCAGGACTACAAGCGCGTCGGCGGGGGGCTGCTGGTGCAGGCTAGCGACTCGAAGCCGATCCGCAAGGAAGATCTCCGTGTCGTCACGAAGCGCCAGCCCACCGACTCCCAGTGGTCGGACCTGCTGTTCGCCTGGCGGGTGGCGAAATTCGTCAAGTCGAACGCGATCGTGTTCTGCCGCGACGGCATGACGCTCGGCGTCGGCGCCGGGCAGATGAGCCGCGTCGACAGCGCCCGCATCGCCACCGCCAAGGCGGCCGCGGCGAAGCTCCCGCTTGCCGGCTCGGTCGCCGCCTCGGACGCCTTCTTTCCCTTCCGCGACGGTCTCGACGTGCTGGTCGACGCCGGCGCCGCGGCGCTGATCCAGCCCGGCGGCAGCGTGCGCGACGAGGAGGTGATCGCGGCCGCCGACGAGCGCGGCGCGGCGATGGTGTTCACCGGCGTGCGCCACTTCCGGCACTGATGAAGCTGCTGGTCATCGGTTCGGGCGGACGCGAGCATGCCCTCGCCTGGAAGCTCACGCACAGCCCGCGCGTGCAGAAGGTCTATGTCGCCCCGGGCAACGGCGGCACGGCACTCGAGCCGGGCGTCGAGAACGTGCCGCTCACCGGGATTGCCGAGTGCATCGCCTTCTGCAAGAAAAACAAGGTCCGGCTCACCGTGGTCGGCCCGGAGGCGCCGCTCGCCGAAGGGATCGTCGACGCCTTCCAGCAGGCCGGGCTCGCCATCTTCGGCCCGACGCGCGCCGCGGCGCAGCTCGAGGCCTCCAAGGATTTCGCCAAGTCCTTCATGGCGCGCCACCGCATCCCGAGCGCGCGCTACGCCAGCTTCGGCGCCAGCGCCGAAGCCAAGGCCTACGTCGACGCGCAGGGCGCGCCGATCGTCGTCAAGGCCGACGGCCTCGCCGCGGGCAAGGGCGTGGTGGTCGCCGCCACGCGCGAGGAAGCGCACGCCGCGATCGAGCGCATCATGAACGACAGGGTGCTCGGGGACGCGGGAAGCCGCGTGGTGGTGGAGGAATTCCTCGAGGGCGAGGAGGCGAGCTTCATCGTGATGAGCGACGGCGCGCACGTGCTCGCGCTCGCCACCAGCCAGGACCACAAGCGCCTGCGCGACGGCGACCAGGGACCCAATACCGGCGGCATGGGCGCCTACTCGCCCGCGCCGGTGGTGACCCCCGAGGTCCACGCGCGCGTGATGCGCGAGATCATCCTGCCGACGGTGCAGGGCATGGCGGCCGGCGGCACGCCCTACGTCGGCTTCCTCTACGCCGGGCTGATGATCGACCGCGAAGGCAGCCCGAAGGCGCTGGAATTCAACTGCCGCCTGGGCGACCCGGAGACGCAGCCGATCATCCTGCGGCTCAAGTCCGACCTGCTCGAGCTCATCGAGCACGCGCTCGAGGGCACGCTCGAGCGCGTCGAGGCCGACTGGGACCGGCGCACGGCGCTGGGGGTGGTGCTCGCGGCGCCGGGCTACCCCGGGGAGCCGCGCAGGGGCGATCGCATCGACGGCCTGCCCAAGCCGAGCGAGCAGTGCCGCGTCTTCCACGCCGGCACGCGGCTCGAAGGCAAGACGCTGCTCACCAACGGCGGGCGGGTGCTCTGCGTCACGGCCCTGGGCGACTCGGTGAAGATGGCGCGCGCGCTGGCCTACGACGCGCTCGAGAGCATCCGCTTCGACGGCATGCAGTACCGCCGCGACATCGGCGCGCGCGCGCTCAAGAAGAGATGAATGCGCAGGCGCAGGCGGTCCACGAGCACCTCGCGGCGTTGCAGGCGCGCATCGTCGCCGCGCTGGAAGCGCTCGACGGCCGGAGCTTTCGCAGCGACGCGTGGCAGCGGCCCGAGGGCGGCGGCGGCCTGAGCCGCATCCTCGAGGAGGGTAACGTGTTCGAGCGCGGCGGCGTGAACCTCTCGCGCGTGCAGGGGCGCAGCCTCCCGCCCTCGGCGAGCGCTTCGCGGCCGCAGCTCGCCGGCCGGCCCTACGAGGCCATGGGCGTGTCGCTGGTCCTGCACCCGCGCAATCCGTACTGTCCTACGGTTCACTTGAATACAAGATTCTTTAGTACAACAGACGAAAAACCGGTGTGGTGGTTCGGCGGCGGCATGGACCTCACTCCCTGCTACGGGTTCGAGGAGGACGCGCGCCACTTCCACGCCACCTGCCGCAAGGCGCTCGCGCCTTTCGGCGCCGGGCACTACCCGCGCTTCAAGCGCTGGTGCGACGAGTACTTCCACCTGCGCCACCGCGGCGAGCCGCGCGGCATCGGCGGCATCTTCTTCGACGATCTTGCCGAGGGCGGCTTCGACTCCTGCTTCGCGCTGGCGCGCTCGGTCGGCGAGCACTTCCTCGAAGCCTACGTGCCGATCGTGGAGCGAAGGAGAGCGGTGCCCTTCGGGCAGAAGGAGCGTGACTTCCAGGCCTACCGGCGCGGCCGCTACGTCGAGTTCAACCTGGTGTACGACCGCGGCACGCTGTTCGGCCTGCAATCGGGCGGGCGCACCGAATCGATCCTGATGTCTCTGCCACCGCAGGCGGCCTGGCGCTACGACTGGAAGCCCGCGCCGGGCTCGCCGGAGGAGAAGCTCACCACCGACTTCCTGCGACCCAGGGACTGGCTCGAATGACGAGCGACAACGAGAGAACCTGAAGCAACCCTAAATCAGGGACAGACCACGTTTTTCCTGCGTACTGGCCGGTCTTCCGGGGCTACCCCGTTCGACGCGCCGACCCAGACTTGCTCCGAGCTGCCGCTTGAAGGATTCGTCACCCAAAGCGAAATTTCCGTTGGTTGCCGATCTAATGTCGTCGACCCGTTTCGCATCGAGGTTGGAGGCAAAAAGCGCCGTGTACGCTGAACGGCGCTCCTCGTCGCTTACGCCGAGACGCTGGAATTCAGCGTGCGGGGTAACGAGCGCGGCTGGTACGCCTTCCGCGTTCACCCGATAGCTTGACCACAGATACTTGGCCGGATGATCGCAGAGGCCGCCGCGCACCGGGTTGAGCTCTATGTAGCGATAGCACGAGAGCAGGTAGTCCTCGCTCTGCACAATGCACGACTTGAACCTCCCCTCCCAGAGCGTGCCCGAGCGCCCGTAATGGCGGTTCACATATTGCGTGTGCAACTGCCCAAGGTATTTCATCAACTGCGCGCAGCCGACCGGTTCCGCCGGCGTGACAAGCAGATGGACGTGATTCGTCATGAGGCAGTAGGCATGCAGCGAACAGCGCGCTCTTGGCAGCAAGCGCCCGAGGTGAAAGAGGTAGAAGTAGCGGTCCTGATCCTCGAAGAAGCACGGGGCACGGTTGTTTCCACGCTGCACGATGTGCACCGGGAGGCCACCAAGTATGATCCGCGCGCGCCGAGGCATGTCCAGTCAACGACCCGGCGGCAGGTCCGTTGACGAAAAACGTGGTCTGTCCCTGATTTAGGGTTTTAGAGCAGCTCGGCGGCGCGGCGGTAGTGGCGCTGGGCGTCGTCGTTCTGGCCCAGGCGCTCGCACAGGCGCGCGAGCTCGAGGTGCGCGGTGCGGCTCGGCTCGAACGACAGGCTCGCTTCCAGGAAGCTGCGCGCCTTGCCCCAGATCTCGGCCTGCGCGCACAGCCGCCCGAGCGTGGCGAGCAGCTCCGGATCGCGTTCGCGCTGCAGCAGCCAGCGCTCGGCGCGCTCGATGCGGCTGCGCGCCTCGGCGGCGCGGGCCGGCGCCTCGAGCTGCGAGGGCAGATCGCCGTAGAGCGAGACGAGGTGCGGCGACCACTCCGCGGCGAGCGCCCGGTCGAGGATGTCGCGCGCCAGCGCGGCGCGGCCGAGCGCCGTGGCATGCCGCGCGCCGGCCGCGGCGACGCGCGGCTGGAGCTGCTCGCGCGCAGGAATGGCGCGCCAGCGCCGCTCGAACGCGCCGGCATCATCGGCCGAGCGCGCGAGCAGCTCCACCGTGGCCTGCACCCTGTATTCCTCGGCGATGGCCGGGGCGATGGCGTCGTGCTTGGCGAGCTGTTCGGCGAGGCGCAGCACCTCGTCCCACGCGCCGCTGCCGCGCTCGGCGCGCAGCAGCATGCGGGTGGTCGCGATGTGCTTGGCGCCGCTGCTCGGCAGGCTCCTCAAGGCCTCGCGCGCGCCGGCGAAGTCGCGCTCCTCGAGCGCAAGCTCCGCGCGGCTCACCAGGCGCGCGGTCTGGAGCTTCTCGCCCGCGGCGTCGGCGCGCTCGAGCCAGCGGTCGCGGCGCTCGAAATCGCGCATCTGGTGCGCGGCGCGGGCCGCAAGCAGCGCGGCGAGCCCGGGCGCGGGGCCGATCTCGAAGGCGACCCCGGCGTGCTTCTCGGCGCGCGCGTAGCGCCCCTCGTAATACGCCTGCAGGGCCGAGGCAAGCGCTCCGTGGGCGCGCTCGCGCCGCCGCCGCGCCCGGAACGCGCCCACCGTGGCGGGAAGCGAGACGGCATGACCGAGCAGCCGCAGCGCCGCGTACAGGACGAGGAAGGCGAGCAGGCCCGCGACCGCGAACAGCAGCAGCGACGCCTCGACGCGGTACGGCGGGTAGATGAACAGCACGTAGCCGGCGTCGATCCGGCCGAGCAGCACCAGGGCCACGGCCGCCGCGAACACCGCCAGCAGCCAGAAGAGCGACCTCATCCAGGCTTGCGCTCGCGGCGCGACTTGAAACCGCGGACCGCCTCCAGGCTCTCGGAGATGGTCGGCATCTCGAAGCTGATCGACGTTCCCAGCAGCTGCTTGAGCTGCCCGAGCGCCTCCGTCGCGGACTTGGAGCGAGCGTCGAAGTAGCGCTGGATCCAGGCCTGCGAGGCGCGCAGGTCGGCGCGATAGCCCGCTTCGTCGCGGGCGAGCAGCGACAGGCGGGCGTTGAGCAGCCGCAGGCGCAGGTTCTCGCGCAGGAAGTAGGCCTGCGTGGGCGGCAGCAGCGGCGGTTCGGTCGTGTCGATGCGGCGCACCACCACCAGCTGGCGCAGCTCGTTCCATACCTCGGCGCCCAGGCGCGAGACGAAGCTGCGCTCTTCGGCGCCGGCGGCGTCCTTGCGCGGCGCGACGCGCTCGCCGCGCTCTTCGAAAGCGAGCGGCAGCGAGTCCACCGCCGCGACCAGCCCGTCGATCCTCGCGCTCACCGCCGCCGAGTCGAGCGCCGGCAGCGCCTTCAGCCGCTCGATGTCGCGTGCGAGCGCCCGGCGCACGGGGGCGAACTGCGGCCGGTCGGAGCGCCCGAGCCGCGCCTCGGCGAGCTCGAGCGCGAGCAGCGCGGCGCGCACGTTGCCGGCGAGCTGCAGCTGCTGCTGCGCGATCGCGAGCACCTGCTCGATCTCCGCCAGCTGCCACTCGTCGCGGTTGCGCGACAGGTCCTGGTACAGCGCCTCGAGCGCGAGCTGCTGGCTCTGCGACTCGGCGAGGCGCAGCTCGAGCTGCCCGAGCTTCGCCTGGGTGTCGCGCAGGGCCTCCTGCGCCTGGCGCGCGACCGAGCGCGCCTCGCGCGCGTCGGTCTCGATGTCGCGCAGCCTGCGCGCGAGCTCATCCTGCGTCGCGCCGATGCGCTGGCGAGTATCGATCCAGGCGAGCGACGCCACCGCCGCCGCCAGCAGCACCGCGATCAGCGCCAGCAGGGCGACCCGCGAGCCGCGCGGCGCGCTCGCTGCGGGCGGGGGCGATTCAGGGACCGGCTGGTTTTCGCTCATGAGAAAAGTATGCTACCAGCCGCTCGAGCATCTCGTCGTCGGCGGGGCCCGCGACCAGCACCTCGCGCACCCCCATGCTCGCGGCCTGCGCCGCGACCCGCTCATGGGGGACGAAAAGCGGCGTCTCGCGCAGGCGCCGCGCGCCGCCCGGGCCGAGCATCGCCAGCAGGTTATCGAGCGCCTCGCCCGAGCTCACCGTCACCGCATCGAGTTCGCCGCGCTCCCAGGCGGCGAGCAGCGGCGCGGGGTCGGCGCGAGGGTGCACGCGCCGGTAGCACTCGGCGTATTCGACGCGCGCCCCGCGCGCGGCGAGCGTATCGCCGAGCAGGGCCCGGCCGCCCTGCCCGCGCACGATCAG
>Ga0156230_1064_pt1 | contig 21140 bp, 21 predicted proteins | sample RifCSPlowO2_12_FD_107877 | JGI IMG/M metagenome (GOLD analysis project Ga0156230, IMG submission 107877) | Betaproteobacteria bacterium RIFCSPLOWO2_12_FULL_68_19 | reverse complement strand
GCGTCGGCGCGGCCCTCGAGCACGCCGGCGGCGAAGTGCTCGAGCGTGCCCACGCCGCCCGAGGCGATCACCGGCACTTCCACCGCCGTGGACACGGCGGCGGTAAGCGCCAGATCGAAGCCGTCGCGCGTGCCGTCGCGGTCCATGCTGGTGAGCAGGATCTCGCCCGCGCCGGCCTGCTGCATGCGCTGCGCCCATTCGACCGCGTCGAGGCCGGTCGGCTTGCGCCCGCCATGGGTGAAGACTTCCCAGGAAGCGCCTTTTTTCTTCGCATCGATGGCGACGACGATGCACTGGCAGCCGACGATGCCGGAAGCCTCGCGCACCAGCCCGGGGTTGTGCACCGCGGCGGTGTTGATCGAGACCTTGTCGGCGCCGGCGTTGAGCAGGCGCCGCACGTCCTCGACCCTGCGCACCCCGCCCCCGACGGTGAGCGGGATGAACACGCGCTGCGCCACCGCCTCGATCACGTGCAGCAGGATGTCGCGCTCATCCGAGCTCGCGGTGATGTCGAGGAAGCACAGCTCGTCGGCGCCCTGCTCGTCGTAGCGCGCCGCGATCTCGACCGGGTCGCCCGCGTCGCGCAGCCCGACGAAGTTGACGCCCTTCACCACCCGCCCGGCCGTGACGTCCAGGCAGGGGATGACCCTTTTCGCGAGCGGCATATCAAGCCTTGCCGAGCGCCTTGTCGGCGGCGGCCTGCGCGCTCTTCAGGTCGAGCTTGCCCTCGTAGAGCGCGCGCCCCGCGATCGCGCCGATGATGCCCTCGGGAACGAGCCTGGCGCACACCGCCTGCACGTCCTTGATGCTGTTCAGCCCGCCCGAGGCGATGATCGGCGTCTTGAGCGCCTGCGCGAGCTTGAGCGTGGCCTCGATGTTGATGCCGCTCATCATGCCGTCGCGGCCGATGTCGGTGTAGATGATGGACTCGACGCCGTATTCCTCGAACTTCTTCGCCAGGTCCACCACGTCGTGCCCGGTCATCTTCGACCAGCCCTCGACCGCGACCTTGCCTTCCCTGGCGTCCAGGCCCGCGATCACGTGGCCGGGGAAGGCGTAGCAGGCATCCGACAGGAACCCGGGGTTCTTCACCGCCGCGGTGCCGATGATGACGTAGGTGACGCCGGCGTCGATGTAGGCCTCGATCGCGTCCAGGTCGCGGATGCCGCCGCCGAGCTGGATCGGCACCTGCTCGCCCACCGCGCCGATCATCTCGCGGATCACCTTGTCGTTCTTCGGCCGCCCGGCGATGGCGCCGTTCAGGTCGACCACGTGCAGGCGCCGCGCCCCCTGCGCCGCCCAGTGCCTGGCCATCGCCACGGGATCGTCGGAGAACACGGTCGCCGTGCTCATGTCGCCCTGCTTCAGGCGCACGCAGCGCCCGTCCTTCAAATCGATTGCGGGGATGATCAGCACTTCAGAAGCACATCACGGGCGCCAGCGCACGAAGTTGGAGAGAAGTTGCAGGCCGGCGGACTGGCTTTTTTCAGGGTGAAACTGGACGGCGAAAATGTTATCCCGGGCGACCGCGCAGGTAAAGAGCGCGCCGTACTCGCAGCGCGCCGCGGTGAGCGCGGCGTCGCGCGGCGCCGGATAGTAGCTGTGCACGAAGTAGAAGCGGCTGCGGTCGGCGATGCCCTGCCACAGCGCATGCGGCCGGGACTGGATGACCTGGTTCCACCCCATGTGGGGGATTTTCAATCCGGTGAGGCGAAAGCGGGGCACCTCGCCCGCCAGCACCGCGAGGCCCCCGGTCGCGCCTTCCTCGGCGCGCTCGAACAGCATCTGCAGCCCGAGGCAGATGCCGAGGAAGGGCTTCTCGCGCAGCGCCTCGAGCACCGCCTCGCGCGCGCCGCTCGCCTCGAGGTTGCGCATGCAGTCCGGCATGGCGCCCTGGCCGGGAACAACAATTCTTTCACAGGAAAGAATCTTGTTTGGCTCCGCGGTGACCGCGACCTCGACCCCGGGCGCGACATGTTCCAGCGCCTTCGACACGGAGCGCAGGTTGCCCATCCCGTAGTCGACGACCGCGATGCGCAATTAGAGGGAGCCCTTCGTCGACGGGATCGCGCCCGCGGCGCGCGGGTCGGGCTCGGCCGCGACGCGCAGCGCGCGCGCGAACGCCTTGAACATGGTCTCGCACTGGTGGTGCGCGTTGTCGCCGCGCAGGTTGTCGATGTGCAGCGTCACCTGGGCGTGGTTGGCGAAGCCCTGGAAGAACTCGTGCACGAGATCCACGTCGAACTCGCCGATCAGGGCGCGCGTGAAGCTCACGTGGTACTCGAGGCCCGGGCGGCCCGAGAAGTCGATCACCGCGCGCGAGAGCGCCTCGTCGAGCGGCACGTAGGCGTGGCCGAAGCGGCGCACGCCCGCCTTGTCGCCGATCGCCTTCGCCACCGCCTGCCCGAGCGTGATGCCGATGTCCTCGACCGTGTGGTGCGCGTCGATGTGCAGGTCGCCCTTGGCCTCGATCTCGAGGTCGAGCATGCCGTGACGCGCCACCTGGTCGAGCATGTGCTCGAGGAACGGCAGCCCGGTGGAAAGCTTCGCCACACCCTTCCCGTCCAGGTCGAGCTTCACCCGGATCTGGGTCTCCTTGGTGCTTCTCGTGACTTCAGCCTGTCTCACTTCCTGTCCTTCATGGGGCTTCGCGCAAGGCTGTGAGCAGTATACGGTTTTCGTCGGGCGTGCCGACGGTGATGCGCAGGCAGTTCCGGATCCCGGGGTGGAGATTCCTCACCAGCACGCCTTGCCGGCGCAGCGCTTCGTAGGTGCGGTCTGCGTCGGGCACGCGCACCAGGAAGAAGTTCGCGGCCGAGGGGAACACCTGCACGCCTTTCAGTCTTACGAGCTCCTTCTTCAGCTCTTCCCTGTCCTTGCGGATGAGCGCGGCCTGCTCCTCCAGCACCTCGAGGCGCTCGAGCACGAACAGCGCCGCGGCGTGCGTGAGCACGTTCACGTTGTAGACCTGGCGCACCTTGTCGAATTGCGCGATCCACTCCGGGCGCCCCGCGAGGTAGCCGAGCCGGATGCCGGCCAGGCCGAGCTTGGACACCGTCCTCAGGACGAGCAGGTTCGGGAACTCCGGCAGCCGCGGCATGAAGCTCTTGCCGGCGAACGCGTGGTAGGCCTCGTCCACGACCACGAGACCCGGGCATGCTCTTATGACTTCGAGGACGTCCTTCTCCGGGTAGAGCACGCCGGTGGGGTTGTTCGGATAGGCGAGGAACACGAGCGCCGGGTTTTCCGCGCGCATGCGCTCGATGAAAGCGCCGGCGTCGAAGCTGAAGTCCTCGCGCAGCGGCACCGGCACCGCGCGCATGCCGCTGAACACCGCGTTCATCGAGTACACGACGAAGGTCGGCGCGGGAAACATCACCGCCGCCCCGGGGCGCGCGAGCGCGAGCGAGAGCACCTGGATGAGGTCGTCGGAGCCGTTGCCCAGCAGGAGCTCCATGCCTGCAGGGACCGCCATCTTGCGCGCGAGCAGCTCCCGCAGCTTCGGCGCGCTCGGGTCCGGGTAGCGGTTGAGGTCCACGCGCGCCAGCACCTCGCCCAGCTCGCGGCGCAGCGCCGGCGGCAGCGGATAAGGGTTCTCCATCGCGTCGAGCTTCACCATGCCCTCCGAGGGCGCGACATGGTAGGCGGCGAGCGCGAGAATCTCCGGGCGCACCAGCTCTTGCGGCTTCATTCGAGCCTCATCCGCGCCGCGCGCGCATGCGCCGGCAGGCCTTCGCCGTCCGCCAGGATGGAGGAGATTCTTCCAAGACGTCGGGCGGCGGCCTCCGACACCTCGATCAGACTGCTGCGTTTTTGAAAGTCGTAGACGCCGAGCGGCGAAGAAAAGCGCGCGGTGCCCGCGGTGGGCAGCACGTGGTTCGGCCCGGCGCAGTAGTCGCCGATCGCCTCCGAGCTCCAGCGCCCGAGGAAGATCGCCCCGGCATTGTTCAGCCTCTCAAGCCAGAGCTCCGGCTTCTCGACGAAAAGCTCCAGATGCTCCGGCGCGATGCGGTTGGCGATCTCGCAGGCCTCGTCGAGGTCGCGCGTCAGGACGAGCGCGCCGCGCGCCTCGAGCGAGGCGGCGATGATCTGCCGCCTCGGCATTTCCCCGAGCAGCCTTTCCATGGAAGAGGCCACTTTTTCGATAAAGGCCGGATCGGGGCAAAGCAGGATGGCTTGCGCCGACTCGTCGTGCTCGGCCTGCGAGAAGAGGTCCATCGCGACCCAGTCCGCCGGCGCCGACCCGTCGCAGATCACCAGGATCTCGGAGGGACCGGCGATCATGTCGATGCCGACCTGGCCGAACACCTGGCGCTTCGCCTCGGCGACGTAGACGTTGCCCGGGCCGACGATCTTGTCGACGCGCGGCACCGACTCGGTGCCGTAGGCGAGCGCGGCGATCGCCTGCGCGCCGCCGATCGAGATCACGCGGTCCACCCCGGCAAGCGCCGCCGCGGCGAGCACCAGCGCGTTCGGGCCGGGGCTCACCATCACCAGCTCGCCCACCCCGGCCACCCTGGCCGGGACCGCGTTCATCAGCACCGAGGAGGGATACGCCGCCTTGCCGCCCGGGACGTACAGGCCGACGCGCCCGAGCGGGCTCACGCGCTGCCCGAGGCGCGAGCCGTCGGCCTCGGTGTAGTCCCAGGAGCGCTGCAGCTGCTTCTCGTGGAATGCGCGGATGCGCTCGTGCGCCTCGCGCAACGCTTTCAGTTGCTCGCCGGGGATATTGTCCAGGCGCAGGTCTTTTCCCTGGACGGTCGCGATCGCGTCCACCCCATCAAATTTCCTGCTGTATTCCAGCACCGCGGCGTCGCCGCGCGCGCGCACCTCGGCGAGGATGCGGCGCACGAGCTCCTGCACCGCGGGGTCCTGCGCCGCCTCGTAGCGCACCAGGGCATCGAGCTCGCCGGCGAAGCCCGCTGCGCGCGTGGAGAGCCGGCGCAGCTTCATCGCACGGCCGCCCGGGCGAAAGCCTCGATCAGCGGCTGGAGCTGCGCGCGCTTGGTCTTGAGCGCCGCCTGGTTGACGATCAGGCGCGCCGAGACCGCCATGATCTCCTCGACCGCCGCGAGGCCGTTCGCGCGCAGGGTCCTGCCGGTGGACACCAGGTCGACGATCGCGTCGGCAAGGCCGGTGAGCGGCGCGAGCTCCATCGAGCCGTACAGGCGGATCAGGTCGACGTGCACGCCCTTCGCGGCGAAGTGCTCGCGCGTCGTGTTGACGTACTTCGTCGCCACGCGCAGGCGCGCGCCGCGGCGCACGGCGCCCTGGTAGTCGAAGCCCTTGCGCACCGCGACCATCATGCGGCAGCGGGCGATGCCGAGGTCGACCGGCTGGTACAGGCCTTCGCCGCCGTGCTCGGCGAGCACGTCGCGGCCGGCGATGCCCAGGTCGGCGCCGCCGTGCTGCACGTAGGTGGGGGTGTCGGAGGCGCGCACCACGATCAGGCGCATGTCGCGCCGCTGGGTGCCTATGACGAGCTTGCGGGAGTGCTCCGGGTTTTCCCTAGGCCGGATACCGACGCGCGCGAGCAGGGGCGCGGTCTCGTCGTAGATCCGCCCCTTCGACAACGCAATGCTTATGCTCGCCATTTGCCATATCCGGGGCGAATTCTACCTCAAGCGCCGAGCCTCACCGGATGCGCTCCACCCGGGCCCCCAGGCGGGAGAGCTTCTTCTCGAGCGCCTCGTAGCCGCGGTCGAGGTGGTAGATGCGGTCCACCACGGTCTCGCCTTCGGCCACCAGCGCGGCGATCACCAGGCCGGCCGAGGCGCGCAGGTCGGTGGCCATCACCCGCGCGCCCTGCAGGCGCTCCACGCCGCGCACCACCGCGGTGTTGCCCTCGATCGAGATGTCGGCGCCCAGGCGCTGCAGCTCGAGCGCGTGCATGAAGCGGTTCTCGAAGATCGTCTCGGTGATCATCGCCGTGCCCCGGGCGATCGCGGCGAGCGCCATGAACTGCGCCTGCATGTCGGTGGCGAAGCCCGGATAGGGCGCGGTGCGCACGCTCACTGCCTGAGGGCGCTCCTGCATTTCAATTTCGATAGTTGAATTATTTAGGGCGATCTTTGCGCCTGCTTCGCGCAGCTTCTCGAGCGTCGCGTCGAGCGAGCGCGGCTCGGCCCCCGCGAGCCGGACCTTGCCCCCGGCGGCCGCCACCGCGGCGAGGTAGGTGCCGGTCTCGATGCGGTCGGGCATGACCTCGTGCCCGGCGCCGCCGAGCGAGGCGACGCCCTCGATGCGGATCACGTCGCTGCCGGCGCCCTGGATCTTCGCCCCCATCGCGCTCAAGGCACGCGCGAGGTCCGCCACCTCGGGCTCGCGCGCCGCGTTCTCGATGAGCGTCGTGCCCTCGGCGAGCGCCGCGGCCATCATCAGGTTCTCGGTGCCGGTGACGCTCACCAGGTCCATGACGATGCGCGCGCCGCGCAGGCGCTCCGCCGAGGCGTGCATGTAGCCGTGCTCGATCGCGATGGTGGCGCCCATCGCCTGCAGCCCCTTGACGTGCTGGTCGACCGGCCGCTGCCCGATCGCGCAGCCGCCCGGCAGCGACACCTTCGCCCGGCCGCAGCGCGCGAGCAGCGGGCCGAGCACCAGCACCGAGGCGCGCATGGTCTTGACGAGGTCGTACGAGGCGGTGGGATCCTGGATGGTTCTTGCGGTGAGAGTCATTTTTCCTTCTGAACGCGAAACCTCGACCCCCATCTGGCCCAGCAGCTTCGCCATGGTGGAGACGTCCATCAGGCGCGGCACGTTGCCGAGCTTGAGCGGTTGCGCGGTGAGCAGCGACGCGCACATGATGGGCAGCGCCGCGTTCTTCGCGCCCGAGACGCGCACCTCGCCCTCGAGCGGCCTGCCGCCGGTGATCCTCAGCTTATCCACCGCTCTCCCATTCCTCGGGGGTGAGGGTGCGCATGGACAGCGCGTGGATCTCCTCGCGCATGCGGCTGCCGAGCGCCGCGTACACCAGCTGATGGCGCTGCACGCGGCTGCGGCCCGCGAACTCGCGCGACACCACCAGCGCCTGGAAGTGCTCGCCGTCGCCGGCGACTTCGACGTGCTGGCAGGCGAGGCCGGCCTCGATGCCCGCCTTGATGCTCTCGGGGGTCGCGCTCAGTGACTTGCCGGCAGGAAGACGTCGACGCCGTACAGGCGCGAGATGGTCTGCAGCGACTTGGGCACGTTGGCGAAGGCGAGGCTGCGCTGGCGGGCCTTCGCCTCCCTCAGCCAGGCAAGCAGCATGGCGAGCAGCGCGGAGTCCATCTCGGTGACCTCGCCCAGGTCGACGGTGTCGACCCCGTCGAGCAGCTGCTGCCTGCCTTCCTCGAGCACCCGGGCCACGTTGGCGAGGGTCACCGGGCCGCTCAGCGTCATGCGCGCGCCCTCGCGCCGGATCATTTCTTCGCCGCGCCGGCGGCCTCGAGCGAGCGGTTCTTCGAGTCGAGGCTCTTGATCAGGCCCTCGACGCCCGAGTCGCGCACCACGTTGTTGAACTCGGTGCGGTAGTTGGCCACCAGGCTCACGCCCCCGACCATGACGTCGTACACCTTCCAGCCGGCCGGCGTCTTCTCCATGCTGTAGTCGATCGGCACCGGCTGGGCGCCCTGCTGCAGCACCCGCACCTGCACCGTGACGTCGGTGTCGTTCGGCCTGGCGCGCAGCGGCCGGAAGTCGAACTTCTGGTCGCTGTAGGCGGCGAGCGCGCTCGCGTAGGTGCGCACCAGCAGGGTCTTGAACTCTCCCACCAGGCGCCGCTTCTGCTCCGGCGCCGCCTTGCGCCAGCTCTGGCCCATCGCGAGCTGGGTCATGGCCTCGAAGTTGAAGTGCGGCAGCACCTTGGCGTCGATGAGCGAGATCAGCTTGGCGCGGTTGCCGGCCTTGATCTCCTTGTCCCTGGCGATCAGCGCGACGACCTCGAGCGTGACGGTCTTCACCAGCGCATCGGGCGCCACGTCCGCGCTTTGGGCGGGAAGCGGCAGAAGCAGCCCGGACAGGGCGAGCAGTGCTGGAGCGGCTCTGTTCATTCGAATCTCTCGCGTGGTGCCCGCCCATCGTAAACCAGGCTGCGGCGGCGCTGCAAATACGCGTCGCGCTGGAACACGTACTTGTCGAGCGCCGCCTCCTGCAGGATGCGGCTCGCGTCGAGCAGGTCGGCGCGCACCTGGGTGCCGCGCAGCACGATGAGCGAGTTGCGCGCGTCGATCGGCCGCACCTCGCCCATCGGGTCGGCATAGATGTCGAGCGCGGTGCCCAGGCCGTCGCGCACGTTGCTCGAGCCGAGGATCGGCAGGATGAGATAGGGACCGGGCCCGGCGCCCCAGCGGCCGAAGGTCTGGCCGAAGTCCTCGTTGTGCTTCTCGAAGCCGAGCTCGGTCGCGACGTCGTGGATGCCGAGCAGGCCGATGGTGGTGTTGAAGAAGAAGCGCGCCCAGTCCTCCACGCCCTCGGAGAGCTTGCCCTGCAGGAGGTTGTTGACGCCGATGAACGGGTCGGCGAGGTTGCCGAAGAAGTTGCGCACCCGGTCGCGCAGCTCGCGCGGCACGAAGTCCTGGTAGGTCTCCGCGACGGGGCGCGCGAGCACGTCGTCGAATTTCTCGTTGAACTTGTACACGCCGCGGTTCCAGCCCTCGAACGGGTCGCGCGGGTCGCCCTCCGCGGTGCTGGCGCAGCCGGCGAGGAGGAACAGCAGGGCGGCGAGGAACCTCACTTGCCGCTCATTTTTCAGCCGGCTTGCCTTCGGCGGCCTTGTTGAACAGGAACTGGCTGATCAGGTTCTCGAGCACCACCGCCGACTGGGTAAGGCGCAGCCGCTCGCCGTCGGCGAGCATCTTGTCGTCGCCCCCCGCCTCGAGCCCGACGTACTGCTCGCCCAGGATGCCCGAGGTGAGGATCTTGGCGGTGGTGTCGCGCGGGAAGCGGTAGGCCTGCTCGATGTCCATCGCCACCACCGCCTCGTAGCTCTCGTTGTCGAAGCGGATCTCGACGATGCGGCCGACCACCACGCCGGCGCTCTTCACCGGCGCGCGCACCTTGAGGCCGCCGATGTTGGAGAACTTCGCCAGCACCTGGTAGGTCTCGCCGGTCGAGAACGAGGCGAGGTTGCCGACCCTCAGGGCGAGAAAGATCAGGGCGACGAAGCCCATCACGACGAACACGCCGACCCAGAGGTCGATGGTGGAGCGGTTCATTGTCCGTTGCCTCCGGTGAACATCAGTGCGGTAAGGACGAAATCGAGCGCCAGGATGGCGAGCGAGGAAGTGACCACGGTGCGGGTGGTCGCGCGCGACACGCCCTCGGCGGTCGGCACCGCGTCGTAGCCCTCGAACACCGCGATCCAGGTCACGGCGATGCCGAACACGATGCTCTTGTACACGCCGTTGAGGATGTCGTTGCGCAGGTCGACCGCGGCCTGCATCTGCGACCAGAACGCGCCGGCGTCGACCCCGATCAGCTGCACGCCCACCAGGTAGCCGCCGAACACGCCCATCGCCGAGAACAGCGCCGCGAGCAGCGGCATCGAAAGCACGCCGCCCCAGAAGCGCGGCGCGACCACGCGCGCCACCGGGTCGACCGCCATCATCTCCATGGCGGAGAGCTGCTCGGTGGCCTTCATCAGGCCGATCTCCGCGGTGATCGCCGAGCCCGCGCGGCTCGCGAACAGCAGCCCCGCCACCACCGGCCCGAGCTCGCGCACCAGCGACAGCGCCACCAGCACGCCGAGCGACTCCGAGGCGCCGAAGCGCTGCAGCGTCTCGTAGCCCTGCAGGCCGAGCACCATGCCGACGAACAGCCCCGAGACCAGGATGATGACCAGCGAGAGCACGCCGGCGAAGTAGATCTCGGCGATGGTGAGGTGGAAGCGCCGCAGCGCGGTGCCCGAGTGCAGCAGCATGTAGGCGAGGAAGCGGCTCGCGAAGCCCACGCGCCAGACCTGCGAGCTCAGGCCCGAGCCGAGCCGCTCGATCTGGCCGCGCACGCTCGCGAGACGGCTCATGCGATGTGGATGTGCCGCAACATCAGGCGCCCGCCAGCTCGAGGTCCGCGCCGTACTCCGGCGCCGGGTAGTGGAACGGCACCGGCCCGTCGGGCTTGCCGTTCACGAACTGGTTGACGAAGGGCTCGGGGCTGGCGCGGATCTCCTCGGGGGTGCCCTTGGCGATGACGCGGCCGGCGGCCATGAAGTACACGTAGTCGACCACGCCGAGCGCCTCCTGCACGTCGTGGGTGACGATCACCGAGGTGGCGCCGAGCGAATCGTTCAGCTCGCGGATCAGGCGCACGATCACGCCGAAGGAGATCGGGTCGAGGCCGGTGAAGGGCTCGTCGTAGAGGATCAGCTGCGGGTCGAGCGCGATCGAGCGCGCGAGCGCCACGCGCCGCGCCATGCCCCCCGAGAGCTCGGTGGGCGTGAGGTGCGCGGCGCCGCGCAGCCCCACCGCCTGGAGCTTGAGCATCACCAGGTCGTGGATCAGCTCCTCGGGCAGGCCGCCGTGCTCGCGCATCGGGAAGGCCACGTTCTCGTAGACCGACATGTCGGTGAACAGCGCCCCGAACTGGAACAGCATGCCCATCTTGCGGCGCATCGCGTACAGCGCGTCGCGGTCGAGCTCGCCGGTGGCGCGCCCCAGCACGCGCGCCTCGCCGCGCGTCGGGGCGAGCGCGCCCATGATGATGCGCAGCAGCGTCGTCTTGCCGCAGCCCGACTGTCCCATGATGCCGACCACGGCGCCGCGCTCGATGGCGAGATCGATGTCGCGCAGCACCGGGCGCGCCGCTTCGTAACCGAACGAGACGTTGCGGATTTCTACAATCGGTTTTTGAAGCTCAAGTACAGGGCTTTGCTGCACGGCGTAATATTACCTTGCATGGGGGAAGCTTCCGCTACACCTGAAGCAGTGCGGATCCGCGCGCTCGCCAAGCGCTACGGCGCGGTCGCCGCGCTCGCCGGCGTCGATCTCGCGGTGCCTGCCGGCGAGGCGTTCGGCCTGGTCGGCGCCAACGGCGCCGGCAAGACCACGCTCATCAAGTGCCTGCTCGACCTGGTCGCGCCGGACGCCGGGCAAGCCGAGATCTTCGGCCTGCCGGCACGCAACCCCGAGGCGCGCCGGCGCCTCGCCTACCTGCCGGAGCGCTTCGTGCCGCCGCACTACCTGCGCGGCGCCGAGTTCCTGTCGTCGATGCTCGAGCTGGGCGGGGAACGCTACGAAGAAGAGAGGGTTCTGAACCTCGTCGAGAAACTTGAGCTCGAGCGCGCGGCGCTCGACAAGCCGGTCAGGAGCCTCTCCAAGGGCATGACGCAGAAGCTGGGCCTCGCGGCCTGCTTGCTCGTGGAGCGCGACCTGTACCTGCTCGACGAGCCGATGAGCGGCCTTGACCCCGCCGCCCGGGTCGCGGTGAAATCGGTGCTGCGCCGGCTCGCCGCCGAGGGCAGGACGCTGTTCTTCACTTCCCACGTGCTCGCCGACGTCGAGGAGCTGTGCGGCTCGCTCGCGGTGCTCGACGCCGGCAGGGTGCGCTTCCGCGGCTCGCCGGCCGCGCTGCGCGGCCGCTACGCCGAACAGAGCCTGGAACGGGCCTTCATGAGATGCATCCGTGACGCCGCAACCGCAGCCAGCGCCTGACCCCAAGGAAGCGCGCGCAAACGGCAAACCGGCGCTGCTGGTCGTCGACGACGACCCGCTGATCACCGACACGCTCGCGTTCGCGCTCGGCAGCGACTACGAGGTCTACGCCTGCGAGTCGCGCCGGGACGCGATCGAGCTGCTGCGCCAGCTGCCCGTCGCGCCGGCCCTCGCGCTGGTCGACCTGGGCCTGCCGCCCTCGCCGCACTCGCCCGACGAGGGCTTCCAGCTGATCGCCGACCTGCTCGCGCACTCCCCGCGCATGAAGATCTTCGTGCTCTCGGGCCAGAACGAGGCCACCAACGCGCGCCACGCGCGCGCGCTCGGGGCCTGGGAATTCGTCGCCAAGCCGAGCGACCCGGAGCTGCTGAAGCGCCTGCTCGCGCGCGCCCGCGAGCTGCCCGCGGCCGAGCAGGCCGAGCTCGCCGGCGCGAGCCCGGCGCTCGCCAAGATGAAGAGCCAGATCGCGCAGTTCGCGCCCTCGCCCTTCCCGGTGCTGATCGAGGGCGAGTCGGGCAGCGGCAAGGAGCTCGCGGCCGCGAGCCTGCACCGGCTCTCGCCGCGCGCGAGCCGGCCCTACCTCACGCTCAACTGCGCCGCGATCTCGCCCACGCTGGTCGAGCCGACCCTGTTCGGCTACGTGAAGGGCGCCTTCACCGGCGCCACCGCCAACAAGTCGGGCTACTTCGAGGACGCGCAGGACGGCACGCTGTTCCTCGACGAGATCGGCGAGCTGCCCCTCGAGCTGCAGGCGAAGCTGCTGCGCGTGCTGGAGAACGGCGAGTACCAGCGGGTGGGCGAGACGCAGCGGCGCAACGCGCGCTGCCGGGTGATCGCCGCCACCAACCGCGACCTGCGCCGCGACGTCAAGCGCGGCGCGTTCCGCGCCGACCTCTACCATCGGCTCTCGGTGCTGACGCTGAGCGTGCCGCCGCTGCGCGAGATGGAAGGCGACAAGCTCGCGCTGCTCGAGCACTTCCGGCGCCTCTACGCGGCGCAGTCGGGCGCGCAGCCCTTCGAGCTCGACCGCGCGGCGCTCGAGCGCTGGCAGCAGTACGACTTCCCCGGCAACGTGCGCGAGCTGCGCAACATCGTCATCCGCCTCGGCACCAAGTACGCCGGACAGCGCCTGTCGGCGGCCGAGCTCGAGCCCGAGCTCGACACCGAGGAGGCGCCGCCCGTCCCGGGCGGCGGCTCCAACCTAGTCGAGCAGGCGCTGCGCCAGCTCGAGCGCGGCGGGCCGTTCAACCTGGACGAGGCCCTCAACGGCTGGGAGCGCGCCTACATCGACGCGGCGCTCAGGCTCACGCGCGGCAACGTCAGCCAGGCGGCGAAGCTGCTCGGGGTGAACCGCACCACGCTCTACAGCCGGATGAACAGCGGGGAGGCGAAGTAAGTGGCGCTGTACCTGGAGCACTTCGGCCTCTCCGAGCCGCCGTTCCGCATCACGCCGCACACCGATTTCTTCTTCGACGGCGCCGACCGCGGCGCGACCCTCGAGGCGCTGATCTACGCCGTGCTGCACGACGAGGGCATCGTCAAGGTCTCGGGCGAGGTCGGCAGCGGCAAGACCATGCTCTCGCGCGTGCTCATGGAGCGGCTGCCCGGGCACGTCGACACCATCTACCTCGCCACGCCCTCGCTCGCCGCCGAGGAGATCCTGCACGCGGTCGCCGACGACCTGGAGCTCTCGCTCTCGCAGGAGCGGCGCACGGCGCGGCTGCGCGAGCTGCAGGAGCACCTGATCCGCCTCTACGCCGCCGGCCGCCGCGTGGTGATCCTCATCGACGAGGCGCACGTCATGCCCGAGGACACGCTCGAGCAGGTGCGCCTGCTCTCCAACCTCGAGTCGAGCCGGCACAAGCTGCTGCAGATCGTGCTGTTCGGCCAGCCCGAGCTCGACGCGACGCTCGCCAAGGCGTCGCTGCGCCAGCTGCGCGACCGCATCACGCACTCGTTCCGCATGCGGCCGCTGTCGGTAGCCGAAGTGGCCAGGTACCTGTCGTTCCGCATGCGCGCCGCGGGCTACCGCGGCCCGGAAGTCTTCACCGCGCGCGCCGCCGGCCAGATCGCGCGCGCCTCCGGCGGCCTCACGCGCCGCATCAACATCCTCGCCGACAAGTCGCTGCTCGCCGCCTACACGGAAAACACGCACGCCGTCACGCCGCGCCAGGCGCGCGCCGCGGTCCGCGACTCCGAGTTCGCCGCCGCGCGCCGGCCGGCGCGGCCCGCCGCCTACCTGGGCGCCGCGCTCGCCGCCGGCATCGCCCTGGGCGCCGGGGCCCAGTGGCTTCTCATTCCTGAAAGCGTTCAACCCGCAGCCCCGCCGGTGCAGGTCGCCTCCGCACCGTCCCCGGCAAAACAGGTCGAGCCCCCGCCAGCGCCGCCCGCGGCGCCCGAGCCGCCTGCGCCGCCGGAACCGCCCGCGCCGCTGCTCAGCCCGAGCCAGGCACGCCGGCTCCAGGGCTACTCGAGCGCCGGCCAGCCGCTGCTCGGCGAACGCATCGCCGCGACGCGCGAGGTGCTCGAGCACGTGCCCGACGAGCGCTACGCGATCGAGCTGTTCGTGACCGAGAACATCGACCCGGCGCGCATGGAGCGCTTTCTCAAGCGCGCGCGCGACATGGTGCCGCTCGGCGGGCTGCTCGTGATCCCGATGGCGGGCGAGGGCCAGTACCGGCTGCGCGTCGTGTTCGGGGAATTCGAGACGCGCGAGCAGGCGCTCGAAGCCGAGCGGCGGCTGCCGCCCAAGTACCAGCAGGCCTTCGAGACCGCTCCACGCAGCTTCGCGGAGCTGCGCGGTCAGATTTAGTCAGAAGTCGGAAAACGCCTGCGTGACAGGCGCTTACGACACTTTCTCACATCGGCATCGTGCTATGCTTGGCCAGGAGGGAGTGCGCGTGCAATTGAAGCTGGAAACAGCCGCGATCGCGGTGCTGGCCATGCTGCTCGCCGGTTGCGGCCACAAGCCGATGCAGCCCGACGAGACGCATATCAGCGCCGAGGCGGCCCGAGCCGAAGGCGCGATTCCTCCCCCGGTGCAGATCACGCCGATGCTGCCCAAGCCCACGCCGGTAGCGCCGCCCGAAACCTACAGCGTGGTAGTGAGCAACGTGCGCGTGCAGGAGCTGCTGTTCGCGCTGGCGCGCGATGCCCGCCTGCAGATCGACATCGACCCGACGCTTACCGGCACCGTGACGCTCAACGCGGTCGACCAGACCCTGCCGCAGCTGCTGCTGCGCATCGCGCGGCAGGTCGACATGCGCTACGAGCTCGACGGCCAGACGCTGGTGGTGATGCGCGACACGCCCTACCTGCGGGTCTATCGCGTCGACTACGTGAACCTGGCGCGCGACGCGAAGATCGTCGCCGGCATGTCGATGCAGGTCACCTCGAGCACCACCCAGGGCGGCGGCGGCGCCGGGCAGAACAACTCCACCGCCACCATCAACTCGGTGTCGGCCAACAAGTTCTGGGACACCCTGATCGACAACGTCAAGGCGATCCTGCGCGAGACCGACAAGGTGCTGCCCGCGGGCACCTCGGCGCAGGCAGTCGCGCCGACCACCGCCCCCGCCCCTGCCCAGCCGGCCGCGGGCGCCGCGCCCGTGCAGGTCGCCGCCGCGCCGAGCGCCACCTTCCTCGAGGCGGGCTCGGTGATCGCCAACCCGGAAACGGGCCTGCTCAACATCCGCGCCACCTCGCGCCAGCACGAGAAGATCCAGGAATTCCTCGACCAGGTGCTCGCCAACTCGCGCCGCCAGGTGCTGATCGAGGCCACCGTCGCCGAGGTGAGGCTCTCCAGCCAGTACCAGCGCGGCATCGACTGGCAGCGGCTGCGCTCGGGGGCCGCCACGGTCGGCGTGCCGGCGTTCGGCACCGGCAGGAGCGGGGTGGAGTTCGGCCAGACCTCGAACCCCACGCCGGCGGGGTTCAACGCCAACCAGTTCGTGTTCGGCGGCGCGAACACCAGCCTGAACCTCAATTTCGCCTTCAAGCTGCTCGAGTCCTTCGGCGACGTGCGCGTGCTCTCGAGCCCCAAGCTCAACGTCCTCAACAACCAGTTCGCGGTGCTCAAGGTGGTCGACAACATCGTCTACTTCACCGTCACCGCCACGACCACCGCCGCCGCCAACAGCCCGTCGGTGACGACCTTCAATACCATCCCGTCGACCGTGCCGGTGGGCCTGGTGATCACCGTGGTGCCGCAGATCAGCGACCACGACTCGATCTCGCTCAACGTGCGGCCCTCGATCTCGCGCCTGCTGCGCTTCGTGCAGGACCCCAACCCGAGCCTGGGGGCGATCGGCAACTTCGTGCCCGAGATCCAGACGCGCGAGATGGAGTCGGTGCTGCGCCTGGAAAGCGGCCAGGTGGCGGTGCTCGGCGGGCTGATGGAGGACCGCATCGCGCGCAACGAGGACGCCATCCCGGGGGTGCGCAACATCCCCGGCGTGGGCGAGATCTTCTCGCAGCACGCCGACGAGAACATCAAGACCGAGCTGGTGATCTTCCTGCGCGCCACCGTGATCCGCGACCCCAGCATCGACGGCGACTTCCGCAGCCTGCGCAGCCTGCTGCCGCAGAGCGACTTCTTCACCAGGCCGCACCCGGGACGCGCGGCGCCGCCGGTCGGGCCGATGGAGGAGCGCCCGCGCTGACATGAGCCTGCTGCTCGAGGCACTCAAGAAAGCCGAGAAGGCGAAGGAAGAGGCACAGCGGCGCGCCCGCGCCGAAGGCGGCGAGCCGGACCTGCAGCTCGAAGCCGAGGCGGGCGCGGCCGCCGAGCGCGAGTCGAGCGCGCCCGAGCCCGGGGCGAGGCCGGTGCTCACGCGCGACCAGCTGCCGGAGATCCCTTCCCAGCCGCTCGAGATCGTCGCCGACGAGCCTGCGCCGCAGAAGGTCGCGCCGTCCCAGCCGGCGCCGCGCTCGAGGCCGGAGCCGCTCAAGGCCCAGCCCCCCCGGGCCGAGGCACCCAAGGCCGAGGCGGCGGGACGCGCCGCGGCGAAAAAGGTGTTCGAGGCGAAGTTCAAGGAGCCCAATCCGCGCCTGCCGTTCTACATCACGGTCGGCGTGCTCGGCGCCTTCGCGCTCGGCACGGTGGTCTATTTCTGGATGCAGCTGCGCCCGCCGTCGTCGCTCGTCAACACCAACCCGGCGCGCCCCGCCGGCGAAGCGCCGGTGGAAATCGCGGCGCTGCCCGCCGCGCCAGCCGCCCCGGCCGCGCCGAGCGCCGCGCCGCGCATTCCAGGCCTGCCCTCCACCGCGCCGAGCACGCCGCCAGCCGCTGCCGCGCAGCAAGCCCCGCGCAGTGCGCCTCCACCTGCCGAGCTGCGCGCACCGCCCCGGGCCGCGACCCGACCGCGCCCGGAACCGGAGTCGCCCCGCCTGGCTGCAGCCGAACCCCGCCCCGAATCGCGTCCCGCACCACGCCCCGCGCCGCAGATCCATCCGAAGGTCGAGTCCGCTTACGCCGCGTATCTGGCGGGCGATCTGACGCTCTCGCGCACCCATTACGAGGAGGCGCTGCGCGAGCAGCCGGCCAACCGCGACGCGCTGCTCGGCCTCGCCGCGCTCGACGTCAAGGCCGGCCGCTACGAGTCCGCCGAGGCCGGCTACCTGCGGCTCATGCAGGCGGACCCGCGCGATGTGCAGGCCCAGGCGGCGCTGATCGGGCTGCGCGGGGGCAGGCTCGACCCGCTGGTCGCCGAGAGCCGCGTCAAGTCGCTGCTCGCCGCCGACCCGGGCGCGCACGTGCTCAATTTCACGCTCGGCAACCAGCTCGCGCAGCAGGGCCGCTGGGCCGAGGCGCAGCAGGAGTACTTCAAGGCCTTCTCGGCCGAGCCGGACAACGCCGACTTCGCCTACAACCTCGCGGTGAGCCTCGATCACCTGCGCCAGCCGCGCCTCGCGCTCGAGTACTACCGGCGCGCCGTCGCGCTGGCGAAGACGCGCGGCGCGAGCTTCGATCCCGCGGCCGCGCAGGCGCGCGTCGCACAACTCGACAAGTGAACCAGCCGGTCTCCCCGCAGGCGAAGCGCCACCTCGGCCAGATCCTCATCGACCAGGGCATCCTGACCGAGGACCAGGTGCGCATCGCGCTGCTCGAGCAGACCAAGCAGCACATTCCGATCGGCCGCCTGCTGGTGCAGCTCGGCTTCGTGTCGGAGGCGACGCTGCGCGACGCGCTGTCCGAGAAGCTCGGGCTGCAGGCGGTGGACCTGGCGCGCATCATCGTCGACCCGGGCGCGCTGAAGATGGTGCCGCGCGACATGGCGCGGCGCTACCGCGTGTTCCCGGTGGCGCTCGACCGGCAGCAGAAGAAATTCATCGTCGCGCTCGCCGACACCAACAACATCGTCGCGCTCGACCAGCTGCGCGCCCACCTGAAGGGCGATTTCGAGATCGAGCTGCGCCTCGCCGGCGACTCGGAGATCGAGCGCGCGATCGAGCACTACTACGGCCACGAGTTCTCGATCGACGGGATTCTCAAGGAGATCGAGACCGGCGAGGTCGACTACACCACCGTCGCCGAGGGCGACGAGTACTCGCAGCCGGTGGTGCGCCTGATCTCGGCGCTGCTCGCCGACGCGGTCGAGCGCGGCGGCTCCGACATCCACTTCGAGCCCGAGCAGAACTTCCTGCGCATCCGCTACCGCATCGACGGCGTGCTGCGCCAGATCCGCTCGCTGCACAAGACCTACTGGCCGGCGATGGCGGTGCGCCTGAAGGTGATGGCGAAGATGAACATCGCCGAGACGCGCGCGCCGCAGGACGGGCGCATCTCGGCCACCATGTCGGGGCGCGTGGTCGACTTCCGCGTCGCGAGCCTGCCCACCACGCACGGCGAGAACCTGGTGCTGCGCATCCTCGACCGCCAGAAAGGCATCGTGCCGCTCGACAAGCTCAACCTCGAGGAGTCGGCGCTCGAGCAGCTGAAGCGCATGATCGCGCGTCCCGAGGGCATCATCCTGGTGACCGGGCCGACCGGCAGCGGCAAGACCACCACCCTCTACTCGATCCTTAACCACATCAACTCCGACGGCATCAACGTCATGACGCTCGAGGACCCGGTCGAGTACCCGATGACGCTGATCCGCCAGACCTCGGTGTCCGACGCGGCCAAGCTCGATTTCGCGAACGGCATCCGCGCGATGATGCGTCAGGACCCCGACGTCATCCTGGTGGGCGAGATCCGCGACCACGAGACCGCCGAGATGGCGTTCCGCGCCGCGATGACCGGCCACCAGGTGTACTCGACGCTGCACACCAACTCCGCCGTCGGCGCTTTCCCGCGCCTGCTCGACATCGGCATCGTGCCCGACATCCTGGCGGGCAACATCATCGGCATCCTCGCGCAGCGCCTGGTGAGGAAGCTGTGTCGCACCTGCCGCCAGTCCCACGACCCCGACGTGCGCGAGCGCCGCCTGCTCGGGCTCACGCCGACCGAGCCGGCGGCGATCTGGCGCGCCGTGGGCTGCGAGCAGTGCGAGTACCAGGGCTACCGCGGCCGGCAGTCGATCCTGGAGCTGCTCAAGATCGACTCCGGCATCGACGAGATGGTGGCGCGGCGCGCCACGGCGCGCGAGATCCTCACCGCGGCGCGCGCCAACGGATTCAAGACGCTCGCCGACGACGGCGTGCGCCTGGTGCGCGCCGGGACCACCAGCCTGGACGAGCTGATGCGGGTCGTGGACCTCACCGACCGCATGGCGTGAAAGGGACGACGCGGCAGTGGCTCTCTACACCTACAAGGCGATAGACGCACGCGGCAAGTCCGTGATGGGCCGCGTCGAGGCGGTGAACCTGTTCGACCTCGAGCAGCGCCTCTCGCGCATGGACCTCGACCTGGTGTCCGGCGGGCCCTCGAGCCAGGCCTCGCGCTTCTTCGGCAGACGCGTGCCGCGCCAGGACCTGATCAACTTCTGCTTCCACCTCGAGCAGCTCGCCACCGCCGGCGTGCCGGTAATGGAGGGGCTGGTCGACCTGCGCGACAGCCTGGAGAACCCGCGCTTTCGCGAGGTCGTGTCCGGGCTGGTCGAGTCGATCGAGGGCGGCAGGAACCTGTCGCAGGCGCTCTCCGAGTTCCCCGAGGTGTTCAGCAGGGTGTTCGTGAGCCTGGTGCGCTCCGGCGAGCAGACCGGCAAGCTCTCCGAGGTGCTGAAGGCCCTCACCGAATCGCTCAAGTGGGAGGACGAGCTCGCGGCGCAGACCAAGAAGCTGATGGTGTACCCGGCGTTCGTCGGCGGCATCGTGCTGCTGGTGACCTTCTTCCTCATGATCTACCTCGTGCCGCAGATGACCGGCTTCATCCGCAACATGGGGCAGGACATCCCGCTGCAGACCGTGATCCTGATGGCGGTGTCGGCCTTCTTCGTCGACTACTGGTGGGCCGTCATCGCGGCGCCCTTCGTCGCCTGGTTCGGCCTGAAGTGGGCGGCGAAGACCTACCCGAGGGTCGAGTACGCGCTCGACCACTACAAGCTCGCCATGCCGCTGGTGGGCCCGATCCTGCGCAAGATCATCCTGTCGCGCTTCGCCTCGAGCTTCGCCATGATGTACGGCTCGGGCATCACGGTGCTCGACGCGATCAGGAGCTGCGAGGAGATCGTCGGCAACAAGCCGCTCGAGCAGGCGCTGCACACCGTCGGGCAGCAGATCGCCGAGGGCAAGAACATGACCGCGGCGTTCCAGGACGTGGGCCTGTTCCCGCCGCTCGTGATCCGCATGCTGCGCATCGGCGAGAACACCGGGGGGCTCGACACGGCGCTGCTCAACGTCGCCTACTTCTACAACCGCGAGGTGAAGGAGTCGATCGGCAAGGTGCAGGCGATGATCGAGCCGGCGCTCACCCTGGTGCTGGGCGCGATCCTCGGCTGGGTGATGCTCTCGGTGCTCGGGCCGGTGTACGACGCGATCTCCAAGATGAAGTTCTAGGGCCATGGCGACGCGGCGCATCCTGTACTTCACCGCCGAGGACCACTACCTGTACCGCAGCCAGGGCTCGGCGCTCGAGCTGGAAGCGAAGTTCTCCGGCGACGACCTGGGCGTGAGCGCGTTCCGCGAGCACCTGCGCGGCCAGCGCCGCGCGCTCTACTCGGTGCTCGCCGACCTCGCCGGCGAGGACTTCCACGAGGAGCTGATTCCCTACCTGCGCGGCTCGGATCGCGCCGCGGTGATACAGCGCCGTCTCGCGCAGCGCTACCGCGACACGCGCCTCGCGGCGGCGCTCTCGCTCGGCCAGGCGCTCTCGGGCGAGCGGCGCAACGAGCGGCTGCTGCTCACCTCGTTCACCAACACCCAGCAGCTCGCGCCCTGGCTCGACGCGCTCGAGGAGACGGGAGCGCGGCTCTCCGGGGTGTACTCGGTGCCGCTGCTCGCGCCGGCGCTCGCCGCGCGGCTGGGCGTGAAGGGCGAGCGCGCGCTGGTGGTGACCGCTACGCGCGCCGGCCTGCGCCAGTGCTACGTCGACCAGAACCGGCTGCGCTTCGCGCGCCTGGAGCGCACGGTCGAGAT
>Ga0156230_1015_pt1 | contig 21317 bp, 23 predicted proteins | sample RifCSPlowO2_12_FD_107877 | JGI IMG/M metagenome (GOLD analysis project Ga0156230, IMG submission 107877) | Betaproteobacteria bacterium RIFCSPLOWO2_12_FULL_68_19 | reverse complement strand
CAGGGCGGATTCGGCGTGCGCATCGGCTTCCACAGCGGCCCGGTGAAGCAGCGCGGCGACGACATCTTCGGCGACACGGTGAACCTGGCGCTGCAGCTCGTCGACCGGGCGAAGAGCGGGCAGATCATCACTTCGGAGAGCACCGCCGCCAGCCTCAGCGCCGCGGTGCAGGAGCGGCTGCGGCCGCTGGGGCATATCGAGCCGAAAGGCAAGGCGAAACGGGTGCTGCTGGGCGAGCTCGTCTGGCGCAAGGGGCCGGACGATCCGGCGCCGTCCATCATCTCGGCGCCGCCGGTGGCGCGCGGCGCGCTGCGGCTGCAATACCGCAGCACGGTCATCGTGCGGCGGCGGGAAGGCGACGTCATCACCGTCGGCCGCGAGGACGGCTGCGACATCGTCATCGCCGGCCAGGCAAGCTCGCGCCGGCATTGCACCATCGAGCGGCGCAATGCGCGGTTCTTCCTCACCGACCACAGCACCAACGGCACCTTCATCGCGCCGGAGAAGCAGCCGGAAGCCGCAGTGCGCACCGCCACCGTCCTTCTTGGCGGCCGCGGCGCGATCGGCATCGGTCAGTCCTGCGTCGTCGCCTCGGACATCGTCGCGTACGCATGCGAGTGACCCAAGCGCATCACCCGGCCAGCACGCCGTTGAAGCGCATGCAGGGCCGGATGATCGAGGTGCCGATCCTGATCACGCTCGGGCTCGCCGGCATCGTCTGGCTGACGTCCGTCTCTCCGAGGCTCGGCCTCGCGGCGGCGGCGGTGGCGGCCGTCACGGTGATCGTCTTTTTCACCCGCGCCTGGATCGAGGTGCGCGGCCTGCGCCGGCAGTCGAGGCGGCTCCTCGAGCAGGCCGCCGCCGAGCACGGCCTGGAGCTCGGCATGCGCCAGAAGGGCAGGGTCGAGATCTACGGCGGGGTGCTCGGCCTCGACCGCTCCAGGCGCAAGCTCGCCTTCGCGAGTCCCAAGGCGGCGCTGGTGGCGGACTTCGATCGGGTGCGTTCGGTCGATGTCGGCCTTGCCCGGGCCCTGGGCCAGAGCGAGCCGAGCTGGTACTCGATCGATCTGCATGTCGACGGCCAGCAGGAGAGCCTCTCGGTCGCCACCCGCAGCCGGCGCCAGGCGAGGAAGTGGCTCGAGCAGCTCGGCGGCGCGCTCGGGGCGGAGCGGGTCAGGGAGGCGCGCGCCGAGCTGGACGGAGCCTCAAGCCGCTGAGCTCGTTGAAGGCCAGGGCGGCGAGCACCACCAGCCCGCCGAGCAGCGTGACGCGCGCCGGCTCCTCGCCCGCGCCGAGCCAGGCCCAGAGCGGCCCGAGCACCACCTCGAGCAGCCCGAGCAGCGCGATCTCGGGCGCGAGCAGCGTGCGGCTCGCGATCACGAGCAGCATGCACGGCAGCCCGAGCTGGAAGAACCCGAGGAAGGCGAGCAGGGCGAGGTCGCGCGCCGAAGCCTGGAGCGGCAGCGCGAGCGGCACGGCAACCAGGCAGGAGAGCGCCCCGCCCAGCATCACCGCCGGAACCAGGTCGAGCTTCGCCGCCGCAGCGCGCAGCGTCACGACGTTGACCGCCGTGGCGAGGGGAATGACGAGCGCCACCAGCATCCCGGCCACATGGGATTTTTCCACCGAGAAGCCGAACATCCAGGCGATGCCCGCCGCGGCCGCGCCCGCGGCCAGCCAGGTGCGCAGCGGCAGCGGGTCGCTGAGCACCATGCGCGCAAGGAGCGCGGTGAGCAGCGGGCTGACGCTCATCACCACCAGCGTATTGGCCGTGGTCGTGAGGGACAGCGCCACCACGAAGGCGGTGAACATCACCGCCCACATCGCGCCCGAGAGCAGCCCGGGCCAGCCCGCCGCCTTTGCTGCCTTCAGCGGAGATTTCTTCTCGATCAGGAGAAGCGAAAAGGCGACGAAGACAAAAGCGAACAGGCTGCGCCAGAACACCTGCTCGAAGGCGGCGGCGCGCTCGATATGGCGCGTGACGACGCCCGCGGTGCTCCACAGCACCGGCGCGACCAGCATCAGCATTACTGCCTTTGGGCGAGAAATTCTGAAAGCGCCTTGCAGGTGTGGCTGCCGCCGCGCGGCGTCTTCCCGGGCGGGCCCTGGAACACGATCCTGCCGCCGGCGCCGCCGCCCTCGGGCCCGAGGTCGAGGATCCAGTCGGCTTCGGCGATCACGTCGAGGTTGTGCTCGATCACCAGCACCGTGTTGCCGGCGTCGACCAGGCGGTGCAGCACGCGGATCAGCTTCTCCACGTCGGCCATGTGCAGGCCCACAGTGGGTTCGTCGAGCACGTAAAGGGTCTCAACGGCATTTGATTTTGAAAGCTCGTAAACGAGCTTGATGCGCTGCGCTTCGCCTCCCGACAGCGTCGGGCTCTGCTGGCCGAGCGTCAGGTAGCCCAGCCCCACGTCCTGCAGCAGGCGCAGGCAGCGGTGGATCGAGGGATGCGCGCTGAAGAACCCGAGCGCCTCGTCGACGCTCAGCGCCAGCACCTCGCCGATCGTCTTGCCGCGCAGCCGCACCGCCAGGGTGTCGGGATTGAAGCGCGCGCCGCCGCAGGCCTCGCAAGCCACCTTCACGTCCGGCAGGAACGACATCTCGATCTTCTTGATGCCCTGTCCCTCGCATTGCTCGCACCGGCCGCCCTTGGTGTTGAAGGAGAAGCGGCCCGCGCCCCAGCCGCGCATGCGCGCCTCGGCGGTGTCGGCGAAGAGCTTGCGGATCTGGTCCCAGAAGCCGACGTAAGTCGCGGGGCAGGAGCGCGGCGTCTTGCCGATCGGGGTCTGGTCGACCTCCAGCACGCGCTCGACCTTTCCCTTGATCGAGCGGCAGCCGACCGGCCGTCCCTCCTTCAGGCTCTCGTAGAGCACGTCGCGCGCGAGGGTGGACTTGCCCGATCCCGAGACGCCGGTGACCGCGACCAGCCTGCCGAGCGGGATGCGCGCGGTCAGCTTCTTGAGGTTGTGCAGGTTCGCTTTGTTCACCACAAGTTTTTTTGTTTTCCGGTTGATCGTTCTGCGAGGCTGCAGCGGATGCCTGAGCGGCTCCCTGAGGAAGCGCCCGGTAAGCGAGTCCGGGTGCTTCATCAGCTCCTCGGCGTCGCCCTCGGCGATCACGCGCCCGCCGAGCTTGCCGGCGCCGGGGCCGAGGTCGATCACGTGCTGCGCGCGCCGGATGGTGTCCTCGTCGTGCTCCACCACCACCAGCGAGTTGCCCTTGCGCTCGAGCTTCTCCAGCACGTCGAGCAGGATGCGGTTGTCGCGGTGGTGCAGGCCGATGGTCGGCTCGTCCAGGATGTAGCACACGCCGCGCAGGTTCGAGCCGAGCTGGGCGGCGAGCCGGATGCGCTGCGCCTCGCCGCCGGAGAGCGTCGGCGCCGAGCGCTCGAGCGTCAGGTAGCCCAGGCCCACGTCCTCGAGAAAGCCCAGGCGCGAGCGCAGCTCGGGAAGCAGGTCGCGCGCGATCTCCGCCTCCCGGCCTTTTAAAGCAACATCGGCGAATAGGCGTTTCAGGCTTTGTATCGGTAAAGCGGCGTAGTCCGCAATGCTCTTCTGGCGCCAGCGCACGGCGAGCGCCTCCTTGTTGAGGCGCTGGCCTTCGCACTCGGGGCAGGCCTGGTCGACTTCCAGCCACTCGATCCAGGAGTCGAGCACGTGGTCCTCGGCGCCGGTGCGCGCGCGCTCGTCCGTCCATTCCACCTCGTCGATTGCGAGGCCGGTGCCGTAGCAGGCCGGGCACCAGCCGTGCTTGGAGTTGTAGGAGAAGAGCCGCGGGTCGAGCTCGGGGAAGCTGCGCCCGCAGGAGCGGCAGGCGCGCTTGGTGGAGAACACCTGGATCTTTTTCCCGGTCTGGACGTGCGCCACGCCCTTGCCGAACTCGAGCGCGGTGCGCAGGGTCTTCCTTAGAGAAGGTTCTGCTTTTGGAGAGACGGAAACATATCCCACCGGCAGCTCGATGCTGTGCTCCTTGAAGCGGTCGATGCGCGGGAAAGGGCGCACCGGCAGGAGCTTGCCGTCGACCCGCAGCTGCGAGTAGCCCTTCGACGCCGCCCACTTCGCGAGGTCGGTGTACACGCCTTTGCGGTTCACCACCAGCGGCGCGAGCATGACGACGGTCTCGCCGCGGTACTCGCGCGCGAGCCGCGCGACGATCGCGTCCTCGCTCTGCGGCTCGATCGGCAGCTCGCAGTCCGGGCAGTGCTGGAGCCCGAGCTTGACGAACAGCAGGCGCAGGAAGTGGTGCACCTCGGTGAGCGTGCCGACGGTGGACTTGCGCCCGCCGCGGCTGGTGCGCTGCTCGATCGCCACGGTGGGCGGGATGCCGAAGATCGCGTCGACGTCGGGCCGCGCCGCGGCCTGCACGAACTGCCTCGCGTAGGCGTTGAGCGATTCCAGATACCTGCGCTGGCCCTCGGCGAACAGGATGTCGAAGGCGAGCGTCGACTTGCCCGAGCCCGAGACGCCGGTGACCACCGTGAAGCGCCCGCGCGGGATCTCGACGTCGATGTTCTTGAGGTTGTGCTCGCGCGCGTTGTGGATTCGTATCGCATTCGAAAAAGCGGGAACAGGTGCCGTCTTTTCTTCGTGTTTTGTCTTGAAAGCCTGTTCGTATTCCCGCAGCGCCTTGCCGGTATGCGACGTGGCGTGCGCCATGACCTGCTGCGGCGTTCCCTCGCACACCAGCTCGCCGCCGGCCTCGCCGCCCTCGGGGCCGAGGTCGAGCACCCAGTCCGAGGAGCGGATCACGTCGAGGTTGTGCTCGATCACCACCAGCGAGTGGCCCGCGGCGAGGAGCTGGCGGAACGCCCCGAGCAGCTTGCCGACGTCGTCGAAGTGCAGCCCGGTAGTGGGCTCGTCGAACAGGAACAGGATGGGGTCGGACCCCGCCTTGGCTTCGGCGAGGTAGCCGGCGAGCTTCAGGCGCTGCGCCTCGCCGCCGGAGAGCGTCGGCACCGGCTGGCCGAGCTTCAGGTACTCGAGCCCGACGTCGACCAGCGGCTTCAGGCGCCGGCGCGCTTCCTCGTGCTGGGAGAAGAACGCGGCGGCTTCGGCGACGGTCATGTCCAGGACGTCGGCGATGGATCGATTGTGAAAAACAATCTCCAGGACTTCCTCTCTGAAGCGCCGGCCGTCGCACTCGGGACAGCGCAGGTACACGTCGGAGAGGAACTGCATCTCGACGTGCTCGAAGCCGTTGCCGCCGCAGCCCGGGCAGCGGCCGTTGCCGGAGTTGAAGCTGAAAGTGCCCGCGGTATAAGCCCGCTCTCTTGCAGCAGGAAGCTTCGAGAAGATGTCGCGGATGCAGTCGAAGGCGCCGACGTAGCTGGCCGGGTTCGAGCGCGTGGTGCGGCCGATCGGCTTCTGGTCGACCATCACCACCGCGCTCACCTGCTCGGCGCCGCGCAGCTCGCGGTGCGCGCCGGGCGCCTCGGTCGGCCTGCCCTTCGCCTTGAGCAGCGCCGCGTGCAGCACGTCCTGCACCAGCGTGGACTTGCCCGAGCCCGAGACGCCGGTGACGCACACCAGGCGCTCGAGCGGGATGCGCACGTCGAGGCTCTTCAGGTTGTGCTCGGCCGCGCCGCCGAGAAACAGATGCTTTTCCGAAACGGGCCTTGCCTCGGTGATGCCTGCGCGTTTCCTGCCCGACAGGTACTCGCCGGTCAGCGTGCCTTCCTTCTTCAGCTTCTCGGGCGCGCCGAAGAACACGATCTCGCCGCCGCGCTCGCCGGGCCCGGGCCCCATGTCGAGGATGCGGTCGGCGGCGAACATGATCTGCGGGTCGTGCTCGACCACCACCAGCGTGTTGCCGGCGTCGCGCAGGCGCTTCATCACCTCGATCACCCGCCCCATGTCGCGCGGGTGCAGGCCGATCGAGGGCTCGTCGAGCACGAACAGCGTGTTGACGAGCGAGGTGCCGAGCGCGGTGGTGAGGTTGATGCGCTGCACCTCGCCGCCCGAGAGCGTGCGCGACTGGCGGTCGAGCGTCAGGTAGCCCAGGCCGACTTCGCACAGGTACGTGAGCCGGGTCCGGATCTCGCTGAGGACGAGCTGAATGGCCTCATTCTCAGATTTCAGTTCTGTAAAGAACATCTTCGTCCGCTCGATCGGCAGCAGCACCAGGTCGTGGATCGTGCGCCCGTCGAGCTTCCAGGCGAGCGCGTCGGGTTTGAGCCGCGTCCCGCCGCAGGCGGCGCACTCGGTGTAGGCGCGGTACTTGGAGAGCAGGACCCGGATGTGCATCTTGTAGGCCTTGGTCTCGAGCCACTTGAAGAAGCGGCGCACGCCGTACCAGGTGCCGGGCCAGGACTTGCGCCAGCTCTGCCACTGCGGCTCGCCCTCCAGGACCCAGTTCCTCTGAGCGGCGTCGAGGTCCCTGAAGGGGGTATCCAGAGGAATGCCTCTTTTCTTCGCGTACTTCGCCAGGTCGTCCTGGCATTCCTTGAAGCTCGCGGTCTGCCAGGGACGCACCGCGCCTTCGCGCAGCGTCTTCGACTCGTCGGGCACCACCAGGCCGAAGTCGACGCCGATCACCCGCCCGAAGCCGCGGCAGGTATCGCAAGCGCCGAGCGGCGAGTTGAACGAGAACATCGCCGGGGTGGGCTCGGAATAGTGGATGTCGCAGTCGGGGCAGTGCAGGTCGGCGGAAAACCTGAAAACAGGGACAGACCACGTTTTCCCGGAACCCCCCGCTCGCGAGCTCGCTTCCCCCCTTGTCAGGGGGGCGGCGGAATCTTCCGCCACGGAAAACGTGGTCTGTCCCTGATTTTCGGGGTAGATGTTCACGCGTCCTTGCCCGAACCTCAGCGCCGACTCCAGGGCCTCGGTGACGCGCGCACGCTCGGCCGGCATGCGGATGCGGTCCTGCACCACCTCGAGCAGGGTCTTCGAGCGCGAGTGCAGGCGCGTGTAGCCCTGGCGCTGCAGCAGCTCCTCGATCTCCTTCTCGCTGAAGTTCTTCGGGATCGGGACGGGGAAGGTAATACTGATCCGCTCCGGAGAATTCTTCTCGAGAAAGGCGTAAATGCTTTGCGGCGTGTCCCTGACCACCGGCTTGCCGCAGCCGCGGCAGAAGAGCTTCGCGCCGCGCGCGAAGATCAGCTTGAGGTGGTCGTTGAGCTCGGTCATGGTGCCGACCGTGGAGCGCGAGGTGCGCACCGGGTTGGTCTGGTCGATGGCGATGGCCGGCGGGATGCCCTCGACCGCGTCGACCTGGGGCTTGTCCATGCGCTCCAGGAACTGCCGGGCGTAAGGGCTGAACGTCTCGACGTAGCGCCGCTGCCCCTCGGCGTACAGGGTGTCGAAGACGAGCGAGGACTTGCCTGAGCCCGAAACGCCGCTCACCACGACCAGCTCGCCGGTCGGGATCGCTAGGCTGAGGTTTTTTAGGTTGTTCTGGCGGGCGCCACGGATGACAATGGCATCGCCTGGGAGTTGCTCATGCTTCACTGCACAAGATTTTATCTTGCTCTTGCTTCGCTATGGCTCGGGATCGCGCAAGCGCAGCCCGCGCCGGTCGTCGTGGTGCCCCTCGAAGGCGCGATCGGCCCGGCAAGCGCGGATTTCGTGGGACGGGCGATCAAGCGCGCGGCGCGCGAGAAGGCGCAGCTCGTGGTAGTGCGCATGGACACGCCCGGCGGCCTCGACACCTCGATGCGCGAGCTGATCAAGACCATCCTCGCCTCGCCGGTGCCGGTGGCGAGCTTCGTCGCCCCGGGCGGCTCGCGCGCGGCGAGCGCGGGCACGTTCATCCTGTACGCGAGCCATGTCGCGGCGATGGCGCCCGCAACGAATCTGGGTGCGGCCTCGCCGGTGTCCATCGGCGCGCCGAGCACGCCCCAGCAGAAGGACGACAAGAAGGGCAGGGGTGCCGACGCCGGCGATACGATGACGCGCAAGGTGACGAACGACGCGGTCGCCTACATCCGCGGCCTGGCGGAGATGCGGGGCAGGAACGCCGACTGGGCCGAGAGGGCGGTACGCGAAGCGGTGAGCCTGTCGTCGGAGCAGGCGCTCAAGCTGAAGGTGATCGACGTCGTGGCGGCCGACGTGCCGGAGCTGCTCAGGAAGCTCGAGGGCCGCAAGCTCAAGGCGGCCGGGGAAAACCTCCAGCTCCACACGTCAGGCGCACCGGTCACCCAGGTCGAGGTCGACTGGCGCACCAGGATCCTCGCCGCGATCACCAACCCGAGCATCGCCTACATCCTGATCCTGGTCGGCATCTACGCGCTGATCTTCGAGTTCATGAACCCGGGGCTGATCCTGCCCGGGGTGGTGGGCGCGATCTGCCTGCTGATCGCGCTGTACGCCTTCCACCTGCTGCCGGTGAACTACGCCGGCCTCGCGCTGATCGGGCTGGGCATCGCCTTCATGGTCGCGGAAGCGTTCCTGCCGTCCTTCGGCGCGCTCGGCGCCGGCGGCCTGATCGCCTTCGTGATCGGCTCGATCATCCTGATCCCCGACACCGACCTGCCGGGCTTCGAGATCCCCTACACGCTGATCGGCGGCGTCGCCGCGGCGAGCGCCGCGTTCCTCTTCTTCGTGGTCGGCATGGCGGTGCGCAACCGCGTGCGCCCGGTGGTGAGCGGCCGCGAATACCTGATCGGCGCCTCGGCCGTGGCGCTCGAGGATTTCGAGCGCGAAGGCTGGGCGCGCGTGCAGGGCGAGACCTGGCGCGTGCGCAGCCCGCAGCCGGTGCGCCAGGGCCAGGCGCTGCGCGTCACCGCAATACAGGGGCTCACCCTTACCGTGGAGGTCGACCGATGATGAACTTCGTCCTGGGCGCGATCGTGATCGTCGTGATCCTGATCGCGCTTTCCATCAAGATCCTGCGCGAGTACGAGCGCGCGGTGGTGTTCTTCCTCGGCCGCTTCCAGCGCGTGTTCGGCCCCGGCCTGATCGTCATCATCCCCGGCATCCAGCAGATGGTGCGCGTCGACCTTCGCACCCGGGTATTCGACGTGCCCCCGCAGGACGTGATCACGCGCGACAACGTGTCGGTCAAGGTGAATGCGGTGGTGTACCTGCGGGTCGTCGACCCGCAGCTCGCGATCATCCAGGTGGCCAACTTCGTCGAGGCGACCAGCCAGCTGTCGCAGACGACCCTGCGCGCGATCCTGGGCAAGCACGAGCTCGACCAGCTGCTCGCCGAGCGCGAGAAGCTCAACGTCGACATCCAGACCGTGCTCGACGCGCAGACCGATGCCTGGGGCATCAAGGTATCGAATGTCGAGATCAAGCACGTGGATCTCAACGAGACCATGGTGCGCGCCATCGCGCGCCAGGCCGAGGCCGAGCGCGAGCGCCGCGCCAAGGTGATCCACGCCGAGGGCGAGCTGCAGGCCTCCGAGAAGCTGCTGCAGGCGGCGCAGATGCTCGCGCAGAAGGCAGAGGCGATGCAGCTGCGCTACCTGCAGACGCTCACGCAGATCGCCGGCGACAAGAGCACGACCATCGTCTTCCCGGTGCCGCTGGACATCATCGGCCCGATCCTCGAGGCCGCGGGCCGGATCAAGTCCTCGGGCTGACCGACAGGTTGCGCATCAGCGCGCCGCAGTGCGCGCAGTGGACGGCGCCGCACTCGGCCAGCCTGAACTCGTCCGCATCGCAGCGCGTGCAGTAGTAGCGCGGCCCGTCCGCGGGCAGCGCGGGCGCGGGGCCGGCGCCTTTGCGGCGCCTGCGGTAAGCCGCCAGCCGGACGACGTTCTCCATCACCGCATTGGAACCGATCTTGCGCCCGCGCAGTTCGCGGCCGATATGAGCCGGAGGAACCAGCGGGGCGGCGCGATTCAGGCCGAGAGCGCGACCCCCAGCGCGGCGCGCATGCGCTCGTAGTGCGACCCGGGCCAGTACACCCGGCCGCAGCCCGCGCAGCGGGAGAAGGCTTCGTTCATCGCCAGGACCTTCTCCGGCACGCGCGCGGCAACGGCCGCCTTGTCGACCGGCGCGAGCGGCAGATTGCAGCGCAGGCAGAGCGTGAACGGACGCGCGCGGCGCGCGAGCCCGAAGCGCGCCGCCACCTCGCGCAGCTGCGCCTGCGGCTTGAGCGCGCGCACGTAGCAGCCGCGCGCGATGTCGCGGCATTTCAGCAGCTCCCGGTCGCGCGACAGCACGATGCGGCCTTCTTCCGCGGCGAGGCGCCGGATCCCGTCGTCGTGCAGCGCCTGGTCGTGCAGCGTGTCGAAGCCGAGCATGCGCAGGAAGCGCGCCAGCCCGCCGAGATGCGCATCCGCAAGGAAGAGCAGATCGGGGTCAGACCCCGATTCGATTTCCACCGGATAGATCTCTACTACGTCTCCTTCCCGCACGGTGCGCTGCAGCGTCGCCGGCGCGCCGTTCACCGTCAGGCGCCCGGCCTCGGTATGCGGCACTCCGAGCGCCTCGATGGCGTTCTTCAGGCTGGCGGCGCGCGCGCACTGGTAGGAGAAGGCCTGGCCGCGGTATTCGCGCTTCAGGAAGGCCGAGAGCGGCTCGTGGAAGCGGAAGCGGGCGGTGGTCATCACCCCACGGCGTAGACGGTGGACGCGCGGTCTAAGGAGCGAACATGGCCAGGGATACGGTGACCATGCCCAGATTCAACGCCGCCACCACTATCCATCCCCACAGAAGAAAACCCGTCCCGCTGTCGTCGTCGATTTCTGCAGTCATTTTTGCCATATGCGGTCCTTAGCCAAACTGGATCGGCCGGTTGCCCATTATTCCAAAAGCACCGGCTGTAAAAAGCAGCACCACCAGAACGAAGATGATTCCGGGTATCAGGGCCGTCGGCGTGTAGACGAACTCCCGGGTCCGGGGCAGCGCGAGCGTCGCCAGGCCGCTGCCCGATTCGGACGCCGGCTTCCTGCCGGCGAACATGGTCATCCCGATGACCGCGAAGAACAGAGCGCCGGCGAGCAAGCTGAGCGTACCCCCGATCCCCATGGTCACGTTCATCAGCGCCTGCCAGGACTCGGGAGCCGCGCCGCCAAAGCCGATGTCCGCGGTGCGCCGCGGAACACCGGCATAGCCGGCCAGGGTGCCCGCCCATGCGAAGACCAGCAATGCAACGCTGAGCAGGTAAGGCTGTATGCGGGCAAGTCTCGGGCCCCAGAGATCCCGCTTCATGCAGATCGTCACTGCGTAATAGATGATCCCCATGTAGATCAGGCTGGCGGCGCCTACGACCATCGGATGGATGTAGGCCGGCACGGCGAAGGTCCCGTGCAGCACGGAGGCCGTCTGCTCCTGAAGAAGCACGGCAGTCAGGCCGCCGGCGATGCCGAAAGTCGTCATGCCCATGATCAGGGAGGCGAAGGCCGGATTCTTCCAGGGCAGATGCCTTATCCAGCCGAACAGCCCGTGCCCGGCCGACCTCATGCCGGCCTCCATCATGCCGGTGATGATGAACATGTGAAGCAGGGACGGTATCCATACCAGCAGGGAAAGCGCCGAGCCGATGATCTTGGTGCCCTCCGTGATGGAAGGATCGGCCATCAGGTGATACACGAAGGTCGGCGGCACCACCGCCGGGTACATCAGGAACAGGCCTTTCGCCACCGTCTCGCGATAGATCGAGCCGGCACCGGTGGTGAGCTCCACCAGCACGTAGGCGGCGGCGATCATCGCCATCGCCGGGATGTAGTGGATGATGTGGAACATCACGTGGTAGGTCAGCCTGAAGTTCAGCGCGAACTCCCTGGCATCGGTGCTTATCCGGCCCATGGACCACAGGAAGGCGGGGATATAGAGGAAAAAGGCGGTGAGCACGATGGAAAATATCAGCGGCACCGCGCAGACGGCGGCGAAAGTGCTGATGTGCATCTCGCCGAGCATCGTCTTCCACGCCTGGAGCGAGCTCTTTCTCTCCACCCAGGTGAACACCGTCGCCAGGAAATCGAAACTGATCAGGAAGGCACCGGCAGCCACGAACAGGTAGCCCAGGTAGATCAGCGGAGTCGCCGGAAAGGATTCAGCCAGGGGCGGGAAGGCGGTATACAGCACGTCGGCGCCGGCAAAGACCCCGACCATGTTGACGACCAGCCCGGCGGCGGTAAAGGCGAAAGCCAGCCAGCCCAGCTTGAGGCTCCACAACCGTCCTCCGTGGCGCAACGCGATAGCCCCGGCGATCAGCAGGGCCGCCTGAATGAAAGCGAACCAGTAGACGAAGCCAAGGATCGAGTGCGCGGTCAGCATCCGGTAATACAGCTCCCCGTTGGCAAGGCCCAAAGCCGGTGTCTTGATCACCACCAGCACGGCGGCCAGGGCAAAGGCGCCTGCCAGGGACAGCAACCCGGCGATGCCGTAGGCGGCCATGAGCTTCTGGTCGGCGGGATGGCTTGCCGCTATCTGCTGCGCGAGAGACGGGCGCTGCGCTCTGTTATTTGCCATGTTGTTCACCATGTTCGTGACCCTTCGTTTCGACGCTGCTTTTCTCGTGATGCTCTTTGTCTTCAGCCTCCTCGACGATGACGGCGAAGTACATGTAGTCATGTCCGATGCCGCAGTATTCATTGCAGACCACGAGGTACTTGCCGGGCTTCGCCGGCTTGAGCTTCAGGGCGGTCACCATTTTCGGCATGACCACGGCGTTGTAGCTCGTATTGCCCATCTGAACGGAAAAAGCGTGAACCACATCCGTGGATAACATCTGCAGCTCGTACTGTTTCCCGGCCGCCAGGCGTATGGTGCTGGGCGTGAAGGTGTACTGCGTCGCCATGACATAGATCGGTTCGCCGTGCGCGGCGCGCACGGAGCCGTCCGGCAGCTGGCGCTCCTTCATGAAGCGCGCCGTCTTCTCTTCGAATTCGGCGGCCGTCACCATTTCTCCGCCGCCGTGGGAATGGCCGCCGCCTTCCTTGGGAAACATCACCCCGTAAGCCGCCCACATCGGAATGATCAGCAATACCGAGAAGGCAATGACAACAGCCGCCAGCAGGTAAGAGTGCGATTTCATGAAGCCTCGCGTAACTAACTATGTCGCCCGCGCCTCAGCCGGCGCGAGAACCAGCGTTCACAGGTGCGCAATGCGCACTCACCATCATCGATCGGGTAGAGGGACGAGCGCCGGCCGCAGCGGCCGAAGCTCAGGCAACGGCTAAAGGAGGGCGTTCAGGGGATTCTGGAGCGAAGCTGGTGAAGCAGGACAGAGCAAAGGGCGCGCGCTCGGCGGCAAGCCCCGCGCCGTGCGCAAACCAGAAGCGCGCGATCAAGGCGGGCGTGCCGTAGCAGGAGCCGGCAAAGAGGCAGCAACTCGCCGTGTCGTCAGAGGGGAAAGCTGCGGTGTGCTCCCCGGCGGCATCGCCTTGCTGACCGCTGTGCGCGTGCACGAGCGTCGCCGGCGCACCATGCCCGTCGTCGAGGGTATGCGTGACCAGCGTCGCAAGGCCCTGCAGCGGCACGGCGGCGATCAGCAGCAGCGCCAGGAATCGCTTCATTGCAGCTTTCCCATGGATGCAAGCTTGCCGGCGAGCGGCGCCCGGCGTTTGACCCAGATCAAAGGGCTGCGGGGCGCGATGATAAGATGCGCGCTCCCATGACGTCCGAGCGCCGCGCGGCGAGCGAACTGCAGGCGAAGCTGCGCAGCGGCGAGTTCGTCGTCACCGCCGAGATCACGCCGCCGGTCTCGACCGATCCCGCGGAGTTCCTGCGCCGCGCGCTGCCGCTCAAGGGCCTCGCCACCGCGGTGAACGTCACCGACGGCGCGGGCGCGAAGGTGCACCTCTCGGGCCTCGCCGCGGCGCACTTTCTCGTGCAGAGCGGCATCGAGCCGATCTTCCAGATCACCTGCCGCGACCGCAACCGCCTCGCGCTGCAGGCCGATCTGCTCGGCGCGGCCTCGCTCGGCATCCACAACATCCTGGTGCTCGCGGGCGACGATCCCAAGCTCGGCGACCAGCCGCAGGCGAAGCCGGTCTACGACCTCGACAGCCGCGGCCTGATCGCGATGGCGCACGAGATGAGAACCCGGGGAAAGCTCCCCTCCGGGACCGAGATCCAGGGGAAATTCAACCTCGTCATCGGCGCGGCCGAGCTGCCGGTGGATCCGCAGCCGGGCTGGGAGCCCAAGGGGCTCGCGGCGAAGATCGCCGCGGGCGCGGACTTCGTGCAGACGCAGTTCTGCATGGACCTCGAGGTGGTGCGGCGCTATGCCGCCAGGCTGCTCGAGCGCGCGATCAAGCTGCCGATCCTGATCGGCGTGGCGCCGATTCCCTCCGCGCGCTCGGCGCGCTGGATGCGCGACAAGCTCTACGGCACGCGCATTCCCGACGAGTACGTGCTGCGTCTCGAGAAAGCGACGGACCCGAGGCGAGAAGGCAGGAAGATCTGCGTCGAGGTGCTGCAGGGACTGGCGGAGATTCCCGGCATCGCCGGCGCGCACGTCATGGCGCCGATGAACTTCGCCGAGATCCCGGCCACCATCGAGCAGTCCGGGGTGCTCGGCAGGAAGCGCAGGGCCGCCGCCTAGCCTCCGGGCTGCGCGAGCGCGACCGGGTCGCTCGCGGGGAAGGTCGCCTCGAGCGCCTGGTCGAGCAGCTCCTCGACATGGCTGTCGCTGCGGCGCACGAGCAGCGCGAGGACCTCGGGCTTCTCGAGGATCACCGCGACCTGCACGGCGTCCCTGCCGTCGCGGTTACGGATGCGGGGGTCGGCGCCCGCGGCAAGCAGGCGCTTCACCTCGCGCACGTCGCCGCTGAGGACCGCGCTGTGGAGCAGCGTGTTTCCGAAAGGACCCTGGTAGTTCGGCTCGCGGATGGTCATGGCCTCGATGGTGCAGCACGTTTATGGCAATTTAGTGAAAGCGCCGCGCGTCCGCAATGTGGCCTGAGCCCGACATTGCTATATTCGGCCTGTGAAACTGCCGCGCGAGCGAGTCCCCTATTCCGCGATCGTGGACCGGCCGCGGCTCGAGCTGCCGGGCGGCGCACGGCTCGCGGTGTGGACCATCGTCAACGTCGAGGAGTGGTCGATCGAGCGGCCGATGCCGCGCACCGTGCTCCCTCCGCCGCAGGGTCAGCCGCTGCTTCCGGACCTGCCCAACTGGGCCTGGCACGAGTACGGCATGAGGGTCGGGTTCTGGCGCTTCATTGAAGTCCTCAATAAATATGGAGTGAAGGGCACGCTCGCCATCAACGGCTCGGTGTGCAAGAGCTACCCGCGAGTCGCCAGGGCGGCGCTGGAGGCCGGCTGGGAGTTCATGGGCCACGGCTACGTGCAGCGCCCGATGCACCACCTCGAGGATCAGAAAAAAGAAATAAGTGAAACCATCAAGGCGATCCGCGAGCTCACCGGCAGGGCCCCGCGCGGCTGGGAGAGCCCGGGGCTCACCGAGACCTACGACACCATCGACTGGCTCGCCGAGGCGGGCATCGAGTACGTCGCCGACTGGGTGCTCGACGACCAGCCCTGCATGATCCGCACCTCGAGCCGCCCGGTGGTGTCGGTGCCGTACACGGTGGAGATGAACGACATCGCGATGATGGTGCTGCAGAGCCACCCTTCGTCGGAATGGCTGCGGCGCGGCATCGACCAGTTCGACCGGCTCTACGCGGAAGGGGAGAGCAGCGCGCGCGTGATGGCGATCAGCATCCATCCGTACATCACCGGCGTGCCGCACCGCATCGGCTACCTGGAGCGGCTTTACGAGTACATCGGGCAGCGCCCGGGCGTGCTGATGTGGACAGGGGAGCAGATCCTTGACTGGTATACCGACGCACAAAGAGCTCTGGGGCCGCGCTGAAGAGCTGCTGCCGGCCCTGAGGGAGAGGGCCGCGCGCTGCGAGGAGCTGCGCCGCATCCCCGACGAGACGCTGCGCGACTTCCACGACGCGCAGCTGCTGCGCATCCACCAGCCGCGCCGCGTCGGCGGCGCCGAGCTCGAGTTCGCCGCGGTGGTCGAGTTCGGCGCGCTGCTCGCGCGCGCCTGCGCCTCGAGCGCGTGGAACTTCATCAATTTCCTCTCGCACCACCTGATGCTGGGCATGTTCCCGCCGCAGGCGCAGGACGAGATCTGGGGCGCCTCGCCCGACGTGCTGATCGCCTCGTCGTTCGTGTTCCCGGCGGGAAGGGCGCGCAAGGTGGCCGACGGCTACGTCATCTCGGGCCGCTGGCCGTTCTCGAGCGGCGTCGACCCGAGCGAATGGAACATGCTCGCCGGCCTGGCGCGGCTCGACGACAACGCGCCGCCCGAGCAGCGCGTGTTCCTGCTGCACCGCTCTCAGTACCAGGTGATCGACACCTGGTTCGCCGGCGGCCTGCGCGGCACCGGCAGCAAGGACGTCGAGGTGGCCGAGCAGTTCGTCCCCGAGCACCTGACGCTCTCGGTCGCCGACACCAAGGGCGGCCCCACCCCGGGCAGCGCGCTGAACCCGGGGCCGCTCTACCGGATGCCGGTGTTCGCGCTCTTCCCCTACATGCTCTCGGGAGTGGCGCTGGGCATTGCCGAAGGCCTCGTCGAAGCCTTCCTGGAAAGAAGCGTCTCTTCGGTCGGGCGCATGACCGGCGCCCGGATCGCCGAGATCCAGAGCACCCAGATCCGGCTCGGCGAGGCCACCGCCTACGCGCGCGCCTCGCGCCTGGCGCAGCTCGAGAATTGCAGGGACGCCCAGCGCAAGATCGAAAGAAACGAAGTCCCGGACATGAAAACCAAGGTCCGTTACCGGCTCGAAGGCGCCTACTCGGTCGAGTGGGCGGTGCGCGCCGTGGACCTGATGTTCGGCCTCGCCGGCGCGTCGGGGCTGTACGAATCGGGCCACGCCGCGCGCGCGTTCCGCGACGCGCACGCGGTCAGGCAGCATTTCTCCTTCAACACCGACATCGCCGGCACCACCTACGGCCGCGTCGCGCTCGGACTGCCCGGCGACAATCCCACGCTGTAAGGAAGGTCGGGTCCGAAAGCTGCTTGCCTTCCCCGGAACAAGAACGCCAATTTCCTCAACGTTCCGGAAAGGAGTACAGGCATGAAACTTCGTACCATTGTTGCGGCGACCAGCGCGGCGCTGTTCTCGCTGGGCGCAATCGCCGGCGGCGAAGACAAGCAGTCCCAGTCTCAGCAGTCCCAGCCGTCCTCCAGCGCGGCGAGCGGCTCGACCTCGGGCCAGCAGTCGCAGAAGCAGGCGCAGCGCTCCGACATCGTGAAGCAGGCGCAGCAGAAGCTTTCCGCTGCCGGGCACGATGTCGGCAAGCCCGACGGGATCCTCGGGCCGCAGACGCAGAAAGGCCTGAAGGAGTTCCAGCAGTCCAAGGGCCTCGAGCCGAGCGGACAGCTGAACAAGGAAACCCTCGCGGCGCTCGGCGTGAGCGCGGAAGTGACGACCGGCTCGGCCGCGACCGGCGCGTCGAGCTCCGGCCAGGCCCAGTCCTCGGGCTCGGCGGGCGCTTCCACCGGCCAGAAGTCCAAGTACTAGCCCGCACGGCGGGTTCGATCGCAGGCGGAGAGCGGGGGCGCTCTCCGCCTTTTTTTTGGCACAATGTTTGCTGGAGAGCACGGGTGACGGGCGGACAGGACCACGACGTCGAGTCGTTGCTGAAAGGCGAGGAGCGCGCGCGCCTGCCGCTCGCGCGCCAGGTGCTGCTCTACCTCGACCCTTTCGCGCTGTTCATGGACGCCTCGCGCGGCCCGCGCCACTCGCGCGAGCGCGCGCTGCGCTACAACCGCTCGATGCGCTGGATGCTGGTGCCTTACCTGCGGCGCTGGGCGCTGATCGCGGCCTCGCTGCTGCTGGGCATCGTGCCCACCGAGGCGATGGCGGCGCAAAGCCCGGTCTTCATCATCCCGACCGCGGCCATCGCCCTCGGTTGCTGCATCGCGCTCACGGTCACCGCGCTCACCGGCGCGGTCTATCTCTTGCTGGGATCCTCAGGCAGCAACCACAACTGAGGAGAGATCCATGCGAGTGAGCGAAGCGATGAGCCGCGAAGTGCGCCTTGCGAACCCCCGCCAGAGCATCCGCGAAGTGGCGAAGATCATGGCCGAGATCGACGCCGGCGCGATGCCGGTGAGCGAGAACGACAGGCTGGTCGGGATGATCACCGACCGCGACATCGCGATCCGCGCGGTGGCGCTGGGCAAGGGACCGGACACGCCGGTGGGCGAGGTGATGAGCTCCGAGCAGGTCCTGTATTGCTATGAGGACGAGGACCTGAACCACGTGGCGAAGAACATGGGCGAGGAACGGGTGCGCCGCCTGCCGGTGGTGAACCGCGACAAGCGCCTGGTCGGCATCGTCTCGCTCGGCGACGTCGCGACGAGCGAGAAGGGCGCCGCCGCCAAGGCGGTGAGCGGCGTGTCGAAGCACGGTGGCCCGCATAGCCAGAGCGCGCGGATATAGGAGCCGCGGTTCGCGGCTGACACGCTCCGCAGCCTCGCTCGCGCTCGCGGCGGCGCTCGCCGCCTGCGCCACTTCGCCGCCGGACGTCGCCAAGGCGAAGCAGTCCTGGCAGGGCGCGGCCTACGACGACGTGGTGCTGGCGTGGGGCGCTCCCGCGCGCAGCACCACGCTTTCCGACGGGCGCAAGGCCCACACCTGGGTGAACGAGGTCAACCGCTCGCGCGGGGAGTTCTACCCGTCGGTGGGCATTTTCGGCGGCAGCGGCAACGTCGGCGTCGGGGTCGGCGTCGGCACCAGCTATCCCTTCGGCCGCGAGCTGATGCGCTGCGAGCGCACGCTCGTGCTCGGCGAGGGGCGCGTCGCCGAGCAGACCTGGACCGGCCCCGACGAGTACTGCGAGACCTTCAGGAAGCGCTGACCGAAATCAGGGACAGACCACGTTTTTCCGGCGCAGGGGGTCGGCATCCCTAGTCGCACCGAACCGTCATCCCGCCGTCGACCACGATCTCGGTGCCTTCCTGCGCGAAGCGCACCGCGATGGCGCGCCCGTTTCCCCATCCCGGGCCGACGCTTCCCGCGCCCGAGACGATCGCCACCTTGCCTTCGAGGCGCAGGCTCATGGAAGTATCAAGAAAACGTGGTCTGTCCCTGGTTTCATCGCTGGAAGCCGATTTTTTTCAGAAGCGCTTCGCGCCTGACGAGCCACCAGCCGTACTGCACCGGCCAGCGCTCGAACCCGGGGTCGGCGCCGAGCGCGGCGGCGGCGTGCAGCGGCCAGTTCGGGTCCCAGAGCGCCTCGCGCCCGACCGCGATCAGGTCGGCGCGCCCGGCGGCGAGCGCCTCCTCGGCCTGCTGCGCCGTGAGGATCAGCCCCACGGCCATGGTCATCACGCCGGCTTCCTTCCTGATCCTTTCCGCGAAAGGCAGCTGGAAGCCGGGCACGCGCGGCAGCAGCACGCGCGTCGCGGCGGTGGCCGAGCCGAGGATGCCGCCGGAGGAGCAATCGATCACATCAACGCCGATCGCTTTCAGTTCTTTCGCAAAGGCAATGCTGTCCTCAATCGTCCATCCGCCCTCCACGTCGTCGATCGAGGAGACGCGCACGAACATCGGCTTGCGCGCGGGCCACGCATTGCGCACTTCCCGCACTACTTCGAGCGGGAACTGCATCCTGCTTTCCAGCGAGCCTTCGTTCGAGAGAGGCGACAGGAACGAGTGCAGCAGGTAGCCGTGCGCGGCGTGCAGCTCGAGGATCTCGAAGCCCGCGGCGTGCGCGCGCCGCGCCGCCTGCCGGTACGACTCCTTCAGGTGCTGCAGGTCGCCCGCCTGCAGCCGGCGAGGCGCGATCCAGCCCTCGCCGACCGGCTTGTCGGTCGGCGCGACGATGCTCCAGGGCTTGTCGCCGCGCGCGAGGTCGGCCTGCGTGAGCGGGCCGTTGCCGTACCAGGGCCGCGCCATGCTCGCCTTGCGCCCGGCGTGCGCGAGCTGGATCGCCGGAACCGCGCCCTGGCTCTTCAGGAATTCCGCAACTCGTCGTAACCCCGCAATTTGCGCATCGTCCCAGATGCCGGTGTCGCCGTGGGTGATGCGGCCGCGCCTCTCGACCGCGGTGGCCTCGACGAACACGATCCCGGCGCCGCCCAGGGCGAACTTGCCCAGGTGCGCCAGGTGCCAGTCGCCGACCTGGCCGTCCTTCGCCGAGTACTGGCACATCGGCGAGACGACGATGCGGTTTCTCGCCTTGACTTCACGCAGGGAGATTTCCTGGAACAGCAATGGGGTCGACATGCCGGACTAGAGGAGGAACACCCCTTTGCCGGTGGTCTGCGTGTCGAAGCTGCGGTAGGCCTCGTCGGCCTGCTCGAGCTTCCAGCGGTGCGAGAAGATTCTCTCCAGGCCGATCCTGTTGTCGGCGACGAAGCGCGCGCATTCCGCCTGCCCCATGGCGCTGAAGGTCCACGAGCCGATCACGGTGAGCTGCTTGCGCAGCAGGTCGCGGCTCACGTCGAGCGTGACCTCGCCGCCCTCGCCGATGAAGCAGGCCGTGCCCCAGGTCCTGGTCGCGCGCACCGCGGCAAGCCGCGCCGCCGCGGCGCCGCTGCAGTCGAGCGAGAGGGCCACGCCTTCGCCCTTGGTGTATTCAAGAATGCTTTTTACCGGGTCTTTTTGCGTGGCATCCACGATCGCGTCAGCACCGAATTGCTTCGCGAGCGCGAGGCGCTCGGCCCCGGTCTCGACCGCGATCACGCGCGCGCCCATCGCCGCGCCGAGCAGCGTGGCCGAGAGCCCGACCGGGCCCTGGCCGAACACCGCGAGCGTGTCGCCGCCTGCCAGGCGCATGCGCCGCAGCGCGCCGTAGGCGGTGCCGGTGCCGCAGGACACCGCCGCGCCTTCGGCGAAGGAGAGCTCCTGCGGAAGAGGGACGAGAGTGCGGGCAGGAACCTTCAGGTATTCCGCATGACCGCCGTGCGCGGTCACGCCATAGACGGTGATGCCCGCGCGGCAGAGCTGCGACCAGCCCACGCGGCAGTGCTTGCACACGCCGCAGCCGGCGTAGTGGTGGTCCATGACGCGGCTGCCGATCGGCGCCTCGCGCTCCGACACGCCGGGCCCGCGCGCCACCACCACGCCGCAGGGCTCGTGCCCCGCGATGAAAGGTTCACTGAGATTTCCCAAGCCAAGCGCGGCTTGCGCCTCGCCCGGCGGCGAGCGGTAGAACTTGAGGTCCGAGCCGCACATCCCCGAGGCCTTCATCTGGATCACCACCTCGCCCTCGCCGGGCGTGGGGTCGGGGAAGCTGCGCAGCTCGACCTTGCGGTTGCCGAGGAAGACCGCGCCGCGCATCAGGCTGTTCTATCGAGAGATACCGAAGAAGCTGCGCCTTTGCCCTTCCAGCTTTTCTCGTCGATCACCTCGCCGAGGAAGTTGAGCTCGATCGTCACGTCGTCGGGGTCCTTGAGGAAGATCTGGAACAGCTTCGCGTCCGGGAAGCTGCGGTAATGCATCTCGA
>Ga0156230_1050_pt1 | contig 23642 bp, 14 predicted proteins | sample RifCSPlowO2_12_FD_107877 | JGI IMG/M metagenome (GOLD analysis project Ga0156230, IMG submission 107877) | Betaproteobacteria bacterium RIFCSPLOWO2_12_FULL_68_19 | reverse complement strand
GGCAGCAGGATTTCGGCAAAGCGGTGCTCGAGGCCTTCCTCGCGCGCGGCGACCAGGTGGCGGGCGTGTTCTGCGCGCCGGAGAAGCCCGGCGCGCGGCCCGACGCGCTCAAAGTCGCGGCGCAGGAAAAGGGGGTGGAGGTTTTTCAGTTCCCGTCCCTGAAGTCCGAGGAGGCGAGAACCACCCTCAAGAAGCTCGACCCCGACCTGGGCATCATGGCCTTCGTGCTGCAGTTCGCGCCGCAGGAGTTCGTCGCGATCCCTAAGCACGGCACCATCCAGTACCACCCGTCGCTGCTGCCCAAGTACCGCGGGCCCTCGTCGATCAACTGGCCGATCATCCGCGGCGACACCAGGACCGGGCTCTCCATCTTCCGTCCGACCGACGGGCTCGACGAGGGGCCGGTGATCCTGCAGAAGCAGACCGAGATCGGCCCCGACGACACGCTCGGCACGGTGTATTTCGACCGCCTGTTCCCGATGGGGGTGAAGGCGATGCTCGAGGCGGCAGATCTGGTGATTTCCGGCAAACATCGAGAGCTCGTGCAGGACGAGTCCCGGGCGAGCTACGAGGGCTGGTGCCGCAAGGCCGAAGCGCGCATCCACTGGGCGACCCACGTCGACTTCCTCTACAACCTGATCCGCGGCTGCAACCCCGCTCCCGGGGCCTGGACCACCCTCGAGGGGAAGGAATTGCAGATCTTCGATGCCCGCAAGCACCCGGTGCGCACCTTCGGCGCGGTCAGGGGCAAGCTCGGCGAGGTGGTGGAGGTGGGCCCCCAGAGCTTCCAGCTCACCGCCCAGGGCGGGCGCATCGAGGTGCTGCGCGCCAAGCTCGGCGAGGGGAAAAAAGTCGCAGCCGCGGAGCTCCTGTCCACCGGCGCCGTCCGGCCGGGGATGCTCGCGAGCTGATTGCTGCAGAGCAGCATCCCCTACGGCCTGAAGGCGTAGCGTAAAATTTTTCGCGGCGCGCTTGCGCAAGGCGCGGAACGACAACGGGGGAGGCGCGGCGCGGGCATGAAATCGGCTTTCTGGCGAACCGACTGGTTTCTCGGCCTCGGGGTGGTGGTGGCGTTCGCCGTATTTAGCCGCGCGTCCGATCTGATTCCCAGCCTGGAGCGCAAGGCCTACGACCTCGGCGTCGCCGCCACCGCGCGCACGCCCTCCGACCGCATCGCGGTCATCGCGATCGACGACGCCTCGCTCGCGAACATCGGCCGCTGGCCCTGGTCGCGCGAGGTGCTCGCGCAGATGACCGAGAAGCTCGCCGCGGCCAGGGCGAAAGTGATCGGCAACACGGTGCTGTTCAGCGAGCCGCAGATCGACCCGGGCTACGTCTACGTCGCCAGGCTACTCGAGCTCGTCCCGCCCGGGGACGCCTCGCCCTTCACCGACCTCCTGAAGGAAGCGGAGGCGAAGCTCAACACCGACCGCAAGCTCGCCGCCAGCTTCGCCGCCGCGGGCAACGTGCTGCAGCCGATGCTGTTCACCCTGGGCGAGCCGCTCGGCAAGCCCGACCGGCCGCTGCCCGAGCACGTGACCCGCAACGCGCTCACCAACGTCGCCGGGGCGGGCGAGCCGCTGCCCTCGCGCGCCGTGCAGGTGCCGATCGAGCCGATCGCGCGCTCGGTGGCGGCGATCGGCCACCTCAACCAGCTGCGCGACATCGACGGCGCGGTGAGGAGCGAGCCGCTGGTGGTGCGCTACTACGAGCAGTTCTATCCGTCGCTCTCGGTGATGATCGCGGCGCGCTACCTGAACCTCGCCCCCGGCGACATCAAGGTGACGCTCGGCGAAGGCATCGCGCTCGCGCGGCTGCACATCGGCACCGACCCGAGCCTGCTGATGCACACCTACTTCTACCGCGACAGCGCGAGCCGCCCGGCGTTCGCGGTCGACTCGTTCTTCGACGTCTACACCGGCAAGATCCCGCTCGAGAAGTACCGCGATCGCATCGTGCTGATCGGCGCCACCGCCGCGGGCCTGGGCGACGCGCCGGCGACGCCGGTGTCCTCCGCGATGCCGCCGGTGCTGACGCTCGCGCACGCGGTCTCCTCCATCCTGCAGGAGCATTTCTTCCTCACGCCGCTGTGGGCCTACGCCGCGGAGCTCGCCGTCATCCTGCTCATCGCCGCGTACATCGTGGTGGTGCTGCCGCGCCTGCAGGCGGGGCCGGCGCTGGTGATGTCGGGGGCGATGTTCGCCACGCTGATCGTGGCGCACTTCGCGCTCATGGTCGGCGCGGGCATGTGGCTGCAGCTCATGCTGCCGGCGACGCTGCTGCTCGTGGGCCACGCCGCGCTCGTCTCCAAGCACTTCATCGTCACCGAGGCGGCGAAGCAGAAGTCCGACGAGAGCTCGGCGGAATCGAACCGCATGCTCGGCCTCGCCTACCAGGGCCAGGGGCAGCTCGACCTCGCCTGGGACAAGTTCCGCCAGGTGCCGATGTCGCCGGCGCTTGCCGACACGCTCTACAACCTCGCGCTCGACTTCGAGAGGAAGCGCCAGTTCAACAAGGCGGAGAGCGTGTTCCGCAGCCTGCACGAGTTCGACCCGAAGTTCAAAGACGTGGCGGAGAAGGTGGCGCGCGCCAAGCAGCTCTCCGAGACCGTGATCCTCGGCGGCGCGTCGAGCCATCCCGGCGGCACGCTGCAGCTCGGCGTGGGCACCAAGCCCAAGTTCGGCCGCTTCGAGGTGGAGAAGGAGCTCGGCAAGGGCGCCATGGGCGTGGTGTACCTGGGCAAGGACCCGAAGATCGGCCGCGAGGTGGCGATCAAGACGCTCGCGCTGGCGCAGGAGTTCGAGCCCGAGGAGCTCGCCGGGGCGAAGGAGCGCTTCTTCCGCGAGGCGCAGACCGCAGGGCGCCTGTCGCACCCGAACATCGTCACCATCTACGACACCGGCGAGGAGCACGACTTCTGCTACATCGCCATGGAGCTGCTGAAGGGCGGGGACCTGGCGGCGTTCACCAAGCCGGGCACCCTGCTGCCGCTCGAGATGGTGGTGTCGATCGTCGCGCGCGCCGCCGACGCGCTCGGCTACGCGCACCGCGAGGGTGTCGTGCACCGCGACGTGAAGCCGGCGAACCTGATGTGGCACCGCGACACCGACTCGCTGAAGGTCACCGACTTCGGCATCGCGCGGCTCACCGCCAGCTCCAAGACCAAGACCGGCATGGTGCTCGGCACGCCCTCGTACATGTCGCCCGAGCAGCTCGCCGGCAAGCGCGTCGACGGCCGCTCGGACCTCTTCTCGCTCGCCGTGGCGCTCTACCAGATGCTCGCCGGGCGGCTGCCGTTCGAGGGCGAGTCGATGGCGCAGCTCATGTTCAAGATCGCGAACGAGGCCCCGGCCGACATCCGCTCGATCAATCCCGACATTCCCGAGCCGCTCGCCGCCTTCCTCGAGCGCGCGCTCGCCAAGAATCCCGACGAGCGCTTCCAGACCGGCGAGGAGTTCGGCGGCGCGCTGCGCGCCACGGTGGCGGTCAAGGTCTCGGGCCAGGTCGACATCGAGCTCTGAGCCAAGAATGGACCTGACGCAGATACTGGAAATCGCCACCTGCACCGACCCGGGCATGGTGCGCTCGCACAACGAGGACTCGATCGCCGCCGACGCGGCCAACGGACTGGTGGTGCTCGCCGACGGCATGGGCGGCTACAACGCCGGGGAGGTGGCGAGCGGCATGGCGACCACCGTGATCGTCACCGAGATGCGCCAGCTGCTCGCCGGGGTGAGGCCGCACGACGTCGAGCAGGGGTCGAGCGAGGAGGTGGCGGCGCGCCTGGTGCGCGAGCAGGTGCTCAAGGCCAACACCTCGATCTACCAGGCGGCGCAGAGCCAGCCGCAGTACGCCGGCATGGGCACGACGCTGGTGGTATGCCTGTTCTACGATAACCGCGTGCTGGTCGCGCACCTGGGCGACTCGCGCCTGTACATGCTGAGGGACGGCAAGTTCAAGCAGGTGACGCGCGACCATTCGCTGCTGCAGGAGCAGATCGACTCCGGCATCATCACCGCCGAGCAGGCGAAGAAGGCGGCGCACAAGAACCTCGTGACCAGGGCGCTCGGCATCGACCCGACCGTGGAGCCGGAGATCCACGAGTACCCGACCAAGCCGGGCGACCTCTACCTGCTGTGCTCCGACGGGCTGTGCGACATGGTGGAGGACGAGGACATCGGCATGACGCTCCAGGCCCTGGGGGGCAACCTCAAGCTCGCCGCGCAGCAGCTGGTGCAGATGGCCAACGACAACGGGGGGCGCGACAACGTTTCGGTTATACTCGTGCGCGTCCTCCGGGAGTACCCCGGCGCCCGCGGCGTCATGGCCAAGGTGTTCGCGTGGTTAAAATAACTCCCCCAGGGGCGAGCTATGGCTAAACTGATACTCAGCATGGATGGGCTGGTGCTCAAGGAGATCCCCTTGACGAAGGAGCGCACCACCATCGGCCGCAAGCCCCACAACGACATCCAGATCGACAACCTTGCGGTGAGCGGCGAGCACGCCGTCATCGTCACCATCCTGAACGACTCGTTCCTCGAGGACCTGGGCAGCACCAACGGCACGGTGGTCAACGGCAACCCGGTCAAGAAGCACTTCCTGCAGAACAACGACGTCGTCGAGCTCGGCAAGTACAAGCTGAAGTTCGTCGGCGACTCGGCGCCGGCCGCGGCGGGCGAGAAGGCGGACTTCGAGAAGACCATGGTGCTGCGGCCCTCGGCCATGAAGGCCGCGCAGGCGGCGGCCGGGTCGGGCGGCGGAGGCGCCCAGGCCGCGGTGGCGCAGCGCGCGGCGGCCGTGCAGCAGGCGGCGGCGAGCGCCTCGGCGGCCGGGATCGCGGACAAGGATGCCAAGCCGGCTCCGGCTGCGGCCCCGGCCCCGGCTGGCGCTCCGGCTGCCGCTCCGGCGAGACCCGCCCAGCCGCTCGGGGCCATCCAGCTGCTCTCCGGCGGCAACGCGGGCAAGGAGCTCGAGCTCGCCAAGCCCCTCACCACGCTCGGCAAGCCCGGCGTGCAGGTGGCGGTGCTCACGCGCCGGCCGCAGGGCTACTTCATCACCCACGTCGAGGGCACGAACCGGCCGCAGGTCAACGGCCAGCAGATCGGCCCGGCGCCGCACGCCCTCAAGGATCACGATGTGATCGAACTCGCAGGCGTGAAGATGGAGTTTTTCCTCAAAGGCTGATCCTGAAACAGCGCATCGTAAGGATCACGATCGGCCTTGCGATCACGCTGCTGTTCATCGGCCACGCGGCCGAGTTCTACCCGAGCTCAGACGGCAAGCTGAGGCTGGTCACGCAGCTCGACAACATCGTCTACGACACGCGGCTGCGCATGACCATGCCGCGCGGCGTCGACCCGCGCATCGTGATCCTCGACATCGACGAGAGGAGCCTGGGCGAGATCGGCCACTGGCCGTGGAGCCGCGACCGCATGGCCGAGCTGGTCGAGAAGCTGTTCGACCGCTACGGCGTGACGATCGTGGGCTTCGACGTGGTGTGGGCCGAGCGCGACGTGAGCTCCGGCATCGAGGTGCTCGACCGGCTCGCGCGCAGCCAGCTGAAGGAGGTGCCGGCCTTCCAGGCCGCCTACGCCGGGCTGAGAAGCGAGCTCGACTTCGACGGCCGCTTCGCCGCCAGCATCCGCGGCAGGCCGGTCGTGCTCGGCTACTACTTCAGCCGGGACGAGCGCGCGGTGCGCGCCAACGCCATCCCGGAGCCGATCCTGCCCAAGGGCAGCCTGGCCGGGCGCAAGCTCGAGCTCAGCCCCTGGACCGGCTACACCGGCAACCTGCCGATCTACCTGAAGAACGCCGCCGCGGCGGGCCATTTCAACCCGCTGCCCGACATCGACGGCGTGATGCGCCGGGTGCCGATGATCCTCGAGTTCGAGGGCGCGTACTACGAATCGCTCTCGCTCGCGATGGTGCGCTCGTACCTCGCGCTGCAGACCGGCAAGCCGCCTCAGGTCGAGCCGGTGTTCCCGCCGCAGAAGCAGGCCGGGCTGGAATGGCTCAAGGTCGGCCCGCTCAGCATCCCGGTCGACGAGACCGGCAGCGCCCTGATTCCCTACCGCGGCAAGAGCGGCAGCTTCTCCTACGTCTCGCTCGCCGACGTGCTCAAGGAGCGCGTCGATCCCGAGCGCCTGAAAGGCCGCATCGCGCTGGTCGGCGCCACCGCGCCGGGGCTGCAGGACCTGCGCTCGACGCCGGTGGAAAGCGTCTATCCGGGGGTCGAGATCCACGCCAACCTGATCGCCGGCATCCTCGACCGCGAGCTGAAGCAGAAGCCGCGCTACGTGCAGGGCGCGGAGGTGGTGCTGCTGCTCGTCGCCGGGGTGGCGCTCTCGCTCGCCATCCCGATGCTCTCGGCGCTGTGGGCGACGGTCGCGGTGGCGCTCGGTCTCGCGCTCACCAGCGCGCTCAACGTGGTGGTCTGGAACGAGGCCAACCTGGTGCTGCCGCTCGCGGCCTCGCTCCTGATGATGACGAGCCTCTATACCATGGACATGGCCTACGGCTATTTCGTCGAGTCGCGCTCCAAGCGCCAGTTCGCGGAGCTGTTCGGCCAGTACGTGCCGCCCGAGCTGGTCGACCGGATGGCCGCGGACCCGCAGCGCTACAACATGGAGCCGAAGAGCGCCGAGCTCACGATCCTGTTCTCCGACGTGCGCAACTTCACCGGCATCTCGGAGACGCTCAAGCCAGAGGAGCTGCGCGAGTACATCAACGACTACCTGACCAGCATGAGCTCGATCATCCGCAGCAAGTATCGCGGCACGCTCGACAAGTACATCGGCGACGCGATCATGGCGTTCTGGGGCGCGCCGATGGACGACCCGCAGCACGCGCGCAACGGCGTGCTGGCGGCGCTGGAAATGCAGCGCCAGTGCTCGGTGCTGAACGAGCGCTTCGCCGCGCGCGGCTGGCCGACGCTCAAGATCGGCGTGGGCGTGAACAGCGGCCGGGTGCGCGTGGGCGACATGGGCTCGCAGGTGCGCCGCGCCTACACCGCGATGGGCGACCCGGTGAACGTCGCCTCGCGCCTGGAGGGCCGGACCAAGGGATACGGCGTGGGCGTGCTGGTCGGAGAAGCCACGCGCAACCTGGTGCAGGACATCCTGTTCCGCGAGGTGGACCGGATCAAGGTCAAAGGCAAGGACGAGGCCGTGGTGATCTACGAGCCGCTCGGAGCGCGGGCCGAGCTCGGCGAGACGATGCGCGAGGAGCTGCGGCTGTGGAACCAGACGCTGCGCGCCTACCGCGCGCAGCAGTGGGACCAGGCCGACGTCAACCTTCTCAACCTGCAGCGCATCAACCCCGCCTGCGAGCTCTACCGGCATTACTCGGAGCGGGTCGCCGAGAAACGCCGCAGCCCGCCGCCGCCCGACTGGGACGGCGTGACGGTGTTCGCCGAGAAATAGCCGCGATGCGCCTGCGCGTCCTCGGTTGCTCCGGCGGCATCGGCGGGCGCCATCTGCGCACCACTTCGTTCCTGCTCGACGGGGACGTCCTGATCGACGCCGGCACCGGGGTGGGCGACCTGACGCTCGCCGAGCTGTCCCAGATCGACCGCGTCTTCGTCACCCACTCGCACCTCGACCACGTCGCCTCGATCCCGTTCCTGGTCGACACGGTGGGCGGCATGCGCTCGCGCCCGCTCACGGTGCACGCGACGCGCGCCACCATCGAGATCCTCAAGAACCATCTGTTCAACTGGGCGATCTGGCCCGACTTCACGGAAATCCCCACGCCCGAGGCGCCGTTCATGCGCTACGAGGAGATCGAGCTGGGGCGCACCCTCAGGCTCGGCGCGCGCGAGATCACGCCTCTTCCGGCGCGCCATACGGTGCCCGCGGTCGGCTACCACCTCGACAGCGGCGCGGCGAGCCTGGTGTTCACGGGCGACACCGGGCCGAACGACGCCCTGTGGCGCATCGTGAACCGCATCGCCAACCTCAAGTTCCTGATCATCGAGACGGCGTTCTCGAACAAGGAGCGCCACCTGGCCGAGATCTCGCGCCACCTGTGCCCCGAGACGCTCGCGGGGGAGCTCGCCAAGCTCGAGAGGAACGCCGAGATCTACGTCACCCACCTCAAGCCGGGGGAGATCGAGCCGACCATGCTGGAGATCGAGGAGTGCGCCGGCAAGTACGCGCCGCGCATGCTGCAGAACAACCTGGTGCTCGAGTTCTAGCGCCGGCATGGGGCCGTCGCAGCCGACCCGCGCCACGCCCGAGCAGCTCGCCGGCCTCGCCCCGCTCGCGGGGCTCTCGCCCGAGCGGCTGCAGGAGGTCGCGGAGATCGCGCACGTCGAGCGCGGCGCGCGCGGCAGCGACCCGCTCGCCGGCCGCCCGGCCACGCAGTCGATCTTCCTGCTCGCCGGCGAGATGCTGCTCGCCTTCCAGGGCGGCGGCACGCTGGTCGTGGTCGGCGGCAGCGAGGAGACGCGCCACGCGCTCAACCGCCAGAAGAGCCGCGTCGCGCGCGCCCGCGCCATCTCGGAAGTCGAGCTGCTGGCGCTCGACGACGAGCTGCTCGACATCCTCGCCACCTGGGACCAGGTGGCGGCGGGCGCCGAGGGCGGCGCGCCGATCGGCGGCGCGTTCTCGCTCGGCAACCTGCGCAGCGGCGCGTTCTCGCAGCTCCCCCCGGCGCACATCGACGAGCTGCTCAAGCGCTTCGAGCGCCTGAAAGTGGCGCGCGGCGAGACCGTGATCCGCGAGGGCGACGAAGGCGACTTCTACTACGTCATCGAGTCGGGGCGCTTCCAGGTCGAGCGCCTGGTGGGCGGCGCAAGAGTGGTGCTGGCCGAGCTGCGCGGCGGCGATGCGTTCGGCGAGGAGGCCCTCGTGTCCGAGGCGAAGCGCAACGCCTCGATCTGCGCGCTGACCGACGGCGAGCTGCTGCGCCTGGGCCGCGCCCATTTCAACGAGCTGCTGCGCGAGCCGCTGCTGCGGCGCCTGTCCTTCGAGCAGGCGGCGGAGAAGGTGCGCCGCGGCGCGCTCTGGCTCGACGTGCGCTATCCCTCGGAGTACCAGTACGACAAGCTGCCGGGCGCGATCAACGTGCCGCTCGCCGAGGTGCGCAACATGTTCGCGGTGCTCGACCGCTCCAGGGAATATGTCGCGTATTGCCAGAGCGGCCGGCGCAGCGCCGCGGCGGCATTCCTGTTCGCCGCACGCGGCTTCCAGGTCTGGCTGCTCGAAGGCGGGCTCAAGGCGGCCGAAAAATCGTTGTAAATCATAGCGTCTGCGGCTACCATGCAAGCTAGAAAGAACGCAGCGTCAGGGGGGTACGAATGAGCGCAGTCTTGAGCCATCAAGCGCCCGCGCAAAGCGACGTCGGCGCGCGCCTGGCGTTCCAGAAGCAGCTCCAGGCGGTCACCAACAAGATCCACGCCACCAACAACGTCGACGAGATCATGCTCGAGGTGAGCGCGGACGTGTGCGCGCTGTTCAACGCCGACCGGCTGACCATCTACTCGACCAGCGAGGACAAGCAGTCGATCGTCTCCAAGGTCAAGACCGGCTTGAACTCGTTCAAGGACCTGAAGCTGCCGATCGCCGAGCACTCGATCGCGGGCTACGTCGCGCTGGCGAAGAAGACCATCAACATCAAGGACGTGTACGACGAGGGGGAGCTGCGCGGGGTGAACCCGAACCTGCGCTTCCTGCAGGAAGTGGACAAGCGCACCGGCTACCGCACCAAGCAGATGCTGGTGGCGCCGATCGTGGAGCAGGGCTCGGCCGAGCTGATCGGCGTGATCCAGATCATCAACAACAAGGCCGGCATGCCCTTCGGTGCGCTCACCGAGGAGGGCGTGGGCGAGCTCTCGCAGACCCTCGCCATCGCCTTCAAGCAGCGCCAGAAGCCGCAGCTCGTCAAGACCAAGTACGACTACCTGATCGCCGACGCGGTGCTCTCGGCCGGGGAGTTCGAGCTCGCCTCGCGCCAGGCGCGCAAGAAGGCGCTCGACATCGAGCAGGTGCTGGCCGAGGAGTTCCAGGTCAAGATCCCGGCCATCGGCCAGGCGCTGTCCAAGTTCTTCGGCGTGCCCTACGAGCCGTTCAAGTCCGACCGCATCAAGCCCGGCGACCTGCTGAAGAACCTCAAGCGCGAGTACGTGGAGGCGAACCACTGGCTGCCGATCGACGACACCAAGGAGGGGCTGGTGGTGCTGTGCCTCGACCCGGAGCGCATCCGCTCCTCGCGCATCGCCGCCAACGTGTTTCCCAAGGCGCGCATCGTGTACAAGGTCACGACGCAGAAGGAGTTCAAGGAGACGCTCAACCAGTTCTACGGCCAGGAAACGGCCATGGACATGGGCAACATCGACGAGATGCTGTCCGGGATGGAGGACGACAGCGGCGAGGCGCTGGAAGGCGCCGGCACCGACGAGGTCTCGGCGGCCGCCGACAACGAGCTGGTGAAGCTGGTCAACAAGGTGATCGTCGACGCCTACAACCAGGGAGCCTCCGACATCCACATCGAGCCCTACCCGGGCAAGGCCAAGACCGAGGTGCGCTTCCGCAAGGACGGCTCGCTCGGGCCCTACATCGAGGTGCCGGCGAGCTACCGCTCGGCGATCGTGGCGCGCATCAAGATCATGTGCGACCTCGACATCTCCGAGAAAAGGAGGCCGCAGGACGGCAAGATCAAGTTCAAGAAGTTCGGGCCGCTCGACATCGAGCTGCGCGTCGCGACCATCCCGACCGCGGGCGGGGTCGAGGACATCGTGATGCGGATCCTCGCCGCCGGCGAGCCGATCCCGCTCGACAAGATGGGCTTCACCGCGGGCAACCTGAACAAGCTGCAGACCGCGGTGTCCAAGCCCTACGGCCTGTTCTTCGTCTGCGGGCCGACCGGCTCGGGCAAGACCACCACCCTGCATTCGGTGCTCAAGTACCTGAACACGCCGGACACCAAGATCTGGACCGCGGAAGACCCGGTCGAGATCACGCAGAAGGGCCTGCGCCAGGTGCAGGTGAACAAGAAGCAGGGACTCGACTTCGCCACGGTGATGAAGGCGTTCCTGCGCGCCGACCCGGACATCATCATGGTCGGCGAGATGCGCGACAAGGAGACCACCTCCACCGGCATCGAGGCCTCGCTCACCGGCCACCTAGTGTTCGCCACGCTGCACACCAACTCGGCGCCGGAGTCGATCATCCGCCTGCTCGACATGGGCATGGACCCGTTCAACTTCTCCGACGCGCTGCTCGGCATCCTCGCCCAGCGCCTCGCCAAGCGCCTGTGCAGCTGCAAGCAGTCCTACAGCCCCGAGCCCGCCGAGCTGACCTCGTTCCTGCGCGAGTACTGCGAGGAGTTGATGAGCACCTCGAAGTTCAAGGCCGACCCGAAGGGCGCGATGGAGGCGGTCTACAAGGACTGGGTCAAGACCTACGGCAACGACAAGGGCCAGCTCACCTTCTACAAGCCGGTCGGCTGCGACAAGTGCAACGGCAGCGGCTTGAAGGGGCGCTGCGGCCTGCACGAGCTGCTGATCGCCTCCGACCGCCTGAAGAAGGCGATCCAGGAGCACGCGCGCGTGGCCGAGATGCTCGCCATCTGCCTGGAAGAGGGCATGCGCACCCTCAAGCAGGACGGCATGGAGAAGTGCCTCACCGGCGTCACGCACATCAAGGAAGTGCGCTCGGTCTGCATCAAGTGAGCGCGCGCGCATGAGCGCCACGATCGACACCAGCCAGGGGTTGCGCTTCGCGAGCGGGGACGCGCCGACCCCGGCCGAGGACCTCGGCCAGCGCCTCGAGCAGCTGAACGCCATCGGCGCCTCGCTCTCGGCCGAGCGCGACATCAACCGCCTGCTCGAGGCGATCCTGACCGCGGCGAAGACCATCACGCGCGCCGACGGCGGCACGCTCTACCGGGTGACCGAGGAGCGCACGCTGCGCTTCGAGATCATGCGCACCAGCTCGCTCAAGTACTATCTCGGCGGCACCACCGGCAACCCGATCCCGTTCTACCCGATCCAGCTCTACAGGGACGGCAAGCCCAACCACAGCATGGTGGCGGCGTACGCCGCGCTCACCGGCAAGACGGTGAACATCGCCGACGCCTACACAGCCGACGGCTTCGACTTCTCCGGCACGCGCGCCTTCGATTCCAAGACCGGCTACCGCTCCAAGTCGTTCCTGACGGTGCCGATGCGCAACCACGAGCGCGAGATCATCGGCGTGCTGCAGCTCATCAACGCGCAGGACCCGCACAGCGGCGAGATCGTCGCCTTCTCCCCCTCCGACCAGCGCCTCGCCGAGTCGCTCGCCTCGCAGGCCGCGATCGCGCTCACCAACCGCATGCTGATCAACCAGCTCGAGCAGCTGTTCGAGTCGTTCATCAACCTGATCAACAGCGCGATCGACGAGAAATCGCCCTACACCGGCGGCCACTGCCAGCGCGTGCCGCAGCTCACCATGATGCTCGCCGAGGCCGTGAACGAGACGCGCGAGGGGCCGCTCTCGGAGTTCCAGATGAGCGAGAAGGACCGCTACGAGCTCAAGATCGCGGGCCTGCTGCACGACTGCGGCAAGGTGACCACGCCGGTGCACGTGGTCGACAAGGCGACCAAGCTCGAGACCATCTACGACCGCGTCCACCTCATCGACACGCGCTTCGAGGTTCTCAAGAGAGACCTCGAAATCGAAGCGCTCCGCAATCATGTTGATGAACAAAAGCTGCGCAACCGGCTGCGCGAGCTCGAGGACGACCGCAAGTTCCTGCATGCCTGCAACGTCGGCGGGGAGCGCATGCGCGACGAGGACGTGGCGCGCGTGCGCCGCATCGCCGAGTACCGCTGGCGCGACGTGTCCGGGCACGAGGCCAAGTTCCTGACCGACGACGAGGTCAGGAACCTGACCATCCGCGCCGGCACGCTCACCGAGGACGAGCGCAAGATCATCAACCACCATATCGTCGCCACCATCCGCATGCTCGAAGCGCTGCCCTGGCCGCGCCATCTCACCAAGGTGCCGGAGTACGCCGGCGGCCACCACGAGCGCATGGACGGCAAGGGCTATCCGAAGGGCCTGACGCGCGAGCAGATGTCGGTGCAGGCGCGCTGCATGGGCATCGCCGACATCTTCGAGGCGCTCACGGCGAAGGACCGGCCCTACAAGAAGGGCAAGACGCTCTCCGAGTCGCTCGAGATCCTCGGCCGCATGAAGCTCAACAACCACATCGACCCGGATCTGTTCGACATCTTCGTGCGGCGCAGGATCTACCGGCGCTACGCCGAGATGTTCCTCGATCCCGAGCAGATCGACGCGGTCGACGAGTCGCGCATCCCCGGCTACACGCCCTGATGCTGCTGCGGGTGCTGCTCTCTTCCCTGAGAGCGCGCGCGCCCTCGCCCGGGCCCTCGAGGCTCGAGCTCGATGCGGCACGGCGCCATTTCCTGAACGTCGGCGGCGGGAGCAAGGACTTCCCCGTCCCCGCGCACTACGCCGGCTGGGGGCACGTGCTGCTCGACGTCGATCCGCGCTCCAGGGCCGACCTGCTCATGGACGCGCGCCGCCTGGGCGAGCTCGCCCCCGCGCAGTTCGACGCGGTCCTGTGCTCGCACAACCTCGAGCACTATTACGCGCACGAGGTGCCGGGGGTGCTGGCCGGCTTCGCCCACGTGCTCAAGCCCGGCGGCTTCGTCGAGATCCGGGTGCCCGACGTGGCGGCGGTGGCGCGCGAAATGGCCGCGCACGGGCGCGACATGGAGCATGTGCTGTACACCTCGCCCGCGGGCCCGATCTCGGTGCGCGACGTGCTCTACGGATTCGGGCGCGAGATCGAGGCCGGCGGCGAGTTCTACGCCCACAAGACGGGGTTCACGGTGAACTCCCTGGTGGGCGAGCTGAAGCGGGCGGGCTTTGCCTTCGTCTACGCCGGGCCGACGGCCGCCCCGTTCGAGATCCGGGCGGTCGCGCTGCGCGCGCCGGCGGATGATTACGTGCGCGAATTGCTCAGCATTCCCAGGTAGGCCTGCTCGAGGTCGCGCGTGAAGCGCGCTTCGTCCATCAGCGGGCTCGCGCGCATGCGCTCGCGCAGCGACACGCGCAGTCGCGCGAGCAGCTCGCGCTCGCCGGCGAGCTCGACCGCCCGGCGCACATAGTCCTCGGCGCCCGCGGCGATCCACTGCGGCAGGCCGAGGGCGCACAGGATGCTCGAGGCGCTGCGCGACACCGGGCGCGCTCCGGGGAAGGTGAGCACCGGCACGCCCATCCACAGGGCGTCGCAGGTGGTGGTGGCGCCGCTGTAAGGGGCCGTATCGAGCGCGATGTCTACCGCATCGAACCCGCCGAAGTATTCGCGCAGCGGCATGAAAGGCGCGAGCGTGACCCGCTGCGGCGCGATGCCGGCGCCCGCCAGGTCGCGCAGCAGGTCCTGCGCCGCCCGGCCCTCGGCCACGCCGGCCACCACCAGGCGCGCCTCGGGCAGGCGCTGCAGCACTTGCGCCCACAGGCGGCGGGTGAGGCTGGAGAGCTTGGCGGCCTGGCCGAAGGAGCCGAAGGTGACGTGGCCCTTGCGCGCGAGCGGCGGCGCCGGGGCGTGCGCGAGCGAAAGGAAGGGGCGGTAGCACCACTGGGCATGCGGCAGGCGCACGAGCGTCTCGGTATGCGCGCGTTCCGCGCCCGGCGGGTCGCTGACCGCATCGGTGATGCGGTAGCGCATGCGCGTCAGGCCGGTGGTGTTGAGGTAACCGAGCCAGGCCGCCTGCACCGGCGCGGGTTGCTGCGCGAACACGCCCAGCCGCGGGATGCCGGAGTGCCCGGCAAGATCCACCAGGATGTCGATGCGGTCGCGGTGGATCGCCTCCGCGAGCTCCGCATCGGCAAGCGCGGACGCCTCTCGCCATGCATCGGCGTGCGCCGACAGCCGGCGCGTGAACGCGTCGGCCTTCGCGCTGGTGCTGTAGCAGTACACCTCGAACCGCGAGCGGTCGTGGCGCTCGAGCACCGGCAGCATGAAAAGCCCTACCGGGTGATAGTTGAATTCGCTCGACACGTAGCCGATGCGCAGCCGCTGCCCGGGCTGCGAGCGCTGCGCGAAGGCGAAACGGGAAGGCTGGGCGCGCTCCAGCCGCTCGCCGAACGCCCGATGCCGCTCGAACAGCGCCTCGGCGTCGATGTCCGGGCTGAAATTGAGCAGAAAGAGCTCGAAGGACGCGAGGTCGAAGTCCTGCGGATGGCGCTCGCGCGCCGCCTGGAGCAGCTCGAGCGCCTCCGCGACGCGCCCCTGCTTGTGCAGCAGGCTTCCGAGCATGCGGTACGCGGGCAGAAAGTGCGCATCGAGGCCGACGACGCGCCGCAGCGCCGCTTCCGCGTCGGCCTCGCGCTGCAGGCTCATCAGGGTCGTGCCGTAGTTGTAGAGCGCCTCCACCCAGTCGGGCCGCAGCCCGAGCAGCGCCTCGAGCTCGGCCGCCGCGCCGGCCAGCTCGCCGCGCGCTTGCAGCAGATCGGCGAGCGCGGCGGCTGCATCGGCGTTCTCGGGCTCGATGGCGCGCGCACGCTTGAGCGCGGCTTGCGCCTCGTCCAGGCGGCCGAGCTTTCTCAACACCCCGGCGTAATGGTAGAGAGCGCCGAAATCCTCCGGCTGCCGGCGCAAGAGGGCCTCGAATCCGGCCGCTGCCGCGGCGTAGCTCCCCTGCGAGTCGAGCACGCAGGCGAGCATGAAGCTCGCCTCGCGGAAATCGGCTCTGCCGCGCAAGGCCTGCGCGAACAGCCGCTCGGCTTCGGCCAGGGCGCCGGCTGCGTAGCGCAGCCTGCCCAGGTTGTAGTTGGCGTACGGATCCGCGGGATCGAGTTGCAGCGCTCTTTCGAGGCAGGCGGTTGCGCCGCCGGTATCGCCCAGGGCCTCGAGCGCGACGCCGAGATTGAGATGCGCCTTGGGGGAGCGGGGCCCGATCGCGACGGCTTTGCGATACAGCTCGCAGGCCTCGCCCAGCCTGCCTTCCTTCTCGGCCTGGTTGCCCCTGGCAATCAGGCGCTCGGCGTTGCCGGCGGACCTGAACAGCCAATCAAGCATCCTTGCACCAGCGGCGCCACATCTCGCGGTAGGCGCGCTCCAGGTCGCGCGTGAACCCCTGCTCGTCCATGAGCGGGCTCGAGCGCAGGCGCGCGCGCAGCGAGGCGCGCAGCTCCGCGAGCCTCTCCGGCTCGCCGGCAAAGCGCACGGCGCGGCCGACGTACTCCTCGGCACCGGGCGCTATCCATTCGGAGAGCCCGGCGCTGGCGAGGATGCTCGCGGCGCTGCGCGAGCCCGGGCGCGCGCCCGGCGCGGTGATCACCGGCACGCCCATCCACAGGGCATCGCAGGTCGTGGTGCCGCCGCTGTAGGGCGTCGTGTCGAGCGCGATGTCCACGGCATCGAGCCAGCCGAAGTAGTCCTGGAGCGAAACGTACGGCAGGAGCGTGATGCGCTCGGCGCTCACGCCCCCGGCGGTCAGGTCGCGCCGCAGCTCCTCCTGCGCCCGTCCCGGAGCAACGCCGAGGACGACCAGCCGCGAGCGAGGCACCTGGGCGAGGATCCGCGCCCAGAGCGCGCGGCTGGAGCGCGACAGCTTCAACGCCTGGTTGAAGGAGCCGAAGGTCACCTGGCCGGCGCGCACGCAAGGCGGAATCGGCGCCGCAGCGGGCGACATGAAAGGCCGGTAGCACCACTGGCTGTGCGGCAGGCGGATGAGCTTTTCGGTGTGCCGCCGGTCGCTCGCGCCCGGCGGATCGGCATGGCGGTCGGAAATCCGGTAGCCGATGCGCGTCATGCCGGTGGTATTCAGGTAGCCGATCCAGGTCGCCTGCACCGGCGCCGGCCGGTGGGCGAACACGCCGAGCTGCGGCACGCCGGTATGCCCGGCGAGGTCCACCAGGATGTCGATGCCGTCGCCGTGGATCGCGTCGGCCAGCCCGGTCGGCGAAAGCGCCGCCGTGTCGCGCCAGACGTCGGCGCGCGAGGCGAGCTGGCGCGTATAGCCGTCGCCGCGCTCGGCGCCCGAGTAGCAGAACACCTCGAAGGCGGAGCGATCGTGCCGCTCGAGCACCGGCAGCGTGAACAGCGTCACGACGTGATAGCAGAAGTCCGCGGAGACGTAGCCGACGCGCAGCCGCCGCGCCGGATCGCGCACGTTGCGCAGCGGCTCGAAGCGCGCCGGGACGGCGCGCTCGATGCGGCTGCCGAACGCCGCGTGCCGGGCGAACAGCGCGTCCTCGTCGATCTGCTCGCTGCTGTTGAGGGCGAAGAGCTGCGCCGATTCGAGGTCGAAGTCCTCCGGGCAGCGCTCGCGCGCCGCGCGATACAGCGCGAGCGCCTCATCGGTGCGGCATTGTCCGAGCAGCACCCCGCCCAGCATGCGGTAGGCGCCCGCATGCGCAGCGTCGTGCGCGATCGCGCGCCGGAACGCCTGCTCGGCTTGCTCGGGCTGCATCAGCTTCTTGAGCACGCAGCCGTGGTTGTAATGCGCGTCCGCCCAGTCCGGGCGCTCGCGCAGCAGCGCCTCGAGCTCGGCCGCGGCTGCGGCCAGGTCGCCGGCCGCGTCGAGCGCGTGGAACAGGGCGGCGCGCGCCTCGGCATTGCGGGGGTCGACGACGAGCGCGCGCCTGAGGGCGGCTTGCGCCTCGTGCGGGCGGCCGAGGCTTCTCAGCACGCCGGCGTAGTGGTAGAGCGCGCCGAAGTCCTCGGGCCGCTGGCGCAGTAGCGCCTGGAATTCGGCTGCCGCGGCCGCGGCCTTGCCTTGCGACTGCAGCACGCAAGCGAGCATGAAGCGCGCCTCGGGGAAATCCGCACGGCTGCGCAGCGCCTGGCCCAGCAGCTGCTCGGCTCGCGGCAGCGAGCTGCGCAGGTAGCTGAGCCTGCCGAGGTTGTAATTGGCGTAAGGATCGGCGGGGTCGAGCGCCAGCGCCTTTTCGTGGCAGGCGAGGGCGCCGTCGAGATCGCCTGCGGCCTCCAGCGCGATGCCGAGGTTGAGGTGCGCCTTGGCGTAGGCGGGGGCGCTGCCTACCGCCTGGCGATAAAGCTCGCAGGCTTCGTCCAGCCTGCCCGCCTTCTCCGCCAGGTTGCCGCGGGCGATGAGCCGCTCCGCCGCCCGCCTCAGTACCCATTCAAACATCCAGCAGGAAGTCCTCGAGCGCGCGGATCGGCGCGCGGTCCTCGAACAGCAGCGCGCGGCGCCCGGCGATGCGCGCGCGCAGCGACGCGCGGTAGGCGGCGTCGCGCGCGACCCTGACGACCAGCTCGACATATTGCTCTTCCGACGCGGCGACGAGCTCCGCGAGCTCCATGCGCCTGAGAATGCCGCTCGCCAGGCGCCCGCGCAGGAAGCGGCCTTCCCTCGCGACGATCGGCAGGCCGCACTGCACCGCCTGCAGCGCGGTGTTGAAGCCTGAGAATCCGATCGTGTCGAGATAGACGTCCGCCTGGCTCATCAGCTCCTGGAACGCCGCATTCGTGAGCCACGGCAGGAAGGTGACGAAGCGCTCGAGATCCAGCTCGCGCGCCGCAAACGCCGCCTGCAGCCGCAGCCGCAGGCGCTCCGAGAGTCCCGGCGTCGCATGGGTGAAGAACAGGAACCTGCACCGGCCCAGGCGCTGCGCGATCGCGGGAAAGATCCAGTCGTGCTCGGGGGCATACTTGAACGGCACGCCGGGGCAAACCAGGTTCGGGACGTCGGGAACGATGCCGGGAGCGCGTGCCTTGGGACTCGGCGCGGCGGCGCCGCGCGGCTGGAAGTAGCAGCCCAGATGGGGCAGGGTCACGAGCTTCTCGGAGTAGTTCGCCTGCGCACCCGCCGGCTCGAGATCCTCGGCCGAGAGGTAGTAGTCGATGGTCGGCAGGCCGGTGGTCTCCGGATGACCCCAGGAGGCGGCCTGGACCGGGGCGAGGCGCAGGCTCGCGAGCTGCAGGGCGGTCGGAAACATGCCGATCTCGGGATAGATGATCACCTCGAGCTGCGCTGCAGCGATCGCATCGACCCAGCGCGCCAGGTCGCGCGGGCCCTGCTCGAAATGCGCGGCGCGCGATCGGGCGAAAAGCGTCTGCTCGTCCTGGCCGGTCCCGAGGTGGAAGGCGTAAAGGGCGAAGCGGCTGCGGTCCAGGTGCTCGAACCAGCCCTTGACGAGCGCATGCCACACCGAATGATTGTGAAACTGCGCCGACACTACGCCGATGCGGAGCATGCCGCCGGTGCGCTGCGGCTGCGTGCGGGGGAGCGCATGCGCCTGCTGCCACGCGCCCATCAGCCGCGCGCACAGGCGGCCATGGCGTTCCAGCAGCTCCCGGTTCGGCTCCTCGCGATAGGCGAGACTGAACGGCTGCACCGTGCCGACCGCGGCCGCTCCGGCCGCGGAGCGGCGCGCGTCGAACCAGCGCTCGAGATCCTCCAGGGCCCTGGAGAAATCGGCCCGGAAGCGGGCCGGATCCTCGCCCGCGGCGTACACCTGCGGGATCCTGGCGAGCGCGAGCGACCAGGCCGCCTCGGGGTATTCCGGCCTCAAGCGCAGGGCCTGGGAGAAGCAGGCGAGGCCTTCCTCGACCCGGTCCTCGTCGCACAGAAGGTGCCCGAGGCAATAGTGCGCCTCCGCGCTCGCGGGGCGCAGCTCGAGGACCTGGTTGAAGCAGGCGGCGGCTTCCTGCCTGCGGCCGAGCTCGCGGTACGCGATGCCGAGGTTGAAATGCGCGTCGATTAGCTCGGGCTTGAGCTCGATCGCCTTGCGGAAGCACGCGCTCGCCTGCTGCTGCTCGCCGAGCGCCTGGTAGGCGTTGCCGAGGTTCTGCTGAGCGTGAGCGTTCGCCGGGTGCAGCGCAAGGGCGCGGGAAATCAGCTCCACGGCGCGCCGGTGCTCGGCGCGCTGGAAGGCGATGAAGCCGAGAAAATGCAGGCAATCGATGTTGTGCGCGTCGTGCGCGAGCACCTCCTTGTAGCCTGCCTCCGCCTCGGCGAGGCGGCCCGCGCGGTGGTGCTCGATCGCGGCGCCGATGATGCGCTCCAGATCCGGGAGCTTCTTCCTCCTCGACAGCCAGGCGAGCATGCGACTATTTTAATAACGGCGGCGAATCCATGTGCGTATAATCCTCGCCCCAATACGAATCCAACGCGATGGTTCTCAGCTGGCTGAATACGAAAGAGGTCGATGAGTTCGCGGACGCCGTGGTCGCCGAGCTGCTGGAGCTCTTCCCGCCTGCGGGCGTCGACCTGTCGACGCGCAAGTCGGCCGAGCGCGCGATGAAGAAAGTCGACCGCCTGATGCTGCGCGTGAGCGAGTTCGCGCGCAACCGCAGGCTCAACCTCTACAAGAAGGCGCGTTTCGGCAACCGCGTCAAGTGGGCGCTCAAGGAGGCGCAGTACCCCGTGCACTTCGTCGAGGTGATGACGCACGGGTTGGTCACGCAGGTGGCTCTCGGGTCGCGAAAAGCGCGGGCTTCGTGACCTTGCTCGACCGCGCGTGGTTGCGCTATGAGCGGCTCGCGCGGCCCCTTTTCCTGCCGCTCGCGCTGCTCGTGTTTACCGCCTCGGGCTTCGCCGGGCTGATCTACGAGTCGATCTGGACCCACTACCTGAAGCTGTTCCTCGGTCACGCGGCGTACGCGCAGACCCTGGTGCTGGCGATCTTCATGGGCGGAATGGCCATCGGCGCCTGGCTCGCAAGCCGGCTCTCGCCGCGCTGGCGCAACCTGCTGCTCGCCTACGCGGTGGTCGAAGCCCTGATCGGCCTCGCTTCGCTCGCTTTCCATGACGTGTTCATCGCCGCCACCGGCTTCGCGTTCGACCGGGTGATCCCCTCGCTCGGCTCGCCGGCCGCCGTGCACGCCTTCAAGTGGTCGCTGGCCGCCGCCCTCATCCTGCCGCAGTCGGTGCTGCTCGGCATGACGTTTCCGCTGATGACGGGCGGGGTGCTGCGCATCGAGCCGCAGCGCTCGGGCTACGCCATCGCCATGCTCTACTTCACCAACAGCCTCGGCGCCGGCGTAGGCGTGCTGGCGAGCGGCTTCTACTACATCCCGCTGGTCGGGCTTCCGGGTGCCCTCGCCGGCGCCGCGGTGGTCAACCTCGCCGCCGCCGCGGCGGCGGCGCTCCTGCCGCGCGCGGCGCCGGCGCCGGTGCAGGCGCCGCCCGCCGCGGCTGCGCGAGCAGCATCCGCTCCCCTGTCGCGCATGCTGCTCGCCGTCGCGGCGCTGACCGGCATGTCGTCGTTCATGTACGAGATCGGCTGGATTCGCATGCTGTCGCTGGTCCTGGGCAGCTCGACGCACGCGTTCGAGCTGATGCTCTCCGCGTTCATCCTCGGGCTCGCCTTCGGCGGGCTGTGGGTGCGGCGCAGGATCGACGCCGCGAAGGACACGGTGCGGCTGCTCGCGCTGGTGCAGCTCGCGATGGGCATCGCCGCGCTCGCGACCCTGCCGGTCTATGGCGCCACCTTCCACGGCATGCAGTGGCTGATTCGCGTGCTGGCGCCGAGCCCTGCCGGCTATGCGATGTTCAACGCCGCGAGCCATGGGCTCGCGCTGGCGGTCATGTTTCCGGCCGCGTTCTGCGCCGGCATGACCTTGCCGCTGATCACCGCGACCTTGCTGCGGCTGGGCGCCGGCGAGCGGGCGATCGGCCAGACCTATGCGGTCAACACCGCCGGCGCGATCGCCGGGGTGCTGCTCGCCGTGCATGTCGGGCTGCCGCTGCTCGGCGTCAAGGGCCTCATCGTCGCCGGTGCCGCTGTCGACCTGGCGCTGGGCGCGGTCCTGCTCGGCGCCGTGCCCGGTCCGTGGCGCCGCGTCTCGGTGGGCGCCGCCGCGTCGGTTGCGACGCTCGTGGTCGCTTTTGTCGTCTTCGGCGTCAGCCTCGACGCTCACCGCATGGCCTCCGGCGTGTACCGGCACGGCGTGCTCCTCGACCGCAAGCACGAGGTGCTGCTGCACGAGGACGGCAAGACCGCGACGGTGAGCGTGACGCGCAGCGAGGACGTCAGGAGCCTGCGCACCAACGGCAAGCCCGAGGCCGCGGTGCGCATGACCGGGGGGCGCGACATGCTCGGAGACGAGGCGACGATGATGTTCGCGGCGGTGCTGCCGCTGCTGCTCAAGCCCCAGGCGCGCGATGCGGCGAACATCGGTTTCGGCAGCGGCATCACCACGCACGTGCTGCTCACATCGCCGCGCCTCGAGCGCGTCGATACCGTGGAGATCGAGCCCGCCATGGTGCGCGGCGCGGCGCTGTTCAGGCCGCACAACGCCCGCGCGTTCGACGACGCGAGGAGCCGGATCCACTACGAGGACGCGAAGACTTTCTTCGCCGCGCGGCGGCAACGCTACGACATCATCGTCTCGGAGCCCTCCAATCCCTGGGTGAGCGGGGTGGCGAGCCTTTTCAGCACCGAGTTCTACCGCGACGTGCGCAAGTACCTGCGCGAAGGCGGCCTGTTGGTGCAGTGGGTCCAGCTCTACGAGTTCTCGCCCGTGCTGCTCGGGTCGATCATCGCGGCCCTGCGGCCGCATTTCTCCGACTATGTCCTGTGGATGCCCAACGACGGCGATCTGATCATCGTCGCGGCCAACGGCGGGCGCGTGCCCGAGCCGGACGCGCGCGCGCTCGCTTTCCCTCAGCTCGCGGCGGCGATGAAGGCGTTCGACCTCAACAACCTGCACGACGTGGCACTGCGTCGCCTTGGCGGAGAGGAAGTCTTCGGCCCTTACTTCGCGGCGTACGGCGTGCCCGCCAACTCGGATTTCTACCCGGTGCTCGACGTCGGCGCGCCGCTTGCGCGCTTCATGCGCAGCACGGCCGTCGAGGTGATCCAGTTGCCCGAGGCGGCGCTGCCGGTGCTGCAGCTCTTCGAGCAGCGGGCCGCGCTCCACCCGGATCCGGCGCGGCTGACGCCCGCAGATGCCACGAAGGGGCAGTCGTCGCGAGCTATGGCGCTGCGCCGCGCGGCTGCGACGGACGAGTTCCTCCGATACGGCCGGCGCAGCGCGCTGGCGCGGCTCCCGCAGGGCTACGCCGGCCAGCTGATCCTGCTGCGTGCCGCCCTTCTCGAGTGCAAGCTGGCCGCCGACGAGGTGGTGCGCTCGGCCCTTTACCAGGCGGCGCGCGTTGCCCTGGCCCAGTTGCCGCGCGCGCAGGCGGCCGCGCTGGCGACGCGGCTGGCCGCCTCGCCCTGCACGCATCGTCTGGCGCCGGCCGACCGGCAGCTGCTGCGCCTTTATGCGGCTGTTGCGGGGAGACTGCCCAAGGAGATGGCGGCCGCAGCGCAGGCGGTTCTCGATTCCGGCGCCGAGCTGCCGACCGACCAGACTGCATACGTGGTGGCGGCGCTCATGGCAGGGCGCATCCTCACCGGCCAGTCCTCGGCGGCGCTCAAGGTATTCGCCGCGCACCGCTCCAACCTGCAGCGGGCCGGCGACTGGCAGGGGGTATTTCGCCTGCTGGTCGGTCAGGCCGAGTCCGTGCGCGGCGCTCCTCCCGCCGCCGCGGTCTCGAGCTGACCAAAATTGTCAGGCGGCGCGAAATTACGGCATGAACCGCCGCCAATTGCTGAAAAATGTCACAATTTTGGCGTCCTGGGAGCGGAAATTGCCAGGCACGTGGTTTGCTTGATAAGCCTGCCCGGATGGTCTGCCCGACATCCGAGTCATCCACCAACAACGAAAGGGGA
>Ga0156230_1024_pt2 | contig 24864 bp, 24 predicted proteins | sample RifCSPlowO2_12_FD_107877 | JGI IMG/M metagenome (GOLD analysis project Ga0156230, IMG submission 107877) | Betaproteobacteria bacterium RIFCSPLOWO2_12_FULL_68_19 | reverse complement strand
GGCGGCGTGCACCACGTGGCCGCCCATCTTCGCGCCGTGCGTCATGTTGAGCGCGCCGCGCCAGCTCTTGCACAGCGGCGTGCGGGCGGTTGAGACGATGACTGCCTCTGTCATGAAGACCTCCTAGTCAACCGTTGAAGCGTTTGCCCTCTTTTGCAAGGCGGGAAAGCAAGGGGGCGGGCTTCCACTGCGCGCCCTGGTAGCCCCGCTGAAATCTCTGAATGGAATCCAAAACCTTGTCGAGTCCGATCGTGTCGGCGTAGAACATCGGCCCGCCGCGGAACGGCGGGAAGCCGTAGCCGGTGAGGTAGACCATGTCGATGTCGGAGGCGCGCAGCGCGATGCCCTCCTCGAGGATGTGCGCGCCCTCGTTCACCAGCGCGTAAATGCAGCGCTCGACGATCTCCCCGTCCGGGACCTGCCGCGGAGAAATGCCGATTTCCTTGCGGTAAGCGTTGATTATTGAATCAACTTCCGGATCGGGAATCGGCTTCCTACTCCCCGGCTCGTACTTGTAGAAGCCCTTGCCGGTCTTCTGGCCGAAGCGGCCGAGCTCGCAGACGCGATCGGCGATCCTCGAGTAGACGAAGTCCGGGCGCTCCTGGTAGCGGCGCTTCCTGATCTCCCAGCCGATGTCGTTGCCGGCCATGTCGTACATGGCGAACGGGCCCATCGCCATGCCCCACGCGGTGAGCGCGGCGTCGACCTGCTGCGGGCTCGCGCCCTCGTCGATCAGGAACAGGCTCTGCTGGCCGTACTTCTCGAGCATGCGGTTGCCGATGAAGCCGTCGCACACGCCCGAGACCACCGGCACCTTCTTGAGCCGCTTGCCGAGCTTCATGGTGGTGGCGAGCACGCTCTTGTCGGTTTGCTTCCCGCGCACCACTTCCAGCAGCCGCATCACGTTCGCCGGCGAGAAGAAGTGCGTGCCGATCACGTCCTGCGGGCGCGTGGTGGCGGCCGCGATCTGGTCGACGTCGAGGGTCGAGGTGTTGGTGGCGAGGATCGCGCCCTGCTTCACGATGCCGTCGAGCTTCCTGAACATGTCCTTTTTTATGTCCATGCGCTCGAACACCGCCTCGATGACGATGTCGGCGTCGGCGGCCTGCCCGAGGTTGATCGTGCCGTGGATGAGCCCCATGCGCTTGTCCATGTCCGCCTGGCTGAGCCGGCCCTTGGAGACCGTGGCGGCATAGTTGTCGCGAATTTTCTTGATGCCTCTGTCCAGGGCATCCTGGGTCATGTCGACCAGGGTGACCGGGATGCCGGCGTTGGCGAAGCTCATCGCGATGCCGCCGCCCATGGTGCCGGCGCCGATCACCGCCGCCTTGCTCACCTCGCGCACCTGCGTGTTCTCGGGCACGTCGGGGATCTTCGCGGTCTGGCGCTCGGCGAAGAACATGTGCCGCAGCGCCTTGGATTCCGGCGTGTCGACCAGGAGGCCGAAGGCTTCGCGCTCGGACTTGCGGCCCTCGTCGAAGGGCTTGAGCGAGGCTTGCGCGCAGCCGAGGATCACGAGCGGCGCCGGGTAGCCCCTGGAGGCCTTCGCCACCTGCTCGCGCGCCTGGGCGAAGAAGGCCTGCGGGTCGCCCTCCAGTTTCGCCTTCAGGTCGCGCACGCGGCGAATGGGCTTGCCGATGACTTTTTTCGCGAACTCGATCCCCTCCTGAAGGAGATCTCCCAGGACGACTTCATCGATGAGGCCGAGCTGCTTCGCCTTCTCCGCGGCAATGGGGTTGCCGCTGGTCATCATCTGCACCGCCTCGGCCATCGGGATGAGGCGCGGCAGGCGCTGCGTGCCGCCCGAGCCGGGCAGGATGCCGAGCTTCACTTCCGGCACGCCGAGCTGCGCGCGCGGCGCCGCGATGCGGTAGTGGCAGGCAAGCGCGAGCTCGAGGCCGCCGCCGAGCGCGAAGCCGCCGATCGCCGCGACCAGCGGCTTGCGCATCGCATCCTGCTGGTCGTTCACGTCCGGCAGGTCGGGCTTGACGCGCGGCTTGCCGAACTCGCGGATGTCGGCGCCGCCGGAGAAGGCCCGCGCCGAGCCGGTGATCACCACGGCCTTGACGGCGGGATCGCCTTCCGCCTTCTTGAGGTGCTCCATGAGCGCCGCGCGCAGCGCGTTGGAGAGGCCGTTGACCGGCGGGTTGTCGAGGGTGAGGACCGCGATGCCGTCGCGGACGGCGTAATGGAGAACGTCGCTCATTCGCATTGGGTTCCTGAGGGGAACCCTGATTCTAACGGCTCTACGGCTAAGTGCTCTCGAGGTAGATCCGGTCGATCGGCTGGTCGAGGTCCTTGCCCGCGCGCTCGAAGCCCTTGCGCCAGTCCTCGAGGTGGCGCCTCGCCCACAGGCGCCCGGCCTGCTTGTCGCGGCGGCGGATCGCGTCGACGTACATGCGGTGCGCGTGCAGCAGCCGCGGCGCGCCTTCCTTGACGCGCTTCAGGATCATCTCGGTGGTCGGCATCACCAGCAGCTCCGAGGGCTCGCGCGCGAGCTGCAGAACGCGGTTGCGCGAGGCCTTGCCGACCAGGCCATGGAACTCGGCGTCGAGCTTCGCGACCTCGGATGGATCGCCGAGCGCGCGCTCGGTGCGCGCGATGTTCTCCTCGAGCTGGGCGATCGTCTCGGGCGTGGCGCGCTCCACCGCCGCCTCGACGGTGGCGAGCTGCATCGGCAGCGAGGCTTCATAGAGCTCGCGGAACGTGACCTCGTGCAGCACCAGCGCGCGGCTCATGCGCAAGGCGAGGCGCCCGTAGTGCGGCAGGCCGACCCAGAGCCGGCGGCTCGAGTCGCGCCGCACCAGGCCGCTGTGCTCGAGCAGGCGGATTCCCTCGCGCACGGTCGAGCGGTTGACGCCGAACTGGCTGACGAGCTGCGCCTCGGTGCCGATCGGCTCGCCCGGGCGAATTCGCCCGGCGATGATCTCGCGCTCGATCGCCTCGGCCACCTGCCGGTACGCCGGGGTCGCCGCGACGCGCCGGAAGCGGCTCGGAGCGCCGCTCGGTGGCCGAGCCGTCCTTGACTCCATCAAATCCATTGTCCGACAATCCGACGAAATAAACAATCGAGGAGGAGATGATCGAAGCCGCCGCTTCGCAGCCCTTACTGCGCGTGCAGGACGTTGCCGTGCATTTCGGCGGCATCGTCGCGCTCGACGGCGTGTCCTTCGACGTCGCCCCGGGCCAGATCGTCGGCCTGATCGGCCCCAACGGCGCGGGCAAGACCACGCTCTTCAACTGCGTGTCGCGCCTCTACGAATGCGACCGCGGCGAGATCGACTTCGACGGGCGGGCCCTGCTCTCGGTGCCGCGCCACCGGGTCGCCGCGCTCGGCATCGGCCGCACCTTCCAGAACCTGGCGCTGTTTCGCACCATGAGCGTGCTCGACAACGTCATGGTCGGCCACCATTGCCGCACGCGCGGCGGATTCTTCGCCAACGCGCTGCGCCTGCCGCATGCCGTGAAGAGCGACCGCGCGGCCGCCGAGCAGGCGCGCTCGCTGCTCGCGCTCCTCGAGCTCGAAGCGGTGGCGGGGACGCGCGTCTCGGAGCTGCCCTTCGGCACGCAAAAGCGCGTCGAGCTGGCGCGGGCGCTGGCGGCCGAGCCGAAGCTGCTGCTGCTCGACGAGCCCGCGAGCGGGCTCAACCACGAGGAGGTGGGAAAGCTGGGCGAGCTGATCCGCCAGGTGCGCGAGCGGCTCAGGCTCACGGTGCTGCTGGTCGAGCACCACATGAACCTGGTGATGAGCATCTCCGACTGGGTGGTGGCGCTCAACTTCGGCCGCCGCATCGCGCAAGGCGCGCCCGCCGAGGTGCGCGAGCACCCGGAACTGGTGAGGGCCTATCTTGGCACTGCTTGAGGTCAAGCGCCTGCACGCGAGCTACGGGCATACCCGGGTCCTGCACGGCATCGACTTCGCCATGGACGAGGGCTCGATCACCGCGCTGCTGGGCGCGAACGGCGCGGGGAAAACGACGACCTTGCGTGCCGTATGCGGCATGGTCAGGACCGAGGGCGAGCTGCGCTTCGGCGGCGAGAGCATCGCGAAGCGCAGGACCGAGGACATCGCGCGCCTGGGCATCGCGCACGTGCCCGACGGGCGCGGCACCTTCCTCAACCTCAGCACCGAGGAGAACCTGCGCCTGGGCGCCTACACCCGCCGCGACCGCAAGGCGGTCGAGGCCGACCTCGAGCGCATGTACGGCTATTTCCCGCGCCTCAAGGAGCGCCGCCGCCAGCAGGCCGGCACGCTCTCGGGCGGCGAGCAGCAGATGCTCGCGGTGTCGCGCGCGCTGATGCTCGCGCCCAGGCTGATGCTGCTCGACGAGCCGTCCTTCGGGCTCGCGCCGCTACTGGTGCGCGAGCTGTTCCTCATCCTGCGCCGGATCAACGAGCTCGAGCGGGTCAGCCTGCTGCTGGTCGAGCAGAACGCCGCGATGGCGCTCGATCTCGCCGACCACGCCTACCTGATGGAGACGGGGCGCGTGGTCCTGGCCGGCAAGTCGAGTGAATTGAAAAGCAACGACGCCGTGCGGCGCTCCTACCTGGGCTACTGATGGACGCCTTCCTTTTCCAGGTGCTCGCCGGGCTCGCCACGGGCGGCATCTACGCCAGCCTCGCGCTCGCGCTGGTGATGATCTACCAGGCCACCCACCTGGTGAACTTCGCCCAGGGAGAAATGGCGATGTTCACCACCTACATCGCCTGGAGCCTGATCAACGCCGGCATGCCGTACTGGCCCGCCTTCCTGCTCACGGTCGGTTTCGCCTTTGTGCTTGGCGTTCTGATCGAAAGAATCATCATCCGGCCGGTCGAGGACGCGCCGGTGCTGGCGGTGGTGGTGGTGTTCATCGCGCTGCTCGTGATCCTCAACAGCACCGCCGGCTGGATCTACACCTACACCATCAAGAGCTTCCCCAGCCCGTTCCCGAAGGAGCCGCTGTTCGGCATCCGCTACATGTCGGCGCACGAGATCGGCGCCATCTGCGTCACGCTGGTGGTGCTGTCGCTGCTCTACGCCTTCTTCCGCTTCACGCCGCTCGGCCTGGCGATGCGCGCCGCGGCGCAGAACGCGCAGTCGAGCCGCCTGGTCGGCATCCGCGTGGGCTGGATGCTGGCGCTCGGCTGGGGGCTCGCCGCCGCGGTGGGCGCGGTCGCCGGCATGATGGTGGCGCCGATCGTCTACCTCGACCCGAACATGATGGGCGGGATCCTCCTCTACGCGTTCGCCGCCGCGCTGCTGGGCGGCATCGACAGCCCGATGGGCGCGGTGATCGGCGGCTTCGCGGTCGGGGTGCTCGAGAACGTGCTCGGCGCCTTCGTCATCGGCAACGAGCTCAAGCTCACGGTGGCTCTGGTGCTGATCATCGGCGTGCTGCTGGTGCGGCCCTCGGGCATCTTCGGCAAGGTGCACGTGACGCGCGTATGACGAAAAGGAACCTTCTCCTCCTCGCGCTCCTGCTCGCCGTCGCGTGCGTGCTGCCGTTCATCGTCAGCGACTACCGCACCTTCCAGCTCACGCTGGTGCTGGTGTACGCCACGGCGCTGCTCGGCCTCAACATCCTCACCGGCTACAACGGGCAGATCTCGCTCGGCCACGGCGCCTTCTACGCCCTGGGCGCCTACTGCGCCGCGATCCTCATGGACCAGGCCGGCGCGCCGTACTGGGCGACCGTGCCGGCGGCGGGCGCCGTGTGCCTGGTGGCGGGATTCCTGTTCGGCCTGCCGGCGCTGCGCCTGGAGGGCCTGTACCTCGCGCTCGCCACCTTCGCGCTGGGCGTCGCCATGCCGCAGCTCCTGAAGTACGATCACCTGGCGAAATGGACCGGCGGCGTGCAGGGCATCGTGATCCCGAAACCCGAAGCGCCGTTCGGGCTGCCCTTGAACGCGGACCAGTGGCTCTATTTCTTCACGCTGGCAGTCACGATCGTGATGTTCGTGCTCGCATGGAACCTGCTGCGCGGGCGCATCGGCCGGGCGCTGGTGGCGATCCGCGACCAGCACATCGCCGCGGAGGCGATGGGCATCAACAGCGCGATATACAAGTCCGCCGCCTTCGGCGTCTCGGCCATGTACACCGGCGTCGCCGGCGCGCTCTCAGCCATCGCCATCCAGTACGTGGCGCCCGACAGCTTCGGCATCTTCGTCTCGATCGTCTTTCTCGTCGGCATCGTGGTGGGCGGCCTCGCCTCGATCTCCGGGGCGCTGTACGGGGCGCTGTTCATCCAGTTCGTGCCGAACATCGCCGACGAGATCTCGAAGGCCGCGCCCTGGGCGATCTTCGGAATATTCATGATCGGCTTCGTGTACCTGATGCCGACAGGCGTCGCAGGCGCGACACGCCTGCTTTTAGCTAAGAGGAGGAAATCACCATGAAACGCAGATTCGTGCCGGTTGCGGTGCTGGCCGCGCTTCTCGCCATGCCTGTCTACGGACAGAAGAAGTACGACCCGGGCGCGTCCGACCGCGAGATCAAGATCGGCAACACCAACCCGTACAGCGGCCCGGCGTCGGCCTACGGCACGATCGGCAAGACCATCGCGGCCTACTTCAACATGGTGAACGAGCAGGGCGGCATCAACGGCCGCAAGGTCACCTTCATCTCCTACGACGACGGCTACAGCCCGCCCAAGACGGTCGAGATGGCGAGGAAGCTGGTCGAGCAGGACCAGGTGCTGTTCCTGTTCCAGACGCTGGGCACGCCCTCGAACACGGCGATCCACAAGTACATGAACATGCGCAAGGTGCCGCAGCTGCACGTGGCGACCGGCGCGACCAAGTGGAACGACCCGAAGAACTTCAAGTGGACGATGGGCTGGCAGCCGAACTACCAGGACGAGGCGAAGATCTACGTCCAGTACCTGCTGAAGAACAAGCCCAACGCGAAGATCGGCGTGCTCTACCAGAACGACGACTACGGCAAGGACTACCTGAAGGGCATCAAGGACGGCCTGGGCGCGAAGGCGAAGAGCATGATCGTGGCCGAGGTGTCCTACGAGGTCGCCGATCCGACCGTCGACTCGCAGATCGTGCAGCTGCAGGCCTCCGGCGCGGACACGTTCTTCAACATCACCACGCCGAAGTTCGCCGCGCAGGCGATCCGCAAGGCCTACGATATCGGCTGGAAGCCGCTGCACTTCCTGAACAACGTCTCGAGCCAGGTCGGCTCGGTTCTGAAGCCCGCGGGCCTGGAGAAGTCGATCGGCCTCATCACCACGCAGTACATCAAGGATCCGACCGACAGGCAGTGGGCGAACGACGCGGGGATGAAGAAGTGGGAAGCGTTCATGAAGAAGTACTATCCCGAGGGCAGCCTGATCGACAACTCGAACGTCTACGGCTTCACGGTGGCGTCCACGCTGCACCAGGTGCTCAAGCAGTGCGGCAACAACCTGACGCGCGAGAACGTGATGCGCCAGGCGGCAAGCCTAAAGGGCTTCAAGGTCGACACCATGCTGCCGGGCGTGTCCATCACCACCGGCCCGCAGGACTACGCGCCGATCCAGTCGGTGCAGCTCGCGAAGTTCAACGGCAAGGAGTGGGAGCGCTTCGGGAAAGTGCTGAGCAGCGACAAGATGTAAACTAGTTCCTCCTGGAGAGGGAGGAACCGGCATGCATGGACTGATGATGGACATGCCGCTGCTCGTCAGCGGCCTGATCCGCCACGCCGATCGCAATCACGGCGACACCGAGATCGTCTCCAAGACGGTCGAGGGCGATGTCCACCGCTACACCTACCGGGAGGCGCACGCGCGCGCCCGCAGGCTCGCCAAGGCGCTCGCCGCCCTCGGCGTGCGCCCGGGCGAGCGCGTCGGCACGCTCGCCTGGAACGGCTACCGGCACTACGAGCTCTACTACGCGATCTCGGGCCTGGGCGCGGTGATCAACACCGTCAACCCGCGCCTGTTCCCCGACCAGATCGTCTACATCTCCAACCACGCGGAGAACGTCGCGCTGTTCTTCGACGCGACGTTCATCCCGCTGGTGGAGAAGCTCGCCCCGCAGCTGAAGAGCATCAAGCACTACGTGCTGATGAGCGACCGGGCGCACATGCCGAAGGCCGGGATTCCGAATCTTTTGTGTTATGAGACTCTTTTAGAACAAGAAACCGATGCGTACGAGTGGCCCTCGTTCGACGAGCGCACCGCGGCGGCGCTGTGCTACACCTCGGGCACCACCGGCAACCCGAAGGGCACGCTCTATTCGCACCGCTCCACGATCATCCACGCCTACGGCGCGGCGCTTCCCGACGCGCTCAACCTCTCGGCGCGCGACTCGGTGCTGCCGGTGGTGCCGATGTTCCACGCCAACGCCTGGAGCCTGCCCTATACCTGCACCATGGTGGGGGCGAAGATGGTCTTCCCCGGGCCGCACCTGGACGGAAAGTCGGTGTACGAGCTGATCGAGCAGGAAAGCGTGACGCTCTCGGCCGGGGTGCCGACCGTGTGGCTGATGCTGCTGCAGCACCTGGGCGCGAACAAGCTGAAGTTCTCCACCCTCGACCGCACCGTGATCGGCGGCTCGGCCTGCCCGCCGGCGATGATCCGCGCCTTCCAGGACGACTACGGCGTGAAGGTCTTCCATGCCTGGGGGATGACCGAGATGAGCCCGCTCGGCACGGTCGGCACGCTCAAGGCAAGGCAGGAGAAGCTCGACAAGCAGGCCCGGCTCGCCGTGCAGGCGAAGCAGGGGCGCGGCATCTTCGGCGTCGAGATGAAGATCGTCGACGAGGAGAGCCGGGAGCTGCCCTGGGACGGCAAGCGCTTCGGCAACCTCATGGTGCGGGGCCCGTGGATCGCAAAAGGCTACTTCAAGGGCGAGGGCGGCGATCCGCTCAAGGACGGCTGGTTTCCGACCGGCGACGTGGCGACCATCGACCCTGACGGCTACATGCAGATCACCGACCGCTCCAAGGACGTGATCAAGTCGGGCGGCGAATGGATCAGCTCGATCGACCTCGAGAACATCGCCATCGCGCACCCGGCGATCGCCGAGGCCGCCGTGGTGGGCGTGAAGCATCCGAAGTGGGACGAGCGGCCGGTGGTGGTGGCGGTGAAGAAGCCCGGGCAGGAGGTGTCCCGGGACGAGCTGCTCAAGTTCTACGAAGGCAAGATCGCCAAGTGGTGGATGCCCGACGACGTGCTGTTCGTGCCCGAGCTGCCGCACACCGCCACCGGCAAGCTGTCGAAGCTCACTCTGCGCGAGAGCTTGAAGGCCTACCGCCTGCCGAATACGTGAGCTTCATCCACTCGACAGTCGAAAACCGTGTCGCACGGATCGAGATCTCGCGCCCGGAGAAGAAGAACGCGCTGACCGGCGAGATGTACGCGCGCCTCACCGAGGCGTTCGGCGCGGCCGCGCGCGATCCGCAGGTGCGCGTGGTGCTGCTGCACGGCAGCCGCGAGTGCTTCACCTCGGGCAACGACGTTTCGGATTTCCTGCAGCGCAAGCCGGGCGAGTCCTCGCCGGTGTTCGGGCTGTTCCAGGTGCTGCCGGCCTTCGAAAAGCCCGTGGTCGCGGCGGTCGCCGGGCCCGCGGTGGGCATCGGCACCACGCTGCTCTTGCACTGCGACCTCGTGTACGCGGCGAGCGACGCGCGCTTCCAGCTGCCGTTCGTGCCGCTCGGCATCGTGCCCGAGTTCGGCTCCACGCTGCTGCTGCCGCGGCTCGCGGGCTACCAGCGCGCGGCGAAGCTGCTGCTGCTCGGCCAGCCGTTCACGGCGCAGGAAGCCCTGGAGGCGGGCATCGTCACCGCCGTGGTTGCGAAGGAATCTCTTTTCGAGGAAGCGGGTAAAGCCGCGGCCAGCCTCGCCGCGCTGCCGCGCGAGTCGCTGCGGCTCACCAAGCGGCTGATGAAGCAGGGGCAGGCGAAGGAGCTCCAAGCGCAGATCGCCGAGGAGGGCAGGCTGTTCGTCGAGCGGCTCGCCTCGCCCGAGGCGAAAGAGGCGATGAGCGCCTTCCTCGAGAAGCGCAAGCCCGACTTCTCGCGCCTGTAGCATGCGCGCACCGGGGATCTGGCTGCTCGCAATGCTCGCCGTTTCCCCCGCCGCGCAGGCGGACCTGTACCGCTGGATCGATCCGCAGTCGGGCTCGGTGAAGTACTCGAGCCTGCCGCCGCCGTGGTACGGCGACGCCGAGCGCGAGCGGCGCTCGCCCGCGGTCGAGGTCATTCCCTACCAGGCGCCCGGGGCCGTCCCGCTCGACAGGGAGAAGGGAAAGCCGCTCGCGGCGCTCGAAGCGCGCTGGCGCAGCTTCCTGCGGGACTTCTCGACGCTCGCCGCGAAGGAGGACTTCGAGCGCGCCGGGCGCGGCATCGAGCAGCAGCTGCACGCCTACCGGGCGGTGGTGGTGGAGCTCAACCGCCAGGACCCCGACGGAGCCGCGCGCCGGCGCGCCGAGGAAACGAGCGTGATGGAGAAGCTGCAGAAGGGCCTCGAGGCGCAATTCAGCCCCGCCTCGCCGGTGGCGAGATGAGCAGCATCCGGGAGCTCGCGAGCCGCGTCGGCGAGGAGGTCGGCATTTCGCCCTGGGTCGAGATCGGCCAGGAGCGCATCGACACCTTCGCGCGGGCGATCGAGGACTTCCAGTGGATCCACGTCGACCCGGCGCGCGCGAGAGAGACGCCCTTCGGCGGAACCATCGCCCACGGCTTCCTCACGCTGTCGCTGCTTTCGCATCTCTCGGAGCTCACGTTTTCGTTCTCCGATCGGCGCATGGGCATCAACTACGGCTTGAACCGCGTGCGCTTCACCTCGCCGGTGCCGAGCGGCTCGCGCGTGCGCGCGCGCTTCACGCTCGCGAAGTACGAGCCGCTCGAGGCGCAGGGCGTGCAGGTGACCTGGAACGTGGCGCTCGAGATCGAGGGCTCGGACAAGCCCGCGCTGGTGGCCGAATGGATCGGCAGGCACTACTACGCATGAGGTGGAAGCAAAGACCGCCGGGATCCAACTGGGGAGACTTCGGCCCCGACGACACGCGCGGGCGCATGAACCTGGTGACGCGCGAGAAGGTGCTGCAGGGCGTCGCCGAGGTGAAGGAGGGGATCAGCTTCTGCCTTTCCCTGCCGCTCGACTACCCGGGCGGCCGGGTGCTCAATCCGCGGCGCGGGCCGCCGCGGCTTGCCGCGACGCTGCGCGACGGCGCGAGCGCGGGACGGCAGAACTTCTGCTACCCGCTCGGCGAGGACAACCCCGCGCACACCGACGTGGTGAGCGACGACCTGGTGCTGCTCACGCTGCAGTACTCGACGCAGTGGGACTCGTTCGCGCACGTCGGCTCGCGCTTCGATGCCGACGGCGACGGCAGCCGCGAGACCGTGTTCTACAACGGCTACCGCGCCGGCAGCGACGTGAGGCCGGCGCAGGAGAACCCGCGCGCCGAGCCCTGGGCGAGGTACGAGGGCACGGACGGCGGCGCGCTCGGCATCCACAACCTCGCCGAGCACGGCGCGCAGGGCCGCGGCGTGCTGATCGACCTGCACCATCACTTCGGGCGGCAACGAAAGCCGGTCGGATATGAAGACCTCATGAAGATTCTTCGCGCCGACAAGGTCGAGGTCGAGCAGGGCGACATGGTGTGCCTGTACACCGGCTTTGCGGACGTGGTCCTGGAGCTGCAAAAAAAACCGGATGCCGCATTGCTGCACGGCACCTGCAGCGGCCTGGACGGGCGCGACGGCAAGCTGCTCGAGTGGATCTCGGGCTCGGGGCTCGCCTGCCTGATCTCCGACAACTACGCCGTCGAGCTCATCCCGATGAGCCTCACCAAGCCGCAGCCGCACGCGCTGATGCCGCTGCACGAGCACTGCCTGTTCAAGAACGGCATCCACCTCGGCGAGCTGTGGTACCTGAGCGAGCTCGCGCGCTGGCTGCGCGCGCACGCCCGCAGCCGCTTCCTCCTCACCGCGCCGCCGCTGCGGCTGCCGGGCGCGGTCGGCTCGCCCGCGACGCCGATCGCGACCGTCTAGCCGAGGAAGATGCATGTGGGAGGTAGGCGCGCTGATCGGGACAGCCGTCCTGGTCCTGTTTTTCCTGGACAGCCTGCGCGCCCGCGAGCGGGCGGTGCGCGCCGGGCGCGAGGCCTGCAAGCGCTATGGGCTGCAGTTCCTCGACGACACGGTGTCGTTCGCGCGGCTGCGCCTCGCGCGCGACGATGAAGGCCGCCTGAAGCTCGCGCGCACCTATACTTTCGAGTTCACCGAGACCGGCAACACGCGCCGGCACGGTGCCATCGTCATGCTCGGCCAGGACCTGCGCGACATCCAACTGGAGCCTTACACCATTCAATGACCTGGCTGGAGGGCACGGTGATCGAGAACCGGCACTGGAGCGAGGCGCTGTTCTCGCTGCGCGTCACCGGGCCGCGGCTTTCGTTCCAGGCCGGCCAGTTCGTGCGCATCGCCCTGGACATCGGCGCCGAACGCATCGCGCGCCCCTTCTCCTTCGTCAACCCGCCGGACGACCCGGTGCTCGAGTTCTACGGCATCGTGGTGCCCGAGGGGCCGCTCTCGCCGCGCCTGGAGCGCCTTTGCGCGGGTGATCGGCTCTATGTCGCCTCCAACCCCGCCGGCTTCCTGGTGCTCTCCGAGGTGCCGCAGGCGCAGACGCTGTGGCTCGTGTCGACCGGCACCGGCATCGCGCCCTACCTCTCGATCCTGCGCACCGAGGCACCCTGGCAGCGGTTTCGCAACGTGGTGCTGGTGCACGCCGTGCGCTTTTCCCGCGAGCTGGTCTACCAGGACTTGATCGGAAAGATCCAAAACCCCGGGTTCAAGTACGTCACATTCGTCAGCCGCGAGCCGCATCCCGGCTCGCTCGCCGGCCGCATTCCGGCGGCGATGCGCGACGGGCGGCTGGAGGCGGCGGCCGGCGTGGCGCTGAGCGCCGCGACCTCGCACGTGATGCTGTGCGGCAACCCGCAGATGCTGAAGGACGCCGCCGCGGCGCTCGCGCAGCGCGGCATGCGCAAGCATCGCCGGCGCGCGCCGGGGCACATCACGGTGGAAAGCTTCTGGTGAGGGCGGCTGCCGCGCTGCTCTTCGCGTGCCTGCTGTGCGGCTGCAGCATGGTGCGCTTCGCCTACGACAACGCCGACGCGTACCTGCGCTGGCGCGCGGGCAACTACCTCGACGTGCACGGCGAGCAGGCCGATGAGCTCGATGCTTCGATCCAGGCGTTCCTCGACTGGCACCGCGCCCAGGCGCTGCCGCAGTACGCGCGCCTCGCCGACGAAGCCGCGCAGCGCCTCGGCGACGGGCTCTCGCCCCAGGACCTGGTTTGGGGGTACGATTCCCTCGTCATGCAGGCACGCGAGAGCCTGCGCACTGCGGCCGAGCGCATTGCGCCGCTGCTCGAGCGCCTGGATGACGAGCAGATCGCGCACCTCGAGCAGCGCCTTGCCGACGACAACCGCAGGTTCGCGAAGCAGTTCCTGCGCGGCCCCGAGCGCAAGCGCAGGGAGCGCCGCGCCGAGCGCATCGTCGAGCGACTGGAGGATTGGGTGGGGAGGCTGTCGCAAGCCCAGCGGGCACGGGTCAGGCGCTATTCCGAGAGCGTGCCGCTGCTTCCCGAGATGCGCGACCGGGACAACCGCCGCCTGCAGGCGGGGCTGCTCGAGCTCGTGCGCGCGCGCGAGGCCGAGGAGCGGCTGGCGCAATTCGTGCTCGACTGGGAGCGCGGCCGCGATCCCGCCTATGCCCAGGCCGTCGCGGCGTCGCGGCGCGAGCTGTTCACCATGCTGCTCGAGCTCGATCGCACGCTGAGCCCCGAGCAGCGCGAGCGCGCGAGCGCGCATCTGCGCCGCTACGCTGCGGAGTTCCGCCTGCTCGCCGCGCGCCCATGAGCGAGCCCGCGCCGCTGCGCGCCGTCGAGCCCGCACTCGAGTCGCCGCCGGCGAGCTACGCCGGGCGCACGCGCTATACCCAGCTCGAGTACGAGGCGCTGCTCGCCAACGCCTCGATCGGCATCGCCTTCACGCGCGACCGGCGCTTCTTCCTCTGCAACTCGAGATTCGAGGAAATGCTCGGCTGGGCGCCCGGAGAGCTGATCGGCCAGCCGGGCGAGGTGGTCTACCCGAGCCGCGAGAGCTACGCCGCGCTCGGCCAGATCGCGGTCCCGGTCCTGTCTGCCGGCCGGCAGCTGGACGTGGAGTGGCAATTCAAGAGAAAGGACGGTTCCACGTTCCTGTGCCGCGTCATCGCCAAGGCGATCGACGCGCACAACCCGCAGCAGGGCGGCACGGTCTGGATCGCGGAGGACATCACCGAGCAGCGCCGCGCCGAGGACGAGCTGCAGCGCGTGCTCGCCGAGCAGCAGGCGCTGCTCGAGAACGTGGTGGTCGGCATCGCCTTCAGCCGCAGCCGCGTCATCGTGCGCTGCAACCGGCGCTTCGAGGAGATGTTCGGCTTCGGTCCGGGCGAGGCGATCGGCGCCTCCTGGCGCGGCATGTACTTCACCGAGGAGGAGTTCGACCGGCGCTCCCTCACCTACCAGGAGCTCGACGCGGGCCGCACCCACGCGCGCGAGAGCTGGATGCGGCGCCAGGACGGCTCGGGCTTCTGGTGCCGCATCTCGGGCCGCGCGGTCGAGGCCGGCGATCCGGCCAAGGGCTACGTGTGGCTGCTCGAGGACATCACCCAGCAGCACGCCGCCGAGGAGCGCATCGAGCGCGCGGCGGCCGAGCAGGAGCTGATCCTAGACAACGCCACGGTCGGCATCGCCTTCGTGCGCAACCGCATCATCCAGCGCTGCAACCGCTACCTCGAGGAGATGGTCGGGGCCGGCCCCGGCGAGCTGGTCGGGCAGAGCTCGGCCGCGCTGTTCGAGGCCGAGGCGGAGTGGCGCGAGGCGGGGCGGCTCGCCTACGAGAGCACCGCGCCGGGCGAGCGCCACGACAGCGAATGGCGCTTCAAGCGCCGCGACGGCTCGACCTTCCTCTGCCGCACGCGCGGCCGGCGCATCGACGCGGGCGACGCGCAGCAGGAGTGGATCTGGAGCTTCGAGGACGTGACCGCCGAGCGCGAGGCGGACTCGCGCGTGCAGCGCGCGCTCGACGCGCTCGAGCGCATGGTCGCCGAGCGCACCGCCGAGCTGCAGGACGCGCAGGCGCGCGCGCAGCATCTCGCCGACCACGACCCGCTCACCGGGCTGCCCAACCGCAGGCTGCTGGAAGACCGCCTCAGGCAGGCGCTCGCGCTCGGCCAGCGCCACCGCAGCCAGACCGCGGTGATGTTCGTCGACCTCGACCGCTTCAAGACCATCAACGACTCGCTCGGCCACGCGGTGGGCGACGCACTGCTCAGGGAGGTGGCGGGCCGCCTGGTGACCCAGCTGCGCACGGGCGACACCATCTGCCGCATCGGCGGGGACGAGTTCGTGGTGGTGCTGCCCGAGATCAAGCGCTCCTCGGACCTCGCGCAGGTGGCGCAGAAGGTGATCGAGCAGCTCTCGCAGCCGGTGACGATCGAGGAGCGCGAGCTCGTCGTCACCCCCTCGATCGGCATCTCGGTGTTCCCCGACGACGGGCGCGACGCCGAGACCCTGATCCGCAACGCCGACGCGGCGATGTACCACGCCAAGGAGCTGGGGCGCGCCAACTACCAGTTCTTCACCGAGCAGATGAACCAGGCGGCGTCGCGGCGCCTCGCGCTCGAGAGCGACCTGCGCCGCGCGCTCGGGCGCGGCGAGCTGCGCGTGCACTACCAGCGCATCGTCGAGGCGGGGAGCGGGCGCGTCGCGGCGCACGAGGCGCTGGTGCGCTGGCAGCACCCCGAGCGCGGGCTGGTGCTGCCGGCCGAGTTCATCCACCTCGCCGAGGAGACGGGGCTGATCCTGCGCATCGGCGAATGGGTGCTGCAGGAAGCCTGCCGCTGGGGAGTGTTCATCGGCGCCGAGCGCGGCCTGCAGGTCGCGGTCAACCTCTCGCCGCGCCAGTTCAACGACCCGCGGCTGCCCGAGCTGGTGGCGCGCACGCTGCGCGAGACGGGGCTGCCGCCGCCCCTGCTCGAGCTCGAGATCACCGAGTCGACGGCGATGCGCGAGACCGACGCCACGCTCGGCACCTTGACGCGCTTGAAGCAGCTCGGCGTGTCGATCGCGATCGACGACTTCGGCACCGGCTACTCGAGCCTCGCCTACCTCAAGCGCTTCCCGGTGGACAAGGTCAAGATCGACCGCGCCTTCGTCGGCGAGGCGCCCGGCGACCGCGACCAGAGCGCGATCGTCACGGCGATCGTGGCGCTCGCGCACGCGCTCGGCATCCGCGTCATCGCCGAAGGGGTCGAGAGCGAGGCGCAGCGCGCCTTCCTCGAGAGCTGCGGCTGCAACTTCATCCAGGGCTACCTTGCCGGCCGGCCCGTGGACGCCGACACCGCGGCCAGGGACTACGTCTAAGTCTAAGCCGGCGCTGCATTTCTCGCACGCCAACGGCTTCCCGGCGCCCTGCTACGCGGCGATGCTGGGCGAGCTGGGCCGCCGCTACCGCCTGTCGTGGATCGAGGCGATCGGCACCGACCCGCGCTACCCGGTGACGGAAGGCTGGGTCTATCTCATTCATCAGCTCATCGACGTGCTGGAAAAGGAACATGCCGGGGAACCCGTCTACGGCGTGGGCCATTCGCTCGGCGGCTATCTCAGCTATCTCGCCGCGGTGCGCCGGCCGGAGCTGTTCCGCGCCATCGTGCTGCTCGATGCGCCGATCATCGGGCCGTTCCGCGGCAGCGTGCTGGGCGCCACCAAGCGGCTGGGGATCGTCGACCGCGTGACGCCCGCCGGCGCCACGCGCGACCGGCGCAGCCACTGGCATACCGAGGCGGAGGCGAGGGCGCATTTCCGCACGCGGCGCCTGTTCAGGCACTTCGCCGACGAGTGCCTGGAGGACTACGTGCGCCACGGCCTCGCGCGCGATGCGGCCGGCGAGCTGCGCCTGCGCATCGACCCGCTCGCCGAGTCGCAGATCTACCGCACCATCCCGCACGGCATGATGCGCAGCCTGCGGGCGCTGCGAGTGCCGGCAGGGTTCATCGGCGGCGCGGATTCCGATGTGGTGCGGCGCGTGCGGCTCGCCGGGATGCGCCCGAAATTCATCATGCGCAAGGTGCCGGGCGGGCACCTCTTCCCGCTCGAGCGCCCGCGCGAGGCTGCGCAGGCGGTGCTTCAACTCATCGAAGAACTAAGTTGAACGGCCGCGTTTCTCGCGCAGCAGCTCCTCGATGCCCTTGATGTTGATCTCGACCCCGACCATGTTCGGGTTCACCTCGAGGGCGCGGCGATACCAGGCGAGCGCCTGCTCGTACTCGTCGAGCCGGAAGTAGATCTGCCCCATGCCGGACAGCGCGCCGAAGTGCCGGGGATTGCGCTTGAGCACCTCGGCGCAATCGGCGATCGAGCGCCGGTAGTCGCCGGCGAGGTAGTAGACGGTGGCGCGCCGGTTCCAGCCTTCGGCGAACCCGGGTTTTCTCTTGATGATCTCGCTGAAAGTCGAAATGGCCCTGGCGTGCTCGCCCGCCTGCATCTCCTCGGTGCCGCGCGCCATCAGGCCGTCGATCCCGGCGTCGCCGGAGCGGCCCCACAGCAGCCACAGGCCCTGCTCGGCGAAGCCGCGCACGAACGGGCTCTCGTCGCGCAGCCGCTCGTGCAGCAGCGGCGCATCGTCCATGCCGCCGCGGTTGGCGATCCACACCACGGCCCCGGCGCGCGTCGCCGCGTCGGCGTGCCGCAGCGCGGCGAGCACCTCGTCGCGCGTCTTCGGCGGCTCCGGGAATGCCGGCGCGGCCGCGGCTGTTAGCGCAGCTGCCAGTAGTAACATTCGCCATCCTGAGGGAATCCGCATGCGAGCCTTCCTCCCGCTTTTCATCTTATCGCTTTCCGCCCATGCAGCCGACAGTCCCCCTTTCCCGCCGGAGAAGAAGACGGACGCGGTGATCGAGCGCTACGAGGCGGCCTCGGTGCGCGGCGACTGGCCGGCCGCCGCGGCCTTGCTGAGGGAGGCGGTGGCGCGCGAGCCCGGCAACGCGCGCTATCACAACCTCTACGCCTATTCGCTGCGCAAGGGTCCCAGCCCGGACATGGGCCTGGTGTTCAGGCACTACAACGAGGCGCTGAGGATCGACCCGGAGCTGCGCGGCGCGCACGAGTACATCGGCGAGGCCTACCTCATGGTCGGCGACCTGGCGAAGGCGAAGGAGCACCTCGGCGTGCTCGACAGGCTCTGCTTCCTGCCCTGCGCCGAGTACACCGATCTGCGGAAAGCGATCGCCGCGCACGAGCGGAAGTAATTCTTCAGGCGGCGCTGGCCGAAAACAGCCGCCACTCTCCCGGCACGCCCTTCAGGACCTGCGTGCCGCGCTCCTCGAAGCGCAGGCCCGAGCCGGCGACGATATCCTTGACGGTGTTCGACACCAGCACCTCGCCCGGCTGCGCCAGCGCCATGACGCGCGCGCCGATGTGGACCGCGAGGCCGCCGAGCTTGTCGCCCATCTTCTCGACTTCGCCGGTATGCACGCCGGTGCGGACCTCGATCCCGGCGGACTTCGCCTCCCGCGACAGGGCGAGGCCACAGCGCACGGCGCGCGCCGGCCCGTCGAAGGTGGCGAACACGCCGTCGCCCGCCGTGTCGATCAGCCGGCCGCGCAGGCGCTCGAGCTGCTGCCGGGCCAGGCGATGGAAGGAGTCGAGGCAATTGCGCCATCGGGCGTCGCCCATCGCCGCCGCTTTCTCCGTCGAACCGGCGATGTCGGCGAACAGCACGGTGGCGAGCATCCTTTCGTGCTCATCGGCGGGCCGCACGCCGGTGAGGAATTCCTGCACTTCGCCAAGCACCGCGTTCGCGTCGCCAAACCAGGGCAAGTGGTCGGGTCCTTCGAGCTCCACGTATTTCGCCTTGGGGATGTGCTTCGCCATGTAACGCCCGTTGCCGACGTTGATCAGCCGATCGCCCGCGCGGTGGAGAATCAGCGTCGGCACGCCGATGGCCGGCAGCACCGCCCGGATGTCGATTTCGATGTTCATGCGCAAGAGCGCGATTGCATCCGAGGGACTCGCGCCCAGGCGCAGGTTGCGCGCCCACCAGTTGCGGGCGCTTTCGTCGTTCGCGGCGCTCGGGGCCACGGTCTTGAAGCCGATCGGCGTGCCCCAATGGCGCTCGTACGCGCCACAAGCCGCTTCATGGTCCTCGCGCGTCGGCGCCCAGGGGTAGTCGTCGTCCCGGATCCATTTCGCGTAGCAGCCCGACATGATGAGGGCCGAGGTCAGCTCGGGGTAGGTGGCCGCGAACAGCGCGCACATCGGCCCGCCTTCCGAGATGCCGAACAGCGCTGCGCGCTTCGAGCCTGCCGCATCCATCACGGCGTGGACGTCCTGCATTCGCTCCTCGAGCGTGGGCAGGGCATTTCGCGCCACCCGGTCGGAAAGTCCTGTGCCGCGCTTGTCAAACAGGATCAGGCGGGCAAAACTTGCCAGCCGCTCGAAGAAGCGCGCGATCGAAGGCTCCTCCCAATACTGGACCTCGAGGTGCGTGACCCAACCGGGCACCACCACCAGGTCGATCGGCCCGTCGCCCACGACCTGGTAGGCGATATGCACATCGCCGATCTTGGTGTATTTCGTCTGCGTCGCCACGGGGAATGTCGGCCTTGCGTAGGCTTGCGACATTATGTAGCTTTCACGCCAGTCTTGGAGGAGGATCGAATGGCGAACGTCGAGTGGAGCATCAAGGGCCCGCATTTCGCCAACTGCAACTGCGATTACGGCTGTCCGTGCCAGTTCAATGCCTTGCCGACTGATGGCACGTGCAAGGCGGTTGTCGCCTGGCGCATCGAGGAGGGGCATTTTGGGGATGTGCGGCTCGACGGGCTTTGTGCGGTGAATACCTATGCCTGGCCTGGCGCGATCCACAAAGGTGGTGGCGTCATGCAGTCGATCCTGGACGAGCGCGCGAGCGAGAAGCAGCGCGCCGCGCTCGAGCGGATTCTCCAGGGCGAAGGCGCCGCTCCCGGGACGATCATGCTGCAGATCTACCGTGCCATGTGCTCCACGGTGAAGCCGGCGATCAAGCAGAAGATCGAGCTGGACATCGACATCGACGCACGCAAAGCGAGGCTGCGCGTCGGCAGCATCATCGAAAGCGCGGTGGAGCCGATCCTCAATCCCGTGACCGGCGCGCAGCACCGCGCGCGCATCGATCTGCCGATGGGCAAGGAGTTCAACCTCGCCGAAGTGGCGAGCGGCACCACCGTTGCCCGCGGCGAGGTGCCGCTCGAGTTTTCCAAGAGCCACGCGCACCTGGTCTATAACCGGATGACCTCCGCCGGGCCGGCCAGGGCGTGACGGGCATAGCGTCGGCAAGCAGCTCCGGCCCAAGCCTGCCCGCGCGCGAGCGGCTCCTGCTGCTCGCTGCGCTCGGCACGCTCGCCGCTTTGGCGTGGTTCTATCTCCTGCGCCACGGCAGCGCCATGGCATCGATGGAGATGCACGCGCGCGACGGGATGGATTTCGCCACGATCCTCGCCATGTGGATCGTGATGATGCTGGCGATGATGCTGCCCAGCGTCGCGCCGGCGGTGCTGGTGCACGCCGCCGTGTCGCAACGCCTGACGGACGCCGCGGAGGCGAGGCGACGCTCCGCCGCCTTTATCGGCGGCTACGCGCTGAGCTGGTCGGTCTTCAGCATCGCCGCCGCCGGACTCCAGGTCTGGCTCGAGCGGCTCGCGCTGCTTTCCCCCGCGCTCGTGGAGGCAAGCCCGCTGGCCGGCGGGCTGGTCGTCGCGGCCGCCGGCGTGTACCAGCTCACGCCGGCGAAGGAGGTGTGCTTGCGCCACTGCCGCACGCCGCTGCAATTCGTTGCCGAGCACTGGCGTCCGGGCATCGCGGGCGCGCTGCGCATGGGCACGTGGCACGGGTTTTACTGCATCGGCTGCTGCGGCGCCCTGATGGCGCTGCTATTCGTTGGCGGCGTCATGAACCTCGTGTGGGTCGCCGCAATCGCGATCTTCGTCCTGTTCGAGAAAATCGCCCTTCCGGGCACGCGGGCCGGCCGGTTTTCCAGCGGCTTCGCTCTGCTCGGCGCCGGCGCCTTCCTCATCGCTGGTTGATGAGGTCGTGAAAGTCTGGCAGCTCGCCGGCGAGTGGTCGATCGAGCGGCTGGCCATCGTCGAGCGGCCGCAGCCCCGGCCCGGACCGGGGCAGGTGCTGCTGCGCATGAAGGCGGCCTCGCTCAACTACCGCGACCTGCTCGTGCCGCGCCGCGGCTACGGCGAGCTGACCGGGGAGCTGCCGCTGGTGCCGCTCTCCGACGGGGTGGGCGAGGTGCTCGAAGTCGGCGCCGGCGTCACGCGCGTCGCGCAGGGAGACCGCGTCTGCCCTGCCTTTTTCCAAGCTGGGAAAAGTCTCGGCGGGCCGCTCGACGGCGTGATGCAGGAGCTCGTGCTGCTCGACGAGCGGGGCGTGTGCAAAGTCCCCGAGCACCTCTCCGACGAGGAAGCGGCGACGCTGCCCTGCGCCGCGCTCACCGCCTGGAGCGCGGTCGTGGTCGAGGGGCGCACCAGGCCTGGCGACACGGTGCTCGTGCAGGGCACCGGCGGCGTTTCGCTCTTCGCGCTGCAGTTCGCGAGGCTGTGCGGCGCGCGCGTCACCGTGGCGTCGGGAAGCGACGCGAAGCTCGAGCGCGCCAGGGCGCTCGGCGCCGAGCGCGGCATCAACTACCGTGCGACGCCCGAGTGGTCAAGGCAGCTGCGCGGCTTCGACCTGGTCGTGGACATCGGCGGGGCGCAGAGCCTGCCGCAGTCGGCACGCGCGGTGCGCGCCGGCGGCATTGTCTGCCTGATCGGCGTGGTCTCGGGGCAGACAGCGGAGCTGCCGCTCGGCCCGGTCGTGACGCGGCGCGTGCGCCTGCAGGGCATCTCCGTGGGCAGCCGCGAGGACTTCGAGCCCATGCTGCGCGCGGTAGGCCAGCACCGGCTGCGGCCGGTGGTCGATCGCGTGTTCGGCTTCGAGGAGCTGCGCGCGGCGCTCGATTACCTCGCCAGCGGCGCTCATTTCGGCAAAATCTGCCTCCGGATCCCCTGATGAAGCCCAACTTCGTCTTCATTCTCGCCGACGACCTCGGCTACGCCGACCTGGGCTGCTATGGGGGACGTTCCAATTGCTCGCCCGTGCTGGACCGCATGGCGCTCGAAGGGCTGCGGTTCACCGACGGCTACGCCAACTCCTCGGTGTGCTCGCCCACGCGCTTCGCGCTCGCCACCGGGCGCTGGCAGCACCGCCTGAGGGGCGCGGCGGACGAGCCGCTCTCGAGCCGCGCGCGCGGCGACCCGGCGCTCGGACTGCCGCCCGGGCATCCGACGCTCGCCTCGCTGCTGCGCGACGCTGGCTACGCCACCGCGCTCGTCGGCAAGTGGCACCTGGGCTTCACGCCGCACTTCGGGCCGCTCAAGAGCGGCTACCAGGAGTTCTTCGGGCCGATGAGCGGCGGCGTCGACTACTTCAGCCATTGCGACTCGGCCGGGACGCACGACCTCTACGAGAACGAGACCGAGGTGCGCCGGGAGGGCTACCTGACCGACCTGATTTCGCAGCGCGCCGCGCAGTTCGTGAAAAGGCAGAAGGGACCCTTCCTCCTGTCTCTGCACTACACCGCGCCGCACTGGCCGTGGGAGACGCGCGAGGACGAGGCCGAATCGCACCGCCTGGAGAAGATCCACCACACCGACGGCGGCTCGGTGGCGACCTACATCGCCATGATCCGGCAGATGGACGAAGGCATCGGGGGCGTCCTTGAAACCCTCCCCGAAAACACCCTGGTGGTCTTCACCAGCGACAACGGCGGCGAGCGCTTCTCGGACACCTGGCCGCTGATCGGCAAGAAGATGGATCTCCTCGAGGGCGGCATCCGCGTGCCCTACCTCGTGCGCTGGCCGGGCCGCGTACCGGCGGGCAGGAGCACTTCCCAGCTCGCGATCACCATGGACTGGGTGGCAACCTTTCTCGAAGCGGCCGGCGTCTCAGCCCACCCCGACTACCTGCTCGATGGGGTGAGCCTCATGAAAAACCTCGAGAATCCGGACCTCACGCTGGAACGCGAGCTGTTCTGGCGCATGAAGTTCCGCGACCAGAAGGCGATGCGAGCCGGGTCCTGGAAATGGCTCTCGATCGAGGGCCACGAGTACCTCTTCGACCTCTCGAAGGACCAGCGCGAGCGCGCGAATGTGATCAAGCGTTTTCCGGAAAGGCTGGCAGACTTGAAGCGGCGTTACCTGGCGTGGGAGGCGAGCATGCCGCCCATTCCTGCGGACGCGAAGGTGTCGCTCATCGGCGGTCCCGCAGAGATGCCGCACCCCTCCTAGCGGCCCAGCCGCCGCAGCGCCTTCTTGTGATAGGCGCTTTCAATGGCGCAGTATCCCATCAGTAGCCGCAGGCCGCGCCGTCGCTGCGCGGATCGAACCCGCCGGCGAGGAGGCCGGTCTGCGGGTCCAGGGTGATGCCATGGGCATGGCCCGCGAGCTCGTTCCAGTCGCCCCAGCGGTCCACCGGGTGGCCGCGGCGCTCGAGCTCGTCGATCGTCCCGCGCGGGAAGCGCGCCTCGATGTGCAGCGTGTCGCGCGCCTCGCCGAGCCCGAAGCGGCCGGACAGCCAGCGCGGCCCGGCGAGCGCCTGCTGGATGTCCTGCCCGAAGTCGATCATGGCGATGTAGGTCTGCAGATGGATCTGCGGCTGGCCGTCGGCGCCCATGCAGCCGAGCACGGCCCAGAGCTTTTCTTCCTGCTTCTCTTCCTTGAGCGCGAGCGAGGCGATCAGGGTGTGCAGCGGCACCTTGCCCGGCTCCAGGCGATTGGGATGCTTCGGGTCCAGCGAGAAGTAAGCGCCGCGATTCTGCAGGGTGACGCCGGTCTCGGCGGAGGTCACGCAAGACCCGAATACGCCGTAGAGGCTGAAGATGAGCGACGCGGCGTTGCCACTGGCGTCGACCGCGGCGACGTACACGGTATCGCCGGCCAGGCTGCCGTAGGAGGGCACCTTGTCCCACGGCAGGGCGCGCTTGCGATCGATGAGGTTTCGTCTTGTATCTGCATACGGTTTGGAGATAAGACGCTCGGTAGGCACCTCTGCAAACCGCGGGTCGGCGAGCCAGCGGTCGCGGTCGTGGTAGGCGATCTGCTTCGCCTGCACCAGCAGGTGCACGTGGTCCGGGCCGAGGAAAGGGCCGAGCTCGAGCGGCTCGAGGAGGTTCAGCATCTCGAGGACGGTGAAGCCCTGCGTCGGCGCGGGCGTCTCGCAGATGGTGACGCCGCGGTACGTGCCGCGGACCGGCTCGCCCCAGTACGCGCCCTGCGCCGCGAGGTCGCGCTCGTTAAAGAACCCGCCGAGCTTCGCAAGGTTCCGCGCCACCTCGCCTTCGTAAAAGCCCCCGCGCCCCTGCGCCGCGATGGCGCGCAAGGTATTCGCGAGCTGGGTGTTTCTGAGGACCTTCCCACCGGAAAGGTAGATCGCCTTCGATGCGGCATCCATCTCAGGAGCCGTCTGCTCGATCCAGCGAGAAAGCCTGGCGGTAACCGGGAAGCCTTCGGCGGCGTAGTGGATCGCGTCCTGCAGGCAGCGGGCGAATGGCAGGCGGCCATGAAGCTCGTGCGCCCCGCAGAAGCTCGCCACCGCGCCGGGGGTCGTGAGCGTCGCGGGTGCAAGACCCCGGAACGGGATCTCGGATTGCCCGGCGAAGCGCTCGAGCGTCGCGGCCGCCGCCGCGCGACCGCCGCCGTCGAGGTAGGAAACCTTCTTCGCGGCTGCGTCGTAGATCAGCCAGAACGCGTCGCCGCCCAGGCTGCACATGTGCGGGTAGATGACGGCGAGCGAAGCCGCGGCGGCAACGGCGGCA